>ENA-ORXR01000496-ORXR01000496.1-marine-metagenome-genome-assembly--contig:-NODE-496-length-53311-cov-4.048841_pt1 | contig 53311 bp, 38 predicted proteins | sample MGYA00237866_ERZ511479 | MGnify/ENA metagenome assembly ERZ511479
CTGATGCCTTGATCGGCCTTAGTCGTCCTGCTGATGCATGGAAATTATTGGGAAAAGTGAGTTTGAACGAACAGACGAGCTTGGAATATCTCGGGGCGAGGCAAGAAGCAGCGCGCTTAGCTGGTCGCACGGGGCAGGCTTATCTATCAATTGCTGAGCGAAACATTAGAATTGGTCTATACAACCATGCGCTCATTCAGTTAAAGCAGGCGCTGAAGGTACCGAATCTGTCATTTCAAGAAAGGCAGGAGATAGAACAAGCTGTTAATCGAGCCAGACAGTTCAAAAAACGTTAATAACTACTTTGTTATAGCTGGTTTTGGTGCGGCTACCTCGCATGAGATATACCGATACCTTTGATTATAAAGCAGTTATCCGCTATTCTAAAAAGAGTGTTTTGCAGGTGAGGGCTTTACAATATAGTTGCTGATCGGCTAAAAACGACTCAAATCGGAGGATATAAACTATGTATAAAATACGGCATGTGTTGCCAGTAGCAGTGCTGTTTGGCATGTTGGCCGCAGTATCTGGGGCTGTTGCAGCTGATGATGCGACCATTAAGGAAGGCAAAGAGCTTTCTTTTAATAATAAAAAAGGCAACTGTCTTGCTTGTCACATGATCCCTGGTGGTGAATTGCCCGGTAATATCGGTCCACCATTAATAGCAATGAAAGCTCGTTTTCCTGATGTTGCAAAACTAAGGGAGCAGATTGCTGAACCCAGAACAATGAATCCTAATACCATCATGCCACCGTTTGGTACTCACGGTATTTTGACCGACGATGAAATCGATAAAGTCGTTGCATTTATTCACAGCTTATAATTCAGCGATAGAGGATATGAAAGTTATGAAACGTAGATCATTTTTAAAAAATACCCTGGCTGTTACAGCAACGGGGGCAGCTATTGGTACGGGCCTCGTCGTTCCTGGAGTAGCATTAGCTAAAGAAGAGAAAGCAAATCCATTCAAAGCGACAAGCTTGGAAGAGGCTTTGAAAGCTGCCGGAATCACCGAGCATGAAGAGAGCGACAAGATTACGGTCAAAGCACCGGATCTAGCTGAAAATGCGGCAGTCGTCCCTGTGGAGGTTAACTCCAGTTTAGAAGATGTATCAGAGATCAGAATTTTTATTGCTGAAAACCCGACCCCTCACGCTGCAAACTTCGCGATGGGTGAGGGCTCAGAAGCCATCGTTAAATGCCGTTTTAAAATGGGCAAAAGTAGTGATGTCATCGGTGTTGTGAAGTCAGGTGATAAATATTACAGCGCAAAAAAAGCGGTAAAGGTAACTAAGGGCGGCTGCGGCGGTTAAAGGAGATAGATATGGCTAAGAAATTCAAAACACGCCTTAAAGTCAAAGAGAAAGGCGGCAAAGTAAACGTTAAAGCGATTGTGTCACATCCTATGTTGACAGGCTTAACTAAAGACAAAAAGGGCAATAAAATACCTGAGCACTTTATTCAGGAAGTGGTTGTTACTGCCAATGACAAAGTTGTTATGACGGCGAACTGGGGACCAGCTGTTTCTAAAGATCCTTATATTTCATTTGATTATGAAGGCCAATCTGGCGACGTAGTAAAGCTCGCTTGGATAGATAATCAGGATAACAAGGGTGAAGCAGAGAAAAAGGTTAAATAGCCGCTATTATTGCTCCAGATAAACGGACATACCGAGGAGGTTGATCAATGAACAAAACAGTCATTATGACGGTTGCCGCGATGGCGATTGGGGTAAGCGCTATTGCCGGATCAGTTGCGACTGCTGGTCCTGCTGAAGAAATATCTGCTTTTCAAAGTTACTTTAAGAAGCGTTTCAAAGATACTGAGTTTAGCGATTTCAAAAATGGGGTTTACTCAATTCACAAAGAGTCTCGTGAGCAATGGGAGTCAATCGAAGATTTTCCTCCTTATGAGTTGGCCATCGATAATGGTAGTGAAATGTGGGAAGAGCCCTTTGCCAATGGTAAAACCTACGCATCATGCTTAGGCGAAGATGTGACAAAGGTTCGTGCTCGTTATCCACATTACGATGCCGAAAACGATACGATTGCGACGTTGGAAGACGACATTAATAAGTGTCGTGTAGCGAACGGAGAAAAGCCGTTAGGTTGGAAGAAAGGTGCCATTGCCGACCTTTCTGCCTATATTGCTTCCGAAGGGCGTGATGCGCCTGTCGAGGTGAAGCTACCTGAATCTGAGAAAGCGTTAGCTTGGTATGAAAAGGGAAAGAACTTCTTTTATGCTAAGCGAGGCCAGTTAAATTTGGCCTGCTCCGATTGTCATGTTAACTACTCTGGTAGAATGGTGAGAGCAGATACACTAGGGCCAGCTTTAGGGCATACCACACACTTTCCGGTCTATCGTTCCAAGTGGGGTAACATGGGTACATTGCATCGCCGCTATGCTGGATGTAATACCAACGTTAGGGCTAAGTCTTTTAAGGCGCAAAGCGACGAGTACAAAGCCTTGGAGTATTTCCAGACTTTGATGTCTAATGGGCTTGCCTTTAATGGTCCTGGCGCCCGTAAGTAGTTAGTTATAAGCTATTCCAAGCAATAAAAAACCGGCAATCGCCGGTTTTTTATTGCTTCGTATTTTGGTGATAACTCAATTTCCTGAAGTCAGATCCTCTTCATTACCAAAATAATTAAGATCTAGTCCCATCGATGGTTCATCATCGGTGATGTTGACCATATCAAGAAACTTTTTTATCGCTCTTTCTAAAGTCACTCTAATCGACTCATCTTCTCCAGGCAGTGCGTAGTCGATATCGACGGCTTGACTGTAGTATCCATCAATCAGCGCATTCCCCGGACTGCTTAGTGTTAGCAGTAATGCAAAACATCCTAGTCTTAATAGATGCATATTTTCCCCTGTGCCCTTAGTCTCTTCCCCGTATTAAAAATACAAACGTCATCATTGCTGTATCGTTAATTTAGGTCTTATATCACAATTGAATCAATCTTTACATATTTTAAGATTAATTCAGTTTATTTTTGGTTAGAATAGTGTGTATTTGGTTGTATTTTAATCTTTTCTCTGTATTCCGCTACTATCGGTGCGTGATCTGATGGTCGTTCCCAGGTTCTTGGAACCTTGTCAACATAACAATCAGTGCACTGATTAGCCATAATGTCACTTGATAGAATTAAATCGATTCGCAAGCCTTTATTGTTCTCTAAGCCTCCGCTACGGTAATCCCACCAACTCCAGATTTCATCTTCCTGTTCAAAGAGTCGAAAGGAATCTGAGAATCCGAGATTGAGTAGTTTTTTTAAGGCATTTCGTTCAGGGGTTGAGCAGAGAATTTTTTCATGCCAAGACTTGGGGTTATGGACATCCCGATCGGTAGGGGCGATGTTGAAATCACCTAAAATAATAAATTTCTGCTGCGCCTCACGTTTTTTTGCTACCCAGTTGATTACCTTCTCAAGCCAGTCTAGCTTATAAGAAAATTTCTCCGAGCCTACTTCTGAGCCGTTGACCACATAAAGGTCAAGAATCTGAATGTCTCCAATCAAAGCCGCTGCTATACGGCGTTGTGGGTCGTCGAGTCCGGGAATGTCAAACAGCACTTCTTTAGGGGCGACTTTACTCAGGATAGCCACCCCGTTATAGGTCTTTTGTCCATTAAATACGACGTGGTACCCAGCTTCCCGAATGGCCACTTCAGGAAACTGATCATCTGTCATTTTCGTTTCTTGCAATACTAGAATGTCAGGATCTGCCGTTTCTAGCCACTTGAGCACATGGTCTAATCGGACTCGTAGCGAATTAACGTTCCAGCTGGCTACCTTCATGCCGCTTCTCCAGTCAGACCATTGTGACGAAGCAGGGCATCGACTGTTGGTTCACGGCCTCTGAATGCTACAAAAGACTCCATCGCGGGGCGTGAGCCGCCTTTCTGAAGTATCTCCGTGAGGAAATCACCACCAGCACTTTCAGAAAACAGGCCTTCCTCTTCAAACCGCGAGAAAGCATCCGCCGAGAGCACCTCAGCCCATTTATAGCTGTAATAGCCTGCAGCATAGCCGCCAGCAAAAATATGGCCAAATCCATTCTGAAAACGATTGAAATCAGGTGCAGGTATTACTGCAACTTGTTCTCGCGTCTCATTCAGAATAGTCTGTATTTGTTGGGCGCTGTCGATAGTGGTATCCATGTGAATTTTCAGGTCAAACAGAGAGAACTCAAGCTGTCTTACCATCGCCATGCCTGATTGAAAGTGCTGTGCCGCTTTAATTTTATCAAATAAGGCTTCGGGAATTTTTTCACCTGTTTCATAGTGAGCGGCAAATAAATCAATGGTTTCGCGCTGCCAACAAAAATTTTCCATGAACTGGCTGGGCAGCTCCACAGCATCCCACTCAACACCGCTTATGCCTGAAATGCTGAGATAGTCGATTTGGGTGAGCATATGGTGCAACCCATGCCCGAATTCATGAAATAGTGTAATAACCTCGTCGTGAGTAAATAAGGCGGGTTTATCGCCTGTAGGCGATGAGGCGTTGCAGGTCATAAATGCCACAGGGGTTTGCAGCGATGAACCGTTGTTAAAACGCGTGCAATAGTCAGCCATCCATGCACCGCCACGCTTATGCTGGCGAGCATACAAATCAAGATAAAATTGTGCAATCAACTCACCCTGAGGATTAAAAATTTCATAGAACTTAATATCTTCATGCCAAGTATCAACAGCATCATGTGCCTTGATTTTAATACCATAAAGCGATTCAACGATTTGATATAAGCCGTTAAGCACATGATCTGCAGGAAAGTAAGGTTTTAAATCTTCGCTGCTAAAATCAAACAGTTGTTGCTTCAACTTGTCGCTAGCATATGCGATGTCCCAAGCTTGCAGATCATTAATGCCTAGTTTTTCATTGGCAAAGGTTTGTAGCTGAGCAAAATCTTTACGAGCAGCGGGTAGAGACTTTTCCGCAAGTTCTTCCAGAAAACTGATTATCTGAATGGGCGATTCAGCCATCTTCACATCAATCGAATAGTCTGCGTAATGTTTAAAGCCAAGCAGTTGGGCTTTCTCTAGCCTCAACTGAAGAATCTCAACCATTAATGCATCATTATTGAATCCTTTGTTGTCAGCTTCCTCTGAAGCTCTTGTTGTGTAGGCACGATACATCTGTTCACGCAGTACACGATCATCAGCATAGGTCATAACTGCATGAAATGAAGGGAATTCCAGGGTGAGAAGCCAACCCTTTAAGTCTCGCTGAGTGGCACTTTGCTGCGCTGCTGCTAATGCGTTATCGGATAAACCTTGTAGCTGCTTTTCATCGTCCAGTAACAGCGTCCAGTCATTGGTCGCGTCGAGCACATTGTCTGAAAATTTGGATGACAGTTGCGATAGCTGCTGGCTAATGGTTTTAAAGCGCTGCTGCTTATCTTCAGATAAATTGATACCAGATCGGGTAAAGCTTTTTAGCGCGTCATTTAAACTTTTTTGTTGCGCACTGTTTAGCGGGCTCTTGTCTTGTGTTTTCTGAATAAATTGCATGGCTTGAAAAAAATCAGCATTCTGACCCATTTCCGTGCTGTACTCGCTGAGCTTTGGTAGCGCGGTATTGTAGGCTTCGCGTAATTCATCGGTATTTTTGACGGCATTGAGATGGCTGACAGGTGACCAAAGTCGGTTGAGGTTGTTTTCAGCAGCCTCCAATGGTTGTATAAAATTCTCCCAAGTAGGGGTGTCTTTATTCTGTAACAAGTTCTCTAGAAGAGAGCGATTGTCCGCTAGGCATTGCTCTAGTGCTGGAATAACCATTTCAGGTTCGATCTTACTAAACAGAGGAAGGTTTTGTTTTTCCGGGAAGTAGCTTTTCATTGTAAGGGCCTGGCCGAGTTATTATTACCCGTAATGATAAGGCTTTTATGCCTATATGTGTATGAAACCACTAAGCCGCTTTTAAAAACATTTCGTTTTTTTTAGATATGCCATAAAAAACCCCGAATTATATCGGGGTTTTCTTTCTTAAATTAAAAACTGATTATAACCACGTCAGACGTATGTCAATCATCTAAGTAATTAAAGAAGTGTGTGACCGCTTGTCCTTTTGGAGTCGTAACTGTGATTTTAACGTAACCATTTTCTTTGACTAAAGGATCCTTATCCTTGACGAACAAACCAACTCCATAACTACCAGATGGACTTGTTAAATTATTGAGGTGTCTGTTAGTACTTCCGACTGTGTCATTACCCACAACAACTTCAGCTTCATCTGAAGCTACCACAATAGTGGTGCCAGCTGGTGGAACTTGGTTATTGGTAACGCCAAACACTTCTATGGTATAAGAGACTCCATTACTTATCGTATTTACTAAATTTCCGCCAATTCCGCCTTCCCAAATCCGTATGCTTTGAGATGTTTCAGCCATAACTAATTCAATAGAAGTGAAAATGTGCTTCAAACCATTGTCATTTCCACACAAAGTAGAATGAGCGCAGCCCAAGCCGGTATATTTATCATCCTTAGGGTCTCGCATACCGTTAAGGTTAAAATCAAGATAAGGTTCTAAACCATCATCATGGTCGTTATCAGATACATGATCTTTAACAGTATCTGTATCATAATTCATATTGTAATCTTCAAAAGCTTCGCCGCGATCAGAAATTGAATCTAGGATATCACCGTCGTCGAAAATACCATTACTATTGGTATCAATAAATGATTCTTCACCAATAACGACTGCCGTGATAGTTGTAATACCATCACTATTAGCTGTTGTGCTATTTCGTGGATACAGAGGGTTTATAATACCTAAATCTCTAGGATCTGAACTTGTCCATTCTACAACACAGGCACCATTTGTAGTTTGGCATGAGGGCTCGATCTGGCCTAGCTCTGTGAAAAATGCAATGCTAGTACCATCTGGTACAGGATTGTTATAACGGTCAGAAGCGTACATGTTTACGCTAACCTTTTCTCCATCGTAATTCCAGGCTGATGGGTTATGTACCGATAAAGAGAGAGACAAACTATTTTGATCAGCAATACCTGTGGAAATAATTAACTGAGACGATTCTGATGAAATTGTGTCATTGTCACGTTCAACTGTTGCGCGAACCCGCACACTTGTATGAACCGTTCCAGCTTGTAAGATGGTGCTTACAAAGCCATTATTGTCCGTTTTACCCACTACAGAAGATAAGGTGATACCACCCACTTCAGATGTTAATTCAAATTTAACATCGGCATTGGCAATGGGGCCGCCTACATCATTTTTGATTTGAAATGTCACTGTTGACGTATGCTGTCGTCCTGGTGCACTCATACCTTTAAGTAAGATGTTTTGTGGTTCGGCACCTATAAACTCTACGGCACCTAGGTTTGCTCCCTTTACATTAACAGTGGTTTCTACTGTGATGCCGTTAACTGACGCTGTGATTTTATCATCACCTTCACATCCTTTTGCCGTATAGGTCGAGGCAAAAACACCATTACTGCTCGTCACAGGAGATACAATTTCCGAGGCTCCATTAGAGGCGCAGGGTGAATTGAAAGTGATAGAAAAAGGCTCTGAGGCAAAGTCACCATTCTGGTCAACTAAGCGTGTAGTAAGACCGGTACTTCCACCAGCAGATAATTCAGTTAGGCCAACTTCCAACGGCTCTAATGAATAGACCAGATCCTCAGCAGAGCCGACGGTGGTTGTCGTTGTATCAGTATCCGTCGTATCAGTAGAACCCGTATCATTTGATCCAAAACCTACGGTAGAGGAACTTTTGTCAGAACTTCCACCGCCGCCACAGGCGGCAAGCACTAGGGAAATCGCTAGGGGTAGTGCTAGTTTGAGAGTTTGTTGGGTAAGTGACATGGTTTAGCCCTTATCTTTTATTATTGTTTCTCGGGGATGATTATTTTTATATGAAGCTAAGCCTATCATTGAATGTGTAGCACTGGTCTAATCGGCTAGATAAGTGGTGAGTGAGCAGATTAAGGGTCGCTTTTTGCGGACAAAAAAGAGCCGCGAAGATCGCGGCCAAGTCACATCGAAATTTGAATAGTTGCTACACTAGCTCATATTACTACCTGTATCCTGAGAGTCAGCATACCTTGGCTCACGCTGATCCAGTGCAACCTTATAGCGTCTGATACCGCGATATACTGCGTTGGCTATCTGATTTTGATAGCGAGCTGTTTTAAGTTGTTTTTCTTCACGTGGATTAGAAATGAATGCGGTTTCAATTAGCAAAGACGGAATATCAGGTGATCGCAAGACACCAAAGTTTGCACTTTCGACTCCTTTACGCGCTAATCTGTTAACTGTCCCCAATTCTGATAGAACGTCTTGCGCCAGATCCAGACTGTCACCAATTGCGGCTGATTGGGTCAAATCAAGCAGTACTTGAGATAAGACCTTATTGTTCGAATCCAGCGTTGTACCCGCCATTTCAACATCGACTTGATTTTCGTTCTTGGCCAGCCAGTAGGCCATCTCACTGGATGCGCCTTTCTCAGATAATATGTAGACTGATGATCCTCTTACCGAGTTGTTTTCGTTGGCATCAGCGTGAACTGAGATAAATAAATCGGCGTGTTTAGCACGGGCTTTTTGTATACGCTGTCTAAGAGTAAGATATTTATCTGTATCACGTGTCAGGAAAGCTTCCATCCCTCTGCCTTTGTCAACTCGCTTCTTCAGACGTTTGGAAATTTGTAACACGACATCTTTTTCATAGGTACCATACTTACCAACGGCCCCAGAGTCTCGGCCACCATGGCCAGGATCAATGGCGATTACAAAATTCTTACGAGCCTTTTTAGGTGCTGCTTTAACAGCTTTAGCTTGTCTCTTGACGGGTGCTGCCGCGACGCCCTTGCCGGATCCTGATAGGAGAATTTCTAATTTATAGTTGCGACCAGACTTATAGATCTTGGTTGATGTCTTGGTTTGCTGTGCCATATCAAGCACGATGCGCAAATCATCGTCATTGCGAGTAGCGTAACGAATTCGACTCACTAATGTCTTGGAGCGCTTAGGGTCAAGTTTGATGTTTCCATCTGTACGAGCCTGCTTGAGATCGACTACGACACGTTCAGGAGAGTTGAGTCTGAATAATTTGTGCTCTATCGCTTTATCAAGCTCTATAATGACTTTTTGTTGGTTACGTCCGTTACTCACGGATACGGACTTTACGATCGCACTGCTTTTCTTAGCGGCAAGTTGTGGGGCATAGGCAGACGCGCCTACGGCACCAGCCAACTGTGCTAGTGTCAGAATAAAATTCCTTCTTTTCTGATTGTTTTCTTCCATTTGGAACGCTCTGTTGTTATTGACGTGCATGTATCTATATAAGATAAACGGATTAGAGGTGTAATATCAAGTAGATTTTATAAAAAAACCGTAAGTCTTTGTTTTTTTTGATTTATCGGTTATTTCAATTGCGCAGATCTAGCCTGATTTTCATACGCTAGGGTAATGCTAAGATCCGCTTTGCTTATAAATTCACCTGCTTTATCTGGCCATTCTATCAGGCATAAGGCATCTTTTCTCAGATAGTCTCTGATCCCAAGGTACTCAAGCTCCTCAGGGTCGCCTAAACGATACAAATCAAAATGATAAATATCCCGACCATCGATACGGTACGGCTCAACGAGCGTATAAGTAGGACTTTTAACCGTTCCGGTTAATCCGAGTGATCTTAGTAACCCCCTGACCATTGTCGTTTTGCCCGCGCCTAAGTCGCCATAAAGAAATACTATCCCGCCGACGGGTAATAGAGTGGCAACGGCTGCTCCAAGTTCCATTGTTTGTGCTTCATTTTGTAAAAAAATAGTGCAAGGTGGTTTTAGATCGGCAAAGGTGCTGGTTTTCATATCTTGGTATCCACAGACGGTTGCTTCATACTATCCTGATATTTCTGGTAGTTCGAGATTGTTATGGCTAATTCAATGTCTGATTCTGAACTGAAAATGTTCGCCAAACAATTGCAAGCATGGGGACACGAGCTAGGCTTTCAACAGTTAGGGGTGAGTGATATTAATCTATCTGCCTCAGAGCAGCGATTGCATGAATGGTTAGATGCCGGGTATCACGGTGAGATGAGCTGGATGGCATCACATGGTGTGAAACGCAGTCGCCCCGATAGACTCGAAACAGGCACCCGCAGCGTCATCAGTGTGAGAATGGATTATGTCCCACCAGAAGCTGCGGATGCTGAGATGGTACTTAACCACCCGAATATTGCTTATATCTCCAGATACGCCCTTGGGCGCGATTATCACAAAGTCATGCGTAGCAAGCTCAAGCAGTTAGCACAAAAGATGCAGCAGCATGTTGGTGAGTTTGGGTATCGGGTATTTGTAGACAGTGCCCCAGTGCTCGAAAAGCCCATTGCTGTCAAAGCAGGGCTGGGCTGGATCGGTAAACATACCAATCTATTGAACCGTGACGCTGGGTCGTGGTTTTTCTTAGGTGAAATTTATACTGATTTACCGTTAGCAGAGAGTTCGCCAGTTGAGGAGCACTGCGGAAGCTGTACGGCTTGCATTGATGTTTGCCCAACTCAGGCGATAATCGCTCCCTATGTGCTTGATGCACGCCGCTGTATTTCTTACCTAACAATAGAATTAGATGGGGTCATTCCTGTAGAATTTCGTTCAGCAATGGGCAATCGTATTTATGGTTGCGATGACTGCCAGCTTATTTGTCCTTGGAACCGGTTTTCTCAAGATAGCCATGAAAAGGATTACATGGTGAGGCATCGTTTAGATAGTGAGTATTTATTGAACTTGTTTGAATGGTCAGAACACGAATTCTTAGATAGGATGCAAGGCTCAGCGATTCGACGGATAGGGTATCAGCGGTGGCAAAGGAACCTGGCTATTGCACTGGGCAATGCACCAGCTAATCAAACAATCATCACGGCATTAACAGCCACTCGCGAATTATCTAGCGAAATGGTTAGGATACACATCGATTGGGCGCTCGATCAGCAATACTTAAGGGTCAAGTAAGCAATAACTGCTCAGTTTAAAAAAGTAACACTGTCCTCTTACTAAAATAACTATCGGACGATCGGATTGTTAGCTAGCATGCCGACCAATTTGAAATAGTCTGATTTAAACCAAGGAGAATATCCACAGGATGTTACGATATTTATTGTTCCTGTTGATCTGTAGTGCACCGATAAGTGTTTTACGGGCAAATACAGACACCTCAAGTATCTATGAAGAAGTAGAGTCATCAGTCTATCAGGTTAGGGTGATCAATATTGAAACCGGCAGGAAGGTGGCAATTGGTTCAGCTTTTGTGGTTCGTCGTTCAGATATATTGGCAACCAACTACCATGTTGTCAGTGAATATGTAAATGACCCAGATGTGTTCAGGCTTGAATATCTATCGACAGACGGTAAGTCTGGGTCACTAGAGTTAATGGATTTAGATGTAATCCACGACCTGGCCGTTGTGAAAGGTAAAAAGTCGATGGGTAATCCGCTGGAGCTTGGTAGTGTTCCTGACAAAGGCGCACGCTTATTCTCATTAGGCAACCCTCTGGATCTTGGCTTTTCTATTGTGACGGGAACTAATAATGGCATTATGAAGCAGGATGAGGACGGCAATATACTATTTTCTGGCAGCCTGAATCAGGGAATGAGCGGCGGCCCAACGCTCGATGTATCAGGTAAGGTTGTTGGCATTAACGTCGCTACACAAGGCAACTCGCTAGGGTTTCTGGTTCCTTCAAACTACCTTTCAGTTATTCTACAGCGGCTACAGGCAACAGACTTCAAACCGGTCGAGAATAGATTTAAGCAAATCTCGCAGCAGTTAGTAGCTAACTCTGAAAAAACTATTAAACGCCTCAGCGAAAATAATTGGGGCCTAACCAAAATAGGGCGTTTATTAGTGCCTGCAGAGTTAGATAAGTCGATGCGTTGCTGGGATGGTAGCCGTGTACCCAAAAAAGATGATTTGTTTCGCTCCTTCTTAACTCAGTGTTCCAATCAAAACGATACTTTCTTATCGAGCCGTCTGTCAGTCGGTGGAATCAACTATGAATATTCCTGGATGGACACTGAAAAACTTAATCCGCTGCGGTTTTATAGCCGCTACGAGAAAATGAATTCTAGCTTTATCGCGAGTGAGGTGGACAAGTCTGATGTCACTAATTTTGCATGTCATACCGGGTTTACGCGAATCGCTAAGCAAGATTTTAAAACAACTGTTTGCAGGCGTGATTATCTTAAGTATGAAGGGTTGAGTGACATGATGTTTACTATGGCGCTAGTTGGCCATAAGACACAAGGGGCAATGTTTAATCTTGATATTACCGGGACTAAATCAAAAACAGCCTTTGTTTTATTCAAAAAAATGGTTGGGGCGTTCCAATGGAAAAGTTAATTCTAGAGCTGACTCATCGAGGTAAACCCAGCCATCACAAGTTAGTGGAATTTCCGGTCACGATTGGCCGTGCCTATGATTGTGATGTGGTAGTTTCAGATATTACCGTGTCCCCAAAACATCTAAGAATCGATGAAACTGATAATGGTTTTGAGCTCAATAGTTTAGGTAATGAGAATGGCACGGTTTTAAATAAAGAAAAAATGACTGAGCATCAACGTGTTGCTTTGCAACTACCATCTACCCTGATGTTAGGAGAATTGCGTGCAAAATTAATTGACCCGCAAATGCAGGTTGCCCCCACTCAGCTCACCTCGAAAGGTGTTAGTTGGTTTTCATTTTTTTCAAACCCATTTTGGTCAATCTTGTTTATTGCGTTAACAGGACTGTTTGTAATCGTCAGTAAACATATTCGTACGCCAGTGCAGCAGGAGCAGTTGATTTATTTCAATGCTTTGCTGTTGCCATTATTAGGTATGTTTGTTGTCGCGTTTCTAATCGCGGTTGTAAGCCGTCTCACGATGCATCGTTGGGCCTTTATTCCGGCACTAAGTATTTCAGGATTGCTCTTTTTAATACCTCAGGTATTCGATCACCTCGGGCACTTTCTTGACTATCTGACAACATCAGGCGCTCTTGCATCAGTGATCAAGTACGTAACGAGCTTCTTGTTGCTGCCGCTGCTATTGACGTTCTACCTCAAACGCGTTCACTACATACATTGGCTGTCTGCTATCGGAATCGCAGCATTGGTTACCATGCCCGTCAGTGCTTTTTTTGCCTCAGATCTGGTTCAGGAAATGTCGAATAACTCCGGTTTTACACCGATGCCTAATTATAACAAAACGCTTAGTGCCTTTGACATTCGAATGCAAAAGACCGTTGAGGTAGATGAGTTTTTAAAGCAATCGGAGGGCGTTCTTCGCGAGCAAGTTAAACAGTTCCTCCACAAACAAAGTGACTAATACACTCATCGCAAGCACGATCAGAAGAGACTGTTAGCCAATTATTGGCAGTTATAGGCCATGAGTTTGTAGCCAATGCTCAAGCAGGGTGAGATGCCAAACCTTGCTTCCCTGAATACGGGTGAGGTATTCGTCTGGCTTAGCCAGTAACTTATCAACGTAGCTACGCTGGTAAAGTCCGCGTTCGCGGCAGATTTGTGAGTTCAACGTGTCTTGCATGAAGTCTAAGAATTCTCCCCGGACAAACTTTAATGCCGGCACAGGAAAATAGCCTTTTTTACGGTCTATAACACTGTCAGGAACCATGCCGCGAGATATTTTCTTGAGTGCGTATTTCCCCCCATCGCGCAGTTTAAGTTCGGGAGGCATTCGTGCAGCAAGTTCAACTAGCTCATGGTCGAGGAATGGCACACGTGCTTCCAACCCCCAAGCCATTGTCATATTGTCGACTCGTTTAACCGGGTCATCGACGATCAATGTTGTGGTATCTGCTCGTAACACCGCATCAATGTATTCACCTGCTTTAGGCGCCTCCAAAAGATCCTTCACAAGCGCTGAGGTGAAATCTTTGCTGATATATTGAGAGGTCAGCATTTGTGTCATTTCGGCGTGATCACGGTCGAAATAATAGGGGCTAAAGCGCTCTAGGGCGTTACCTTGAGCTTTTTGCATTTGTGGATACCAGAAGTAACCGCCAAATACCTCATCGGCACCTTGACCGGACTGCACAACCTTGACGTGTTCTGAGACTTTCTCGGAGAGCAAGTAAAAACCAATGGCGTCCTGACCAAACATCGGCTCAGCCATATTCTCAATGGCTTCGGGCAAGCGAGTTAAGGTCTGTTCGTTTGGTATGTGAAATTTGTGATGATTGGTATTGAATCGCTCAACCACAGCATCTGAGAATTCGTACTCACTGCCTTTTTCTTCGGGCTGATCGTCAAAGCCAATAGTGAAAGTACGGATATCATCAATGCCAATTTCATCTAATAGGCCTACCAATAAGCTAGAATCAAGGCCTCCAGATAACAGCACGCCAACGGGGACGTCGGAAATATTGTTGCGTCGCTTCACCGCGGTTCTGAGTGCTTCATGGATTTGTTCTATCCATTCTGCCTCATCGAGTTTTTCAGTAGGTCTGGTTGCGTCTAGCTCCCAGTATCGTTCTAATGTTTGTTGGCCTTTTTCATCAATCAATAAGCTATGGGCTGGTTCGAGTTTGCGAATGCCTTTTAGAATTGTTCTGGGCGCAGGAACTACCGCATGCAGGGTAAATAAATTGTGAATCGCAGCGGCGTCAAGATCAGTATCTATGTCAGGTGTTGCTAACAGAGCCTGCATATTTGAAGCAAAGCGGAATCCTTGTTGATTAAACTGATAATACAGGGGTTTGATGCCCATTCTATCGCGCGCGACAAACAGGGTTTTGCGTTTGAGGTCCCAGATGGCTATGGCAAACATACCCAGGAATCGTTTGACGCAATCTTTCCCCCATTCAGCATAGGCTTTTAGAATAACTTCAGTGTCACCTGTGGAAAAAAATTGATGACCCTTTGCTTGAAGCTGTTCGCGTAGTTCAGGGTGATTATAAATAGTGCCGTTGAATACCAAGGCTAACCCAAGCTGTGGGTCTAGCATCGGCTGGTTGCCTTTTTCACTGAGATCAAGAATAGACAGTCGGCGATGACCGAAGGCTAAAGCGCCGTCAGAATAGCTGCCCGCATGATCCGGACCACGTTTCTCTAGCTTATTCATCATTTGATGAATGTCTCTTAGCTGAGGTTCACTGCCGTTGAGTCTAAATTCGCCACAAATTCCGCACATAATGAATACACTTACTCAATAGTTTTGACTGAAGCCGCATTATGTCAGATAAATATTTATTTAGTGAGTTTCTGGATAATCTGTAAAAGCCTTATAGATTTGATAAATGAAAAGAATAAACAATATAATTATCAATAACTTAAATATTTATTAAGCTTGCATTCAGTTTCGGATTCAGCATACAATAACTCTATAATGTACAAATGTTGTACGCCCATCTTCCACAAACCCTAACTAATGGAAGTTTGATACCTCGCTGATGGTTTCACAGCAGATGGTATAATCCACTTGCTTTGATGCAAGGGTAGAAAGGAGAATTTTTTATGAAATTCCTAAAAATAATCAAGATACCAGCTCTCGCCCTGATTGCAGCATTCGCGTTGAACCTAACTGCGACGACGTTTGCAATCTCTTCAACTTCAAACAACGTAGTGAAAGATTTTAAGCTAAAGCCCGCTAATGGAAAAATACTACGCTACTCAGATGTTTCCATCGCAGTGCGTAGCACATATGTAGGCGCTAAGCCTAGAATTACTAAGCGCCGGTCGTCCATGAATTCCGATTGCTATGATGTAAAATTTTTGTACAAAAACGTATTGAAAAGAGTGTCGTTCAACTGCACTGACTCAAAAAGATATTTAACGATGCGGACTAAGTAGTTTAAGCGTATCCCTATCGTTTGTTTAAGCCCCTTCAGGTAGCCCTGAAGGGGCTTTTTTAAATTGTAAAAACACTTCCCCTGAGCAAAAAAGAATCATATACTCATCCCAGATTAAGGTTATAAATACAGCATAATATTAGTTGGTCTTTACCAACTGTAAATAATAAAGACGGCTTGTCAGTATATCAAAGGGTAGATATTCTGAATAAAATCAATAAGTTTGGGGCTTCTACATCTATGGATCAGGGCGAGAGGGATCTGTAGCGTAGAAATTGGGTTAAAAGTATCGTGTAAGGTTGTAGTTGATCCGGGAAGATTAACGAATATCTGATAGCGATAACCAAAATCAAAAAAATCATGAGTTATCCAGAATCAGGTTCATCGGGCTCACTGACACCGATATTAAAAAAAGGCACCAGCTCGTTCCGAGTCCGCCAGTTGGTTAGCATGCTAGTCTTGGTCGCCTTGGGTATCTCACTATTGGGTGGTGGATATCTTAGTCTATATTTCTCTAATCAGAGGGCTGAACTACTGGCTATGCACGCTGAGATCGGAGAAGAATTGATTCTTTCCGTTCCTCTATTTTCAGATGAATTGATCCATACTGTTGAGGACGAAGCTGAATTAGGCAAGGTGCTGAAACAATATACTTTTAGTGAAGGCCAGATTGATAACGCTACCGATAAAGAATTATTCGCTTATTTTATTGATCCAAAATCAAATTATGTCAGATGGCAAAGTAAGTATCCGTATGACCACTTTAGTAGCGATAGTCCCAGAAGGTTAAGTGAACACATTACTGAGTTTAAAATACCTGAAACTGATCCGGGAAAAGATTATTTTCAAAAACAAACGGTCAGTCTGAATGTCGAAGGTGTTGTAAAGCCACTTACCTATATTATTTATTCGAAAATCTTTGAACTGGAGAACGATGACGCAAGCAGGCCGAAAAGGCCGATGCGTCTTGTTCTTGTACAATCCGCTTTAGACTCCACTGCAAAAGGGGAGCATGTTCAAGATAATATCATTGCTCTATTTTTCTCTACCTTGGCTTTAGTGTTGGTTGCTCAGCTCATCAGCAACTACTTTATCATCACCCCGATTAAGGATTTTGAATCAGAAGTTAAGCAGATCGAAGCCGGTGCACAAGATGCGATACTTAAGGCTTATCCTGTTGAATTAACTGAGGTCAAGAGTGCTATCAATACGCTGATTAATGTGGAAAAAGGCCAGAAACGACGTTATCGCGATTCCCTGGATAACTTAGCACATAGTCTTAAGACGCCGCTGGCTGAAGTTCTCTCTGCACAGTCTAAGTATGATATGAAGGAGAAGGATCAGGAAGATCTGAAAAAATCCATTAACCATATGTGTGATATTGTGGCGTATCAGCTAAAACGAGCAGCGGTTCGTACCCCGAATGCAATTATTCGTCAGCAGGTTTTAAGGCCTGTTCTGTATCGATTGCGCGACTCCTTGTATAAGGTTTATCACGACAAATCGTTCGAGATCAGAGTCAATGTCGATGATTTGGATAAGGTCAGAATGGAAAATGATGACCTCATTGAATTGTTTGGAAATCTCATGAATAATGCCTGTCGCTTTTGTGAGAGCGTTGTAGAGGTTACTGCGGCTAGTGAAACAAACTTCTTGGTGATTGATATTGACGATGACGGAATGGGGTTTGGTGGTGACAGTCCGGCGGAGTTGCTCAAGCGTGGAATGCGCGATGACAGTAAAACCGAAGGGCAGGGCATCGGTCTTGCTATAAGCGCTGAAATTGTTGAGGCGGTAGGGGGTAAGATCGAGCTCAAAGTGTCGCCACAAGTTGGTGCGCGAGTTCGTTTGTATTTGCCTCACTAATTCGCCATTTAACAGTAATTAATTCTACTATATAAAGTTGGTGCTATTGCGTTGTTGTAGAGTCTTGATTACTCTAGTCTGACCTTATTTTTCTATTACTGATACTGTTAGGAGTATTTTGATATGGCACATACTTTGCCTGATCTACCTTTTGCCAAGGACGCGCTGGAGCCACATATTTCAGCAGAAACATTTGAGTATCATCACGATAAGCATCATGCGGCATACGTGACTAACCTTAATAACTTAGTGTCAGGCACTGAGTTTGAAGACAAGTCGCTAGAAGATATCGTTACTTCCGCGCCTGCTGGCGGCATTTTTAATAATGCAGCTCAGGTATGGAATCACACATTCTATTTCAATTGCATGGGACCAAATGCTGGCGGTGAGCCTACAGGTGATTTAGCCGATGCGATTTCTGCAACATTTGGTTCTTTTGCTGAATTCAAAGAGAAGTTTTCTACTTCGGCGGTAACAAATTTCGGTTCGGGTTGGACGTGGTTAGTTAAGAATGCTGAGGGTAAGCTTGAAATTGTTAATACCACTAATGCTGGCTGTCCATTGACCGCTGGTCTGACACCTTTGCTAACCATTGATGTTTGGGAGCATGCTTATTATGTTGATAAGCGGAATGCTCGTCCTGCATACGTAGAGTCTTTCTGGAATGTGATCAATTGGGATTTTGTTTCAGGTAATCTTGCGGCGTAATTTATTGGATTGGCCATTCTGGTTAATCCCACAGCAAGATATATTGGATTGACCATTCTGGTTAATCCCACAGCAAGATATATTGGATTGACCATTTCTGGTTAATCTGAGAAGATTGATGGCTTGATATCAAAGGGTGACTTCGCGTCACCCTTTTTTATTTTGTGTTTTTTTTAAGTTAAGGGGCAAGTTTTTTGCTTCAAACTGTGATTTGAAAATTTGTAATATCTAGGAATCGGCTATGGATTCAATCATGTCAACCTATGCACGTTTGCCAGTAACATTTGAACGGGGTGAAGGTGCTTATTTATATGATACCAAGGGTAAAAAATACCTCGATGCGATGTGTGGTATCGCTGTCACCAGTCTGGGGCATGCGCATGCCGGTATTGCTGAGGCAGTTTGCGATCAGGTAGGCAAACTCATACACACATCTAATCTGTATAATATTGAAAATCAGGGTAAGTTGGGCAAAAAACTTTGCGAACTATCTGGCTTGAACAGTGTGTTTTTTGCGAACTCAGGTGCTGAGGCCAACGAGGCTGCCATTAAACTGGCGCGCCTTTACGGTAAGAGCTTAGGTATTGAGTCGCCCAATATTATTGTAATGGAGGGGAGTTTCCACGGGCGTACCTTGGCTACTTTGTCGGCTACGGGGAGTCGTAAAGTCAGGGCGGGGTTTTCTCCGCTACTGTCGGGTTTTGTAAGAGTTGCGTACAATGATATTCCAGCGGTTGAAGCAACGGCAAAGAATAATAAAGATGTTGTTGCAGTCTTAGTTGAGCCGATACAGGGTGAAGGCGGGATTATTGTTCCTGATGAAGGCTACCTCACACAATTACGTGCGATATGCGATAAGAATAACTGGCTGCTAATGGTTGATGAAATTCAATCAGGTATGTCACGCACTGGTAAATGGTTTGGCTTCCAGCATGAAAATATCATGCCAGATGTGATGACCTTAGCGAAGGCGCTTGGCAACGGTGTGCCTATCGGGGCATGCCTGGCCGCTAAGTCTGTATCTAGTGTGCTCAAGGCAGGAACGCATGGCTCTACATTTGGTGGAAACCCCCTTTCAACCAGAGCTGGATTAGCTGTCATTGAAGCAATGGAAGCCGATGATATCAAGCGTAATGCAGCAGAGATGGGGGAATATCTTCATGTACAGTTGCAAGAGAGCTTGGGGCACCTTGAGGGAATAAGCGTCATTCGTTCTAAAGGATTGATGTTGGGAGTCGAGTTAAACAGGGACTGTGGTGCATTGGTGATGCAAGCTTTGGAAGCGGGTTTGTTAATTAATGTCACAGCGGGTAATGTCGTACGTCTACTGCCACCTTTAACACTGACCACCGAGCAAGCTGATCAAATTGTTCAGACCTTAACAACGACTATCACTGCGTTTCTTGAAACCAGCTAACACAGAATATGGCTATGTCAACTATCAGACACTTTATGACCCTTATGGATTTTTCGCCGGATGAGCTGAACGCGCTTATTCAGCGGGCAATCCAAATGAAACAGGACTGGAAAAGCGGTAAGATCACGCAGCCAATGAAGCAAAGAACATTAGCAATGATCTTTGAAAAATCATCGACCAGAACGCGTGTTTCGTTTGAGACTGGCATCACTCAGCTGGGTGGTCATGGTTTATTTTTATCGCCACGTGATACCCAGCTTGGTCGCGGTGAAGCGATAGAGGATAGCGCCCGGGTAATTTCTCGGATGGTTGACATGATTATGGTGCGAACCTTTGATCATCAGCAGCTTGAACGATTTGCCGAGTATTCACAGGTACCTGTCATAAACGCGTTAACTGATGATTACCATCCCTGCCAGTTATTGGCGGATGTCATGACCTATGTCGAGCATCGAGGCAGTATTGTAGGAAAAACAGTAACGTGGGTTGGCGATGGCAACAATATGTGTCAGTCGTGGATGAATGCGGCAAGGCAGTTTGATTTTAAACTGAATATAGCCTGTCCTGAAGGGTATGATCCTGATTCCAGGCTTTTAGCTGAGCTTGGCAATAGGGTGGAAATTATTAGGGATATTCATCAAGCCGTTGCAGGCGCTGATTTGGTTTCAACTGATGTTTGGGCAAGCATGGGGCAAGAGGATGAACAAGCACTACGTATTGCCGCTTTTGAGCGCTATCAGGTGAACGCTGAGGTAATGAAGCAGACTAAATCGGATGCTTTATTTATGCACTGCTTGCCAGCGCATCGTGAAGAAGAAGTAACGGCAGAGGTGCTTGAAGGCTCACAAAGTGTTGTCTGGGATGAAGCAGAGAATCGCTTGCATGCACAGAAAGCACTCATGGAAATATTAGCAATTAACTCAGGTCTTATTTCTTAAGAGACCGAAGTAACGGAAGCTGTATCAATGTCAGATGTACTAATTCAGGCCGAGGCGAATAAAAGAAGGACGTTCGCCATTATCTCGCATCCGGATGCGGGTAAGACCACGATGACAGAGAAGCTTTTGTTATTTGGTGGAGCGATACAGCTGGCTGGGTCGGTTAAGGGGCGAAAGGCTGCCAGGCATGCGACGTCTGACTGGATGACCATGGAGAAGGAAAGAGGAATTTCGGTTACCTCATCGGTGATGCAGTTTCCTTATCAAGATCATATAGTTAACTTGCTTGATACGCCCGGTCACGAAGACTTTTCTGAGGATACCTATCGAACTCTGACAGCGGTTGATTCTGCGCTGATGGTCATTGACGTGGCTAAAGGTGTTGAGGATCGCACAATCAAGTTAATGGAAGTTTGCCGACTGCGCGATACGCCGATCATGACCTTCATCAATAAACTGGATCGTGAAGGACGTGATCCAATTGATTTGATGGATGAGGTTGAAGATATCCTGAAAATTCGCTGTGCCCCGATCACCTGGCCCATTGGGATGGGTAAGAGCCTTAAAGGTGTTTACCATCTCTATAATAATAGTGTGCACCTGTTTAATGCTCAACATGCCGGTAAAGTGCTTGAGGGTGAGGTGATAGATGGGCTTGATAATCCTCGTTTGGACGAACTTCTAGGTAGTCAGATTGAAGAATTACGCGAAGAAATAGAATTAGTTCAGGGGGCGAGTAATGCCTTTGACAAAGAAGCTTATCTTAAGGGTGAACTAACGCCTGTTTTCTTTGGTTCGGCAGTTAACAATTTTGGAATTGCAGAGTTACTTAATGATTTTGTAAAGTATGCGCCGGGCCCACAGGCGCGAGCGACTACTACCCGGACTGTCGAGGCCGATGAAGAAAAATTTACTGGGTTTGTATTCAAAATACAGGCCAATATGGATCCTCAGCATAGAGACCGAATAGCCTTCATGCGTATTTGCTCAGGCCTTTTCAAGAAAGGTATGAAACTGCGTCAGGTGAGAACGGCTAAGGATGTAAAGATTCCAGATGCGTTAACCTTTATGGCTTCTGACCGTGGTCATGTGGATGATGCGTTTCCTGGCGACATCATCGGGATACACAATCATGGTACGATTCGCATTGGTGATACTTTTACGCAGGGCGAGGAGCTCTATTTTACGGGCATTCCTAATTTCGCCCCGGAGTTATTCCGCCGCGCTCAGCTACGTGATCCTCTGAAAATGAAGCAGTTACAAAAAGGATTGAGTCAGCTGTGTGAAGAAGGTGCAACACAGCTGTTTAAGCCCATTAGCAACAATGATTTGGTACTGGGAGCCGTCGGTATCCTTCAGTTTGAGGTGGTCGCTCAGCGCTTGAAAGATGAATATAGCGTGGATTGTGCATTTGAGACGGTCAATGTCCAGACGGCGCGTTGGATTGCTTGTGACGATGAAAAGATGCTGACACAGTTTAAAGTCAAAGCAGCATCTAACCTATCTTATGATCATGCTAATGAGTTAGTTTATATCGCACCTTCGCGAGTTAATCTGCAAATGGCAATTGAACGTTGGCCAGACATACGTTTCTTAAGTACGCGCGAACATGGCATATATGAGTAATAGTATTGTGTGCTGTTCCTGATATGAACGCAAATTTCAGTCGCCAGTGACTGAAAGTTGCGGGAGCTTAACGTTTCCATACAGAGTAAGGAAACTTTAAGCAGGATCGATCCATGATTCTGATTCGCAAATGACCTTATAAGCAAGCTGGCATCATTGCAATATTATAAGCTTTAGCAAATCTGCGCAGTGCGACACGGTACTTCAGGTGATTTTGACCATAAATCACATCTCCCAATCCATCTAAGGTTCTAAGAGAGCAGCGTTGGCCTGCTTGTTGCTGCGGCGTTAATCCTGGGATCTTTAGTCCAGCACGGCCTGCATAGTAGCCCATTACGCTCCGCTGACCCCTAGCTATATCTTGTTGCGCCTCCATCGCTGGGTTCCTTTGTGAGAGAGCTACTAGCAAATCAATATACTCACTATCTTTAGTCGAGATACTTGAAGCTGGTTTCTGAGGGCTGCCCATTGTTTGAGGTTTCTGAGCGACTGGCCTTGGTGTATCTGGACCGGCATTGCAGGCCTGAAGTAGTAAAGCGGTAAGTAGTAAGCCGAATATTCGTTGTAAATTTATCATTTTGTCCTCAGTATTATTTTTCTACGAATTGATAATAATAACAGTCCGAATATTGAGAACAAGCTCAAAGCACCTCCACCGCTTGAATCATTAGTAGTACCTGTACCGCCAGTAGTGCTATTCGTTACAGTTGGTTCAGGCTCAGGGTTTGCAGCTACTATAGAGGCATCATCATCAATAATTGTCCCTTGTGAAGTCAATTGACTGCTTTCATTGGTAAATTGCGCGTTTAGAGGTTTTTGCAGCGATAGATTCACTATTTGATTACCCTCGTTTAGGGTATCACCTGCGATTGGGATCTGAATACTTGCAGTATTGCTGCCTTGGCTTATGACTACGACACCCTGCTGAAGTGTTGCTGAAGAAGCAGGGTCGGTTACTACATAGTTAACGGCAATATTTTCACTTGCGGCTGCAGAGAGTGAAAGAATGAACGTTAAATTACGAATACCACTATCTTCTTCAGCGATAGACGGCGAGTTTACTGAGAGTATCGGGTAGCCACCCATTACATTAACTTCACCTTTTGAGACAGCAAAGAATATATTGTTAGTACAGCCAACATGGATGCGGGCATTTTCAACGCGAACGATGCTTGCAGGAATCGTTAGGCTATGTGATCCATCATTGGGTGTGTTGGATGTCAGGGGTACAATCATTCCGCTGTTATCAATAAGGCCAATGTTCACGTGTGAACAGAAAATGGGTGATTGTGTTGTGTTGGCAACATCCCATGATACAGATAGCACCTGATTAGCTGATAATGTGGTTGGAGTTGTTTGGCTCAAGACTGCAAAAGGCGTGCCGGTATTAATAACAGTAAGCTCAGTATTGTCTTGAGCAACCCCGCCTTTATTGTCCCGTGTTAACAGAGTGAAGTTCAATTTACGATCTGTTGTAGGAAGTATTTCGCCGATCGTACTGGTCTGATTTAACGTGTCTGTTAACCGTGGGAAAAATCTATCGCTGCTCTCAACGGGTGGCCAAGTTCTAAATAGAGGGTTGTCACCGAAGTCTACGTATAAGCCTCCGGTTGTTCCAATATCTATTTGTTCCCATGAGTGAAGCATTGGGTCTGCGTCAGGGTCATTGGCAATTCCACTGAGCTTAAAAGGTGTTTGTGCAGGGATAATGTAATCACTCCCTGCTGATATAGTTGGGTCATTATTATCTTGTATGCTCAGGATGCCACAACTTGAACCTGCTGCACTTTGTGTATAAGTTTTTATTTGATTGATGCTTACCGAGTGGAAAAAGGCATCTGAATTAGATTGCAGATTGTCTGTGCCGCAGATACCAGCGTAGCCCATGATACTGTTTCCGCTTCCTGGCTCAACTGCTGTCTCCGCCGCACGATTTCCAGCGCTACAGTTTAGCTGGTGACCATTAAATGTATGGGAAGCACCAAGTTGATGACCAATTTCGTGTGCTACATAATCGATGTTAAAGGCTTCACCTGTAGGAGAATTAGATCCGGTAACACCACCTGCTTTATAGGTTCCACAGACGGAATTTAAGAAGGCTAATCCCCCTGTGTTGCCGGTGCCGAAAACATGGCCAATATCATAATTATCGGTACCGATCACAGCATTGATATTGACAATATTCTCTTCAACCATCGCCGACGCATCTTCGTTACTGTAAGGATCGGAAGAGGGGGAGGTATAAAGTATCTTGTCATTGTCATCGACAAGCTCAAGATGCACGCTAAGGTCTCTTTCAAAAACCTGATTGAGTCGGTTTACGGTCGTCACAACAGATGCCAGAGTGCGGCTTTTAGTGCCTCCGAACAACTGTGCATATTCTCCAGTTGTTGCGATTGCGATACGGTAGGTTCGAATGGAGTCTGCTGGTCTGCTGGCTAATCGGTTAGCGGTGAGTAGTGGAGATTGCTTAGGGGAAAAAGCAAGTGGAGAGCCACCATGTACCTGGCAATTAAAATCTTCATGATTATCATGACTCCCATGAGCACTACGACTGACATACTGATTCAGACTCGAATCCCCGTTGGGGTCTATAAAAACTCGCTCACCGCTATCGGTATTGATCAAACCATGAAATCCATTGGGAGTAAGGTCAATCCGGCCGCTGAATATTGAGTTTTCAGGGTTAGTGACTGTCCAGGTTTTGATTTGTGGATAACGCTTTGCCAGCTCCGATGCCATCACATTGCTGGGTTCAATTTTAAAGCGCATCAGCTGACCATTTGGCATTGGCAAATCTAAGTATCTTTCTTCAGCAATCTCAGATGAATCGGTGGTCAGTATTTTTGTAAGCCTCGATAGATCTAATGTTAGTAATCGCTGGCTACTGGCTAAAGAAGCAGGCTCAGTGGAATCTGCCCTGCTTTGATAAGCTTCCTCGATGTCAGTCCAGATCGGATTGTTAGCGAGTACAGATTGCGAAATAATGAGGCAGGGGATCAGCAGTAATTTGCGCATAATTATTTTTCTTTTCAGGGTTTATTTTTATTTTGGTGCCTCGGGGGAAGGCATTGTTCTTATAAACCTATCATAAGAAAACTGAACATCAGCTAAATCTGTGTTGAACGGTAATCGATTAATACTATCTTCTTTTGAAGAAACCTGCGATGAATAGAATTGAAAGCAATATAATACCCATGCTTCCTCCGCCACCTGTGGCGCGTGCTTCGGCTAAATCAGTATTTTCGCTGCTATCAGAGCTCGCAGCTGTAGTTTGTAGATTCTGATTAATGGCGAAGTTACTAGATGAAATGCTAAAGAAAATATTGTTACTGCAACTTAGCTTAAGTCGACCAGTATTAGTTGAAGGGATATCTTGCGGAAATTTAACGACGGCACTGCCGCTATTTGGAATATTAGACGCCAGTATCCTATCAAAATGCTTACCGCCATCAACCGATAGACTCAGGTCAACAGCTGGGCAATCAATCGGTGCAGTTTCAGTATTGGCTGTATTCCAGTAGATCGTTGGGCTAGTTCCTTGAGCATACTGAGTCGCTGTTGAGTGTAGTTTGAAAGCTTCACCAGTGTTCACAACTTTAATGCTCACACGATCAAGGCTTGGTACATGATGGCCATCGTAAACAGCTAGTTGAAAGTTCATTGAACGGTCAGTACTAGGCAGTGTTTCTCCCTTTAGGGCACTAGTACCCAAAATGGTAGAAACAGCTGGAAACGAACGCGTTGAATCCTCAGTAGGCGGTAATATTCTGAATAAAGGGTTGTTACCAGTATCTAGTTTTAATGCTGAGCTAGTACCTAGGTCAACTTGTTCCCAACTGTAAAGTAAGGCGTCGTTGTCAGCATCAACAGCATTAGCCTCTAATTCAAAAGGCGTGTGAGCTGGAATCGTATAGCTATCACCTGCAATGACCAACGGAGCAGAGTTACTACTTTGGTGAACAATGCCGCATGAACTGGCAGTGCCATTTAAGACATTGTTATTAATTTGCTCGATATTGCCACTGTGAAACATTGCGTCAGCAAAGCTTTGTAAATTGTCAGTACCACAGCCGCCGACATAAGACATAATGCTAGAACCACTGCCTGGCTCAAATGCACTACGAGCCGTTCTGGCACCACTAGTGCAAATACCCTGATTGCTATTAAACGTATGGGTTGCACCAAATTGGTGACCGATTTCATGCGCAACATAGTCAATGTCAAAGCTATCGTTATTAGGGTTTCTGATTCCAGAAGCGCCACGGGCTTTACTGGTGCTTCTGCATACACTACCAATATAAGCTAAGCCGCCGCCTGAAGTACCAAAAACATGGCCGAGGTCATAGTTATCACTACCAATCACGTTATCTAGATTACGTTGGTTCTCCGCTAGCATCTTTTCGATATTGTAGTTTGAATAAGGGTCAGTGTCCGTATTTGTATAGATCAGCTGGTCATTTTTCTCAACTAGCGATAAACGAATTCCTAAGCTTTGCTCATAAACATGATTAACCCGATTTAAGGTTGTCACCATGGCACTTAATGCAGAGCTAACTGTTCCGCCTTGTAGTTGTGTGTATTCTGCGGTTGCTGCAATGGCAATACGATACTCGATTATTCCTTCATTGCTACGCGTTCTAGCCGCCATCCGGCTGTATAAGTTTGAAAACGTTTCGCCTCCATGTATTTCATCATTACCCTGGAGAAATGATAGTGGGCTCGACTGCTCTGCTTTCCGGTAGCTCAGATATTCTCCAGTTGATTCACTGCTAGCCGGGTCAATGAAAAGCGTCTGTCCATCGAAGGTTTGCAGCATTGCGTGGAAGCCAAGCTCTGTGAAGTCGACTCGACCTGCAATGATGTTGCCATTGGCTTTAGCAACTTTATAGGTTTTGATATTAGTAAATTTTTCAGCAAGAACTGCGGGCAAAATGTTGGTACTTTCAAGGCTTAATGTAATATTGCTTCCATCGGGTAGCGGTAGTTCGATTGTCGGCTGTATAGCTCTTGCTTGTACATCAGCGCTGTTTGGTGAAGGCAATAATAAGCTTCTCATTGCTTCAGTATTCAAGTTCAAAGTACGTGCGTTTGTAACACCTCGGCTATTGCTAATGGTTTTAGATGCTAGTCCTCGAGCAGCGATGTCAGCATGGTCTGTCCACATTGTCCCAGCGTTCGCAATGGTGCTGAGTAGGCAGTAAGTTGAAATCAGAAGTAAGCATTTTTTAGCAAGGTGCATAGTGTTCGCCCGTTAAGCTTTGGTTAAGTACGGGTTAATCCTATGAATTTGCTGCTGAATTGAAGAGGGTTGTCAGGCTAAGGGGTATTTATTGCCAGTTGAAAATTAGCGTTTTATAGCTGGTCTGTAGATATCAGCCATTGATCATTTCATCACAAAAATAGCGATAAAGTGTCATCCAAAAAACGCCAGCCATGTTCAGTGCAGACGATTCGTTGTTGGGTGTCTTGCAGCAAACCTAAGGCTTTTGCTTGCTCTACGGTGTTTTTGATGCTCGAAAATGTCTGCCCCGTTCGTTCCTGATAAACTGTGTGATCGATGCCGGACTTCAATCGCAGAGCATTTAACATAAATTCAAAAGGCAGGTCTTTAGCCTCCAGAGTTTTACTGGAAGAGCGAAATTCACCCATGCTGGCATTATCTAAATATTGCTTGGGCTGGCGGTATTTCTGGTAGCGTTTAATCACACCATCCGTGCCAGTAAGCTTGCCGTGAGCTCCAGCACCTATGCCAATGTAATCACCAAACTGCCAGTAGTTTAGATTGTGGCGACACATCTGTTGTTGTTTAGCGTAGGCGGATACTTCATATTGCTCAAAGCCATGCTTAGCCAGTAAGCTTTGCCCAGCTTGCTGGATATCCCACTGCAATTCATGATCGGGTAGCTGAGGAGGTTTATGATGGAATAAGGTGTTGGGTTCTATGGTCAGTTGATACCAGGATAGATGGTTTGGATTAAAATCAATCGCTTGCTGCAAGTCATCCAACGCCTGCACAGTGGTTTGCGCAGGCAGACCAAACATAAGGTCTAGATTAAAGTTATCAAAGCCTGCTTCACGCGCGATCTGTGCGGCCTGAATTGCTTCGTTACTATTATGTACCCGTCCAAGTACCTTGAGGTGTTCTGGATTATAACTTTGAATGCCAATTGATAATCGGTTTATGCCGGCCTTTCGATAGTCATTAAAACGCTGCTGTTCAAACGTTCCGGGATTGGCTTCTAGGGTTATTTCAACACCCTCATCCCAATTACAGATCTTGCGAACTCCTTGTAATAAGGAATCGATTGATTCTGCTGAAAATAGGCTTGGTGTGCCTCCACCAATGAAGATGCTGCTTATTTGGCGACCTTCAACTAGAGCTTGTTCTTGCCTGAGATCTTCCAGTAAAGCCTGAACGTACTGCATTTCAGGAAGCTCAGTCGTGGCCTGATGTGAGTTAAAATCACAGTAAGGGCATTTCCGAATACACCAGGGAATATGAATGTAGAGGCTTAGAGGGATCATCTCGTAAGCTGGCTAAGTCGATTACTTATAGCGACAAACTGTTCAACGCTGAGGGTTTCAGCGCGCGCGGTTGGATCTATATCAAGTGTGATTAGTTCTGAGGCATTAATCATTTTTTTAAGCGTATTACGTAATGTTTTACGTCGCTGGGAAAATGCTTGAGTGACCACCTTAGCAAATAAAGCTTCATCTTCAGCTTGAAACGGTTTTTCCTTCCACGGCGTTAGTTTGATCACCGCAGAGTCAACTCTGGGCGGCGGGCTGAATGACTCTGGGCCAACAAAAAACAAGTACTCTGCCTCGCAGCGGTATTGAACCATCACGGTTAAGCGTCCGAAGTTTTTGCCATTAGGCGTTGCCGCAATTCTGTCCACCACTTCTTTTTGCAGCATAAAGTGCATGTCTTGTATTTGCGGTGACGTTTCAAGTAAATGAAAAATTAGTGGGGTGGAAATATTGTAAGGAAGATTGCCGATAACTCTTAAGGGTCGGGCAGGATCAGTAATCTCAGTTAAATCAGCTCTTAACGCATCGATATTGTGGATTGTGAGCTTGTCGCCTCCGATATGTGTCAAGTGGTTAATGACATCACGATCGATCTCAATCACTTGTAGATGATCAAGGAAAGGCAGGATAGGTTTAGTCAATGCGCCTAAGCCTGGACCGATTTCCAGCATCTGATCATCATGTTGCGGATTGATATGGGAAATCAGTAAATTAATAATGTGTGGATCGTTAAGGAAATGTTGTCCAAAACGTTTTTTAGCATGATGTGTTGGCATATTTTGGTGTAGCACAAATAAAGAAGCCTCTCCCGTCAGGGAGAGGCTGTCTCTGGGTTAGCGATGTGTTATCGCAGTATCTTCAACTCAACCCGGCGATTTTGAGCTTTACCTGCCCGCGTGCTATTGCTAGCAACCGGGGTAGTCTCTCCATAGCCTTTAGCCGTCAAGTTTGATGGCCTTACGCCTTTACTGATTAGGTAGGTTCGTACCGACTCAGAACGACGTTGTGACAAGCGCTGATTGCTAGCCGCTCTACCGTCGCTGTCTGTGTGACCAGCAACTTCAACTCTGATGCTTGGGAAGCGGTTCAACTTGCGAGCTGCCTCATCAAGAATCGGCAGTGAAGCCGGTAGCAGTTGTGCTGAGTTAGTTCTGAAGTTAACACCTTCAAGTGAGATGCTCTGAGCTTCTGAACAACCTAACTCATTAACCGAGGCGCCGATAGCGGTATTAGGACATGCGTCTTCCTTATCCTGAACACTATCTCTGTCAGCATCTGGCTTACCACAACCTGTGCTATCAACTTTCTCGCCAGCGGCAGAAGCAGGACATCGATCAAGTCTGTCAGCAACACCATCGTTGTCACCATCAGGCTCACAGCCTTCAGCATTGACTTCACGACCTTCATCCGTTGTAGGACACTGGTCTAAGCGATCAACAACACCATCGTTGTCAGTATCGAACTCACAACCCGTGTTATAAACCGCTGCGCCAGCTGCCGTATCAGGACACTGATCAGCGCTATCTTTCACGCCATCATTATCACTGTCTACTTCACAACCGTTAGCGTTGACTGTAATGCCTGCTAGTGTCTCAGGGCAGCTGTCTTTACTGTTGACGACGCCGTCTTTATCAGTATCAACCTCACAACCCTTCTTGTTAACGAATACGCCTGCTGGAGAGGTAGGACATTCATCCTTACTATCCTTCACGCCATCGTTGTCACCGTCCAGCTCACAACCTTTAGCATCTACCGTAATACCCGCTAATGTTTCAGGGCAGCTGTCCTGACTGTTAACAACACCGTCTTTGTCAGTATCGACTTCACAGCCCTTACCGTTAACGAAGACACCTTCAGGAGAAGCAGGACATTGGTCGGCACTATCTTTCACGCCGTCTTTGTCTGAGTCAACTTCACAACCTTTAGCATCAACAGTTGCACCTTCTACCGTGGTTGGGCACTGGTCAGCACTGTCAAGAACAGAGTCCTTGTCGGCATCGCCTTCACAACCTTTGTAGTTAACAGAAGCGCCTTTAACCGTTTCAGGGCATTCGTCTTTACTGTCAACAATCAGGTCGCCATCAGTATCGAACTCACAACCTTCAGCATCAACCTTTGCACCCGCTGCGCTTTCAGGGCAGTCATCCTTACTATCAGGAACGCCATCCTTATCACCGTCAAGCTCACAACCCTTGGCATCGACTGACGCACCTTTAGGTGTTGTCGGACACTCATCTTGTGCATTGACAACTTTGTCACCGTCATCATCTAGCTGACAACCCGCTGCATCAACAACCGCACCTTCAGGTGTAGCAGGGCACTTATCTGCACTGTCTTTAACACCGTCTTTATCGGTATCGATCTCACAGCCTTTAGCGTCAACTGTTGCACCTTCTACCGTTGTCAGGCAGCTGTCTTTGCTGTTTGCAACGCCATCTTTGTCGTCGTCCAGCTCACAACCTTTAGCATCTACTGAAACGCCAGCTGGAGTCGTAGGGCAAGCGTCCATCGCATTAACGACCTTGTCGGCATCATCATCTAGCTGACAGCCCGCTGCATCAACAACCGCACCTTCAGGTGTAGCAGGGCAATTATCCGCACTGTCTTTAACACCATCTTTGTCGGTATCGATCTCACAGCCTTTAGAGTCAACAGAAGCGCCAGCGACAGTCTCAGGGCACTTATCCATGCTATTCAGGATAAAGTCCTTATCATCATCGCCTTCACAGCCTTTAGCATCAACTGATGCACCTTCGGCAGTTTCAGGGCAAGCGTCTTTACTGTTAACAACACCGTCCTTGTCGCCATCCAGCTCACAACCTTTGGCATCAACTTCTGCGCCTGCTGCTGTGGTAGGACAAGCATCCATCGCGTTAACGACTTTGTCTGCATCATCATCTAACTGACAACCAACAGCATTAACAACCGCACCTTCAGGAGTAGTTGAGCAATCATCTGCACTATCTTTAACACCGTCTTTGTCAGTATCAATTTCACAGCCTTTAGCGTCAACAGTTGCGCCTGCTACAGTAGAGGGGCAGTTATCCATGCTATCTAGGACAGAGTCTCTGTCACCATCGCCTTCACAGCCTTTGACATCAACTGAAGTAGCGCTAGCTGCTGTTTCAGGGCAGGCATCTTTACTATTTACAACACCGTCTTTGTCATCATCCAGTTCACAACCTTTAGCGTCAACGACTGCACCAGCTGCTGTGGTAGGACAAGCGTCCATGGCATTAACGACTTTGTCGGCATCGTCATCTAGCTGACAACCCGCTGCATCAACAACCGCACCTGAAGGTGATTCAGGACAATTATCAGCGCTGTCTTTCACGCCGTCATTGTCGCTATCAATCTCACAGCCGTTGTACTTAACTTTGAGTCCAGTTGCTGTTTCAGGGCAAGTATCTTTACTGTTTACAACGCCGTCTTTGTCGTCATCCAGCTCGCAACCCTTAGCATCAACGGTCACACCTTCAGGAGAAGCAGGGCAGTTATCTGCGCTGTCTTTGACACCATCTTTGTCGGTATCAACCTCACAGCCTTTAGAATCAACCGTTGCATCAGCGACAGTCTCAGGGCACTTATCCATGCTGTTCAGGATGAAGTCCTTATCGTCATCGCCTTCACAGCCTTTAGCATCAACCGATGCACCCTCGGCGGTTTCAGGGCAAGCGTCTTTACTGTTTACAACGCCGTCTTTGTCGCCATCCAGCTCACAACCTTTAGCATCAACTTCTGCGCCGGCTGCTGTGGTAGGGCAAGCATCCATAGCGTTTACGATTTTGTCTGCATCGTCATCTAACTGACAACCCGCTGCGTCAACAACGGCACCTTCAGGTGAAGCAGGGCAATTATCTGCACTGTCTTTAACACCATCTTTGTCGGTATCGACTTCACAACCCTTAGCGTCAACAGAAGCACCCGCTACCGTAGTCGGACAAGCATCTTTGCTATTGACTACAAAGTCTTTGTCGTCGTCCAGTTCACAGCCTTTTGCATCAACAACTGCACCAGCTGCGGTGGTAGGACAAGCGTCCATTGCGTTAACGACTTTGTCAGCATCGTCATCTAGCTGACAACCCGCTGCGTTTACGACTGCGCCTTCAGGAGTAGCCGGACACTGGTCAGCGCTGTCTTTCACGCCATCCTGGTCGGTGTCAACTTCACAACCAAGAACTGATACTTCGGCACCTTCTACTGTAGTAGGGCATTGGTCTTTACTGTTGACGACACCATCTTTATCAGAGTCAATCTCACAACCCTTAGCATCGACCGTCACACCTTCGGGTGAAGATGGGCAGGCATCGACACTATTTAGTACCGCATCACCGTCGCTATCAAGTTCACAGCCAAGGCTATTAACTTTGATACCTGTCGCGGTATCAGGACATGAGTCTTTGCTGTCAACAACGCCATCTTTGTCGCTGTCTACTTCACAGCCCATGGCATCGACTGTTACGCCAGCTGGCGAAGCAGGGCACTTATCAGCGCTATCTTTCACGCCATCTTTGTCGGTGTCAACTTCACAACCTTTAGAGTCGACAGAAGCACCTTCAACTGTGGTAGGGCACTCGTCTTTGCTATCAAGAATGAAGTCTTTATCACCATCGCCTTCACAGCCTTTAGCGTCTACTGAAGCGCCTTCAGCTGTTTCAGGACAAGCATCTTTGCTGTTTACAACGAAGTCTTTGTCGTCATCAAGCTCACAACCACGTGCATCAACTTCTCCGTTGACTGCAGTAGTAGGACAAGCGTCTTTGCTGTTCACAACGAAATCGCCATCATCATCTAGCTCACAACCACGAGCATCAACTTCTCCATTATCTGCAGTATTAGGGCAAGCGTCTAAAGCATTGACAACAAAATCGCCATCATCATCTAACTGACAACCTTTAGCATCAACCACAACACCTTCAGGTGAAGTTGGGCATTTATCTAGGCTATCTTTAACGCCGTCTTTGTCGGTATCAATTTCACAACCCACTGCGTCAACAGTGATACCTTCAGCTGTTTCAGGACATTTATCTTTACTATCTACCACCGAATCGCCATCGGAATCAATCTCACAGCCATCAGCGGTGATTTTGGCACCGAGTGTAGTCTCAGGGCACTGATCTTTACTATCCATGACGCTGTCAGAGTCAGTATCTAGCTCACAACCAATCGCGTTGACAGACATACCTGGCATGGTGTCTGGGCATTTATCCGAACCATCAAGCACGCCATCTTTATCAGTATCGGTCTGGCAACCTTTGGCATCAACCGCTAAACCAGTTGGGGTCGCTGGGCAACGATCCATACGATCAGCAACACCATCTTTATCTGAATCAATTTCGCATCCCATAGGATCTACGGCAGCACCGTAAGCAGTAGATGGACATTGATCCGTGCTGTCTGCGACGCTATCAAAGTCACTGTCAGCCTCACAGCCATTGGCAGTAACCTTAGTACCACTTGGAGTTCCAGGGCATCTATCAACCATTTCGAGGATGCCATCACCGTCTGTATCCAGATCACAACCGACACGATCAACGACAACGCCCGGTGCTGTCTCAGGGCAACGATCCGATGGATCTACCACTCCATCAACATCACTGTCCGCTTTTGCAGCTGCCAGCGCGAGCTGCAGTTTCTTGTTTTCAGCAATTAGATGTGAATTGTCAGCAGGTTTGATTTGTGCAAACTGCTGTGCAATTCCGCCATTAAAATTAGATAATTTATCTTCCAAATCTTTGTTTTGCGAAGATAATTCAGCAATAGCTTGCTGGAGTTTTGCATTCTCTGCCAACACGCGGCTATCATCAGCAGGTTTTATCTGCGCAAATTGTTGTGCGATTCCACCATTAAAGCTAGATAGCTTGTCTTCCAAAGCTCGATGATCATGCTGCTTTTCTGGCTTGGGCAGGTTGGCGATCATTTCTTCCAACGCTTTGTGATCATGCTGCTTTTCTGGTTTTGGTAGGCTAGCAATCATGCCTTCCAGAGCAGTGTGATCATGTTTCTCTGGCTTGGGCAGGTTGGCGATCATTTCTTCCAACGCTTTGTGATCGTGCTGCTTTTCTGGTTTTGGTAGGCTAGCAATCATGCCTTCAAGAGCAGTGTGATCATGTTTCTCAGGCTTGGGCAAGTTGGCGATCATCTCTTCCAACGCTTTGTGATCATGCTGCTTTTCTGGCTTCGGTAAGCCAGCAATCATGCCTGTCAGGCCACTGAGATCCTGTTTCTCTGGTTTTGGTATTCTGGCTGCTAACTTATCTGCAATTGCGTCCAGGTCTGCTAGTTGCTTTTCCAACTCTGCAATGCGCTTTTCCAATTCAGCAATGCGTTTTTTGTCATCAGCTGATGTCTGGGCGCACTGTTCTTTCAATGCCGCCAGTTGAGCATTCAGCTCATTCACCTGTTCCATGTCAACTTCTGGCTCAGGCAGCGGTATATCCACTATATAAAAGGGAGCTGGTGGCATGTTCATCAGGGTTTGCGGGTCAAAGCTCGGCAAACTTCCAGGTGGAATATGCGATAACTCTTCGGGAACGACTGGCAAACTTGGGGAATGGAAGTTTCCATCCTTACCTAAGCCGGGATGGCACTTGCCGTTCATGAATGAAGGAACCGGAATAACCATGGTCGGTATTTCCGGTGAGGAATGAATTATTTCGGTAGCCTTTGAAGTACCTGCATCTTTCGTATTTACCTGATCGGCAAACGCGGGAAGACCGGCACTCATCAACAAGCTAGCGAAGATCAGAGGTCGTATGGTGCTGCGCATCGTTCTAATATCTCCGAGAGTTCAAATATCGTATATCCTATTTACCGCCCAGACTCAGGTCACGCCTGGCTGAAGCAATCGTAATCGTGAAGCCTGCAATTACGTCAAGGAAAGCCATTACAGTTAATATAAGGAAGACTGAGTTTCCAGCCCATTCAAAAATTAACCATGATACAAGGAAACCGACCAACACAAAAGTGGATAAAGTATGATCAAGGATCGAAACACTTGATGTGCGGGTAGATTTGAATAGTTCTATATAAAGAGTCACTAAACCCAGCAAAATAACTACGACACCAACGGTTGGTGCCCAGAGTTGTCCTGATGGTAAGTGCATTGAGAAAAGTTGTAGGTTCAATTGTTGCGGGAATATGCCAACGACATAGAGGCCGTAATAGCCAGCCAGAAAAAAACCAAATAGTGGGAAGAAATTTAAAATTGCCATTTATTGTTAGTCCATTTGACCACTAGTAGAATCATCTCTAGCCCCGCCCCCGTTATATATAACTGTACAGAGTATATCCCAATCTGCCTCTCAACGGCAGTAGTTCACTGAATAAAATACCCCCAGAATTAACATCCCAAAAACAAGCGGCATCTTAAAATAGAGGGGTGGCCTAAATTGTAGCGATCTGCTGATAAGAGGGAATTTTAATCAGTCTGGACTTCGTCATACTTAACCCATGATTAATTGATCTATGCAAGTGGGCTATTTATCAGTGCTTATCAGGATCTATCTGAAAAGCTGAATAAATATCAAAAATGGTTAGTATAAAGAGAAGAGTATTATGAAATCTAAAAAAACAAATAGCTACAATTGGGTTTACTTACCAGTAGTATTTAGTTCAGCAGCCGTATTATTTACACCTGTAATGGCTGGGCAGTACCAAACTGAAGACATGCAGCAAGTTAGCAGTATAAATCATCAATTTGTGGGCGGTCGTACTCAGGTAGGTGTCAGTGTTACTGACGACGGTAGTGCGGGTGCGGATGTGAATCACATCTTTTCTGAGACAAAAGACAGTGCTACAAGCGGTGGCTTGTGGGTTGGTTTTGATTTAGAAGGCAAAGATAAAGGTATTGATGCTGGTGGTGTGCAGTTGAACCACAACTGGGTTTCACGAGATGGGCAAGGACGAGCAACCCACGTAAACAAGGCATTTGCTGCTTATGACCGCAATGCTACAGATGATGCAAAAGTAACCGTCGGTTACGGACAGGAACGTGAGGACTTGTTCTGGGAAGGACACGCTAGTAAGGGACTTTCAGATAAGCGATTAGTTAAAGCGGGCACACATGAAACGGCGGCAGTCTTCGAAAAAGCATTTGATTACGGAGTAGGCGGAAGCGTTGGAACATTCCTGACAGGTACCAATACGCGAGTGCGTGGTGGACTTGATTATCAGTGGGGTTCTGAGACTGGTGTGGGTGAAGACAATGCAAAAATCATCACTGTATCGGCGGGTGTAGAGCAGTACTTCAAAGGTACGCCTCATAGTGTTGGTCTTGATGTTGCTGCTTCTAAACAACAAGGCGGTTACGAGTTCGCAGGATCTGGTGATGTGCAGACCAGTGCTAGCTTGAGTTATCGTTATGACTTTGGTGGCGACAATATTTATCAGCCCGATCAGCGTTATCGTAGAGTTCGTGTTGAGGTGCCGGGTAAAGGTCGTGCAGCAACTTACGCTAAGAAGCCAATTTATACGAAGAAGCCAATCTACAAGAATCAGCCGGTTTTCAAGAACCAGCCGATCTACAAAAAGCAGCCTATTTACGTGAACAAGACGGTCAGAGTCCCTACTGAGGGCCACATGGCTAAAAGTACTGTTGAACTAGAAGGTCAGACTTTCTTTAAATACGGTAGTGCAGAATTGATTCCATCAGCGCAGCAGCGTCTAGTGCAAATTGCCAATGAGATGCGCAAACATGGTTACAAAGGTAATATTCGTATTACGGGTCATACCTGTGGTTTACCTGACCCAGTTAAAGATCGGGCGTTATCACAGCAGCGTGCTAATGCTGTCAAGCACTTTATGATCTCACAAGGCTTTGATCCGGCACATCTGGATGCACGTGGTATTGGTGGTACACAGCCGAAGTTCAGCAAAGCGAATGCCGACTTTAAAAACCGTCGCGTAGATATTGAATATGTGACAGAACGTCAGGAGCGTGTGGCTGGTGGTTTCCGTAACGAAACCCGCAAAGTACAGAATGGCTTCAAGAATGTCATTACTGGATATAAGCGCGTTCAGGTTGGCACTAAGAATGTTCAGGTTGGCGTACGTAACGTACAGACAGGCACCACAGATATTATGGTTTCACAGGGTGCACCAGGAGCTCCACGGGTAATCTGGAGAACTGAGCCTGTCAATACAGCACCTGCGTGGATCACTCGTGCATTGCGTAGTAACTTAAGTCATAACCGCTCAATTGATACTTATCTGACCACTGCGGGTGGTGGAGTAAACGTTGGAGCGGGTAATACTGGGCCGTTAGCTATTAACGATTTAATCAAGATTGAAGTGAATCAAACCGTACACATTGACGTGCTGATTAACGATACAGATATCGATGGTGATAATTTGACTATAGTATCTGTTTCGGAAGGATCCGCTGGAGGCACTATTAACGTCGAAGGTGATGGAGTTAGCTATACGCCGGCTAATGGTTTTGTAGGCACAGAGACATTTACCTATACAATTACAGATGGAACTAAGACATCAACAGCTACTGTTAGTGTTGTGGTGATGGCTGATACAAATGCTGGTAACTCTGCTCCTAACGCTGTTAATGATGCTGCTACAACAGACATAAATACTGCCAAAGAGATTCATGTCGTTAGTAATGATAGTGACCCGGAAGGTGATGCAATTACGATCACTAACGTCACACAAAGCGCTAATGGCGGTACGGTCAAAGTGATTTCGGGCGGTAAAGTACTGTACACCCCAAAGGCAGGTTTCACTGGAAAGGATACCTTTAGCTATACCATCTCAGCGGGTGGCCAAACAGCAACGGCTACGGTATCTGTCACTGTAAAAGGCATCAATACAGTGGGCCCTTGTAACTGTACCGTTGCCAAAATGGATGACGTATTAATGGAAAAAGATACAGTTGCTCAGATTGATGTACTAGGTAATGATACCGGAGATGGTCTCGAGATTGTCAAAGTGTCCCAAGGTCACTCAGGCACGGCGAAGATTGTGGGTGGTAAAGTTACTTACACACCAAAGGCAGGCTTTGAAGGGAACGATTACTTCTGGTATGCGATAAAAGATGCAAATGGTTATAAAACCAGTAATAAGGTTATGGTCTATGTTGATGGTTCTAAGTAATTAGTATCGATTAGCTAAACCATTGACCAAGGATGGTCAACTAAGCCGCGAATTCGTTCGCGGCTTTTTTTATTGGGGAAAGTGAAGATTCATATATGCTAGGGCATTCGATTTCGGAATGATTTAATCAGTGTTTTGCCTTATGCTTGATACTTCGGGTTGCAAGTTAAAAGCACTCTCAGTAATCTTAAAGCCAATTATTTGAAAACAAACAAAACAGTAGGATTTGTATGCGTTCAGTCAAACAGGTTATTTCCAAAGATATTTCATTAACTAGCAGCCCTGCATGGCAAGCGCTTGTGAAGCACCACTTCGAGACACAATCACTGCATATGCTGGATTTATTTGAAGCGGATGCTGATCGATTCGCTAAGTTTTCAATTCAACATGAATCTTTGCTGCTGGATTACTCTAAAAACAGAATGACTAAAGAGACGCTGCCTCTGCTGATAGATTTAGCAAAGCAGGCAGGTGTTGAGGATTGGCGAAAGCAGCTACTCTCTGGTGAGAAAATCAATACCACAGAGGGACGCTCAGTTCTACATACCGCATTGCGAAATCGTATTAATACACCAATTCATAGTGATGGCGCAGATGTGATGCCCCAAGTTAATGCCGAGTTGCATAAAATGCGCAAGTTCACAGAAAGAGTGCGCACCGGGGAATGGAAAGGGTTCACCTCAAAACCAATCACCGACATTGTAAATATTGGTATTGGCGGATCTGACTTAGGCCCAAATATGGTGTGTACTGCATTGCGGCCTTATGCTAAAGAGAATCTAAACGTGCATTTTGTTTCGAACGTTGATGCTCTGCAAATCACTCAAACGCTCAATAAGCTAGATGTCGAAACCACATTATTTATCGTTGCTTCAAAAACTTTCACGACTCAGGAAACTTTAACCAATGCAAATAGCGCGAGGGCTTGGTTTTTGAATCAACAGGGGACTGAGGAGAGTGATATTGCCAAGCACTTTGTTGCTGCTTCGACAAACGCCGATGCAGTAGCAGCGTTTGGAATTGATACGGCCAATATGTTTCAGTTTTGGGATTGGGTTGGTGGGCGTTATTCGCTTTGGTCGGCAGTAGGTTTGTCCATCATGCTCTATATTGGAATGGATCAATATGAACAGCTGCTAGAGGGCGCACATAGCATGGATCGGCATTTTGCCGAGCAACCCCTTGAGAAAAATATACCAGTTATTCTGGCGTTGCTAGGCATCTGGTATAGCAACTTTTATGGCGCAGAGTCTCAGGCAGTTTTACCTTATGACCACAACCTTGGTCTGTTGCCAGCTTATCTAGAGCAGGCAGACATGGAGAGTAACGGCAAATCTGTTCGCCGTGATGGACGTGCGGTTAGCTACTCAACGGGGCCGATTGTTTGGGGGGCAGAAGGAATTAATGGCCAGCATGCCTTTTATCAACTATTACATCAAGGGACACGCATAATTCCTGCTGACTTTATCGCATCAATTCAGTCCCAAGCTGATGATCAACATCATGCCGATATTTTGGCCTCTAACTTTTTAGCTCAAACCGAAGCGTTAATGCGTGGTCGGTCTTTGGAAGAAACACAGCAAGAGCTATCCAATGCAGGCGTATCAGCAGCTGAAGCGGAGATGCGTCTGCCACATATGTACTTTGAGGGTAACCAGCCGACAAACTCCATAGTAATGGATAAACTAACGCCTTATAACTTAGGCAGTATTGTGGCCATGTATGAGCATAAAATATTTGTTCAAGGTGTGATCTGGAATATCAATTCCTATGATCAATGGGGCGTTGAGTTAGGAAAAAAACTGGCTAAGAATATTCTTCAGGAGCTGGAAAGTGGAGTGGATAAATTCCCGCACGATAGTTCCACAGCAGGGTTACTAAATTGGTTTCGTGAAAAGAGATAGATTTTCAGCTAGCCATTATCTGCCTGATATTCTTTCTTTAACGCTTCGGCGTGTTGTTTGGCTTCGCGCTGTTTTTGTTTGCGAACTTTTCTACTCATGCCCCAGGTATATAGCGTTGGTATGGTAAACAAGGTAAGGAACGCCGAGAACCCAACACCCCAAACGATTGCAGTGGCAACTGGTCCCCACAGTAAAGACTTCCCCCCAATGCCTGTGGCTAAAGAAAATAGTCCGGCAATGGTAGTTAGTGTCGTTATCAATATCGGAACCACACGCCGTCGTGCCGCAAATACTGTGGCGTGAGCCACGCTCATGCCATTATAGAAACGGTCATTTGCCGCCGAAATCAATACGATGGCTGCGTTAACGGCGATACCGATTAGCGCGACAACACCATACATCGTGTAAAGACTAAGCGGGTTCTGCGTAAGCAATAGGCCAAGAATTACACCCGTAAACGCTAATGGCACGGTCGTTAAAATCATGATGGGCTGGAAGTAGCTTTTAAACTGAGTGCCCAAAATCAAGTACATCAATCCAACCCCCACCAGCGCGAGCTGGATGAGCGAATTAATACTGTCATTGATGTCATCCAACTGACCTGAAAAGTCCAGATTTACGGCGGGATATTTGGGTTGGTATTTCTCCCAACCCTTTTTGAGCAGGTCGTTTGCAGTAACGGTATCGAGCTGGCATTTGTTGTAGTCCCTCTCGGTTTTGTTAATCATCGGGCTAAGGCGACATTCCCAGAAATCTTCGGTCCCGGTTAGTTTAACCAGATCTGCCTCAATGGTGATTGCTTTGCGGAAATTGTAGTGCCTGATGTTACCTAACGAAACTTTTCGTGTGTCGGTTACCAGACGACTTAGCGGAACACTACCACCTGAGGCCATCGGTATGCGGAAGCTCAACAGCTTGCCGATATCATCGGTTTGTGTGCGAGTTGACTTAACCCTGACCTGAAGTTTTTCACCGCCATCCTGCATTTCTGATACGACTTCACCATCCACTAACAAACGGATTGTCCTGGTAATGTCTCTTGGATTCAGTCCAGCACGGCGAATCGCGTCGTGATTCATTTCTAAAGTCAGTTCCATACGGCCACGGCTGGCGTCATTAGTGATATCTTTGACACCCTTAATACTACTTAAAACCTCTGATAAATCAGCGCTTGCCGCTTGCAAGGTTTTATAGTCGTTACCCCTGACTTTAACACTTATCGGTTTGCTGGAAGGTGGCCCTGATGCTAGTCTCAAAAAGGATATATTTTCAGCGCCAACCACCGAGGTAACATCGGTGCGCATGCCCTCTATAATCTGATCAACTTCTCTTGCCCCTGTTGACAAAGGGTTGAGGCTAACCACAATCTGGCCGTATTGGTCACCATTTAAGGGTTCTGTCGCGGTAAACATGAGTCCGCTATAGGTTGCTACTGATCGTGCATCATTGGCTAATAGGTTTTTCTTAACCTGTTTCTCAATCTCAAGCGTCTTTTTGAGCGTCTCAGCGAGTGGCGTCGAGGCGTTCATTTCTACATTGACATAGAATATCCGCAAGGTGTCGCCAGCAAAAAAGTCGACTTTGATTAAGCCTGCTGAGAGTGCGCCAATAGCGGTAAAAAAAGCCAGCGCTATGGCAGTCATTGTAAGTTTTGGCCAACGCAACCCCCTAATCAGTAGTTTAGAGTATTTGAGCTGTATCCAATGGATAATTCCTTCGCGCCAGCGCTGCATTCTCGTCTTTTTCTGAAAGTTAATATTAACGAGATTGATATGTGAGGGAAGCATCCAAAAGGCTTCGATCAGACTGATCAATAGCGCAATAGTCACAACCATTGGGATAACGCGCATGAACTTTCCAAGAATCCCTGGCACCAGCATCAACGGCAGAAACACCGCGATAGTGGTTAGCACCGCAGTGGTAACCGGTAGCGCAACCTCTTTCATTGAGCTTAAAATAGCGTCTAGTGAATCCATGCCGCGTTGCAATCGATAGTAGATAGCTTCAACCACGACCACGGCGTCATCTACTAGCATGCCTAATACGATAACCACACCCAATAAAACGGTCACGTTTAAGGTTTCACCTAAGGAAGAAAGCACCCAAAACGTCAGAGCCAATATGAAGGGGATACCAATGACCGTTAAGATGGCAATTTTCGTTCCCAAAAATAACCAGGCGACCACCAATACCAAAGCCAAGCCAATCAATGCATTGCTTTGCATAATGTCGATGGCTTTTTGAGTAGGTAAGGTTTGGTCGTCTATCAGTTGGAATTTAACACCGGTTTCTACATTGATTTTATTCTGATCTTCAACCCAAACCTGTAGGCGCTGAATAAGATTTAGAATATTGGTGTTGTCCTGTTTCATTACAGACAGCAAAATGGCGGGTTTACCATCAATACGAGCCTCTTGAGAGGCCTTTTTCCGCCCGCGTTGGATGGTTGCAACGCGGGCTAAGTCGATTTCACCTTGCAAGGCGGGTATGGGTAATTCAGCTACCTTCGCAGGGTCTGAGGTTTTGCCGACTAAGCGAACCAGCCAGCTTTCCTGTCCCACATCCAAATTACCTGCGGCAGTGTCCTGAAACCAAAGTTGTACCGCATCGGAAAGCTGACCCGGCAGTAAGCCATAAGCTTCCAGCGCATCGGGGTCAAAGTTGATTTGTAGTTCCGGGTCATCCAGTGCTACGGTATCGACGCGGTCAACACCGGACATTTGTTCAATATTTTGCTCAGCGATACGTGCTGTTTTTCGCAGAAGTTCATCGTCAGCCAACGCCGTGACAGCGATCATCCCCGCTGGAAAGGCATTGCCCGAAGTGATTTCAAGGATTTGGGATTCAATCGCTTCACTTGGAAGTAAACTCTGAGCGCTCTGTAAATCCCTGCGCAGGCTTGAAAGCCGCTTTTCATAGATCTCCGGTGCTAGGTCTTCAAAGCGCACCAGAATGCTAGAGGTGTTCTCACGGCTATTGCTGGAGACAAAGTTGATGTCAGCAATACCGTTTATGGCGTTTTCAATCGGATCGGTAATGCGATCTTCAACATCTTGAGCGGATGCGCCGGGGAGTATCGTTATGATGCTGATCCAATTGAAATTTATCGTCGGGTCTTGCTGGCGCGGCATGCTCATGTATGAGGAATAACCGATGATCAGAATCAGGATAAAAGTGAGATTCGCCAGTACATGGTTTTGTAAAAGCCGGGCGTACATTACTCGATTACCACTGCTTGGCCGTCTTCAACTGAGTAACGGTTGACGATAATGATCTGACTGCTACCACGCAAATTGACGCTGGCTGGTTGCCCCTCGCGGGCGTCTCTGAGCTCATGAAACGCGGCTTTTCCATCAGATGCGACCATTACGCCAAGCTTATCTTTGCGGCGAACCATGTATTCCGGAGGCATCTTGCGAGACCCATCTTTCCACTCTAACCGCCCATTCAAACCCGCTACAATAATATCTGGTTCGATATCCGCCGCGGTCAATCTGATACGCTGGGTATTACTGGTTTTGCTCAATTGCTTTAGCACGGTGCGAATCGATACCGTTAAATTTAATGAGTCTGTAGTAAATTTCAAGCGGTTGCTGTCGCGTGCCTTGTTGAGCTCAAACGGTGATAGTTCGGCTTCTATTTCAAGCTTGTTGGTTTGCAGCAGTTGAATCAAAGCCGATCCTGGGCTAACGAGTTGCCCCTGTTGCACCAATTTATTGGTCACTTGCCCGCTAAAAGGGGCGTAGATCTTACATTTGGAGATAGCCAGATCAGCAGACTCAATCGCCACTTCTTTTAGCGAAATATCAGCACGACTGGTTAGCAAATCAGATTCGCTGCGATCAAAGTTCTCGCGTGGTATGACGCCTCTTCGTAATAAGCGCTGGTTGCGATTATATTGTTTTTGAGCAAAATTTAGCTGAGATTTACTTAAGTTTCGAGCAGCGACCGCTTGCTTTCGGGTATTTTTATAATTGCGGCAGTCCAGTTCAACCAGCAGCTGTCCGCGCTTAATTGTATCGCCAACCTCTGCCTTAATTTTGATCGCGCGCCCCTGAATCTCGGCGCTTATACTGCTGTCATTTAGGCTGACAACGCTGGCAGGTGCGCTATATTCGGTGGCGAAGACCAGTTCTGAAAGCGGCTTCGTCGTCACGCGAATAGCATTCGCATCGACGACTGGCGCTACGTTGATCCCGGCTTTTTCTTTTGTTTCATCAGCCCAAACTAAGCTACTAACTGCTATCCCCATCAGGCAGAGGAGTATTTTATTGTATTTTTTTATCATTGATTAACTACTCACTAAGCCCGTGAATATACCATAATGCTGAGCATTGGCTAAAGATCATGGATGTCAAATATGGCACTCAAAAGTGGCGATTGTTATTATTTTCAGACCCTTGGTTAAGCGGTTAGTTAAGCGGTTGGCTAGGGATTGGTTTTTGTGCTGATTGCCCCGCTTGGAAAACTCAGAGGTGTCGTGTTGATTGAGTTTTGAGCGGCATAACGAGGCGCTAAAGTCGATTTAGCCAGTGGTGCAGCCGTGTCGCTATCTCGCTTAAACGCACGATAAATTAACCGCATCACGATGGCATAAAAAACACAGGCGATCATAGCAATCCAGCAATAAAACCCCATACCTCTGGAAATAATGCTAATGGTGTTACCTTTTGCGTCTGAGGGTATTTCATAAAACAAGAATGCTTGAGACATGCACAGCAAGGCCATGGCGCTCACTATCAAAGCCCACCAAGGGTGGCGTTTCATTAGCAGTAAAGACAAAACAGTGAGTGGATTTGCGTACCAAGCGAACTGAAAGAATAAGAAGCCTAACCATCCAGTTAATAGTATCCAATAGCCATGTATGCCTTTTTCTTCAGTGGTGTAGACGATATCCACCATAGCGATACAAAATAAGATCGCTGCGATCAGCAGTAGCAAGATCGTTAGTGCACGAAAAATTGACGATTTAAAATCTCTCATAATTGATCAGACCTGTTGCCTTTCAGCGCCGAGTTAATCCATCCTTGGATACATCCGTCATTGACAGGTCACTAGCCAAAGCGGAGACGGTGTGTTGCAGTGTTTGTTGCGCAATCTGTTTACCAGGAAATCCCAGCACCCCACAACAGTGAGACCAGTTATGATGTTGTATTATGCGCATGATAAGTAGTTTAGCCTCTTTATTGTTATTTATTTGCTTATCGTCTATTAATGCTGTCGGAAGCCAGTGTTGCAACGCTGCTATCGCAGACGCAAAACTACATTGACCTTCGCTAAAGCGTTTTATATCGCGTATCTCCTGTTGACACAAGTTCACATTGCTTTGTTCAGAGAATGAAAGCAGCTGAAGTGCCAGTCCAGCGTCGTAATATTTTAGTGTATCTCCGAGTAGTGCGAGCAAGGTTTTAGTAAACGATTTTCCTGCGATCTGCTGTAAATCTTTGCCGGCCTTGTTTAGCGGCCTAAGCAGAACAGCAGAATGATAACCACTGCTGGCCTCACGTTTCAGGCCTATGTAGGCAGGAGAAAATTGAGATCGCCTCCAGAATTTAAGTAGTCTCTCTGAAAGTCCGAAGCTAGTGGATAAATAATCTGCACCGGAGCGAGATGCAACCTCAACTAGTAATTGAGAGGCAATCTTTTTTGATTGGCAGGCAGGGTGAGTCGCAATGCGCATGATTCTGTCCGTCTTAAGCGAAGCGGCTTCCATAAGTCCCATCTGAGCTAGCAGGATTTGTGGAACAAGATGGCCTTTTGGACGTCTTTCTCCCCGATAAATAGCGCTGGCCAATTCCTTGTCGAGCCCACCTTCATGGCTAACAATGCACGCAGAAATTAGCGTTTCATTATAAAACATCCCATGAATGCTGAGCGGTGGAGCATCCAGCATCTGCAATAAATCAGACGGGCGCGTTTGGTAATGTGAAATTACCAGTAAGCCGAATAGTTGGCGCAGTAATGACTCATCGCTGGATAATTCACTAGCAGGTAGCTTTTTATAAATCAGCTTATCCGGGGTGATTGTTGATGATTGATCAGGTTCAGCTGGTTCCGCATCCAATAGCAATACATCATTGATGAGCGCTTCGAGAGGATCATTCTTATCCCAGCGGATAGGGTCATTTAACCGTATCGCCCGCCATTGGGGTGTCAATTGATAAAGCTGCTCATGAAAACGAATGGCAAAACCCCGTCCATTACCTTCGTAACCATGTAACGTTGTAGCAAAAACAAGCCGTGAGTAGTGCGACAGAAGCTTACTCAATAGCGGTACTGGAATTGCTCCTGCTTCATCGATCACCAGCAGTCCAGCCTCAGGCAGGTCGCTCACTAGCTCGTCTGCCGCTACATAGTGTAAGTTATCGTGCTGGCCAGCACATGCCAGTAATGGTGCGACCATGGCCTTGGCTGGTGCACAGATAATGATTTTTATCGAACGCTCAAGTAGCAGTTCGTTCACGGCCATCCCTAGTGCCGTCGATTTCCCCCGGCCACGATCAGATGTTACAACTAGGGGTCTGTTGCGATGTCCGCTAACAACTTTTTTTATGGCTTCGATTACCAGATTTTGATCAGGCGTTGCCCTGAAAGCCGTTGTTTCGTTCTTAGGCGGAGGTCTGTTACTTGTCAGAGGCAGTGGTGGTGCGGGGGTATTTATCATGGAATGCATCGGAATATCATGCTCAGATAATATTCGCAGCAACCGTTGGTAGAAGTATGAATTCTCGAAGTGCTCATCATTGAGGGGCAGCAAGAGGATCAACGTACCGCCGCCTCTGATACAACCACAGATAGCACCAAGGGCATTGACGTCAATTGCATTACTAGCATCAAATACGACCAAATCAGTTTCCTGACCTAGCTTGTGGAGCGCCTGTTTATAGGGTGTATTTTTGACAAAGGCGCTACTAATATCGCTAATCCAGAGTGTATCGAATCCAGAGAGCTGTTTTTGATAGTGTTCCACAAATGCTGTAAATTCACTGTGTAGAACAAAAGCCGAGCGAATGGAGGCGCTCACTTTGTGTGAGTTTCGCAGCTGATATTATTGCATTGACCGCCCATCCAGAATCGGTCATACAGGAACTTCTGGTTCAACATACAATCTCAATTTATACGGGTTTGTGATGATATCACTCGATGACTCGGACTTTATCATTTTGGGGAAGAGATGTTTAAATATTTAATTTTAGTTTTTAGTATGTTTTTTATCGCGTCCTGCTCAGAAAACTACGCAGACACAGCAGCAACTGATAATTCGGCTGTAAGTGATTTCAAACTCGCGTCGGTCGGTAATGCCATTACAGTTGATGCTGCGTCTGCCGGAAGGTTTGGCTTCGCCCAAACGGAGTCCATCGGCGGATTGCATCTGGGTATGACGCCCAAGCAATTTGTAGGATTCTTACCTTGCACCGTTAAAAAGAGCGAACCAGTTCTGTGGGCCGGGATTGGTGAAATAATCCAAGAGTGGAACTATGCTGACTGCGGAATAAAGTTACAACTCAGCGCCAGCGACAATAATACACCACAGAAAATATCTTCGATCAGAGTGATGGCTCCAAGTGAGTTTAAAACTAATCGAAAAATCGGTATTGGCAGCAACTTTGAATCAGTTATTGATGCTTACACCGAGTTTGCCGATCAAGCAGATAACCAAGCGGGGGAAACCTTTCTCGCAGGTTCAGTCTATGGTGGTTTGTTGATTAAGTTTGAAGAAAATAGGGTAATTAGCCTGTTTTTAGGTGCTGGAGCTGAATAGTTTCCTCAAGTTTCTAAATTTGTCGTATCCTATCTCGTCCAACTGACCCTGAATTCGAGGATTTTTCCTGATGTTTCGACTATTTATAATGCTCGTTCTGCTTGCAGTCAGCTTGTATGCCGTAAAATTGTGGCTTAACAGCCGCACCAAACCAAATAGTCGCTTACCGAAACAATCTAATAATCAAAAAATAGTTTCGTGTAAACACTGCGGTCTCCATGTGCCGGCACAAGAAGCCATCATGATAGGGGATAACACTTTTTGCACTCTCGAGCACGCCAAGTTTCACAATTAACGGCGGTTAAGAAGCAGTCACAGCCCGCTTTTGTCCTCCATCAAAATCCATGGAGTCCAATTCAACTCTACAGTATTTATCGCCTAATCCTGATTGGCTTGTTGCAATTGATCGTGCTGACAAAAAGCATGTCATTGCAGCTGGGAACCTACGACCCAACACTGTTTGAGTGGGTGTTAAATGGGTTCACCGTGATATCCGTTGTGGCAATCTTTAGTGCTCACTTTCAATGGCCAACCTACCTGGCACAGGTCTACCTTCAGCCTGCCACCGATATTATTTTTCTTCTGCTACTGATATTTTCCAGTGGTGGCCTGCATTCTGGCATGGGGCTTTTGCTTGGTCTGCCGATCATCCTGCAGAATATTTTACGGCCTGGGCAGATTTCATTATTGATTACAGCAAGTTCGATTTCGGCCTTACTGGGTATAGAATTTTTTATGCAACAGCAGGCGGCCAGAAGCGCTTCCGATCTGTCCTATGCAGGTATCCTGACGTTTTTTATCTTTTCTGCCTCGTGGTTGCTGGGGAAATGGTTCGAGAAAGCATCATTAACCGCTGAGCTGGCGAAGCGGCGAGGGGTTGACCTTGCCAATATGTCCCAACTTAATCAGTCGATTCTGGATCAATTGCAGACTGGGATTTTGGTGGTTGAGAAAAATGGTGTGATCCGGCATATGAACCCGACCGCGTGGGACATGTTAGGTCGACCGCCGGATTGGCGAAGTAAGCCCTTACGAGACTTTGCACCTGAACTGAATGCGCATTTCAAGCATTGGATTAAAAATGTTTGCCCGAAAGTGGTCAGCTATGACATCAAGCATTGGCGAACGACCGAGCTTAGTTTTCGGTTATCGCAGTTAGGAACGCGTTCTAGTGGGGCGGCCTTGGTCTATTTGGAAGATACCAGTGCGCAGCGCGAAAAACAGCAGGGTGTCAAAATGGCATCACTAGGTCAGCTGACGGCGAATATTGCGCATGAAATACGCAACCCGCTTGGCGCAATAAGCCATGCCGCCCAGTTGTTGTCAGAGTCGCCTGAGCTAACCAAGCCGGATCATCGCATGGTGCAGATCATTCAGGAAAACTCGAAACGAATGAATACCACGATTGAAAGCGTGTTAAATCTGTCTCGAAAGCGTGAGGCTAACCGTGAAAATATTGAATTAAGTAATTGGTTGCAGAAGTTTCGTGAGGATTTTGTTAGACAGTCTGAATTGAGCATGAAGCAGATCAACCTGCACGTGGAGCCCTCGGATGCAGAAATACAGTTTGACCCGAACCACTTCGATCAAATCATGTGGAATCTTTGTCGTAATGCAGAAAAATACGCTCATGAGAATCCAACAAGACTACGGCTCGATATTCAGTGCATGCAACCCGCGCATACCCGGGATTTAATTTTAAGCGTGATGGATAACGGCACGGGTATCAGCGAAGTGGCTCAGGAGCGATTATTCGAGCCGTTTTACACCACTAGCACCAAGGGAACAGGTCTTGGTTTGTTCATGGCGCGAGAACTTTGTCTCAGTAACGGTGGAAATCTAGAATACGTTCAGCTTAAGGGGCAGGGTAGTTGTTTTAGAATAGTGTTTGCCCATCGAAAGAACAGTTAAAATAATAAGAGAGTTATATGGCACAGCAAAAAGTTTTAGTCATTGATGACGAGCCGGATATTCGTGAGCTATTAGAAATTACTTTATTGCGTATGGGGTTGGATACCGCAACAGCAGGCTCAGTTAAAGAAGCTTTGCTGAGCATCCAGTCTTTCCAGCCGGACTTATGCCTAACGGATATGAAGCTGCCAGATGGTACTGGGCTTGATATCGTTCGCTACATACAGCGTGATTATGCACACATCCCTGTTGCAGTGATTACGGCGTTTGGCAGTATGGAATCTGCCGTTGAAGCCTTAAAAGCCGGTGCCTATGACTTTGTGTCAAAGCCGGTTGATCTGAGTAAATTACGAGATCTGGTTCAGACCGCATTGACACTGTCTGGTCAAGTCACTGACTCAGTAAGTGGTGAAACGACGATTACCCAAACAGTGTCGCAAAGCGCCATCATCGGTGAGTCAGAGGCGATGAAGCGGCTGAATTCGACCATTATCAAATTAGCCAGAAGTCAGGCACCCGTGTTTATTCATGGTGAGTCGGGCAGTGGTAAAGAGCTGGTGGCCAACGAGATTCATAATCGTAGTCCGAGAGCTAAAGGCAGTTTTGTCCCAGTTAACTGTGGCGCGATTCCTGAAAATTTAATGGAAAGTGAGTTTTTTGGTCACAAAAAAGGCAGTTTTACTGGAGCAGTTGAAGATAAAAAAGGGCTCTTCCAGTCAGCCCATAAAGGGACTTTGTTTTTAGATGAGGTGGCTGATCTACCGTTAGGTATGCAGGTTAAGCTACTGCGTGCCATCCAGGAAAAAGCCATCAAGCCTGTCGGCGCTAATGAGGAACTCCCGGTTGATATTCGCATTTTGAGTGCGACCCATAAAGATCTTGAAAAAGAGGTTGAAGAGGGTGGCTTTCGCCAGGATTTGTACTACCGCTTGAACGTTATTAAGTTAGATGTTCCACCGCTACATGAGCGTGGTGGTGATATTGAGTTACTTGCACAGTTCTTCCTGAAATTGATTGCAGAACGTTGGGATTTGCCAAACATAACCCTATCCGATGCGGCCATGAATATGTTGAATGCCTATCCATTTCCGGGCAATGTTCGTGAACTTGAAAATATTCTGGAGCGGGCTTCAACACTGTGTGAAAAAAATATTATCCAGCCTGATGATCTACAGCTACCGGAAACCAGTCCGGTGTTAAAAACGGCTGAGGTGATGCAGGCAAAAATAACCGCTCATCCAGCGTGGCATGCTAACGAAGAAGATACTGAAAAAAATCAGATTCTCGAAGCGCTGGATCAAACTCGCTGGAACAGAACAGCCGCAGCCAAGCAACTTGGCATGACTTTTAGGCAACTGCGTTACCGCATCAAAAAATACGAGCTTGACGAGGTAGGGTAAAGCTTTGTATTTCTGAGCCTCGTATAATTACGCTTGTTTTTTGACAAGTCATCCGGTAGCTTGTATGCGCTTGCAAAGCGTATAGACAAGGGTCTACCAGATGACACCAAACGTATTAAAAATTGACAATATCAAGAAACGGTTTGGTGAGCTTGAGGTGTTACACGGGCTGTCGCTCGAAGCACAAAAAGGCGATGTGATTTCCTTAATTGGGTCGTCAGGATCTGGCAAGTCAACATTCCTTCGCTGCATTAATCTATTAGAAATCCCTGAAGCAGGAGACATCTCTCTTTCTGGGGAATTAATTAAGCTAAAAACCAATCGTGGTGGTATTCGCTTCGCAACAGACCCTAAGCAGGTACAGCACTTGCGTTCGCGAATTGGTATGGTGTTCCAACAGTTTAACTTATGGTCTCATCTGACGATTCTGCAAAATGTTATGGAAGCACCCGTTCGCGTGCAGGGTTTATCCAAAGCGGAAGCCAAGGACATCGCTCTAGAATTTTTAAACAAGGTTGGTATAGACGATAAGCAGGATGTCTATCCAGCATTCTTATCGGGTGGGCAGCAACAACGTGCGGCAATAGCGCGCGCATTAGCGATGCGTCCAGATGCTATACTCTTTGACGAGCCAACTTCAGCCTTAGACCCTGAGCTGGTTGGTGAAGTATTGGCAGTCATGCGTCAGCTTGCAGAAGAAGGAACCACTATGATAGTAGTGACTCATGAAATGGCCTTTGCACGTGACGTATCAAACAAGGCAATATTCTTACATCAGGGATTGATTGAAGAGCAGGGGAATCCCACTGAGATGTTCAGCTCACCGAAATCGAAACGCCTGCAACAATTTCTTTCGAATACGGCGGCCTAGCCCATCGACCGTGTTACTACTACCTAAATCGGGCGAACTGAGGAGTTCTGAGAAATGAAAAAGCTATTATTGACTATGGTATTGACTGCATTCGCCAGCACTGGATTTGCAGCAGACAAGGTACGTTTTGGTACTGAAGGTGCCTATGCGCCATGGAATTTTATGGATGATAGCGGCAAGCTAGCGGGTTTTGAAATTGAGCTGGGTGCAGAGTTGTGTCGTCGTGCTGAGCTGGAGTGCGAGTTCGTGGTAAATGAGTGGGATTCAATTATTCCTAATCTGATTGCCGGTAACTATGATGGAATCATGGCCGGCATGTCGGTAACAGACGAGCGTAAAAAGACCATCAATTTCAGTGAAGAATACTATCCAGCTGACCCATCACGCTATGCAGCAGCTAAAGGCGACAAGTTTGATTTTGATAACCTGAAGGGTGCAAAGATCGGAGCACAGGGTGCAA
>ENA-ORXR01000497-ORXR01000497.1-marine-metagenome-genome-assembly--contig:-NODE-497-length-53225-cov-4.233725_pt1 | contig 53225 bp, 53 predicted proteins | sample MGYA00237866_ERZ511479 | MGnify/ENA metagenome assembly ERZ511479
CGTCACGCCCCTGTCTGGGTCAGTGCAGGAAGAGATGATGGTGCGCGGGCCGCCCGCAGCCATGGCGCAAGCGTCATCGTCATGGATGACGGGCATCAGAACCCGCAGCTTGAAAAGACTCTCTCCCTGCTTGTCGTTGATGCAGAGGTCGGATTTGGTAATGGTTGCGTCTTTCCCGCAGGCCCGCTGCGTGAAAAACTGACGCCGTCATTGGAACGCGCCGATGCTGTCATTCTGATGAAGCCTGCGCCCGACTATGAAATTGATAAGGTTTTGACTGAGCAGCTTAAAGGCAAAATTGTCATTCCGGCTTTTCTCGCTCCTGCAGGGCCGCCGCCTAAAGGAAAGCTCTATGCTTTTGCAGGGATTGGCCGCCCGAATAAGTTTTTTGACAGCCTGCGCCGTCATGGCGGGGAGATTGTCGAAGAAGTCCCCTATGCTGATCATTACAAATATAAGGATGAGGATATTGAGAGTCTCTTTATGCTAGCCAGTGAATATGAAGCGTCTCTCATTACGACAGAAAAAGACTATGTGCGCCTGCCCAAAGGCTACCGCAAAGGGGTTCACGCTTGGCCTGTCTCTGTGCAGTTCGAGGATGAGCTCACGCTACGCCGCCTGCTCCATCCCATCATCGAACGCTCAAAACCGCGCAAATGAGCCTTGATAAGTGAGTCTGGGTAAGAAAATTGGATGGCGGTTCGAAGCCTTAGCCTATGATTTAGTCGGACTCATCCTGAAACTCTTTCCCTTTAACGGTATTTCAGCGTTTGGGGGTTGGCTCCTCCGCCTGATCGGCCCGCTGACAAGCAAGCATAAAATCGCAAGAACAGGTTTGGAGATCGCATTCCCAGAAAAGCCCCAGGAAGAAATCGCCCAAATACTCAAAGAGCAATGGGATAATACGGGCCGCACCTTTGCCGAGTTTCCGATTACCCACCGTGTAAAAGCCTTTGAAGATGGCCGCGTCACCGTCAAAGGTCTTGAGACTTTCAAAGCCAACAACCCCGCTATAATCGTGACGGGGCACTTCGCGAATTGGGAAATTATGGCAACGGTCCTGACGCAATCGGACCTGCCCGTGCGGATAACATACCGCAAAATAAACAATCCCTATATTGATGCGCGTGTGCGTAAGCAACGCGAGCGCTACGGCACGAAGTTTCTGATACAAAAATCCACCCATAAAGGCGGGCGGGAACTACTAGAGGCGCTCAAAAACGGCGAGAGCGTGGCGCTGCTAAATGATCAGAAATTCAACACAGGCGTGAGCGTACCCTTTTTTGGACAAGACGCTATGACAGCACAGGGCGCGACGCGGCTCGCATTAAAAACGGGCCGTCCGCTTCTTCCGATGGCGGTTACACGCGACGGCCCAAATTTTATCGTGACGTTTTATGAGCCTATTGTTTTGGACAAGACGGGCAACAGAGACGCTGATGTAATGATGGGCGTCACCGAAATCACCAAATTCATAGAAGCCCGAATCCGCGAAACGCCTGCGCAATGGTTTTGGGTGCATCGCCGCTGGCCGAAGGGGCTTTATAAATAACGGAGGGAACTCCTCACCCCGTTTACGGGGGAGGTGCCGGAGCGAAGCGTAGGCGGAGGGGGGAGCGGCAAGTGGTATGTTAAATTAGAAAGTGCCTCTGCTTGGCTCCCCCCTCAGTCGCTTCGCGACAGCTCCCCCGTGAACGGGAGGAGCGGGGTGATTAGTTACTAAGCGCTCTGCTTATTCGCAGCCCTATGCGCGTCCCATTCGCCAAATTCAAAGTCGATGCAGCGCTCGATGAGTTTGCGCCAAATCTGCTCAGCGATGTCCTCGGAGAGTCCTTGCTTGCGGGCCTCAACTAAGACTTTACTCACGACATCTTCGATGCGCTCAGCATCATAGACGGCGTCGCGATCATTTTTAATACGTCCCGCCGCGCTCATATAGGCTTGACGTTTCACAAGTAGCGAAACCAATTCACGGTCAAGCGCATCTACGCCTTCGCGGACTTCTGCCATTGTTTGGCACTCTTCACCTGGTTTAGCCATATGCTTAACCCTCTTGGGGCCACTCCGTGAGTAATTCAGGGTCGAGGTTACGGTTACGCCACTTTAAACGCCAGCATAAATGCGGCCCTGTTGAGCGGCCTTTTGACCCAACCGTCGCAATCTGCTGTCCTTGCTTAACGTGCTGTCCCGGCTCCACCAGAATTTCATCTGTATGCAGATACATGGAGATGAGGCCCTGCCCATGATCTAGCAGCACCATAGCGCCCTCAAAATAAAGGTCATCATCGGCAAGACTGACAACACCATCAGCAGGCGCATAAATCGGCGTCCCAACAGGCGCAGCCATATCGACCCCGTAATGCGGTTTTTTAGGTTCACCGTTTAAGATACGCTGCGCGCCGAAATTTGTCGTCTTGCGGTATTCTTTAATGGGCGAGATAAAGCCGTTCTGAAAACCCATCTCTTCAGCGCGAGAGCTAAAGCCAACTTTCTTACGCGCGGAAGAACTGCGAATACGCTTGAGCTGGGCTTCGGTGAAGGTTGAGACTTGGGATGGCGGAAGGCCATCAATGCGAGAGGTATCATAGTCGCGGGGTTTTAAATCAAAACTCACCCGTTCTCCAGCGACTTCAACAAAATTGTTTTTCTCATCACGGTCAAACCCAATAATGATTTGGCCGTTTTCATCAGCGCTCTCGAAGTAAAAGTCTTTCTCAGACCGCGCAACTTTGACCTTGGCACTAGGTGTTGTTTGGCAAAGTACCGCGCCGCCTTGTTGAATAACGCCTTCGCAGGAAAGCGGTGATGGGTTCAAACTAGGTTGGTTATGCGTCCCGTGCGAGAGAGTCCCGCCATCTCTCTTCAAAGCCTCAAAAAGTTCTTCAGCACTTGTTATTTGGTTTTCTACCTTAGTTGGTGCTTCAATATTTGTGTCCTGCGCACAAGCCGACCCGCAAATCGCAAATGCCACAGCTAAACCAGTAAACCAACGCATTAAGCGTTTTCCTTTTTCCAAGCCTCAAGGCTTGCCGCGGCGTCCTTATAGGCTTCCTGCCTGTCGGCGTTCCAATAGCGGAGCATTTCCAATGGAATTTTATCACCTGTGGTCGCGCAGGTAATATAGGCCCCGCCCTTCATAATGGTGTAATCAGAAGGGCCGAAATGGATAACAGCTTCGCCCGTGCCTTGGAAAAATGAGTTCATACTCTTTCCTTAGACTGAGCTGCGTAAAATTAAAACAGGTCTTGCTGTGTTTTTTCAACTGCTGTTTTCTTTGGTGATTTTGTCTTTTTTGTGCTCGCCCCATCAATAACCGCCTTGCGCTTACCATCGGCGAAAGTCAGCGTAACGCCCTCACCCGCTTTGACTTTATCTTTGGAGCGCACCACATCTCCGCCCTCATTTTGCACGAGTGCGTAGCCCCGTTCAAGAACGCCTTGATAGCTATAAGCGTCGAGTAATTGCCCTGCTTTTTTGAGGCGTTGCTCATCCTGTTTTACCTTGCGCACAACCGCTTGCGCTGTTCGATTTGAGAGCTGCTCTAAAGTGTGGCTCTGCCGCGTCACATTTTGCTGAATCGGCTCGGGCCGCAGACGTTGAGCTGCATTCGACAGGCGCGAGGCATGGCGATTTTGACTGGCTGTTAAAGCCGGCGCTAATCTGGCGAGGGTCAATTCCAATCGCCGCGAAAAGTCGGTCGCTAGTGTTTTTAGCGGCGGCAAACGTAGCATCGCCAATCTTTGACGCAGGGGTTCAAACACTCGCTCAGGCTTCGGCAATCGCGCGACAGCTAGATCAAGCCTTTGTTGCGGCGCGGCGATGACGCCCTCAAGCCGCGGCAAGCGTGCAGCAAACAAAGCCGTCTTTTTCTCATTCACATTTCGGCGCAGGCCCCGCGTAATGCGCAGCCCATAATCCGCAATCGTCTCGAGCCAGTCTTCACGCACAGGCACAGCCACTTCAGCAGCTCCCGTCGGCGTAGGCGCACGGTAATCAGCCACGAAATCAATCAGCGTCCAATCAGTTTCATGGCCGACCGCAGAAATCAGCGGAATTTTAGAATTGGCCGCCGCTCTCGCGACCGCTTCTTCATTAAAACACCAGAGATCTTCCATAGACCCGCCGCCCCGCGCCACGATAAGCACATCAGGCCGCGCAAACCCTTCCGCCTGATTAAACCCGTTAATCGCCTGCGTGATTTGCTCCGCCGCCTTTTCACCCTGCACAAGGACAGGCCAGACAAGAACATGACTGGGGAAACGGTCTTCAATGCGGTGCAAGATATCGCGAATGACTGAACCTGTTGGCGACGTCACCACGCCAATGGTCTTGGGCATGAAAGGCAATTCGCGCTTACGCTCCGCCGCAAACAAGCCTTCAGCCGCAAGCATCTTCTTACGCTTTTCAAACAGCGCCATCAGCGCGCCTGCGCCTGCCAATTCCATCTTCTCTATAACCAGCTGATAATTCGACCGCCCCGGATAGGTGGACAGCTTACCCTCACAGATAACTTCCATACCCTCTTCGGGCCGCATGGATAGACGCCCCATAACGCCTTTCCAGATGATAGAATTGATAACCGCTTTGTCGTCTTTAACGTCCAGATAGCAGTGCCCGGATTTCGCGACAGTGACGCGGCCTAGCTCTCCGCGCACCCGCACATGGCCGTAAGTCTCCTCAACGGTGCGCTTAAGCGAGTAAGCCAGTTCAGAAACTGTATATTCGGGAGTGTTGTTCATTGCGTCTCTATAGACTAGAAGGCCACTTCAGAATCAAGGGTGAATAATGTTAGCAACAATCTCTATACCCGCTTCTCCCCGCTTGACGGGGGGAAGTACCCGCCGCATGGCGGGGGATGGGGGGCTGACATCGCATAGCGATGTCAGAGCAATGCTACAGTTGAACGAATTTTACCCCCCATCGACCTACGCTAGCGCTACGGCCACTTCCCCCCGTAAACGGGGAGAAGAGAATCATGGAGTACCCATATCATGAAAGTTCTTCTTATCGGCAGCGGCGGACGTGAACACGCCCTCGCTTGGAAATTGGCGCAGAGCGATTTAGTAACAGAGCTCGTCTGCGCGCCGGGTAATGCCGGAATCGCCGATGTCGCAGATATCGTGCCCGTTGCGGCGGATGACATCATTGGCCTCTTAGCGCTTGTTCAGCGTGACGAGTATGACTTTGTCATCGTCGGCCCTGAACAACCCCTCGCCCTCGGGCTTGTCGATGCTTTGCAAGAGATTGGCGTCAAAGTCTTTGGCCCTACTGAGGCTGCCGCTCAGCTAGAATCCTCCAAATCTTTTACCAAAGAGCTGTGTAAACGCTACAACATCCCAACCGCGGCTTATGGCGTCTTTACAGACCTTAAAGAGGCCAAAGCTTATCTGAAAACCATGAAGCCCCCTTATGTTCTAAAAGCGGACGGCCTTGCAGCAGGTAAAGGCGTCGTTTTGCCCGAAACACTGAAAGAAGCTAATAAGGAACTCGAAGAATTTTTCTCTGGCAAGTTTGGCGAGGCCTCTGCCAAGGTTGTTATTGAAGAATTTATGGAAGGCCAAGAAGCCAGCTTCTTTGCTATTTCGGACGGCACAACCGCTATCCCGCTTATCGCCGCGCAAGATCACAAACGCGCTTTTGACGGTGATAAAGGCCCCAACACTGGCGGCATGGGGGCTTATTCCCCGACTCCCGCTTTCGATCAGAAAGCGATGGAAACTGTGATGGATAAGATTATCACACCCACAGTTTACGGCATGGCCAAAGATGGCCATCCATTTGTCGGCGTCCTCTTTGCAGGGCTGATGATGACCAAAGACGGGCCGAAACTCATTGAATATAATGCCCGTTTTGGCGACCCTGAATGCCAAGTTCTGATGCGCCGATTGCAATCTGATGTGATGGAAATTTTCATCGCGGCAGAAGCCGGTAAGTTAGATAAGCTCAGCGCCCCTGCTTGGTTCGACGCACCAACTGTAAATGTCGTACTCGCGACAAAGGGCTACCCTGGTGCCTATAAAAAGGGTTCCAAAATCAAAGGCATAGACCAAGCCAATGAAATAGACGGCGTTGTTGTTTTTCATGCAGGCACAGAACGCGATGACAAAAATGCGATTTGCGCAGCGGGTGGACGTGTGCTCAATATCACCGCACAGGCGAGTTCGCTAGAAGCCGCTGTCTCAAAAGCGTATAAAGCTATAGACGAAGCAATTGACTGGCCTGAAGGCTTTTGCCGCCGCGACATTGCTCATCTTGCGCTCAAATGAGCGCGGGGCTCATCTTGCGCTTAAATGAGCGCGGGGCTCACCAAACACAAAAAAATAAAACCATATGGGGATACGCATGATTAAACAGTTTCTTTTGGCTACGGCAGCTCTCGCCTTTAGCAGTTCAGCTTATGCCCATAGCGAAGATGACCATGACACCCACAAAGACTTCACCCTCATTCATGCGGGCACAGTTTTAGCCTTCCCCGGCACATCACCAAAATCCAAACAAACGATTATTGTCCATGACGGTAAAATTGTCGGCATTGAGGACGGCTATGTTGATGATGATGAAGCCACGATTATCGACGGAAAGGATATGTTCTTTCTCCCCGGCCTTATTGATAGCCATGTTCACCTGCGCGGGGAATGGAGCCCAACGTCTCGCTGGGACGCCGTGTTACTTGAACCCGGTGATGTCGCCTTCCAAGCCGCTAAACATGCCAAAACAACATTGATGGCTGGCTTTACAGCCGTTCAAGATGTTGGTGGTCCAAAAGAAATCTTCGCTCTCAAACGCGCTATAAACAAGGGCTTGATACCTGGCCCTCACATCCAAGCTGCGGGATCAGCAATTTCGATTACTGGCGGACATGGCGATACCCATGGCTTTAAAGACGAGCTTATTCCGCATATGCAGTCCGAAACTATTTGTGACGGTCCCTCGGAATGCCGCCATGCCGTTCGTCAAGCCGTAAAAAACGGCGCGGACGTCATTAAAATCACCGCCACAGGCGGGGTTTTATCCAATACGAATGCGGGTACAGGACAACAGTTTTTCGACGATGAACTTGAAGCCATCGTCGAAGCGGCCACCAAGATGGGCCGCAAAGTCACGGCCCATGCGCATGGTAAGGACGGAATAGAGTCTGCCCTCAAGGCAGGTGTTCAATCTATTGAACATGGCACATATCTGGATGCAGGCACAGCCGCTATGTTCAAAAAATATGACGCCACCCTCGTCCCGACTGTGATGGCGGGCATGACCGTCGTTGATTGGGCAGAAAACAAAGACTGGCTCCCGCCAAACTCCGCTAAAAAAGCGCTAGAAGTTGGCCCGCAAATGCAGGACATGGCGCGCACGGCTTATGAAAATGGCGTCAACATCGCCTTTGGCACAGATACTGGCGTCTCTGAACATGGGAAAAATGCCGAAGAGTTCACCTATATGGTGGCTGCAGGGATGAGCGAGATGGAAGCGATTGAAAGCGCAACCACTATCGCCTCAAAACATATCGGCCTAGAGGACGTTATCGGTACGCTTGAGCTTGGAAAATTTGCTGACATTATTGGTGTAGATGGCAATCCGCTGGAGACTATCGAAGAACTTCGTAATGTAGACTTTGTTATGAAGGGGGGCGAAATCTACAAGGGAAGATAGTTGTTCATCCGCCATACATCTTAGAATCTTAATTTAAATGTAATGGGGGCACTGAGTAACTTAATAAGAGGCCACTATGAATTTCCGCCGTTTTCTTCCTGCCCTGACCGCTCTTTCCGTCATTCTTTGCGCCGCAAGCGCTTCAGACGCACAAGCTCAAGACACTCATCAAGGTCTTTATCTTAATATTGGTGTTAGCCAACTATCTGCTGATTTGGATTTGAACGACCTCGATATTCAAGGCAACGCCCTTAATCTCGGCGAAGAAAAAGCCAACGTCACCATGATAACTGGCCGGATCGGTTATCGGCTCAATAAATTTGTTGCTATTGAAGGCGATGGCGGCTTTGGCCTTGGCGGAGATAACTTTCAACGCACGATACCTGTCACAATCAATAATGTCGGCACGGGTAATGTGAGCGCTGATGCGGATCTGGATGTCAAAAATTATATTGGTATCTTTGCGCGGGGCATTTTGCCCGTAAGTGATCAGTTTGATATTTTCATACGGGGTGGTTACGGCACAGCGACAGCCGAGGTCTCTGCGCTTGTGACAACCGACATTCTACCTGGCTTTGCTGCTAATGTTTCAGATTCACAAAGCACAAATGATTTTGCCTATGGGATTGGTGCTGAGTTTCATATAACTGAGCGCCACGGAATTCGTGCTGATTTCTCAGCCATTGGCAGTGAAGCGCAATTCGTATCCGTCGCTTATGCGATGAAGTTTTAATTCAAGGGTTTATGGCAAGGTATTCAGCGATTAGGCGTTACTAGTTTCCGCCCAATGCCGCCTGACAAGCTGGCACTAACATACGGCGTAGGTCATGTGTGCGCATGGAAATATCTACGTCAGTTCCTGATGCCACACGGACATTACTCCAAGCAGATTCTGCCGCCATAACTTGCTGACAAATTTGGGCGGTCAGATTGCCGTCATTTTTCATGACTTCTGAACCGGCGGTGAGCCAGATGATATTCCCTCCCATAAAGTAGAAGTAATTACGCTCATCAGCTGTCATCCCTTGACTATTGCTCTTTTCAAATTGGTCCAAAGCTCTTAGCGCATCATAACAGGAGGGTAGAGCCGAAATAGCCAGTGACTTGGCCGTCGCCTCATTTTGACCTGAAACCAAAGCTGTGCGCGAGGTGCAAGACTTTGTTGCCGTCTCAATTTGAGAGCCAACAAAAGGCGAAATTTGAGCCTGCGCCGATAATGGCAGTGCAAAAACGCTTAAAAGAGCTATAGATTTTATATATTTCATGGTCATCATCCAAGTTGGTCTGCAATTATTATACCGAGTTTTCCCGAAGGTGAACCCTTTTTTGCAGAGCTATGTCAGGGCGAATAATGCGCGCGCGCCGGCTTCATCGCGCTTCATTTGTCGTGTAAGAGCCTCTAAATCATCAAATCTTTCTTCAGGACGAACAAAACTTCGAAACCGCACCTGAATATGCTGACCGTAAATATCTTGGTTAAAGTCGAGGATAAAGGTCTCAAGCAGCACGCCTTCCCCCCCAACGGTTGGACGCGTCCCCAAACTAGCGATACTTGGCCGCCAGTTATCCTCGCCCGGCAAGCGGGCTTCCACGCAATAGATGCCGAGCTTAGGCACGACCAAGTCTTTTAATGGCAAGTTCGCCGTCGGAAAGCCTAGCGTGCGGCCAAGCTGCTGCCCCTTTTGCACCACGCCGTCCACAGTCCAAGGGCGGGAGAGCATATGCGCGGCGTGAAAGACATCACCTTGCTGGAGCGATTTGCGAATTTCGGTGCTGCCATATTTGCCGTAGAGCCGATGAAGGCCGACGGGTTTCATGGGCGTTACGCCAATATTCCGCTCGCCGCAAAGCCGCGTCAGGCTCTCAACATTTCCGCAGCGATTTTTGCCAAAGCCGTAATCCTCACCGACCACCACATGTTTGATATCCAGACCTTGATGTAAGACGCGCTCGACAAATTCTGTATCGTCCATTTCGCGCAAAGTCTCGTCAAAAGGAATTTCGTAGAGGCGGTCCACGCCTAGGCTCGGCATAATCTCAGCGCGTAGATCGGGCGACATTAATCGGAAAGGCGGTGCGTCGGGTTTAAAATAGCGATAAGGGTGCGGACGAAATAGCCCAATCCCCAGAGGTGCGCCTAGCCCGTCTGCTATAGTCTTAGCCTCGGCGATAACGGCTTGATGGCCCCGATGCAGCCCGTCGAAATTCCCAAGCGCAATAACAGCGCCTTTATCTTCAGGCTTTAAATCTGTGTAAGTTTGGAGCGTTTTCACAGCTCAGGAGTCGTCAGGGCGTTTCTGTACAAAGACACCCGCATCGCCGCGGCAGATCTTTTTCCCGTCCACTTCGCAGTGACACTTCATCTTTACACGGCCTGTGCGCTCATTGATCTCTGCGACCTCGGCCACAGCTATAACTTCATCGCCAATAAAGGCGGGCTTGCGAAAGCGCAGGTTCAGCTCAACAAAGACCGCGCCCGGCCCCGGCAAATCATTGCCAAGCACAGCGGAAATAAATGAGGCCGACAAAGCGCCATGCGCGATACGCTGCCCAAATTGGGTGGTCGCGGCAAATTCAGCGTCAACATGGATAGGGTTATGGTCGCCCGTAATATCGGCGAAGGTATCAATCATCTCGCCTGTAATCACAGAGGTTGTGGTCGAAATCATTCCAACCTTAAGGTCTTCGAGATAGTATTTCACATTGTCAGTCATTCATCCGCCCTAGCAAATCCGCAGAGTAATACCAAGACAAACCTTACCAAGATAATTCGGACGCCATATAGCGCGCGGCAATACCATGTTCACCCAAAAGTGCCTTAAACTTGGCCTCGGTCTCCCCGTAAAGCCCGTCTTGAATAAAGAGGCAGTCATAATCCTGCTGCTGCGCGCCGAGCAAATCGGTAAAGATATTATCGCCAATACAGAGTACGCGGTCTTGCGGCGGTTGGTAGCCGAGCATTTCCTGCATCCACGCGCGCGCCAGACGGTAAATCGGCTCATGCGGTTTCCCGGCATAAATCACCTCTCCGCCCAGCTCTTCATAGAGCTTAGCCAGCGCCCCGCCGCACCACACAATCTTATTGCCCACTCGCACTTTTACATCAGGATTGGCGCAGATGAGCGGCAGCCCGCCATTACGTGCCTCGGTCAACATAGCGCGGTAATCCTCCGGGCTGTCATCATCCTCAAACATCCCCGTGCAAGAGATAAAGCTCGCCTGATCAATATCGGAAAAATGCAGCTCTATATTTTCATAGAGCACATCATCGCGCTCCGGCCCAAGCTTAAAAGCAGGCCCCGGTGCGCGGCGCGAGAGCTCATCAATCGTGGCGTCGCCCGAGGTCACAATGGCATCATAAAACTCGCCCCGCACCCCAATCTGTTCAAAGCTATGCGGAATAGACACAGAGGGCTTAGGCGAATTGGAAATCAAAATAACAGGCCCGTTCTCCCCGCGAAAAAGCTCCAGCGCCTCAGTCGCAGGCCTATAAACATCCTGCCCATTATGCACCACACCCCATATATCACAGAGCACAACATCATAATCAGCAGCAATCTGTCCAAGACCTGAAAGAGAAGAGAAATTCGTCATGAGCGGGAGGTAGGGTGTGGGGAGATGGAATGCAATGGCGGAGTTTTATAGTGGGTAGTTTAATCCTCATTGCGGACGTTAGACAGGTAGCTTAAAACTTAGGCGATTTTAGGATGGTCAGTTCATTCCTGTTTCGGTCCTTTTATCCATAGGCCTCCGACAATTGTTCTGCCGCCCTGTCGCCGTTTCATCGCAATGGTGGCGACAATTGAAATCACAACAACACTGGCGCGGGCAATTTCGCCTGCAAGGGGTAATAGGGCCGTCTCTGAAACTGTGAATATAACAAACCAGCCGTTCATGAAAACATGAAACCCGATAGGCACCCAAGGGTTATAATCCCATTCGACATAAATCCACGCCCACCACAAGGCCGCAAAAGCCGTTATGCCAAATACGCCGAGCGAATCTAAGATCGCATGCCCTTGATAGAGATGACCGCTGCCGAAGATGACAGCGCCTAACATTGCCGCGGGCAAAAAGCCCCATTTGGCTACTCTGAATAAAAGCCCGAAGAGGAAGCATCGGAACAACACTTCCTCCGCTATACCGGGTAAGAGCGCGCTGTTCAGATATCTCACAGGTAATGTGCTCAGGTCTGAAATTGGGTAAGCAAATAGATATACCAGCGGGAGCGGAAGCGTGCACAAAAGCGCAAATCCTAATCCTCGCCACGGCATTTTATCAAATCCCCAAAGGTGCAGTAAATTCGCTCGGCCAAAAATCAGCATCGTAACGAAAACTGGCACAAGGACGTAAGGGCCATAATGAACCACAGCCGCTACAAAGGTTCTCTGCCAAGATAACCCGTCCTCACCTAACGTGTTCACAAGCCCCCAAGAGATTGGCCCCAGATAGATATTATTCAGTACGAAAAAAGTAATGATGACAATGGCGGCTAATTGCCATTTTGAGAGGGAGAAATAAGACTTATGGAGCATTATTTTATTCCGAGTGACTTCATTTTTTTAATGCTAGGCACAGGGAATAATTCGTAAGTCCCACCCTTCACAATGAGGGTTTCGACATTGCTGCTGGCTAATGCTTCTACATCAATGACCAACATTTCCCCATAAGGTTCCAAATCCACAGAAATGCTCTCTCCGTTTGAAATGGCAGACACATTCGGGGGGGTATCAACATCATCATAGGTAATTGCGATATGGGTCATCTTGGGGACGAACATGGCTTGGACGCCGCCCAGATTTTTTTGGTAGTGCTTTTTTCCGTCTCTCACACCATCTAAAATCTCTGATAATGTGTGGACTCCAGAGTTGCTTTTAAATCTCACAGAGGTCGACATGCCTAAGCCGATCCTCCCCTCTTCCTGCGATGTGCCACAAATTATGGCTTCATTCGGAGCGTTCGAAATTTTATTATGAAAATCTTTAATTTCGCCGCTCTCATTTACCGCGAAATTGTCTCGTGTTTCTTCATAATGTAAATAGAGGATCATCGGAATTGTTCGGGTTTCCACATCCACGAAATAAGCCTCCACAAATGTGTCGACGGAATTGCGCCGATTTGCGTCCAATGTACTAGCGTCTTCAAGGAGGGAGAAAGCACTTTCAACCGGAAAGCATGTCTCAGCAATAATTATATCTTCCGCAGCCGCAATTTGAAAGCTGGTAAAGGCGAGAGTCGTAGCCAATGTGAATTTAAGGTATTTATGATACATAGCGGTTCCTAAGTGTTGCGCTCACGATAGGACTTAGGGTATTTGTCTGCGTACCAAAAACTTATTTGCAGCATTGCAAAAGCTATCAATCGCGCTGCAAAACCTTTGATGAAGGTGACAAAACTTTGCGCAGGTGCGATGCCCTAACTCATGGATCCCGTTTTACGTATAATCACAGTTACACTGCTTCTTTTCATGGCTTTAGGCGTGATCAGACATCCACATCCTTGGCGATGGAAAATCTGTTTTGCGCTATTTGCTGTTAGCGTCTCTTGTTTTGTGATAAATAATACACCGACAGGTATTCTGTCACCAAAAGGGGTGTGGTGGATAATCACCTTGTCTTTCGTCAAGATGATTGTGTTATTTGCGTGGTGGCTTGTTCAATGTAGTTTCTCAGACAGGTTCAGGTTTGATGCCTTTAGATTGGGTGTCGGCGGCCTCTGGCTTGGCGTCGTTATTTATTCGACGTGGCGGTGGCAAACGGGACTAGAAGGGCCGCTGGATCAGGCCCCTTCTGTATTGCTGGTAGGCCTTATGTTGCACTTGGTCTGGGTTTTACTTAGCGGACGTGAAGACGATTTGCGTATCCGCCGCCGAGATGTACGGCTTTGGCTTCCGGTTGCAATCATTTGCCTTCTTCTTATCGATGTCGGCGTTGATCTTACCATGGGGTATGATTGGCATCCTGCTGGTTTTCTCTATGCACAAAATGCAGCTATTTTCTTATTTGCGAGCGCCTTGGCGATCATAATGACAAAAGTCGATGCCAATATTTTAGCATCGCGCGCACCCGAAAAACGCGTGTCGGGCGAGACAGCGGGACTTTCAAAAAATGCACAGCGCATTTATGAAATGATGCACGGTCAAAAGATGTTTCTCAAATCGGATTTGAGGTTATCAGATATTGTCGCGCGCCTGCCCATTTCGGAAGGCTCAACGCGCAAGCTTATTCACGCCGAATTTGGGTGCGAGCATTTTAGAACCTTTCTCAATCGATATCGGATTGAGCACGCGATAACTTTACTGCGCGATCCCGACAGAAACGGTGACAAACTGATTTCCATTGCCTTTGATAGCGGCTTTGCGTCTCTGGCTTCATTTCAACGCGCTTTTAAACGTGAAACGGGAAAGACGCCATCAACGTGGCGAAATCAAGTTTAACATAACAGCTTAGCAAGAGTCCCGGAGTGACCCTCGAATACAAGTCACCAGCCCAGCAGTTCGGCCAATGTGTTGCGGCGACCCGTTGAACTCACACCCCATCCTAGCCAAAACCCTCCACCCCCCCCCACAAATACCTCCACACTCGTCATTACCCGACTTGATCGGGTAACCCATATGGCCATGATGCTTTATGAGAGGTGGCCGAATGGGTAGCCCGACGGGGCCGCCCGCGCGGCAAGTCGGGCTATGACGATAAAGGTGTTTCGACCTATGGCGGTAAAGAAGCGTTTGGCCCAGAGCGACCTAAAGCCACTTCCGTGGTCGATCCGTCCGGAATTTAGGCGTTTTTGCGGCGTTTGAGGGCTTGGCTTTTGGGCGCTATGGGCTCATCTCATATGGCGAAGGCTGTACCCCTAACTTAGAATAGATCTTACAGCCGCCGCCGCTCTTTTAATGGGATTCCAGGCGGGATCACCCTTGGCCGCCAGACATCCCTCAGACTGACTCTGCGCGTAATCTGAGAGGCTGTCTTCCGCGCGAGACAGGGCGCTCATGACCTCTTCGGCGGTATAACACACGGGTCCATAATCCCAATGGGCGTAGTCAGGATTACCTTTCCATTGCGTGTCGGCCGGGGTGATGAAAATACAAGGCTTGGGCTCTGATAAAAATTCATAAACCTGACTGCTCACATCTCCGATATAGATATCGGCGGCTCTTGTGTAGGTCATGTCTGTCGATCGCTCACTACCCAAATCTATGTGGATATTGTCATATTTTGAAAAGGCCATGATCTGCGTAATTTCCGAGGCTTTCCCCTTAGAGAATAGGCGAACATGCGGCGCAAATATAAAATTCATATCTGTTCGTTTTGCAAAAGCCTCCAACAACTCAAGACCGAAATGAGGCCATGATGACAAAGACGAAGAAAAATGCGGATTATATAAGGCTACGGGCCGCTCAGTCTTAAATATGGCGGGCCGAGCGTTACACATGCGCCTAACGGCAAAAGGCTTGATATAGCCCGTGACATGACAGCTATTATCGCTCACCAAGCCTAAATCCATCATACGGCGTTTATCTTTGGGACCCGCTACCAATACATGGTTAAAATGTTTTATACGCGCGTCATAGCTCTTTGCCCTGTCACCCGCGCCATGAGGGATGTGTATCAGCGGCGGCAGGCGCCTTGAGAAATACCGCAAAATCGTCGAGGTGCGCTCCGCTAAAATCAGCGCATCTAAACCCTTCCACAGTTTCAGATGCCGCAGCAAAAAAGAGAGCTTAGGTGAAAGCCTTTTGCCGATAAACCCTGGCTCTAAGACTTGGATCTGAGTTTGCTTAGCGCCCAAGGCTTCAAGCACAGCTTTGCAAGCCTGCTGTTCGGCAACGGATGTGACGAATATTATAACTGAAAAGTCTTCGTGTTTTTCCAGTTCAGCGGCGATGGGGATGAGGTGGAGAATATGATGCCTGCCGCCAACCAGAAGTAATCCGATAGTTTTACGTCTAGAGATTTCACATGTTTCGCTCATCCAAAGCCGCCCAATGAGATACTTAATTCGCGCAACATCTCACAAAGCTAGCATGTTCCACCCTGAAAGCCAGCAACCGATTATGCTCATTATGTAAAGATATCGGTTCTTTTGGTGTAAACGCTGCCGTGAATGGCAAAAGACCTGCTAGTTAACCGAATTGTAACTCGCGCATTAACCTTTTGATAACCAGAGTAAGGGCACGGTCTTCCTGTCACGGGAGGGCCAGAATATGGATATTGCTATGCGTTTTGGACTTTCCTTTCTTTCTGTCTCCACCCTCGCCGCCATTGCGCTTGCCGCGCCCGCCTTTGGGCAGAACACTGCATTTGTGAGTGAAGCTGTTGGGACTTACCGAACAGAGCAAGTTTTTTCTGCGGCTGAATGTTCTGCACTATGCCAAGCCGATTTACCAAAATGTCGGGGCTCGTTTACGGTACAAATGGACACAACCAAGCCTGAAATGATTTGCCGCCTGAATGATGGCAAGTCTCCTAAATCAGCATTTTATGTTGCGCCGCCAGAACCGCTAAAACTTGATACCGCATTAGCAGATTTGAATGCCTATCGGAATCAGAACGGACTCTCGTCTCTTATATTAGATGAGAGTTTAAATAACGCCTCGGAGCTTCATGCAGAAGATATGGCGCGTTATCAAGATGCGCGCCATGAGGGCTCAGACGGTTCATCATCAGGAGACCGCATCCAAAGGCAAGGATATTACTTCACGATATCTGGAGAAAATGTAGCTTCGGGACAACGCTCCTGGGACGCTGTTTTTGAGGCTTGGAAAAAAAGCCCCGGACACAATGCGAATTTATTACAGCCTGATGTCACTGAATTTGGCATCGCCGTCGTGCATGACCCTAATTCGCTGTATCAGACTTATTGGGCGATGTTAGTTGCCGCGCCGCTTGATGCGGAAACGACAGAGTATTTACGTTATCAGCGGCACAGCCCGCCAATGGCGGCGTCAGGCAGCGAAGGTAAGGCTGGGGTTAACCCGTAAACTGCATCGCCAGCCAATCGGCGATAAGGGCCGGTTTTTCCTGCCCATCAATTTCGACGGTGACTTCATAGGTGAGCAGGTGCTGACCGGGCTTTTTCTCGACGACGGATTTCAGGTTGAAACGACCGCGCACTTTTGATCCGCTCGGCACAGGAGCAAGAAAGCGCACTTTCTCAAAGCCATAATTTACACCCATCTTGACGCCTTCAATCACAAGGCCTGCGCCTTCGGAGAATTTAGACAGAAGCGAAAGTGTCAGAAAACCATGAGCAATTGTGCCGCCAAAGGGCGTCATTTTGGCCGCCTCTTCATTGATGTGGATGAATTGATGGTCCTCGGTCACATCGGCAAAGACATTGATACGGTCTTGGTCAACCGTGACCCAGTCACTTGTGCCTATTTCTGTTCCGACTAAACTTTGAAGCTCTGATACTGCTACAGTTTTCATGTGTATCCCCTTGTTATTATTAAAATTTATTCGGCTTAAAACTTATTGGCTAGGGCAAATTGGTTCATGTGATAATGCGCGTCGCCAAAGAGTTCTTGCAAAACACGAATACGCTTCATGAACAGGCCAATGTCATATTCATCGGTCATGCCGACACCGCCATGCATCTGAACCCCTTCTTGGGAAGCGAGCTTCGCCACTGAACCAAGCTTGGCTTTCGCCATCGCACAATAAATATCGGCCTTGGGGTCATTATCATCCAAAGCGGTCAGAGCCGCCATGACCGCAGAGCGCGCAATTTCCATCTCGGAATAAAGATGCGAGGCGCGATGTTGCAGCGCCTGAAACTCGCCAATGATCGAACCAAATTGTTTACGCTCTTTGATATAGGTAACTGTGCTTTCAAAAGCTTGCGAACCTGCACCTAACAGCTCAGCAGCAACAGCCGCGCGGCCTGCATTTAGCACCTTGCTCAGAACGGCCATGCCCTCATCAAGAGACCCTAGCAGCGCATCGCCAGAAACTTCGACATCGTCCAAATCAATACGTGCCGCATTTCGGCTATCCACCATAATGGTGCGTTCCGTAGAGACGCCTTTGGTTTTGGGGTCAAGGATGAAGAGACTAATGCCATCCGCATCGCCCTCTTCGCCGCTTGTCCGTGCCGCGACGATTAAAGCATCGGCAATGTGCCCATCGACAACCATCGCCTTGGACCCATTAAGCTTAAACCCGTTACCACACTTCTCAGCTGTCGCTGATGTGCCCGCAGGGTGATGTTTAGGCCCCTCATCAAGCGCAAGCGCCAGAATAGCGTCGCCGCCCGCGATTTTGGGGAGCCAAGCGGATTTCTGCTCAGCCGTGCCGCCTTCACGAATAGCTGTCGCCGCCAAAATAGCCGTTGAGAGGAAAGGAGAGGCAGAGAGATTACGGCCCATTTGTTCAGCAATCAGGCCCGCCGCCATAAAGCCCATATCGACGCCGCCATGGTCTTCCTCAATCACAACACCCGTAAAGCCCATCTCGGCCATATCTGACCAAAGGCTACGGTCAAAACCTGTTTCATCACGCTCATCGCGGAGTTTACGCAAGGACGTCACAGGAGCCTTATCAGCAAAGAAACCTTCCGCCATATCGCGGAGCATCACTTCGTCTTCGTTTAATACAAGGCCCATCTTTTATGCTCCCGGAAGCTGGAGAATGTGTTTGGAAATAATATTGAGCTGCACTTCTGATGTGCCGCCTTCAATGGAATTACCCTTGGTGCGGAGCCAGCCCCGGGCCAGTTTCCCATCATTAGAGCGGTCTGACTCCCACTCAAGTCCGTCATGACCCGTGGCATCCATCATAAGCTCAAATTTACGCTTATTCAGCTCAGTCCCGTAATATTTCAGCATAGAACTATCCGCGCCGAGCGATGCGCCCGCTTTTGCTTCGGCAAGCTTACGCGCAACCGTAAGGCCGAAAGCCCAGCCATCAATTTCAGCTTCAGCGACTTTCGCGCGAAGCATTGAATCAGAAAGTCTGCCGTCTTCCAATCCAAGAGAGCTAGCGGCAATTTCATAAAGCGGACGCCCCTGACCTTCGAGTTGGCCCTGACCGCCAATCATTTCGCGCTCGTGCGTTAGAAGGTATTTCGCGACATCCCAGCCCTTATCGAGTGTGCCGACAAGGTTCTTTTTCTCAACGCGCACATCTTCAAAGAAGGTCTCGCAGAAAGGTGACCGCCCAGAAATCAGTTTAATCGGGCGGGCTTCAACGCCCGGCGTTTCCATATCAAACAGAACGAATGAAATACCGTGATGCTTCTTACCCGTATTATCTGTGCGTACGAGGCAGAAAATCCAATCAGCTTGGTCTGCATATGATGTCCAGACTTTCTGGCCATTGACGATAAAGTGGTCCCCTTTATCGTCGCATTTGGTTGCAAGTGAAGCGAGGTCTGAACCTGCACTAGGTTCTGAATATCCTTGGCACCACCGAATTTCACCGCGCGCGACAGGCGGAAGATGTTCAAGCTTTTGCTCCTCTGTGCCGAATTTAAGAAGGGCTGGTCCAAGCATCCAGATGCCAAAAGACGACAATGGAGACCGAGCCCCGATACGCGCCATTTCTTTTTTCAGAACATTTTCCTCGGCGCGTGACAATCCTGCCCCGCCATATTCTTTTGGCCATGTTGGCACCGTCCAACCCTTAGCGACCATACGCTCAAGCCATGTTTTTTGGGCCTCAGATTGATATTCCCAATTGCGGCCACCCCAACATAAGTCTTTATCACTCGCTATGGGTTGACGCATCTCTTCTGGGCAATTGGCCTCGAGCCAATCCCGAACTTCAACAGCAAAAGCTTTCAAATCACTCATAATCGCGTCCTTATATTTATATGCACATAGTTGCATATACTCAGATATAGGCTAGGTAAAGATAAAGAACTAAAATGACGCAACGAAAGGCCATAGACATGCATAGTTTCCAAACCGTTGCTGATATCCGTATTGAGCCGGGCGGAGCCGCCAAGCTAGATCATTATGTCGAAGGGCTTTGCCGCAATAAACGCATCGCCATTGTGACAGATAAGGGCGTCAAAGGTCTTGGCTTGATGGATGCGGGCATCGCCTCTTTAAAATCGGCAGGCTATGCGGTCTTTGTTTTTGACAAAGTCATCCCAGATCCACCAGAAGAGATTGTCCTGAAAGGCGCGACAGCCATCCGCAAATTTAACGCGGGGTTGGTTATCGGCTTTGGCGGCGGCTCCCCGATGGATACAGCCAAAGTGATAGCGCATCTGGTTGGATGTGACCAGCCCCTGGAAACCATGTACGGCGTGGGTAATGCCAGAGGCCCAACACTGCCGCTTATGCTAATACCCACCACATCGGGTACAGGGTCTGAAGTGACCAATGTCGCAATTATCACAACAGGTAAGACCGCCAAGAAAGGCGTTGTCGCAGATAGCCTCTATGCCGACCGTGTCTTGCTAGACGCCGAGCTTACATTTGGCCTTCCCGCTTCCATCACGGCCTCGACAGGGATTGATGCCATGGTCCATGCGATTGAGGCCTATACGTCTATTCGCGAAAAGAACCCCCTCTCAGATGCCCTCGCCCTGACGGCTTTGCGAAAAATGCGTAATGCAATTGTGACGGCGGTCAATGACGGCAATGATATCGAAGCGCGAAACGACATGCTTATCGGGGCTATGCTTGCAGGACAGGCTTTCTCAAACGCGCCCTGCGCCGCTGTCCACGCCCTCGCCTATCCACTAGGCGGCTTCTTTCACGTGCCGCACGGATTATCTAACGCGCTAGTTCTGACCGAAGTCATGAAATATAACCTACCTAAAGCCGACCATTGGTATGGCGAAATCGCCAAAGACCTCGGCGTCGGCCAAACAGGCGCTTCCCTGATTGATGAGATGCTCCGCCTTAAAGAGGAAACGCATGTGCCTAAAACGCTAACCGAAGTGAACATTCCGCAAAGCGCCATTCCGATGATGGCTGAAGACGCCATGACCAAAGATCGCCTTTTGATGAATAATGCGCGCGAAATGACTTATGACGCCACGGTTAAAATTTATGAGACGATATTGTGAGTAGACCTAAGCCGCATAGCATAGAGGACTATCCGCATAGCCTCGTCATCCCGACACGCTGGGCGGATAATGATGTTTACGGCCATATCAATAATTCGGTCTATTACTTCTATTTCGACACCGTCGTGAACCGCTTTCTGATTGACGAAGGTTTGCTTGAGATTGGCAGCAGCGAAACCGTAGGCCTTGTGGTGGAAACAGGCTGTAGCTATTTTGCGCCCGCTGCATTCCCCGATGACATCACCGCTGGCTTGCGCGTGCGTGATATTGGCAATAGTTCTGTGACTTATGAAATTGCGCTGTTTAAAAATGACGAAACACTCGCCGCAGCGCAAGGCCATTTCGTCCATGTTTATGTTGATGAAAAAACACGGCGGCCTGTGAAAATTTCTGATAAGATGCGAGATATACTGACGGAGACTTTAGGATGAATGCTTACACAGATATGATCAAAGATGACCCAGCGCTGGTCAGCCAGCAAGCTCGCTTTACCCGGATGCAAGACGGCACGCTCGAAGATTGGCAAAAAATCGGCGCGGCCCATAAGCAGGACTTCACCAAGACAGCAGACCGTTTTATCGGGATGTTAAAGCAGCTCGAATCTGCAACATTAGGATTTGCCTGTGACCAACTCCAACATGCTCTGATGTGCGGCACCCTTGCCCGCCGCGACGGCGCAACGGATGAGCAGATTGTTGTCGCGCTCTGTCACGATATGGCAAAAGTTATCAATGTGCCTAATCACGGCCCCATAGTGGCTGAGATGCTTAAGCCCTATGTGTCTGAAGACAGCTATCATGTGCTGCGCAATCATCAGGCTTTCCAAGGTGAGCATTACTATCACTATATGGGCGCGCCGACCGATTTGCGCCTGCAATGGAAAGATGAACCTTGGTATGATTACGCGGTCAAGCTCGTCGATGAATGGGACGCTCCCGCCTTTGATCCTGACTTCGAGGCCGACAGCCTTGAGAGCTTTGAGCCTTTAATGCGTAAAGTTTTCCACGACAGCCCGATGCCGCTTTAGGATAAAACAGAAAGACCTTCATGACAGATATTAAAAACAAGACCGCCTTTGTGACCGGGACGGCCTCAGGGATTGGCTTTGCTTTAGCTGAAGGCCTGCTGGGGCGCGGGGCGAAAGTCATGATGGTCGATATTGACGCGGAAGGTCTCGCCGCCGCGCAGGAAAAACTCGGTATAGAGAATACAGCTATAGCCGTCTGTGACGTCGCAGACCCTGACGCCCTCAAAGCCGCTGCCGCTGCCGCTATCGAAACATTCGGTAAAGTGCATTTGGTTTTCAATAATGCGGGCGTTAGCCTTCCCGGACGGCCAGGACGTATCGCGCTCGAAGATTGGCGCTGGATTACGGACATCAATATTCTTGGCGTCGTCTATGGCTGCGAGACTTTTATTCCCCACATCGTCGGTCACGGCGAAGGCGGTCATATTATCAACACCGCCTCTACGGCAGGACACGTCACAGGCATAGGCATGGCGCCCTATTTTGCTACTAAATTTGCAGTTGTTGGTTACTCCGAAGCCCTGTCCCAAGAACTCGCCGAAGCGGGCATTGGCGTGTCCTGCCTGTGCCCAACATGGGTCAAGTCGAACATCCACAACACACCTGATAAAGCCCCTGTTGCGGGTCAGTATCGCGACAAATTTAAAGCCTCAAAAGCCTATGAAACGATTAAAGGTTATATTGAAAATGGTATGGACGCCGATGTCTATGCAGAGCTCTGCCTCAAAGCTGTAGAAGCCAATCGGCTTCACGTCTTCAATGATCCGGAAGCCCGCATCGCGGTTGAAACACGCGGACAAGAGTTGCTGGCGGATTATGATGCGAATTTGAAAGATTTGGGATTGTAGCATGTAGGGTGGATTAGAGCTTGCTCGTAATCCACCATTCCAAGCTCAAAGGTGGATTACGTCCTTCGTCCTAATCCACCCTACAGCCCAATCTCACCCGGCACCGTCTTACGCAATTCAAACTTAAGCACCTTGCCCGTGCCGCCTCGCGGAAGTTCTTTTAGGCAATGCAGATATTTGGGTTTCTTGAATGTCGCGAGCTTACCTTCGACGTGGGCTAATACATCGTCTAGGCAAAGCGTTTCGCCTTCTTTGACGACGGCGCAGACACATCCTGTTTCGCCAAATTTTTCGTCGCTTACGCCTATCACCGCGACTTCAGTAATTTGCGGCATTTGGTAGAGCACGTTCTCAATTTCGGCGGGGTAAACATTCTCACCGCCTGAGATATACATGTCTTTAACGCGGTCTTCGATATAGACATAGCCCTGTTCATTCATGCGTCCAATATCGCCTGAGCGAAACCATCCATCAACAAAGGATGTCGCATTCGCATCGGGATTACGCCAATAACCTGGCGTGATAGCGTTACCCTTAAACCAAATTTCACCCGGCACATTGGGGGCGCAAGTGTTGCCCGCATCATCCACAATCCGTACGCGCGAGTGAAGAAGCGCCCGCCCCGCTGAGCCAATCATATGCGGGATATCTTCTTTGCGCAGCATCGTTCCGCCCGCCGCCGTCTCCGTCATGCCGTAGCCTTCTTGGATAACCACGCCTTTTTCGAGCCACCATTCGACCAATGAAACAGGAACAGTTTCCGCGCCGCAAAGCGCTGTGACAATGCGAGAGAAATCAGTCTTCTCGACATCAGGGTGAGCCTTCATCGCATTATAAGCAGCGGGCACCATAAAGATGAGATTGATGCCAAGCTCGGCACTATCAAGAGCTTGCAATGTCGCTGTCGGATCAAAGAGGCGCATGACAACACAAGTGCCGCCCACTGCGATACTCGGCAGTGCCGTCACGTTTAGACCGCCAATATGGAAAAGCGGCATGTTATTGAGAGAGACTTGATTCGGGCCAGTGTCAGGAAGGCGCGCTGTCGACGCGATGGTGAATTCCAGCATTCCATGGGTAATGATAACGCCTTTAGGCATGCCCGTTGTCCCTGACGAATACATAAGCAAGCATTGATCATCATAGCTCTGTTCCTCAAACTCATAAATCGGCGTAGCGGCGGCCAGTCCGCGCTCATATCGGCTATCACCGCCCAGCCCATCCGTGTCGACCCAGTGCTTAACTTCTGTCAGAGCTTTCGTAGCCTCGCCCACGGGCTCAAAGGGCTTATCAACCAGAACCATCGACGCTTCGGCATTATTAAGAATAAAGGCCAATTCAGGCGGGGTCAGGCGGAAATTTAAAGCCAAGCACACCGCGCCTAAACGCCAACAGCCAAAAATCAGCTCCATAACATCTGTCGTGTTGAGACAAAGAAAAGCCACACGATCGCCCTTCTTGATGCCTTTTGATTTTAAAAAACCAGCCACATGCGCAACACGCTCATGGGTTTGCGCATAGGTAAATTTACGCTGACTCATAAGGTCAACCATCGCCAGCTTATCCGGCGTGGTCACAGCGTGATACTCTATCCAGTCACGAGCTTGAAGCGGCATATTAAGTCTCCCCAAATTGGCTCTGTCTCAGAATCCAAATATTGTTTCACAAAACATGACAACAAATGCGGAGCTATGCAACTCTTTGCATATAAATTTATCATTAGAGACTATACCTAAAACCGCATAGCGCGAACAGTATCATGACTGACTTTGATGGCATTGCGGTATGGCTTAACCGGATTATCATGCTCAGTTATGAAATACTCCATGCCTGAAGTATCGTTCATCGCAAAATAACTCTCAAAGGGAAGCTGCCCCTCCCCGACATTGACCATAAGCTGCTTTGAAATATCTCCGTAATCACCGCTCTCAGAATAAGCTTTCGGATCACCTTTCATATCTTTGACATGGCAGAGCTTAAAGCGGCCCGGCGATTTTTTAAATAAACCAGGCACATCAACAGACGCTAGAGCGGCCCAAAATAAATCTAATTCAAAATCGACATTTTCCGGGCTGGTTTGGTTAAGCAGAATATCCATAGCGGTTTCGCCGCCGCCCAAATCATCAAATTCGAATTGGTGATTATGATAAGCAAGACGAACGCCATTATCGCGCATGATTTTTCCTGACGCTTCGAAGGCTTTGGCATGACGTACCCAATCCTCTTTACTGCGCTGCGCCTCATCGACCCATGGCACGATAGCGAATTTACAGCCTAATGTTTGGCACGTTTTAGCCAGCGCTTCGGGTGTATTGACTGCCGCGTTATAGTCCACATGGCTGGCAGGAGAATAGAGCCCCGCATCTTTAATCATAGCCGCGAGGTCTGCGGGAGTACGCTCTGAAAAGTTACGTCCATTCAGTTCAACATAATCATAGCCGACCTCTTTAATCATCTTAAGCGTACTAACCGGATCAGGTTCGAAAATCTCGCGCAGCGTGTAGGTTTGAATACCGACTTTATCGATTTTTCTGCTCGCCACTTTCGCATCTCCTCCGCAAGCCGCTAGGCCTAATGCCGCGGCGCTTGCGCCCATAAATAAACGTCGTGAATACATCAGAGAACTCCTTGTTCGATAAGGTCAGCCGCATGCTTTGCTGCGCGCGCTGAGAAGGCCATATAACTCAGCGATGGATTTTGAACCGCCGCAGAGGTCATGAAAGACCCGTCTGTCACAAAGAGATTAGGTACATCATGAGCCTGGTTCCATCCATTCAGCACAGAGGTGTTAGGGTCACGCCCCATACGGACAGTGCCCATCTCATGTGTGCGGCGTCCTAAATTTGTTCCATCATCATTAGGCGTCTTGCCGGGATTGATATCTTGGCATCCTGTTTGGGTGAGAATATCAACCGCATCTCTCTGTGCGGCTTTCATCAATGCGATTTCGTTCTTGCGCATCGGGGCATCCACAACGGCAATAGGCTGTCCCCATTTGTCAGTTTTGCTTTTGTGCAAGGTCACGCGGTTACCAGGATGCGGCAAGATTTCGCCAAACGCGTCCAGAACAATGCGCCAATCACCCGGCGTTTGGTTAGCGGCTTTAAAGTCTTTACCTATGCCGGGCTGCCAGCCACCTGCCCCGCTCCGCCCTGAATAGACTTGGTATGCGAAGCCGCGCGTATAGCTTTCTTGCTGCTCAGGAAAATTTCGAAAACGCGGGATATAAGCATTTGTAGGTCGCCGCCCATAAACATATTTATCCTTATGTCCTGGGACACGCCCTTCAACCCAAACACCGCCGACATGATCCATAAAGTTACGCCCGACTTGATCGGAGCTGTTCGCTAGCCCATTTGGGAAGTGTTCTGATATTGAGTTTAACAAAATCATCGCGGTTCCAACAGTGGAGGCATTGAGGAAAATAATTTTGGCCGAATAACGCCGCGATTCCTTGGTCTGACTATCTATAACGTCAACGCTCGACACGCGCCTGTTCTGCGCATCGTAATTTAGCTTTGTGACAATCGCATTGGAGAAGAGTGTAAGGTTTCCGGTTCTCTCTGCGGCAGGCAGAGTTGCAGAATTAGACGAAAAATACGCGCCATAAGAACAGCCATGAAAACACTTGTTTCGCGCCTGACATTGGCCACGACCCAGAGCGCGTTGTTCCTCGGTCAGCCTTTTCAAATTCGCCACCCGGGCAATAATTAAATCACGGTCAGGGAAGCTCTTCGCCATTTCGTCTTTCACGGCTTGCTCTGCGCAAGTCAGGTCAAACGGGGGAAGATAATTATCTCCGCCGGGGAGCTGCGCAAGACCATCATTCGTACCGGCAATCCCGACAAATTTTTCAACGCGGTCATACCACGGCGCGATATCGTCATAACGCACGGGCCAATCGACGCCGTGGCCGTCCAGCTTGTTTGCTTCAAAGTCATGCGGTGCTAGACGAAACGACGCCCGCCCCCATAGGAGTGACCGCCCGCCGACGCGGCTCCCACGTCGCCATTTAAAATTTGTCTTTTCACTGACCTCGTATGGTTGGTCACTATCTTTGATCCAAAGATGCTTATTACTATCCTTGAAAGCATAGCCAGTGCTCTGGACGACATAATCTTTCTTGGCTTCATCTGGCTTAGCGCGGTCAAAATGCTTCACCTCCCAAGGATCAAGATTATCGGAATAATCCTCAATCATATCCAAATCCGCACCGCGTTCGAGCACACAAACTTTTAAGCCCCGCTCGCAAAGCTCTTTGGCGACCCAGCCGCCGGAGATTCCTGACCCCACAACAATGGCGTCGAAATCAACCATTTAGATGACGCCCTCTTTCATTAGCTTAGCGGCGTGATCAGAGGCCCGCGCAGAAAACGCCATATAACCCAGTGAAGGGTTTTGACAACCTGCAGAGGTCATAAAGGAGCCATCCGTAATGAACAGGTTCGGCACATCCCAGCTCTGGTTCCACTGATTAAGAACAGACGTTTTTGGGTCGCGTCCCATACGCGCTGTGCCCATTTCATGAATACCGTTGCCAGGCTCCGTGAGGGTATGACCATCATTTATCGCGCCGCCAATATTCGTGCAGCCCGCAGCCTTCAGCATTTCAGCAGCATCAAGTCCGGCTTGCTTAATAGCCGCCTTTTCATTGTCACTATGCTTGGCATCAAGAATAGGAACAGGAAATCCCCATTTGTCGGTCTTGCTCTCATGCAGACGAACATGATTATCAAAATTAGGAAGGATTTCAGCAAACCCCGTCAGTGAGGCCCACCACGCACCGGGCGTGCGGTTTTTAGCTTTAAAGTCTTTGCCGATACCCGCTTGGTCTGCTCCGCCTTGCCAGCCAGATCTGTAAATCCGGCCCTGATACCCAAAGCCGCGAATAAAGCCTTCACCCTCTTCTGTATGATTACGGAAACGCGGGATATAGAAACCATTGGCGCGGCGGCCATAATGATAATAATCTTCCATCCCTGGCATCATACCATAGGCTCCGCCGCCAATAACATGATCCATCAAGTTATGTCCGAGTTGCCCCGAAGAATTTGCAAGACCTGTTTTAAAGCTATCAGATTTTGAATTCAGCAAAATCATTGATGTCGGGATCGTACCCGCATTCAGGAAGACGACGCGGGCTGTAATGATCTTCGTTTCATTCGTTTTGACATTAACGGTTTTGACGCCTGTCGCGCGGTTTGTTTCAGGATCATAGACAACCTCATGGACGGCTGTGTCATTTATCAGGGTGAGATTACCCGTATTTCTAGCCGCAGGTAGCGTCGCTGAGTTGGAACTAAAATAAGCCCCAAAAGAACACCCTCGATAACAATGATCTCGGTTCTGACATTTACCGCGACCCAAAGCCGTTTGCTCGGCGGTAGGCTCGGTCAGGTTCGCCACACGGCCGGGAATAACTTTACGTCCTGGGAAAGCGGCTTCGACTTTTTCTTTTAAGACTTCTTCGCCGCATGTTAGCTCTTGTGGAGGTTGGAAAACACCATCTGGTAGAATTTCCAGACCTTCTTTTGACCCTGAAATGCCGGCAAACTTTTCGACATAATCATACCACGGCGCAATGTCTTTATACCGCAATGGCCAATCAACACCGTGTCCGTCTTTCTTATTGGCTTCAAAATCAATTTCGGAGAAGCGGTAAGATTGACGCCCCCACATAATCGACCGTCCGCCCGTGTGGTAACCGCGCCGCCACTTATACTGTTGGCCTTCGGGCACAATATAGGGATGCTCTTTATCTTTGACCCAAAACTGCTTGGTATAGCTGTGAAAGGCATAGACTTCACTTTGAATAGGGTAGTCTTCCTTGGTCTCATGGCCTTTATAATTCAGATGCTCTACATCCCAAGGGTCTACAAAATCAGTATAGTCCTCGGCCGGGTCAATATCACGTCCGCGCTCGATCACGCCGACTTTGAAGCCCTTCTCGCACATCTCTTTGGCGACCCAGCCGCCCGACATACCAGAGCCTACTACAATTACATCAAAATCAGCCATCTTATGTTGCCCATGTTTTAGGATAATCGGCGAGAGGCACACAGCCTTTCCATTCACCGGGGACAGCCTCATAGGCTAGTTCTTCGGTCGCGCCTGGCTCACTCATATAGTAGGCCGTCGCGACTGTAGATTTGAAATTCTTGTAAAACTCATCTGTAACTTTGCCGCCAAACACATCAGCGTCGTATTTGGACAGTAATGACTCGCGCTGTTTTTCTGATTGATCAGCAAAAGCTTGACCGCCAACAGATTTAAAATGTTTGTCCAGAGCCGCTAATCCATTGCGCGTATATTTGCGGAAATTATCATCCCCCCACTCAGAGGCGAGCCCTTGAATAGCGGCAGGTACGCCCGCTTCGACCGCGCCAGCCGTCTCAGTTTTAGGAATGATGGTTTGCGCGAGCGCCGCGACCATAGCCATTTCATCAGCATTTAAGAAGTTTCCCTCGGAGGCATATTTCAGGCTTGCTGAAGCGGCAGGCTTTGCCTCTCCATTCTCAGCCTTGCCCGTACAAGCGGCTAAAGCACTCGCCGCGGAAATTGCCAGAAGCGATTTAATCGCATCCCGTCGCTGCATCATTAATTTATCCATGAGAGACTCCAGAAGTAAATTTCTTGCGAATGGCGAATAGGAGGCCGAAGGCTAAGACAAGCACGATTGGGAAGAGCAAAATCTTACCTAATGTCGCCTGTCCGGCTGCCAATTGAACGGCATTACCGACAGTGCCTGCAGCTTCTGCCTTGGCCGTTTCGCTATCAATCCATCCGCCGATAACAGGCTGCCACATAGCAAGTCCCATCATGCCTGCTCCGCCGATAATTGACATTCCAAGCGCTCCCGTTTTGGGCATATATTCCGCAATAAACCCGACCATTGTTGGCCAGAAGTAGCAAACGCCAATCGCAAAGACGATAGCAGCCAAATATGTCATGCCGCCTGTTGCGATAGACAGTAGGAATACCCCCAATGTTGTAACGACAGCCGAGAACAATAAGACGCCCGTGGGGTTAAGCGCGTGAACCAGTGGTCCTGCGAAATACCGGCCAATGGCCATAAGGCCCGTGACGATGGCTAAAATTATCAAAGGATTAGCGCCAGAGCTTTCAAGGAGTGACCCTACCCATTGCTGTGTTCCGAGTTCAGTCGTCGCTGTAATTGTCATAAGAATACACATGAAAATGAAGAGCGGCGATATAAGCGCTTTCAAATTAGCACCGGTATCGGTCAGCTCTGACCTATCATGGGTGACATCAGGAAACTTCGTCGTAAAGACCATCCAGCCATAGATGAGCGTCGGAATAAGCATCACGGCAATCTCTATTTGCCACGTTGAGCCGCCGCCAGCGAAAAGCTTCTTCACCAATAACGCCGCTAAGGAGCCAACAACAATTCCTCCCGGGAACCAGACATGAAATTTATTAAGCATCGTTGTTTTATTATCAGAGTACATATTGGCTATCATCGGATTACAGGCCGCCTCGACCGCGCCATTAGCAAATCCGACACAGAATGTTGAAATCATAAGACCCCAAAATCCGCCCGCAAAGATGGTCAGCAGCAATCCAAGAACATGTCCAAGGAACGCTATGATCATAATCTTACGCGGCCCAACACTGTTATATATAAGCCCGCCTATGACGGTTGCCGCAGGGAAGCCAAAGAAAGCCATTGAGGCTGTCCAGCCTAGTTGCGCTTTGGTCAGGCTAAATTCTGCTCCCAAATCATTGAGCATTCCCGCGCGTATGGCAAATGTCATAGCCGTAACGCAGAGCGCTATACAACTAAGTAAAAACAATCTGTTAGGCCTAATACCTTCATTCATTGCGAGTGTCGTCGTTGCCATAACATTTCCCCTTTATCGCTTAGCTTAAGCCAAGCATTTTTCTATTTGTTTTTGTATCTGTTGCGCCGCCTGCAAAGTCGTCAAAGGCTTTGTCAGTCACGCGGATAATGTGGTCATTGACGAATTGTGCGCCTTCGCGCGCACCGTCTTGATTATGCTTCAGCGCGCATTCCCACTCGACAACCGCCCAGCCATCAAAGTCATAGGCTGAGAGCTTTGAGAAGATGCCTTTAAAGTCAATCTGACCATCGCCGAGTGAGCGGAAACGTCCTGGACGATCGACCCAGCCTTGGTATCCGCCATAGATACCTGATTTCCCATTCGGGCGGAATTCGGCGTCCTTAACGTGGAACATTTTGATACGGTCATGGTAGTGATCAATAAAAGCGAGGTAATCGAGCTGCTGCAGGATGAAATGGCTCGGATCATAGAGAATGTTACAACGGCTATGCCCGTCAACTTCTTCAAGGAAGCGTTCAAAAGTAACCCCATCATGTAGGTCCTCTCCCGGATGGATTTCGTAGCAAACATTCACGCCGCATTCGTCGTAATAATCAAGGATAGGCCGCCAACGTTTAGCCAGCTCTTTAAAGCCTTCCTCCACTAATCCCGCTGGACGCTGCGGCCACGGATACATAAAGGGCCAAACAAGCGCGCCCGGAAAGCTCACGCTATTTGTAAGTCCCATGCGCTCAGAGGCTTTGGCCGCAAATTTAACTTGCTCCACAGCCCAGCGCTGACGGTCATCAGGCTTTCCGTGCAGATGTTCTGGCGCAAAAGCGTCAAAGGCCGTATCATAAGCGGGATGGACAGCGACGAGTTGTCCTTGAATATGCGTAGAAAGCTCAGTGACCTCAACGCCCCATTCTTTGCACTTTCCTAGATATTCATCGCAATAATCTTGGCTCTCAGCGGCAAGCTCAAGGTCTATACAGACGGGATTATCGGACGGAATTTGCACGCCTTTATATCCGGCATCTGCCATCCACTTACAGGCGTTTTCCAGCGTATCAAACGGCGCATCACCCATAAATTGCGCTAGAAAAATAGCTGGGCCTTTAATCGTCTTCATTGTTTTATCTCCGTCCAGGCAGACTCATTTTCGCTGCTTTCTAAAAGGGCTTCTATAAAGGCCATGCCTCGCACCGCCGCATCTATGCCAGACGCAACGCCGCCCTCACTCCGCAAGGCTTGCCCAAATTCGCGGTAACAATTAGCGAAAGCTTCAATATAGCCCTCGGGGTGACCGGGCGGTGTGCGAAACCAGCCTTGCGCGCCTTCGGAGAGATAAACTTGCGCCGCCCGTAATAATTCTGTCGGACGGTCAGCATAAGTACGCTTGAGTGTATTGGGCTTTTCTTGGTGCCATTCGAGGCCGCCTGTCTCGCCGTAAACGCGAATAGACAAGCCGTTTTCGACCCCCACACAGACCTGCGAGGCGGACAATGTCCCCTTCACGCCATCTTCCATGCGGAACATAGCAGAACCATCATCATCCAGACGGCGACCCTCTACGAAAATCGACAAATCTGCCGCGACATGGGTTATGCGCTTGCCTGTTACAAATTCTGCCAAATTGTGGGCATGCGTACCAATATCACCCATACAGCCTGACCCGCCAGACCGCGCAGGATCTGTGCGCCAATCCGCTTGCTTATTATCAACCTCTGTGGCGAGCCAGCCTTGGATATATTCCACAAAGACTTTGCGCACTTTACCAATGCCGCCGCTCTCGATAATGCCGCGCGCCTCACCCACTAAAGGATAACCCAGATAGGTATGGGTCAAGCCGTAAGCGAGACCATTATTATTTTGCACGATTTTCCGAAGCTCCAAAGCTTCCTTTAGGTTCAGTGTAGCGGGCTTGTCCGATAAGACACTAAAGCCTGCTTCCAGCGCGGCTTTAGCCACTGGAAAATGAACATGGTTCGGCGTGACGATGGCCACAAATTCCATACGCTCATCTTTGGGGAGCGCTGCTTCCTTGGTCATCATGTCTTTGAAATCAGTGTAAGACCGTGACGGCGCAACCCCTAAAGCCTCGCCCGTTATGCGGCAATTTTCAGGATCGCGTGAGAACGCCCCGCAGACTAGCTCAATCTCGCCGTCAAGACGTGCGGCCAAGCGGTGCACATCACCTATAAACGCGCCTTGGCCACCGCCAACCATACCCATTCTGATTTTCGAATTCGTCGAGATTGTCCCTCTCCCCATATCGCCGCATCTTTGATGTCTTACGAAATTTATTCTGTCTCTGACAGCGTTGTCATAACCCATTGATAATATAGCAGGCGCGACTGTCAAGTTATGACTTTTGAAACGCGGTGACAATAAGCTATATTTCGCCCTGCGCCTTCTTGGATAAACAGCTATTTTCATTTGTGATAAAGGCCGCAGCCCGTTATGCTCTATTTATGAAAATTGTCTCCGCATTACTCACCGCGCTTTTACTTTCCACGGCAATATCGGGATGCGCGACAGCGCCCGACCCCGCCAAAGTTTGCACCTCTGAATGGATAAGCAAACGGTCTGACAAAGCCATTTCTCGGATTGAGAAAAAAGCACAAAACACGCTTAAACCCCTACAAAAAGCCGGCGAAAAATGGGCGCAGGGAAAGCAGCCGAATTTCATTCAGATGGCGATGCTTGGCAGATCTCTCAAGAGTCTCGAGAAAGAAGTTAAGAACGGTCAAGGCATCAAAGATTTAAAAATTCTTTCGGCCACGTGCAATGACCCTGAAATTATTTCCAGAGCGATGGACGGCTTCTTGCGCAAACAAGGCTTACCAGACAACATCATCAACTTCATTGAAGGCATGGGTCTTTATCAAGAGCTCATAGCGCCTGATCCAACACTCTTAAACCGCGCCTAACGATTGACGCCTGCGGCCCTGCGCAGTAAAGCGCGGCGCATGACGTATTGCGTAGCCGCCCTCTATCACTTTACCCGCCTGGCTGACTATGAGCAGCTTAAAGAGCCGCTTCAGGCTATGTGCGATTTGCTCGGCATAAAGGGCACGGTTTTATTGGCATATGAAGGCATCAACGGCACAATCGCAGGTACGGATAAATCCGTAGCCGAGTTGATGACGTTCTTGCGCGCCGATCCGCGTTTATCTGGGCTGGAGCATAAAGAGTCTCGCGCCGAGGACATGCCGTTCTACCGCATGAAAGTCCGGCTGAAACGCGAAATTGTTACCATGGGCATTGACGGAGTGGACCCGAATGACGTCGTCGGGACTTATGTTGACCCCAAGGATTGGAATAATCTTATCACTGACCCGGACGTTATACTGATTGATACGCGCAATGATTACGAAGTCGAAATCGGCACCTTTAAAGGGGCCCTAAACCCAGACACGCAAACCTTCCGAGAATTCCCCCGATGGGTTGAAGACAACCGCAAAACCTTAAACAAACCCAAAGTCGCCATGTTTTGCACGGGCGGCATACGCTGTGAAAAAGCAAGTTCTTTCATGAAGTTAAACGGATTTGATGATGTTTATCACCTCAAAGGCGGCATTTTGAAATACCTTGAAACGCAGCCCGAAGATGAGAGTTTGTGGGAAGGCGATTGCTTTGTCTTTGATCAGCGCGTTGCCGTCAAACACGGACTTGAAGAGTCCGATTATGACCAATGTTATGCCTGCCGTTATCCCATCACAGATAAAGAAAAAGAGTCCCCGCTCTACGTGAAAGGAGTCTCTTGCCCTCGCTGCCACGATAAAATGAGCGAAGACCAACGCGCCCGCTTTGCCGAACGGCAAAAACAAATCAGCCTCGCCAAGGTACGCGGCGAAGCTCACATTGGTCGGAAGGTGAGCTGATGGGCGCGATACTCTATTCCTTTCGCCGCTGTCCCTACGCCATGCGCGGACGTATGGGATTAAAGGTCAGCGGGCTTGATTATGAGCACCGCGAGGTCCTTTTACGCGATAAGCCGCAAGAAATGCTGGACACATCACCTAAAGGCACGGTGCCGGTCTTCATAAAAGATGACGGACAGGTTATCGACGAGAGTATCGATTTGCTCAATTGGGCCCTGACCCAAAATGATCCGCTAGGATGGCTTAATTGCGACTTGGAAGCCGCAAACGCCCTCATCACCGCCACTGACACAGAGTTTAAACATCACCTAGACCGCTACAAATATGCTAGCCGTTATAGTGATGACGCCAAACGGGGCGATGTAAATCTAACTCACCGCGCTAACGCTGAGACGCATATAAGCGTTTTGGAAGAGCGTCTTGAAAAGGGCCCCTACCTGTTGGGCGAAAAACAGACGATAGCAGATATCGCCATTTTTCCGTTCTTACGCCAATTCGCCAATGTGCAGCCGGACTGGTGGGCAGAAGCGCCCTACCCCAAAACCCGCGATTGGCTCGCGCGTCATGTTAAGTCAGACCTGTTCAAATCAATCATGACCAAATACCCGCTATGGAAGAGCGCATAAATCGCGCCTTATTCCCGCCTAAATTTGATAGCATGACATCGAGCAGCATAGAGGCTGGGGAATTGTTTTGCGTTTTAGTCTGATTATCATCACCGCCATAGTGCTGGCCTTGGGCAGTTTGGCCGCCCCTGCCCATGCTCAATTTGAAGACCTTAGCGGCATCCTCGAAGATATTATGGGCGGTCCAATGCCCGGACAAACACCTGTTTACGGCGAAACCGCTATAGAGACTATCCCTGTGCTCATTCGCTATGACATGGACACAGACTTCGCCGAACACATCCTAGTCGTATCAGCCTACACGCCGACTGACCCCAGCGGTGGCAATAAGAAAGCGCAAATGCTCGGCCAAACACGCCTTCTTATGACAGGATTACAGCAGCCTCTGCAGGTTACTCTATCGGTTCCGCGAACTGTCACAAAAGATCTGACTTTTGCCCGTATCACGGCTGAAATATTGGACGAAAACCAAAATCAGGTTCTCACAACAGACCGTGACGGCATATACCGCGGCAATGAAGCGCCCGAGTTAACGCTCAAATCAACGACGCTCATGCCCGCATCAGAGGCGCTGCCTGCCTTCACAGGCTTCGAAACAGTTACAGGCGAGGTCAGCCTGCAAGACCCCAAGGCACGGCTCAATGGCGGGACCCTAACCATTCAATTGCTTGAGAATTCACTGGCGGGCGGCACCTCTGTGGTCATAGCCGGAGAAAAAGTCATCACGATTGATGGAACTGCCCTGCCAATTAAATTCTCAATGGATAGAGGCCTTTCTTCTACCTCAGACTCCCCTCCGCTTGCTTTCAAAGCTTGGATCAATGATTGGGCTGGCCGCAAAACTCATATTATGCGCGTGCCTGTTCCCTATAATGGAGCGGATACAAACTATAAGCTTAAGCTGGACAGATTAGCGCAAGGCACCAACACAAAAGCAGGGCGCAATTTAAACCCGAATCTTATGGCGCAAGCGGCTATCTCAGGTGAAGCCCTATATGATGTGCGTAGCGGCATACCGAGTGATGCACGTCTGAAAGTGACGCTGAAACGAGCCGTTGGCGCGATTGGGGGAAACCGCACCTTGGCCACACAAACGATCATCATGCGGGGCATAGACGGACGTGTACCTTTTGCTCTCTCAACAGCCAGCACAAATTTCGACCCTTTAATACCGTCTCCAATCCTTTCGCTTGAAATTGTCGATAGTTATGACCGTGTATATTTTGACAGCGGCGAGGTCAGCGCTAAAGAAGGCCCTCAAACCATCCAGCTTTACGCTCGCCGAGATTAGGCAGATTTTCCCTTAAAAGCCTCGCAAAGCGCCTTGTCGTTGCAAAAACTTGCAGATATGCCCGATGTCAAGCTGAGGAATGCCTGCCATGGACCGCGCGAAAATTGTAGATGAGAACTTTAAGCGCCGCGTTAAAGCAGGCGACTTTCCTCCAAAGCTTAGCGGCACATCGCTTACGGAGTCAGGGCTATCCAAAGAAGGTTTGGCCGAAATATTTCGCGCGCAACTCTTGAGCCGACATCTGGATTTAATCGCCAGAAAACTCTCAAAGGCGGGACAAGGGTTTTACACTATTGGGTCATCAGGGCATGAGGGCAATGCCGCAATCGCGTGGGCGATGCGCCCAACGGATATGGCATTCCTGCATTACAGAGGCGCCCCCTTTCAAATTGCGCGCTCGCGGCAGGTTGCGGGGCAAACACCCCTTTGGGATATGCTCCTCAGCTTCACCGCATCCTCAGAAGATCCGATATCGGGTGGGCGGCATAAGGTGCTGGGGTCTAAAGCGCTAAATATTCCCCCGCAAACCTCAACTATCGCTTCGCATTTACCAAAAGCCGTCGGCGCGGCGTTTAGTATTGGCCTGTCCAAACGCATTCAACCTGAGCATCAGCACTTAAAGCAAGACGGCATTGTCGTGTGTAGTTTTGGCGATGCATCCCTCAATCATTCAACGGCACAAGGCGCAATAAATACGGCGAGTTGGAGCGCCTATCAAAACAGCGCCGTGCCGATTGTCTTTATCTGTGAGGATAATGGCATTGGTATTTCGACAAAGACGCCTCTCGGATGGGTGCAAGCCTCTATCGAAGCGCGTCCCGGATTGGATTATATAAGCTGCAACGGCCTTGACGTTCTTGAGACTTATGCCGCCGCCTTTGAAGCACAGCGCATTGCGCGTGTGCGCAAACAACCGGTCTTTCTGCATATGTCGTGCATCCGGCTTTACGGTCATGCAGGCCCTGATGTGCAGACAGCATATTTGGCTGTGGATGAAGTTGAAGCGCAGGAGGCCAATGATCCTTTACTGCATAGCGCGAGGCATGTTGTTGAGAACAGCATCATGACAGTCGAAGAAATATTGGCGCTATATCAAGACACGCAAGAGCGCGTGGCACGCGCTGCTGAACAGGTTGTCACGAGGCCAAAACTCACAACTTCGGCAGAGGTCGCCGCAAGTCTTATTCCGCCTAAAAGGTCAGTCACAAAGACGTCCAAACCCACAAAAGCCGCACGGGAGAAAGTCTTTGGCAAAAGTGATGTCAGAGCCATGGGCGAGCCGCAACATATGGCGAAACTTATCAATTTTGCCATGACCGACCTTATGCTTGAGCATGAAGACATCATCATGATGGGCGAAGATATCGGCAAAAAAGGTGGTGTTTACGGCGTGACGCAGCGCCTTCAAAAACGGTTCGGGCCGCACCGCATGATCGATACGTTGTTGGATGAGCAATCCATCTTAGGTCTCGGCATTGGTCTCGCCCATAACGGTTTCACTCCTATTACGGAAATTCAATTTCTCGCCTATCTTCATAATGCCGAGGATCAAATTCGCGGAGAAGCGGCGACTCTGCCCTTTTTCTCAGATGGGCAATTCACAAACCCGATGGTCATGCGCGTGGCAGGGCTAGGTTATCAACGCGGTTTTGGCGGGCATTTCCATAATGATAATTCACTAGCGGTGCTGCGCGACATTCCAGGCCTCATCATCGCGTGTCCGTCTAATGGACGTGACGCCGTGATGATGTTGCGGGAATCCGTGCGCCTTGCCCGCGAAGAGCAGCGCATTGTTGCCTTTGTAGAACCAATAGCGCTTTACATGGCCCGCGATCTTCATGCCGAGACTGATGGCGACTGGCTATTTGACTATCCCGAAAAGGGCACACTCTCACTTGGCGAGATTGGCGTTCACGGCCAAGGTCAAGACTTGGCTATCGTGAGCTATGGCAATGGGTATTACCTCTCCCGCCAGGCCGCGAAGGTTTTGAAAGATGAGCACAATATCGATTGTAAGGTTATCGACTTGCGCTGGCTCGCCCCTGTTGCTGAGGCCGCGCTACTGAAAGTCGCTAAGGATTGCAAAGCTGTTTTGATTGTAGATGAATGCCGAAAGACAGGTTCACAAGGCGACGCGCTAAATACGCTCTTCACATCCCAAACAGATATACCCACCTCTCTGCTGGCGTCGGATGATTGCTTCATCGCGACAGGCCCAGCTTATGGGGCCACTATGCCGTCTAAAGACAGCATTATTGCTGCCGCGCTTAAAGCGGTAAAGGAGGCTTAGGATGTCTCGCAAAAAAGCGCTCGTCATATGTCCCGGCCGCGGAGTCTATAATAAAACCGAGTTAGGGTATTTGAACAATTATCATGCTGACAAAGCCGAGCTTCTCGCGGGTTTTGACGCCCTCCGATCCGCAGAGGATCAAGAGCTCATAACAGCGCTGGACGGTGCTGAGAGGTTTTCAGTCTCCAAATTCACGCGCGGTGATAATGCGTCTGGCCTTATCTACGCCTGTTCCTATGCGGATTTCACCGCCATTAACCGCGAGACCTATGAAATTGTGGGCGTCACCGGAAACTCAATGGGCTGGTATACGGCATTGGCGTGCAGCGGAGCTCTGTCGGCTGATGACGGATTTCGCGTTGTAAACGGCATGGGAAGCATCATGCAAAATAATGCTGTTGGCGGGCAAATCCTTTATCCTTTCAATAATGAAAACTGGAACGTCATCCCTAGTAAGAAAGTTGAACTTGAGGCTTTAGCCGCAGAGATAGAAGGATTGTCTATATCTATCTATCTGGGCGGCATGATTGTTTTTGCGGGAACAGAAGACGCCCTGACAGCTTTGGAAAAACGCCTACCTACCAATGGGCGTTTCCCTATGCGCCTCATGAATCACGCCGCGTTTCATTCGAACCTACAGAATGAAAACTCAGCGCGGGGTAAAAACGCCTTACCTGCCTCTATGTTCTCAAAGCCTAAGGTCCCGCTCGTTGATGGCCGTGGGCATCTCTGGTTTCCTGACACCGTGAATGTCCAAGAGCTGTGGGATTATACCTTCGGCCATCAAGTTACTGAGACATATGATTTCACAAAAGCCGTGGTCAACAGCGTCAAAGAGCTGGCGCCAGATGTGTTGATTGTCTTAGGCCCCGGCACGACATTGGGCGGCGCGACCGCTCAAGCCTTGATTTCCTGTGGATGGGACTCGCTATCGAGCAAGTCGGATTTCATCACGCAGCAAGAAAAAGAGCCTGTTTTGGCGGCCATGGGCATGGAAACGCAGCGAAAATGGGTGATTTAACCCCCTATTAACCCTAAATCCAGTTATCAACATACCACCTAACACTATATCTTGTAAAAAATATCGTTACGGCTAGCGTTTGCATAAGAAGAATCGCGTCAGACGATTCTCGCAAGATGGTGTTACGAATGAGTTTCTCAGATGACAGATGTATAAGGCCTAATCCGTCATTGAACGGCGCTGTGTCTATACGCACAAATCCGATTGATGTTTTCGCGCGTCTCGCCACCGCCGAAGGGTATGACAGCGAGCGTGTTGATCTGAATGAGCTACACCTTTCGATACCCGGCCTGTGGTGTGATCACGACGTTTCCATCACGTGGAACCTTGGGACTGAACAGGTACAAATATTTCTTATCTTCGAAGGTCGCACACCCGGCGGAAGGTCTGATGACATTTGCCGCCTCATGTCACTTATCAATGAGCGACTGGCAGCCGGCCACTTTGATTATTGGGACAAAAATGAAGCCCTCGTCTATCGCAATTCTGCCTCGCTAAGAGGCGGCGCAGCGCTACGCACGGAACAAGCCATGGATATGCTAGCCCTGGCCTTGGATGCAGCCGAGCGCGGTTACCCTGCCTGTCAATATGTTATCTGGGCCGGAAAATCACCAGAAGATGCACTGACATCCGCTCTGGTGGACCTTGCCGCTAATCCTTAAGTCAGCACAATGACAAAACACACACACCTTGTTGTCGGCGCAGGAAAGATGGGCGGCGCTTTATTGGAAGGCTGGATTGCGTCCAAAGTTATCGCGCCCAAAAACCTTATCATCCTTGACCCAAATCCTGGAGACGCCGCTCAAAAAGCGATAGACGCGGGTGCCTTGCACCTGACAATGCCAGATAAAAATCTTAAGACTATCAAATACTTATTGCTGGCGATTAAACCTCAAATGTTTGCAAAGCTGGGGCCATCAATCGCGAAGCAATTGCCCAAAGACGCCTTGGTTATTTCAATTCTAGCCGGAACATCTTTGTCTGGGCTTCAAGATGTATTTGCTGAGCAATCTCTGATTCGCGCTATGCCCAACACGCCTGCAGCTATCGGAAAAGGCATAACGGCTTACACAAAAGGGCCGAATGTCTCTGAGGAACAAACCAAGATGACGGAACGCCTGTTAGAGGCTGGCGGCAAGGTTTACCAAGTCGCAAATGAAAATCTGATTGATGTCGTGACCGCTGTCTCAGGGTCAGGTCCGGCCTATGTCTTTCATATGGTAGAGGCCCTTGAAGCGGCCGCGTTAAAAATAGGACTGCCCGAAGACATGGCGCCAGACTTTGCGCGTCAAACGATTATCGGCGCGGCAGGGTTGCTTGAAAGCTCTGAGCTAACAGCCTCTCAACTTCGCCAAAATGTCACCTCGCCCAATGGCACCACCCAAGCCGCTCTGGATGTATTCATGGGATTAGAGGGCCTGCCGACGCTGATGCGCGAAACTGTGAAAGCCGCATTTAAACGCGCTAAAGATTTAGCTGACAGTTAAATCGGCAATCGAATAAGCGCCTTAAGTCCGCCCATATCGCTATTGTCCAGACGTAACGCACCGCCATGTATCTGTACAATGTCGCGCGCGATAGACAGGCCAAGCCCAACCCCTTCGATGTTTTGATTCCGCGCCGTATCTAAGCGTTGGAATGCTTTGAACGCCTCGAGTCGTTTATCCTCCGGAATACCTGGACCGTCATCCTCGACTGCAACAAAAATATTTTTCCCGTTTTCCGTCAGAGTAATACGACATTCCTTTGCATATTTTTGAGCATTAGTGATTAAGTTCATGACCGCCCGTTCCAAGGCTTGAGGCCTAATGTGTGCAGAAATCTCTTTGGTCACCCACAGTGACGGACGCGGATCAGGACATTTTAAAATGATAGCTGATAGAAAGTCTTTCATGTCCACCAGTTGAGTTCCCTCGCCTTCGAGTCCACGTGCGAAATCTAAATAGCCGCCCAGCATAGACTCCATGTCTGTTATGTCCTGACGTGCAGCTTCATTATCTTCAGACTTGTCCTGCATCGCCAAGTGAAGTTTTAAACGTGTCAGGGGCGTTCTTAGGTCATGAGAAACACCGGCAAGCATTGTCGTGCGCTGCTCGATATGTCGGCCGATGCGCCCTCTCATTTTTAAGAAGGACTGCCCCGCCAACCTGACTTCCGAAGCTCCTGAGGGTTTGAAGTTGGATATATCCTGCCCCTTACCAAAGGCATCCGCAGCGGCGGCCAATTCTGTAATAGGTTTGGCTTGGTTACGAATGAAAACAATTGAGACAAGGGACAACAAGACTGTGGCCGTAATCAGCCAGAAAATAAACACGAACCCTGTAGGCGCAAAAACACGCTCCCTCGCAGCGATAAAGCGCAAAACACCTTCATCAACAGCGACTCGAATATCTATGTGATTGGGGTAGCGAGTAGTATCAAACCAGAACTCATCCGTCAGGCTGTTGCGTAACGACCTGCGTAATGTCTTGTCCAAATTGGAAAAGAAAGAGTCTCTTGTCGTGACCGGGAGTGTATCACCCTCTTCCATAGCGACTGAAAGCTCCATTTTTGGGCTAAGCATTTCATCTAAACGTTCCACACGATTAACCGTAGGGTTTTGCTTATAGAGCTGCACAGCAACTGATACATCAGCGGCAACAGAGTCTGACAAATTCGCCGTGACTTGGTCCCAGTGGGCGTTGAAAAAGAAATAAGCTACGGCCATCTGCATGATAGCGATAGGCAGCATGATGATAAGCAAGGCCCGTCCAAATAGACTCTTAGGAAGATATTTCTTAAACGGCATGGCCCTAGGCGCCGTCAGCCAGAAGACGATAGCCTTGCCCGCGTACAGTCATAATGTAATCAGGCTCAGCTGGGTTATCTTCTATTTTGCGCCTTAAACGCGTCATCTGAACATCTACGGCCCGTTCAGATTTTGCGCTTATTTTCTCAGACAAAGCATAGCGGCTTACGGTGCCGCCGGCCCGCCGTGCAAGAAGTGTCATCAAGGCTTCCTCTCCAGTTGTCAGCCTGACTCGATCTTCACCCTTGGTAAGAACGAGCCGCTCTAAATCATAACGAAAGGGCCCAAAGACAATAATTGAGGCGGGCGCGGTAGTTCCCAACCGGCGGAATATCGCTTCAATCCTAAGAACAAGCTCCTCGGGTTCAAAGGGCTTTGGCAAGTAGTCATCCGCGCCTGTCTTGAGGCCTTCAATGCGGTCAGCCGCCTCACCGCGCGCGGTCAGTAAAATAATAGGCACATCATTATGCTCCCGCAGAGAACGCGTCAGTTCAAATCCGTCCTCTCCAGGCATCATCACATCTAGAATCAAAAGGTCGAAAGCAAGACCGTCCATTTTACGCCTGGCCTCGGCGGCATCACCAGCCGCAGACACTCGAAATCCTGCCTTTGCAAGATACTTTTTCAACAATGCGCGAATGCGATCATCATCATCTACGACAAGAATATGTATATCCTGCCGCTCAAGGCTGTCGGATTCAGTGCTCAATTTTTCCTACTTTCTGTGCTTAATCGTTATTGACTTCCCGCGTCTCCTGCAGAGAATGCCGCGAAAATGACAGACCTGCAAGTGAGCAGACCTTAAAGGCGACTGAAATGATTGAAAAAGCGTATCACGACCGCGATGGCCAGATTTGGATGGACGGTGATTTTATCGATTGGCGCGAAACCAAAATCCATGTGCTGACGCATTCGCTGCATTATGGCTCTGCCGTTTTTGAAGGTAACCGGGCTTATAACGGCAAAATTTTTCGCCTTGAAGATCATACGAACCGCCTCATCCAATCGGCCAAACTTATGGGCTATGAAGTTCCTTACACGGCAGATCAAATTAATCAGGCCTGTCTTGATACTTTGGCAAAATCCGGACTAGACGATGCTTACATGCGTCCAGTCGCTTGGCGCGGGTCTGAAATGATGGGCGTCGCGTCTAAGAATAATAAAATCCACCTCGCCATCGCCTGTTGGTTTTGGGGAAGTTATTTCGAGGATAAAATGAAAGGCATTCGCCTTTGTATCGCCGATTGGAAACGCCCAGCTCCGGATACAATTCCCTGTAAATCCAAAGGCGCGGGTCTCTATATGATCTGTACACTGTCCAAGGACGCAGCAGCCGCAAAGGGGTATGATGATGCCCTCATGTATGATTACAAAGGCCGCGTTGCGGAATGTACGGGCGCGCATATCTTCTTTATTCGCGGCAATGAAATTCACACACCGACTTGCGATAACCTGCTCGACGGCATCACACATGATACGGTTTTGAAACTTGCCGCCAAGCGCGGTTACAAAATCTTCAAACGCGATATTTACCCATCCGAAATGGAACATTTTGACGAATGCTTTGTGACGGGGACTGCCGCAGAAGTCACGCCCGTGCGCGAAATTGAAGGCCGGCATTATACGCCGGGCGACGTCTGTCACGCTTTAGCTGAAGATTACGACAACCTCGTGCGCGGTAAGCTCAGCCTTTAGTCTTTAAGCGCCGCTCTGACATAGAGCTGCCCTGTCCAGACGGACATAGCTGCTGACAACCACAGCAACCCTACGCCGACAAGTTTCGCATGGGCTTTTATAAACGGTATCGCATCATCTATTTCCAAGTAATTGCGCCCCATAATCCAAAACAGCAGAACAACAATTGAGATGAACTCAAAGCTCGTCTTCCATTTGGCTAGATTGGTGGGCGGCATTGCACGGCCTGATAGGGCCGCATGCTCTCTGCTTCCTGAGACCAAGATGTCCCGAAAAATAATCGCAATGGCAGGTACAACAATCACCCACTCTCCATTAACCGCTATGCAAAAGGCGATGAGGCAGCCCGCGACCAAAAGCTTGTCGGCTATAGGGTCAATCATGCGGCCAAAGCCACTGACCAGTTTCCAGCGCCGTGCCAAAAATCCATCAAAGAAGTCAGACGCCATCGCGTAGAAAATCAAAAAGAACAATAAATAGCCATTGGCAAAAATGGAATCCGTACCATTCCCAAACCCGATGATACCCGCGATCAAAAAAGGAATAATGCAAATACGTGAAATCGTAAGTGCATTGGGCACCCACCATCCAGGATGCCGAGAGACCGCTGGGGAGCTAGATGTCATTTGCGATGGCCGCCTTTGTTGTCAAAATTTTAAATCCGGTCAAAACTGAGATTAGCGCGGCGAACCACAATATCCCCTGCCCAACCATCCAGACATAAGGTGAGGTTGATATTAAAGCATCAACATTATCTTTGCCAGATAGAAGGCTATCAACCCAAGTTGTTATCCACGGTGAGGCCACCAAAGTGCAAGTCGCCAGCATCGCTAATCCATTTTTGATGGAGCCAAATTTTGTTTCAGGCCAACCATGTGTCGTCATGTCATAACCTTTCAGCAAGCCTACCAATAACTCTCGGATAATGATGATTCCTGCAGGCACTGCGAATAGCCATCCGAGCATACCGGCTTTGTGCACGACATAAAGCATGGCTATCAAAACACCGACAACCAGCACGATATCTGCGATATCATCAAACCATCCAAATTTTCGATGCGGCGCGTTTTCTGTACCGCCAAAATAATCATCCAAAAAGTCTGTAAACGCAGCGATAATTAGAAGGAAAGTTGCCAACACAGCCATATTCAGATCTGGCCATCCTTTTATGATGATGAGCATAATAACTGGCGTTAAAATCAAGCGAACCAGAGTCATAGCATCCGCGATAGCGCCGCCGCTTTGCGTGCTATTTGTCTCGCCTGCTTTATTCGTTGAAATAGTCATGTATTTGCTTAGCCAGTTTTGCACTGACCCCCTCTACTAATGCCAAATCCTCAACCGCCGCTTTTTTGACGGCTTTGGCAGACCCAAAATGCGCCAATAACGCCTTTTTACGTCCTGGCCCTATGCCCGTGATACCATCTAACGGACTAGTAATCATCTGTTTTTTACGTTTAGCCCGATGTGTCCCGATAGCAAATCTATGCGCCTCGTCCCGCAAGCGCTGTAAGTAATAAAGCGCCGGTGTTTTGGGCGGCATCGTAAAGGGCGCGCGGCCCGGCATAAAGAATGTCTCCCGTCCGGCATTGCGGTCAGGGCCTTTAGCAATCGCGACTAAGGTTGTTTTCTCAGTAGCGCCTAATTCATCCAGCGTCTCTTTAACCACTGAGAGCTGTCCCTTACCCCCATCAATTAGAACCACATCCGGCCATTCAAGTTGATCATCTTTCATCAAGCGAGAGAAGCGCCGCCGAAACACTTCACGCATCATCGCGTAATCATCGCCGGGTTCTGTCTCGACGTCCTTCATATTAAAGGTACGATATTCCTTTTTGAGAAAGCCCTCGGCTCCCGCGACAATAAAAGCGCCTACGGCATTCGTGCCTTGGATGTGGCTGTTATCATAAACCTCAATGCGGCTTGGAGTGTCATCCAATCCAAAGGCCTCTCGTAGCTCTTTGAGGAGTCTTTGTTGCGAGGCTGTTTCTGCCATCTTACGCGCCAAAGATTCTTGCGCATTTTTTAGAGCGCGATCCACGAGCATCTTCTTCTCGCCGCGCAAGGGTTTTGAAATATTGATGCTACGATCCGTGCGCTCAGATAAGCCCTCCTCCAGGAGGGTGCGGTTGGGCAAGTCTTTGTTCACAAAAATATTTTTCGGAATAGGTTTGTTAATATAAAACTGCGCCATGAAAGCATCTAATACCTCAGCCGGATCATTATCTTTGGTGTGTCTGGGAAAATAAGAATTATTTCCCCAATTCTGTCCGGCGCGAAAGAAGAAGACCTGAACACAGCTTTGCCCGCCTTCACTGTGAATGGCGATAACGTCGCCCTCTTTAAAGGTGCTGGGATTTACGCCGCCGCTCGCCCCGCTAACTTGCGACATGGCATGCAATCGATCACGTAGCTCAGCCGCTTTTTCAAAGTTTAAATCTGCCGAGGCCGAAGACATTTGCTTTTGTAATCTCTTCCTCAGAGCGGCCGATTTCCCCGTCAGGAAATCCTCAGCATCTCCAATAAGCTGTCCATACTCTTCAAGCTCAATCTCGCCCGTGCAGGGCGCTGAGCAGCGTTTAATCTGGTGAAGCATACAAGGCCGTGTTCGCGCCTCATAAATTGAGTCAGAACAATTTCGCAGACGAAAGGCGCGCTGCAATGTATCTAGCGTACGGTTTACGGCTCCTGCGCTGGCGAAAGGGCCGTAATAATCGCCTTTAATATTCCGCGCGCCGCGATGTTTTGTGATTTGCGCCGCGGGATGGTCTTTGCGCACAAGAATGTAGGGAAAGCTTTTATCGTCCCGCAGAAGTATATTATAGCGCGGCTTCAACCGTTTAATAAGGTTGGCTTCCAGCAGCAATGCTTCGGTCTCGCTCCCGCACACCACAAATTCCATATCATGTGTCGCGCGTATCATGCGTTTTAACCGCACAGGATGACGCGCGTAATTTGTGTAAGCGGTGACGCGTTTTCTAAGATCTTTAGCCTTACCCACATAAAGAACATTTCTGTGCTCATCATACATGCGGTAAACGCCGGGTTTATGTGGCAAGCGCGATACAAAATCCGCGATTAAGTCAGGTCCGTGGCCGGCGGGCTTGGCGTCCTTATGCAGTGGTGTCTTAGATTCGGGTGATGGCATAAAACGAAGGTAAGGACTCTGACGTCATAAGGCAATTACACGCGCAGTTTTAAACTAAATCCCTGACATCTTTGGAAGACCCCAAACAAATATGAGAGGTGATGCTCCCAACTTGAGGAAGAGAGCCCAAAATATTGGCATGAAAGTCTTTATAGGTCGCAAGATCTGTAGCTTCTACGCGGAGTAAATATTCAACAGAGCCTGTTATATTATGGCATTCCGTAACATGCGGGGCCGCCGCCATTGCGCGCTCAAAGGCTTTGGCGTCTTTGGTCAATTGTCCCGACAAGCCCACAGTCACGAAAACCGTTACAGATCCACTATTCACATTACGGTCTATCACAGCGCGGTAACCTTTAATGATACCGCTACGCTCAAGCTCCTGCACGCGCCGCAAACAGGCAGAGGGTGAAAGGCCCACCTGGGTCGCCAGCTCAATATTACTGATGCGGCCATCTCTTTCCAATACGGACAATATTTTTAAGTTTAAGGCGTCAATTTCCATTATTTATTGCTCATATCTTTCTCAGGCGCTCCACATAAATGGATAATTGCAACCCTATTCAACTATTATTGTGTCAACAAGACGAAATTCAAAGGAATCGCCATGAGCACTTTAAATCTAACCGATTATGACATGTCACAAGAGCGAGGTTATCTCTGTCGTTTTGAAGCGCAAGACGTTGCCTTTTCGGGCGATATGAAAGCGGTGCAAGAGATCGCGATGCGCTTACCTCAAATTCTGCCAACGGGCCGTGTCAGAGACCTTCTTAAAAGCAACCTTTCAGAAGCGGATCACGCAGAATTTCTTAAAACCTGCACCGATGCGGAAGCGCGGCTTGCCATGGTGCATTATTCCTTCATGGTGCAATCCTATGTCTGGGGCGAACCAGAAGCACCGACTGTTCTGCCAAAATGTTTAGCCATGCCGATGGTGGCGATTGCAGATCATCTGGGCCAACAACCCTTACTCCCTTACAGCTCTTATGTGCTGGATAATTGGGGCCGCTTTGACACCGATAAGGGCATAACGCTCGACAACATCTACATGCTCCAACATTTTTTGGGCGGGCAAGATGAAGCCTGGTTTGTCCTCATCCATGTCGCGATTGAAGCGCAAGCTGGTAGCGCCCTCGCCTTGATGGGACCGATTGTTGAGGCCGTAAAAAATGATGACCTTGAAGGCGCACAGACACATCTGGAAGAAATGGCAGAGGTCTGGGCCAAGATAAATGCTATTTTCGACCGCATGCCAGAACGCTGTGATCCTTATGTTTATTTTGAACGGGTGAGGCCTTATATTCATGGCTGGCGGGATAACCCTGCCCTGCCGAATGGCATTATCTATGAAGGCACGCGGTTTGGCTCTGAGGCACAAGCCTTCAGAGGACAAACAGGCTCGCAAAGCTCCATCGTGCCTGCCATGGACGCTCTGCTCGGGATTGGTCATGCCGCCGACCCCTTAAAAGAATATCTGGACCAACTCCATATTTACCGCCCGACCGAGCATCGCCGTTTCATTGATGATGTCCGCGCCAAAAGTCGTCTACGCGGCTTTGTCGAAGGCGCAGGGCATAAAGGGTTGGCGCAGGCTTATAATGCCAATGTGCAAGCGATCTCAGATTTTCGCACGCGCCATCTCGAATACGCCGCGAGCTATATCAATAAACAGGGTAAATCAGCGGCGGGTAACGATACGGATGTCGGCACAGGCGGCACGCCATTTATGAAGTATCTCAAAAAGCATCGTGACGAGACGAAAGCGAACCTTGTAAAAGTCTAAGGCTCGCAATGCCAACAGGTCTCCATGACACCTTGGCCGATAGGGCCGCCGGGCGGCAGGGCTTTGGCCTCTGTAACAGGGGTTTGCGGTGTAACGGGGCGTTCCAAATGGGCGTCAACAAGCGAGACTAACCACAAGCCGTGACCAGACCCATTAGCGCCTAAGTCGGTGCGAATATCACGCAAGACTTTGTCCGTCCGCGCTTTCACCCCTGGTGTGGCCTCGCTATTGGCCAGATCCATTAGCGCGAACACAAAGCGGGCTTGAACGGCTTTGGCAATTTCGCCTGTGCGGTCATTGGACGGCTGCCTCATCACATAAGCCCGCGTTGTTTGCAGCATATCCATAAAGCCAAGATTACCCGCATCGCGGCGCTTAAATTCAATCAGGCGTGCCGCGCGGCGCGGGTTTAGCAAGACATCAAATGTCAAATCTGCAGCTGTATCGGCCGCCGCCGTCACATCAAAGGCGGGGTAAGCCGTGCGGCGGAATAATTCGCGGTCACTATCGGCAATGGAATAACTCACGAGTGACGGCATCAAGAGCTCTAAGGTTTCGTCTTTTATATCCAAGGCTCTAGGGTCGAGCGTTGCTAAAACCGCTCTTAAAGCACGGCGTTGATCCGAAGCTGGCACGATCTTCGCCATATCCTGACCATCACCATTCAAACTATAATTAAAGCTCATCCCGCCAATATATTTGGCTGCTGCCGCCGTTTGATAACGGTGATATAAGTAGATGGGAACAATCACTTTGTTCAAATCATAGATGGATTGGCCCGGCTGAATACGATCAGCTCCGAAGGTCTCCAGCGCTAAACGGCGCACTTTCATGGCCTCATTCAAACCTTCGACGGGGTCGGCCCCATTATCCCAGACATTCCCCAAAGGATGGGCTGTGCCGACACTGCGAGCATCGGAATCAGCCACATAGGCTAAGCCGCGATCGAGCGCGCTTTGCACAACTTCTTCGCGCTCTTGCTCTGTTAAATCTCCATAGAGCCAGATGGCCGCAAATTTATCCCACTCCCCGACGCCGACGCCATAAGTATTGGAAAAATCCATTTGGCCATTGGTCACCCGCACATCTGGCGCAGGGTAGTCCATAACTGAGCCTTTGCCATATGTACTAGCCGCAAAGTTATGCGCAAAGCCTAAGGCATGCCCGACTTCATGGGCTGACAGCTGACGAATGCGATCTAGAGCTAATTCAACAGGGTCGTCATCCGCTCCCGTATCTGTTTTGGCAGTGCCGACTAAGCCTTCAAAAATCATACGGTCTTGGCGCACGCGCAAAGAGCCCAGATTGACATGGCCTTTGAGCATTTCGCCTGTACGCGGGTCTGAGACACCGCCCCCATAAGACCAGCCGCGCGTTTGGCGGTGAACCCATTGAACCACATTGTAGCGAATATCCAGCGGATGAGCGTCTTCCGGCAAAATCTCTACGCGGTAGCCATCAGGATAACCCGCCGCTGCGAAAGCGTCTTGCCACCACTCAGCGCCCTCAACTAACGCGCTGCGAATAGGTTCCGGCGCGCCGCTATCAATGTAAAAAACGATGGGGTTTATTGTTTCGCCCGCCTCATTTTTCTGAAGGCGGTAGCGGCGGGCCAGCCGCGTTTCTATCTGGCCTGAGATTGGGGCGCTGTAATCATAGTGAACCCTCTCTATGGCCCCTGCTCTCGGGTCAGACTTTAGCGGCGTAAATTCCTCCTCGGGTAGACGTACAAAACTATGATGCTGAATAAGCGTCGCGTCGCGCCCATTGGCGGCAGTCGTTGAAAATTCACGCCCAGGCTTGTCGGAAGATAGCGTGAAAAACACATCCATCTCTACGTTATCAGGAAACGCAAAGACATTTGTTGTGTCCACCAAAGTCCGATCTTTGGACACGCTGAAACTGCCCTCGCCGCGGTCTTTGAGATATTGTTTAAGGTTGAGAATATCGCTTGTCAGAAAATCCGTCAGGTCAATGACCAGCCCGTCACTGTCTTTAACAACTTCTGCACTCGCAAGAAATGAGCGCGCAAAACTTTCTCTTACGGCGCGTTCTTCAAGTGGATTATCAGGACTGGCACGATAAAGCAGGTTCTCGGCTTCGATAATAACTTTATTGCCCATTCGGCGGAAAACGATTATCTTTCCGCTATCGCCCCAGCCGCGATCAAGCCCAACAGGGTTAGACCCCAATCCTGCTGTCAGGCGCGCTGTGTGAATAAGCCGCAAAGATACACCATCTTCATCGGCCTCTGGCAATTTGGCTAAAACCTTATTCGCATTCTTATCGACATAGAGGTCAATAAACCCTTCTCGGTGGTCAAGCCCGGCCAGAGGGTTAGATGACTTTGCCGTTGGCTGACAGCCTGCCAGAAGAATAAAAAAGAAAAAGCTCAGAAAAATGCGCATGGATGCCCTCGTGAATAGTCTCAATTTGTTTAGCAGTTAAATACTTATTGTCTAGTGGGACCTAAAGCGTTTGAAACATCACACACATAGGCTTCAACTTCACCTTTATCGGGATCTCTAAAAGCCATGGGCAACGTGCCGACAATCTCAAAGCCCATTTTTTTCCATAAATGCATAGCACCCTCATTCGTAGAGACAACTAAGTTATACTGCATAGCGCGATAGCCCGACTGACGCGCATATTCCAGAGAGTGCCGACAAAGCTTAGCGCCAATGCCCTGCCGGCGAAAAGCAGTGTTAGTCACATAGCCGCAATTACAAATATGATCGCCGGGGCCTTGGTTAGTTGGTTTAATGTAATACACGCCTACAAGCGTATTAGCTTGCTCCGCGACGAAAACATCTTTGTCGGGCGCGAACCAATAGACCAAGCTCCCCTCACGGTCGAGGTCCCGCGGCAAAGGGTAACTTCTCCCGCCGCGGATAACAGGCTTCACCATATTCCAAATGGCGTCATAATCAGCGTCTGTTGCTGGACGAATATTCACGTAAAAACCCTTTTCATATAGACGAGACAGATAGGGTTTGACATAGAACCGAAATGACCGAAACACCAGAAACTGATTTTGATACTTTCCTGCAAGTCGACATACGAACGGGCACCATAATTGAAGCCATAGCGTTTCCAGAAGCCCGCAAGCCAGCTTATAAGCTGACGATAGATTTTGGTGAAAAGATTGGAATTAAAAAATCCTCGGCTCAAATAACGGAGCTTTATAACACAGAGGAATTGGTTGGAAAGCAAGTGGCCGCAGTAGTGAACTTCCCCAAACGTCAAATCGGCCCTTTCATGTCAGACGTCCTAACCTTGGGGTTCCATAATAATGATGGCCAAGTGTCGCTGTTTTCACCCGACCATGACGTCCCCAATGGAGAGCGATTGATATGAGTGATGAGCCTTGCCAAATCTATCTTATCACGCCGCCGCAAATCCCAGATATGGACGCCTTTACGACGGATTTGCGCGCCGCCCTCTCTTCCGCCCCCGTGGCTTGCCTGCAAATCCGCCTCAAAGAGGTGAATGGGGACAAACCACAGAATTCAGCCGTTGTTCAGGCTTGCGAAGCTATAAAACCTATATGTCACGAATATGGGACCCTCGTTATTATCAACGATAACCCTGATCTGGCAAAGCAGTGCGAAGCTGATGGTGTCCATTTAGGTCAAAATGACATGGACTATTTTTCATCCAGAGAACTGCTAGGCGAGGATGTCATTATTGGCGTCACATGCCATAATTCAAAAGGCCTCGGATTCGAGGCAGCAAATGCAGGTGCCGATTATGTGGCTTTTGGCGCGTTTTTTGAAACGTCGACGAAACCGACAAAACATCGAGCCGAAACGGAGATTTTAGAATGGTGGCAAGAAGCCGTCGAAATACCGAGCGTCGCAATTGGCGGCATAACGGTGGACAACGCAGCGGAGCTTATAGAGGCGGGCGCGGATTTCATCGCCGTGTCTTCGGGCGTGTGGTCACATCCGGACGGGCCGGCCTCGGCAGTCTCGCAGCTCTCGCAGCTTTGTCTGGCGCACTCACAGCAGGATTAAGCACCGCCGCTTACGCTGAAACGAGCACATCAGTCCAACCCTCAGTGACGTTTGATGACGCCCTCTCCGCCTATAATAGCGGCGACCCTATCACGGCGCTTTCTAACGCGCGTATCGCCGCAAGCGCAGGCTCTTCTGACGCCGCTGTCATGGCCGGATATATATTGCGCAAGGGCGAAGCCGGAACGATCAATCTTATCGAAGCCAAGTCTTGGTATTTACAAGCGGCTAATAAGAACAACCCTGACGCTCTCGTCGCGCTGGGCGAAATGGCCATCAAGAACGACGCGGGCCTGACGCAATCAGACGCCGTTTCATATTTAACCCGTGCCT
>ENA-ORXR01000498-ORXR01000498.1-marine-metagenome-genome-assembly--contig:-NODE-498-length-53222-cov-4.040493_pt1 | contig 53222 bp, 59 predicted proteins | sample MGYA00237866_ERZ511479 | MGnify/ENA metagenome assembly ERZ511479
TCGGGGCCGTGGTGGATCAGCGCGTCACTGCGCAGCAGCCACTGGTGTTGCTTGGCCAGACGCCAGCGGGCCGGATCCTCGAACCCGATGTTATAGGCCAGCGCCAGCACCGGCCCGACATACATCGCCTGCCAGAAACCGGTGGTCGCGCCGATGGCCCAGCCGATCAGCGCGACGACGACCAGCGTGGCCAGCCCGACAACCGCGCAGCGGCGCAGATAGACCCGCAGCGACGCGCGCCATGCCGCCAGTGCATCGCTCATCCGGCCATCCAGACCATGCCGCCTGCCACGGCAAAGGCGACCAGCAGGGCGACCATCGCAACGCGGCCGGACATTTTGGGATCGGGTTTGGGTTCTTGCATCAGACTATCCACCATATCAGAAGAAGGATCAGCAGCAGGGCTGCCACGCTCAGGATACTGCCCGCACGGCCGCGGCGTGGCGCGTCGGGTGTTGTGTTGGTGCCTGAATAAGGCTTGGCCGTCTGTGCCGCAATGGGGGCGGCGGCATGGCGCGCGCGTGGCTCGCTGTAGGTGCCGATCAGGGTGAGGTCAGCGCTGGGGTGCAGCGTCACGGCGCCTGCGTCACTGACCCCCGAAAACAGCAGCAGCACATAGCCGTCCAGCCCGTCCAGCCGCGCACGGTCCGCCGACAGTGCCTGCGCGTCGATGTCATAGCCCTCGGCCAGATAGCCCGCCAGCCCGACGTCGGCCAGATCACTAAGTGCGAACAGCTCGATCTGCGTGTCGGTGACGGGGTGGGCCAGCAGATCACCTGCAATCGCGGCCTTGGATCGCTGCCCCAGCGCGCGCGCCATATCCGGCATGGGCCGCGAAACGGAAAAGACGCGGATCACGCCGCGCTCTGCCTTGGGGAGGGGGACGGGCTTGCTCATCTTTTGGTCCCGCGCAGCTGTGCCAGCAGATCATCCGCCGCCTCGATGTAGTCAAAGCCGAGGGCGTGTTTGCGCCCCGCGTCCGGTGTCAGGAAATGCACGCTGGCGGGGCGGGTGGCGATCAGCACAGGGGTGGTTTGCGCCGAACGGTCGAACGCGCGCACGCGGGTTTGGGCATCGCCCACGCGGAAAAACAGCGCCCGCCGGTTCGTCAAAGCATAGCGCATGGCGGCATAGTCGCGCAGTTGGCGGCGCGTGGCCCGCGCAGGGATCAGCACCAGCAACGCAGGCAGCACCAGCAACCACATATCCCCCTGCGCGCCGTAGGTCGCGATGATGAACCACGCCGCCGCCAGCAGCCCCGCCGCCGCCATCGGCGCAGGCCCCCACAGCCGCCAGTTGCGCCAGTGCAGGCGCGGCTTCGGACGCCCTGTCCAGATCAGCGTCTCGTCCTTGTCCAGCACCGCGCTCCAGAAATCAGCCGCCTTCATGCGCGCCCCCGTGCGGCGTTTTGCGCCAGCAGATCCATCGCCGCCATGCGCACGGCCACGCCCATTTCCACCTGATCCTGAATGACGCTGCGGTTGATGTCGTCGGCCAGCGTGCCGTCGATCTCGACCCCTCGGTTCATCGGTCCGGGGTGCATCACAATCGCATCCGGCTTGGCGTGCGACAGCTTTTCCGCGTCCAGCCCGTAGCGGTGATAATACTCCCGCTCGCTGGGAATAAAGCCGCCGTCCATTCGTTCTTTCTGGAGGCGCAGCATCATCACGACATCCACGTCCTTCAGACCTTCCTCCATGTTGTCGAATACCTCGGCGCCGAATTCGGCGATGCCTGCGGGCATTAACGTGGGCGGGCCGATCAGGCGGATGCGGTTTTCCATCTTTCCCAGCAGCATGATGTTGGAGCGCGCGACACGGCTGTGCGCGATGTCGCCGCAAATCGCGATGGACAGCCGGTGCAGCCGCCCCTTGGCGCGTCGGATTGTCAGCGCATCTAGCAGGGCTTGCGTCGGATGCTCGTGCCGCCCGTCGCCCGCATTCAGCACAGCGCAATTTACCTTCTGGGCCAGCAGATCCACCGCGCCTGATTGCGGATGGCGCACGACCAGCAGATCGGGATGCATCGCGTTCAGCGTCATGGCCGTGTCGATCAGCGTCTCGCCCTTTTTGATGCTGCTGGCCTGCATCGCCATGTTCATCACATCCGCGCCCAGCCGTTTGCCCGCAATCTCGAAACTGGCCTGCGTGCGGGTCGAATTCTCAAAGAACATGTTGATCTGGGTCAGCCCTGCCAATGCGGTGCCGTGTTTGTCGGGCTGGCGGTTCAGATCGACATAGCGGTCCGCAAGATCCAGCAACGCGGTAATTTCGGTGGGATGCAGCGGCTCGATTCCAAGGAGGTGGCGGTGGGCGAAACTCATGGCGGGACCTTACGCTGTTTGGGCCGTTATAGGGGCGGGGCCTGCGTGCTGCAAGAAGCCGCGCGTGGGGCATTCCGGTCTGGCGGGCAGGGGCGTAGAGTGGCGCAATGGAATCACTGGACTATCACAGCGCGCGCGCGCTTCTGGACTGGCAGATCGAACTGGGCGCCGATGAATGCATCGCGGATACGCCCACCGATTGCTATTCGCTGCCTGACAAGGCGGCGCCGGTGCGACAACCGGCCACGCCCGCGCATCTGACCAAGGGACCGGTGAAAATGGCCGCCCGCGATCCGGTGGCCGAAGCACAGGCCGCCGCCGCTGCTGCCCCGACGCTGGACGCGCTGCGCACCGCACTAGAGGCGTTCGATCTGTTCGAGTTCAGGCGCGGGGCGCGCAACATGCTGTTTGGCGATGGGACGGCAAGCGCACCCGTGATGATCGTGGGTGATGTGCCCGACCGCGACGAGGACCGCGCAGGCAAGCCCTTTGTCGGTGCGGCAGGCGCGCTGCTGGACCGGATGTTTGCCGCCATCGACATGGGCCGTGATCACGCCCAACGGCCGCTGTATCTGACCAGCACGCTGCCGTGGATGATCCGCGACCGTGATCCGAAACCCGAAGAGCTGGCGATGATAAAGCCGTTTTTGCTGCGCCACATCACCCTTGCCGCACCCAAAGCGGTGGTGCTGATGGGCAATGGCCCGTGTCAGGCGTTGCTGGCCAAACGGGGCATCGCACGGCTGCGCGGCACCTGGACCGAGGTGGCCGGTATCCCCGCCTTGCCCATGTGCCCGCCGCAATACCTGCTGCGGACACCCGAGGCAAAGCGCGACGCATGGGCCGATTTGCTGAGCCTGCGTGCAGCGGTGGCCAAGTGATTGATCCCGTGATCCTGCTGGCCTTTGTGCCTGCGGCGCTGGCGCTGAACCTCACACCCGGCCCCGACATGATGCTGTGTCTGGCGCAGGGAATGCAATCGGGCCGCACCTCGGCCTGGGCGGCCAGCGCGGGCGTTAGCACAGGGGCGATGGTGCACGTCAGCCTCGCGGGGCTGGGGCTGGGTACGCTGGTCGCTGCCTTTCCATGGGCCTTTGATGTGATCCGCTGGGTTGGTGTTGCTTATCTGCTGGTGCTGGCGGTGCAGGCCTTGCGCGCCAGACGGCTGCGCGCAGGCAGCACTGGGATGCGCCCGCCACAGGCCTTTCGCGCAGGGTTCTTCACGAACCTGAGCAACGTCAAGGTGATCTGGTTTGTCCTCGCCTTTATCCCGCAATTCGTGGTGCCGGATGCCGGTCCGGTTCTGGCGCAATTTCTGGCGTTTGGCGCGATGATCGCGCTGGGCGGTTTTGTGGTCAACGGTGCCGTGGGGGCCTATGCCGGCACGCTGGGTGCACGGCTGGTTGGGTCCAGCAGGGTGCTGGGCTATCTGACCGCCGGCATCTATACCGCGCTGGCGGCGCGTCTCGCTGTGATGGAGTAGACATGAGCACGATCGACGAAACCAAGGAGTTCATCGCGGTCCGGATTGCGGTGCTGACCGTCTCGGACACGCGCGGCGCAGGGCAGGACCGTTCGGGCGACGTATTGGTCGCACGGCTGGAGGGGGCAGGGCATGTGCTGGCAGCCCGCACGATCCTGCGCGACGAGCGCGCGCAGATCGCCCGACAGCTGCGCGCGTGGTGCGAGGATCCTGCCATCGACGTCGTGATCTCGACGGGGGGCACGGGGCTGACAGGGCGCGATGTCACCGTCGAGGCGCACCGCGATGTCTATGAAAAGGAGATCGACGCCTTTGGCACCGTCTTTACCATCGTGTCGATGAACAAGATCGGGACCAGCGCGGTGCAATCGCGCGCCACAGCCGGTGTGGCGCGCGGCACCTATCTGTTTGCGCTGCCCGGCAGCCCGGGCGCGTGCAAGGACGCGTGGGATGAAATTCTGGTCAAGCAGCTCGATTTCCGCCACCAGCCCTGTAACTTTGTCGAAATCCTGCCGCGTCTGGACGAACACCAGCGCCGGAAATAGCGCCCCCCGCGCGCGCGGCACAAGAAAAAGTGACGGAAATGCAGGCGTGCCCCGTAAAAGCAAAACTGGGCAAGCGTTCAGAAAATGCTAGGTTTCACTCAGATCGGGTACAACGGACAGAACATGCGGTTTCTTAGACAAAGTATGATCGGGCTGTTTCTGGCGGCTGTGACGCTGGGGCTGCTGGTGTGGGCTGCGCAGCTGATCGGTGGCGCCGTGCAGACGCGCATGGCCGATGCGCCCGCAGCCCCCCCCGCGCGGGAACGTGTTTTTTCCGTCAACGTCGTGACCGCCCAATCAGGCCCCGAGGCGCCGGTGCTGCGCGCCTTTGGCGAGATCGCCAGCCGGCGCACGCTGGAACTGCGCGCGGCAGGCAGCGGGCGTGTGGTCTTGCTGGCGCAGGGGTTCGAGGACGGTGGTACGGTCACGGCAGGGGATGTGCTGGCCCGTATTGATCCCGCCGATGCGCAATCCGCCGTGGCGCGGGGCGAAAGCGATCTGGCCGATGCGCAGGCCGAGGAACGCGATGCCGCCCGCGGGCTGGAACTGGCCGGTGACGAGGTGGCAGCCGCACAGGATCAGGCAACCCTGCGGGACCGCGCGGCACAGCGTCAGGCCGATCTGGCGCAACGCGGCGTCGGCACGGCTGCGGCCTCCGAGACGGCAGAGCTGGCGGCCTCAGCCGCGCGGCAGGCGGTGTTGGCGCGCAGACAGGCATTGGCGCAGGCCGAGGCCCGTGTGGATCAGGCCAAAACCCGAACCTCGCGCGCCCGGATCGCGCTGGACGAGCAGGAGCGGCGTCTGGCCGAGACGGTTCTGCGCGCCCCCTTTGACGGCACGCTGAGCGCGCCCAACGTGGTCGAGGGCCGGTTGGTCAACGCGAACGAACGGCTCGCCGATCTGATCGACCCTGACGATCTCGAGGTCTCGTTCCGCCTGTCGACCGCGCAGTTCGCGCGACTGCTGGATGCACAGGGAAAAATCCTTAACGCGGATGTGACCGTGACCCTTGATGTGGCGGGCATTGATCTGTCTGCGCAGGGCCGCGTCACGCGGACCTCTGCCGCTGCGGGCGAAGGGCAGACAGGGCGGCTGGTGTTTGCTGCACTGGACGCACCCGTCGGGTTCAAGCCGGGCGATTTCGTAACCGTGGCCATACGGGAGCCGGTGCTGGAGAATGTGATGCGGCTGCCTGCCTCTGCCGTGGATGCGGCGGGCGGTGTGCTGTTGCTGGGCACAGACGACCGGCTGGAAGCCGCCATCGTCGACGTGCTGCGCCGTGACGGCGATGACGTGCTGGTGCGCGGCGACATCGCGGGCCGCGAGGTGATCGAGGCACGCTCCCCGCTGTTGGGCGCAGGCATCGCGGTCAAGCCGTTGCGCAAGGGCGCGCAACCCCCCGCAGGCCCGCAAATGCTGGAGCTGTCGGAGGACCGGCGCGCCCGACTGGTCGCCTTTGTCGAGGGCAACAAACGCATGCCCAAGGCAGCCAAGGCCCGCGTGCTGGCGCAACTCTCGGAACCGCAGGTCCCCGCCAAGATGGTCGAGCGGATCGAGAGCCGGATGGGCGGCTGACCGGTGGCGCGCGAGGTCCCCAAAACCGCCGGCGGTTTGCTGTCGTATTTCACGCGGCACAAGACCGCCGCGAACCTGCTGCTGGTTTTGCTGCTGGTGTGCGGCGTGGCCGCTGCCCCGAACATGCGCGCACAGTTTTTCCCCGATGTGATTCTGGATAACGTCGCGGTGACGACTGTATGGCAGGGGGCCGGCGCCGAGGACGTAGACGAAGCGATCAGTCAGGTTCTGGAGACTGCCCTGCTGGGCGTCGAGGGGGTCGAGAGTTCCGACAGTACCTCGCGCGAGGGGCGCAGCCTTGTCAGTCTGGAGTTCGAGCCGGGCTGGGATATGGCGCGGGCGGCGGCGGATGTGCAAACCGCTGTTGATGCCATCGCCACCTTGCCGGCAGAGGCCGAAGACCCCACTGTGCGGCGCGGCGCGTGGCGCGACCGCGTGACCGATGTGGTCATCACCGGCCCCGTGGCGCCCGCGCAGTTGGGCCGGTTCGCGGATGAATTCGTGACCCGCCTGTTCGCTGCCGGCGTCACGCGCACCACAATTCAGGGCGTCGCGGCCCCCGAAACACTGGTGGAGGTGCCATCGGCCAAACTGATCGCCTTTGACGTGAGCATGGCGCAGATCGCGGCGGCCATTGCGGCGGAAGTCGACGCCGACCCCGCAGGGGATGTCACCGGCGCCAATGCGCGGGTGCGCACAGGCACGGCCAAACGCACACCCGAACAAATCGCGGGCATCACGCTGCGCTCGAACCCTGACGGATCAAAACTGCTGGTCGGGGATGTGGCCATCGTGCGCGCGCAGGGCGTCGACCGCGAGCGCAGCTTTTTCGTCGGTGACAACCCGGCGATGTCGGTGCGGGTCGACCGTTCGGACCGGGGCGATGCCATCGGCATTCAGGAGCAGGTCGAAAAAGTCGCAGCCGAGTTGCGCGCGAGCCTGCCCGCCACCGTCACCGTAGAGCTGATCCGCACCCGCGCCGCCGCGATTACGGGGCGGCTGGACCTGCTGATCAGCAACGGGTTGATGGGGCTTGGCCTTGTGGTGGCGCTGTTGTTTTTGTTTCTGAACGCGCGCACGGCGTTCTGGGTCGCTGCGGGGATTCCCGTGGCAATGGGGGCCGCGATTGCGCTGATGTATCTGGGCGGGCTGACGATCAACATGATCTCGCTGTTTGGCCTCATCATCACGCTGGGCATTGTCGTCGATGATGCCATTGTTGTGGGCGAGCATGCCGACCACCGCTACCGTCTGGGCGGGATGAGTGCGGCTGAGGCGGCCGAGGGCGCGGCACAGCGGATGGCCATGCCGGTGTTCGCCGCCACGCTGACGACCGTGATCGCGTTCTTCGGGCTTATCGCCGTGGGCGGGCGCTTTGGCGATTTGATCCGCGATATCCCCTTTACGGTGATTGCCGTGCTCATCGCCTCGTTGATCGAGTGTTTTCTGATCCTGCCGCACCACATGAAAAACGCCCTCGACGGGATCGAGAAGCGGGCAAAGTTTTCCACGGGTAAACTGGTCGTGGGCGGGATTGTGTCTGCCGTGGTGCTAAGCGTTCTGGCAATGGCGCTGACCTTTGGCGTGATCGCGGCCTATCTGTGGATCACGGGTGATGATCCGGGACAGGCCTACGGCATGTTGTCGGGCAGCGCGGCGGTTATGATCGGGGTCACATGGGTGCTGATTGCAGGCTATGTCGCCGTACGGCCCGCCCGGTTGCGCGCGCTGGTGCAAACTGTCGGGAAACACGGTATCGACACGCCGTCGACGGTCATCAACGGTGGCTTTGTCTGGCTGCGCGAGCGGGCGTTCCGCCCTTTCATGGCCGGCGTGATCACTGCGCGCTATGTCGTGCTGGCCGGTGTGGTCGTCGTGCTGGCCAGTCAGGTTGCCCTGTTCATTCGCGGCGATGTGCAGTGGCGGTTTTTCAACGCGCCTGAGCGCGGATCGGTCACTGGCAATTTCATCATGGCCGAAGGGGCCACGCGCGCCGACACCCTTGCGATGATGCGCGAGATGCAGCGCGCCACAGATGCCGTTGCCGCGCGGCTGGAGGCCGAGCACGGCACCAATCCGCTGGATTATGTCATGGCGCAAATCGGCGGCAATGGCGGGCGCGGCCTGTCGGCGGCGGATGGCAAGGACGGTGATCTGCTGGGCGGTATCTCGATCGAGCTGATCGACGCTGATCTGCGCCCCTATTCCAGTTTCGCCTTTGTCGCTCAGTTGCAGGAGGAGGTGGTCAATCATCCGCTGGCCGAAACGGTCAGTTTTCGCGGTTGGCGTTCCGGTCCGGGCGGGGATGCGCTGAACGTTCAATTCTACGGCGCAGATACACAAACCCTCAAAGACGCCTCCGAGGCGCTGCAAACCGCCTTGCTGCAATACCCCGAAGTCAGCGCGGTGCAGGACAATCTGGCCTATGACAAGGAGGAGCTGATCCTTGATCTGACGCCGCAGGGGCGCGCGCTCGGCTTTACGATTGACCAGCTGGGGCGCGTGCTGCGCAACCGTCTGGGCGGGATCGAGGCTGCGACCTATCCCGACGGGCCGCGCTCTGCCGCGATCCGCGTCGAGCTGCCGGAGGGGGAGCTGACGGCGGATTTTCTGGACCGCACCCGGATGCGTACACAGGCAGGCAGCTATGTTGCGCTGGGCGATATCGTCAGCGTGCAGCAGCGCACCGGCTTTAGCACCGTGCGGCGCGAGAACGGGATCAGGCTGATTTCGGTCACCGGCGATATTTCCGAGGACGACGCCGCCCGCGCGAGCGAGATCACAACCGCACTGGCCGAGGATATCCTGCCGCGCATCGCCTCACAGCGGCAGGTCGAATACCGTCTGGGCGGGCTGAGCGAGCAGGAAGACGCTTTTCTCACGGATGCGATGACAGGTCTGGTGCTGTGTCTCACGGGGATTTTTCTGGTGCTGGCCTGGGTCTTTGGCAGCTGGACGCGGCCGCTGGTCGTGATGGCGATCATCCCCTTCGGGCTGGTCGGTACGATCTATGGCCATCACGCGTGGGATGTGCCGCTGAGCATGTTCACAGTCGTGGGCCTGCTGGGCATGACGGGGATCATCATCAACGATTCCATCGTGCTGGTCACGACCATCGACGAATACGCAAAAGATCGCGGGCTGATCCCCTCGATCATCGACGGGGCGGCAGACCGGCTGCGCCCCGTGATGTTGACCACGCTGACCACCGTGCTGGGTATGGCCCCCTTGTTGTTCGAGCGTAGCCAGCAGGCGCAATTCCTCAAACCCACGGTCATCACACTGGTCTACGGGCTGGGGTTCGGGATGTTGCTGGTGTTGCTGGTGGTACCTGCACTGGTGGCTGCACAGCATGACATCGGACGACAGATCGCAGCGATGCGGCGCGGGTTGCGCGCGCCTGCGCGCGGCTTGCAGCTGGGGCTGGTGGCCCTGTGGGGGCTGGTGCTGGGCTGGGGCGCGCTGACGCTGGGCTGGGCCGCGACTTTCGGCACGCTGCACCCGCTGGTGACTGCGGCACTGCCCGCTATGGCCGGACTGTCGCCCATGTCGGGCGGGTTCATGCTGTTTGCGGCTGGTGCCGGCGGGATCGCATTGGCGGGCTATGTGCTGGGCGGGGTGGCGATGCTGGTGCGCAAACGCGTGCGCCGCGATGCCTAGTCGGGGGTACAGCCGCGCAAATCAACCGCATGCGAGGCCCCCAGAACGGTAAACCGGATCGCAGAGCGGTCAAGCGCCAGCGGGCCTGCGCCATTCGCCACCATTTGCGCCGTGGCCGTCAGGGTGTTGCCGCTGCGGTGTGTTATTGCCTCGGACACCCAGACGTCCGCGCGCCCTGCCTCGATCACGACATGCTCGTTCCCGCCTGCGGACGGCAGTTTGAGGGCCGCAGTAATGGCAAGCCCGTCGTTCGTGGGCGTCAGCCGGCAGGTCACGCCGCGCGCGCCTGCCTCGGCGGCGGTGTAGGGGCGTTCGGCCAGAGCGGCGGCAATGGCAGGGACCGGCGCGCTGCCTTGTGCGCCAAGGGTGCCCGTCACGGTCAGGGTCTGGGGGACGCAAATATCCTTGCACACCCCGATGTCGAGGCTGAGTTTGATCTGCACCGGCTGGCCTGTCTGTTTGGCCGCAACGCGGATCGGCAGCGTCACCTGTTGCGCATACCCGACCGAACGCATGCCATTTTGCGAAAACACTTTTGGCGTTGGCCAGCTGACAGCGGCGCCTGCCAGATTGCGCGAACCCTTCCAGTCGAATGCAGGCGGGATGCCGGCATCGCCGGGTGCGCGCCAGTAGGTTTTCCAGCCGGGTGCCAGCGTGATGCGGACGGCACCCATCCGCGTGCCGTCCGCCTGCTGCCAGCCATCCAGCAAGGTGGCCGTGGCGGGCGTGCCCACAGGGTCGCGGGCATCGGCAGTGGTGGCAAACAGCGCAAGGGCCGCACTCAGAAAGATGTGTTTTTTCATGTGTCTTGTGTGACTGGCCCCGCGCGATTTGCCAAGTCACAGTTCAGTCAGCCATGTTTCCGGTCAGCCATGTTTCGCCAATCCCGCTTGCAGGCCGCTGCGGGGCTGGGCACACTGGCGCCAGCTATACAAATGAAACGGGATGGCAATGGATCTGACAGGGCAGCTTTTGATCGCGATGCCGGGCATGGGCGATCCGCGTTTCGCGCATTCGGTCGTGTTCATCTGCGGGCATTCCGACGAGGGGGCGATGGGGCTGGCCCTGAACAAGCGCCTGCCGGGGATGACCCTGCGCGACGTGTTGGAGCGGTTGGAGCTGGATACGCAGGCCGGCCCGATGGAAACCCCCGTTCACATCGGCGGTCCTGTCCAGACCGAACGCGGTTTTGTCCTGCACCGTGACGCAGGGCGCGCCGCAGCGGATGCGATGGACATTGTCGGCGGCTATGTCCTGTGCGCCACGCAGGACATTCTCAAGGATCTGGGGGAGGGGGCGGGACCGGACCCTTTCCACTTTGCGCTGGGCTATGCCGGCTGGGGGGCCGACCAGCTGGAGGGCGAGATTGCGCAAAATGGCTGGCTCACGGCACCCGCCACGCCGGACCTTGTTTTTGCCACGCCGACAGACCGGCTGTGGGAGGAGGCGCTGCGCAGCATCGGCATCGACCCGCTGGGTCTGTCTGCAACAGCGGGCCGTGCGTGAAGCCTGCGGTCAGTCGCGCGGGGCGGCGGCACGGCGCAACCGGTCATTGATCGCGCGCCCAAGACCGTGATCGGGAACGGGCGCGACCGCAATCGCCCCGCCCATCGCGTCCAGCCGGTGCAGGTGATCAAACAGGTTTGCCGCGGCCTCGGCCAGATCGCCGCGCGGCGACAGGTTGAGCGTGCCTGAAACGCGCCCGAAGCCCAGCAAATGCTCCCCTGCGTGCGCGTGCACTGCCTCCAGCCGCACGGCGCCGCGCGGCGCGTAATGCGATGACAGCTGGCCGGGCGCGGTGATCGCAGCGCCGGCCCCGGCAGTGGCGAGCGGGGTGCCCAAAGCGGCCGCGATCCGCTCGGTCGGCAGACCGCCCGCGCGCAGCAACACGGCACTGTCGGCGCTGACGCTGATGATGGTGCTTTCCAGCCCCACGGCGCAAGGCCCGTCATCCAGTACCGCAGCAATGCGCCCGTCCAGTCCCGCCATGACATGCGCCGCTGTTGTCGGGCTGATCCGCCCCGAGGGGTTGGCAGAGGGGGCTGCGACCGGCCCGTCAAACGCTGCCAGCAGCGCGCGGGCGGTGGCATGGGCGGGCACGCGGATGGCCAGCGTTGGCAGCCCTGCGGTGACCAGCGACGACAGCCCGTGCCCGTCGCGCAGTGGTAACACCAGCGTCAGCGGACCGGGCCAGAACGCGCGGGCCAGCTGGTCTGCCGCATCGCTCCAGACGACAAATCGCTGCGCCGCCTGAGCCTGCGCGACATGCACGATCAGCGGGTTGAACGCGGGCCGCCCCTTGGCTGCGTAAATCGCGGCGACTGCGGCCCCCTGCCGTGCATCTGCCCCAAGGCCATAGACCGTCTCGGTCGGGAAGGCGACCAGCGCGCCGTCGCGCAACAGACCTGCGGCGCGGGCGATCCCCGCGCGGTCCGGCGCCAGCTGTGCAGTGGTCTGTGTCACGCGCGCGGGCGCTCCTGTTGCTATGACGCGGCGTTGGGGTTGCGCTTGGTGCGCGCGCTCTGCATCGTGGTGGATATATCTGTTTGTGGGGACACTCGTATGACGTATCGCGCGCCGGTTGAAGACTACAATTTCCTGTTGGAGCATGTTGTGGGCCTTGAGGCTGTGCGTGGCACGCCACGGTTCAGTGATGCGACGGCCGATGTGACCCGCGCGGTCCTGACAGAGGCTGGCAAAATGTGCGAGCAGGTGCTGGCCCCGCTGCAACGCAATGGCGATCTGCATCCCGCCCGTCTGGAAAACGGTGTCGTGCGCGCCTCGCCGGGGTTCGACAAAGGGTACGCCGCGATCGCGCAGGGCGGCTGGGTCGGCATCACGGCCGATCCCGACTACGGCGGCATGGGCCTGCCGATGGCGCTGGGCATCGCGGTGAACGAGATGATGAGCGCGGCCTGCCTGTCGCTGCAACTGGCGCCGATGCTGACGCAGGGCCAGATCGAGGCGCTGGAGCATCACGCCAGCGACGCGATCAAGGCGCTGTATCTGCCCAAACTGACAAGCGGCGAGTGGACCGGCACGATGAACCTGACAGAGCCGCAGGCGGGATCGGATGTGGGCGCGCTGACGACAAAGGCGACAGACAACGGTGACGGGACTTTTTCCGTCACAGGGCAGAAAATCTATATCTCGTGGGGCGATCACGATCTGGGCGGGAACGTCTGCCATCTGGTGCTGGCGCGCCTGCCCGATGCGCCAGCGGGCGTGCGCGGTATCAGCCTGTTTCTGGTGCCCAAACTGTTACCGGACGCGGAGGGCAATACCGGCGCGCGCAACGGCGTGAGCGTTGTCAGTCTTGAGCACAAGATGGGGCTGCACGGCTCGCCCACCTGCGTGATGCAGTATGATGGTGCGACCGGCTGGATGGTGGGCGCGCAGAACGGCGGCATGGCGGCGATGTTCACGATGATGAACAATGCGCGCCTCAGTGTGGGCGGGCAGGGGATCGGCGTGGCCGACGCCGCCTACCAGCATGCGCTGGCCTATGCGCAGGACCGCAAGCAGGGCAAGACGACAGCACCCGCGGTCAAGGATACGATTCTGGGCCACGCGGATGTGCGCCGGATGCTCACGACGATGAAGGCCGATGTGTTCGCCGCCCGCGCGATTGCGGTCAGCAATGCCGTGGCGATCGACATGTCCCATGCCACGGGCGACAAGGCATGGACAGCCCGCGCGGCCCTGCTCACCCCGATTTCAAAGGCGTTTGGCACGGATACCGGCATTGCCGTGGCGGATATGGGCCTTCAGGTGCACGGCGGCATGGGATTTGTCGAGGAAACGGGTGCCGCGCAGTTTTGCCGCGATGTCCGCGTGACCGCGATCTATGAGGGGACCAACGGCATTCAGGCGATGGACCTTGTCGCGCGCAAGATGATGGACGGGGGCGAGGCCGCGATGGCGCTGCTTGACGAGATCGAGGAGGACGTCGAGGCCGCCAAACAGGTGTTCCCCCGCCTTGCCGCCGATGTCTGGCACGCCACCGAAAGCATGCGCGAGGCGACTGAATGGCTGGTGGCGCAGACCGATCTTCAGGAACGCTTTGCCGGCGCTGTGCCCTATCTGCATGCGTTTGCGCGCATTCTTGGCGCGCATCTGCATCTCAAGGCGGCGGTGGCCGAACGCGGCGGGGCGCGCGAAAAACTGGCGCGGTTCTACATCCAGCGGATGCTGCCCGAACACGCGGCCCTGCTGGCGCACGCACAGGCAGGGGCCGAAGACCTCTATGCCCTCACAGCAGAGGAGCTGGCGCAGTAATGGCCGATACACCCCCCAAAGGACTGCGCTACCCGTGGGAAACGCCGCCCGAAGGCAGCGCGGCGATAGAGGTCGCGCCGGGCGTTTTGTGGCTGCGCCTGCCGCTGCCGATGAAGCTGGACCACGTCAATGTCTACGCGCTGGATGACGGCGATGGCTGGACGGTGATCGACACCGGCTTTGCCTCGAAAAAGACCAAGGGCATCTGGGAGCAGATCATGGCCGGTCCGCTGGCGGGCAAGCCCGTGCACCGCGTGGTCGTGACCCACCACCACCCCGATCACATCGGTCTGGCCGGCTGGTTCCAAAGCGTGCATGGCGCAGAACTGGTGACGACCCGCACCGCGTGGCTGACGGCGCGGATGCTGACGCTGGACGTCCAGGAGGTGCCCAACGCGCAAACCCTCGCCTTTTACCGCAGTGCGGGAATGGACAGCGCGATTTACGACAAACGCGCAGCGGAGCGCCCGTTCAATTTTGCCGATATCGTCGCCCCGCTGCCGCTGGGCTATGGTCGGATCAAACAAGACGACAGCATTGTGATGGGCGGGCGCACATGGGACGTCCACATGGGCAACGGCCACGCGCCCGAACACGCGACCTTCTGGAGCCGTGACGACAATCTGGTGATCGCAGGCGATCAGATCCTCCCCTCGATCAGTCCGAATGTCGGTGTCTATGCGACCGAACCGATGGCAGACCCGATCGGTGAGTGGCTGGAGGCCTGCGAGCGTCTGGCCCCGCTGGGCCGCGCCGACCATCTGGTGCTGGGCGGTCACAAGCTGCCGTTCACCGGCCTGCCCACGCGGATGCGCCAGCTGATCGACAACCACCACGGCGCGCTGAAACGCCTGCTGGCCTACATCGACACCCCGAAATCCGCAGGCGAGGTTTTCGCCCCTCTGTTCAAAAGAGCGATAGGTGAGGGGGAATATGGCCTTGCGCTGGTTGAAGCCTTTGCGCATTTGAGCCACCTTCACCAGACCGGCCACGCAGTGCGGACACAGCGCGCGGATGGCGCGTGGCTGTATCAGGCCAAAAAGTGACGATGACTGACAAGAGTGGGTGAGAAAAGTGGGTGACAAGATCAAGACCGCAGCCGAGGCGTTCGAGGCCAGTGCGCTGCCGCGTGTGCACGAGGTCCACGACGATCCGGCCAGCAAGAACGCCGCAGATCAGGCCGTGCCCGACGGGGTGACGCGCAAGCCGGTGGCACAGAAATCCCCCGCCCAATGGGCCTATGAGCGCACGGTTTTATACCTCAAAAAGTTCGAAGAAGGTCTGGACGACGATCACGAAATCGCGATGGGCTTTGCCGGAACGGACGCAGGGGTTCTCAAGATCGAGGGGATGGGATATTTCGATCCCGACATCGTGACCTTCTATGGCGCGGATCCGGTGGGCGCAAAAATGCAGCTGGTCCAGCATGTTAGCCAGCTCAACGTCATGCTGCGCGCCCTGCCCAAAGCGGTCGAGCAAAAGATCCCCAACCGCATCGGCTTCAAGCTGGTGGAGGATCTGGAAAAGGGCACCTCCTGAGGGCGGCAGATGCCCGCGCAGGCGCAAAACCGGCGTGACTCTGACCGCAAAATGCAGTAGCTGGGGCGCAAGAACAGCCAACCACACGCGAAAAGGGACTTCCAATGGCAGAGCACGAGCACGGCACGATGAACGCCGACACACAGCAAAAGACATTCGACGGCTTTGTCACTTTCGTGACCCGCGCGGTGATCGTGATCATCGGTATTCTTTTGTTCATGGCGGTTTTCGCCCGTTAAACCGCAGAGACTTTCGTGATGTTCAAATCCTTCGCCGCGTTGACGCTGGTGGCTGTCGTTCTGGCGGGCTGCACCACAACCACAAAAGAATCGACCGCCGAGGAAATTCAGGCCTCCGTTTTCGTGAGCGGGCAACAGCCCAAGCTGACGCTGATGACGATGGTCAACAACCGCTCTGGTGCGGGCGGACATTCTGCGTTGCTGGTGCAGGGCTCGCAGACGGTGATCTTTGATCCGGCGGGTACCTACATCCACCCCCGCGTGCCCGAGCGGGGCGATGTTCTGTACGGCATGTCACCCGGCTGGTTGCAGAACTACAAATCCGCCCACGCGCGCAGCAACTTCCATGTCGTCAGTCAGGAATTCGTTGTGACCCCCGCGCAGGCAGAGCGTGCATTGCAACTGGTGCAGGCCAACGGCCCTGTTCAAAGCGCGATGTGTGCCAATACCACCTCTGCGTTGCTGGCGCAGATCCCTGGCTTCCAGTCGATCAGGCAGGTGTATTTCCCGCTCAAGCTGATGCAACAGGTGGCGGAATTGCCCGGCGTCAAAACCACCCGCTACTACGAGGATGACGAGGGCAACGTCAGCGACGGCATCAAGGTCCTACCCGAGTAGGTACAACAGACCGTACAGCGTGGCTGCCCCGCTCAGGATCGCGGCCAATACGTTTTTCGTGACCAGCCCCACCGTCATCGTGACCGCAGCTGCAACCGCACGCGGCACATCGAACACGCCATCCGTGGCCGCGGGCCAGACCACCTGCGGTGCCACCAGCGCGGGCAGGATTGCTACGGCGGTATAACGCAGATGGCGCAGCAGCCAGTCGGGCATCGCGCGGTCGCCCACCAGTCCGGTGAACACGAACCGCAAGCCAAAGCTGCCGATCCCCAGCACGATAATTACGGTCCACAGTGTGCCTGTCTCGATCATGCGCGCGCCTCTCTTTGGGCCAGCCACAGTTCGGTGCGCGCGCCGGCCATCATGCCTGCAATTCCCGCAATAATCAGACCCAGCGAATAGGGCACGCCAGCGGCCAGCAATGCCACGCAGACCGCGACCAGCGCTGCAACCACATGCGCTGCGGTCCGGAACATCGGCGCGATCATCGCCAGAAACGTGATGGGGATCGCGAAATCCAGCGCCCAGCTGTCAGGCACCTGCGCTCCGATCAATGCGCCGACCAGCGTGAAAATATACCACAGCGGCACGATCGGCGTCACAGCGCCCAGAAAATACGCCACCCGTGCCTGTACGCTCATCTCCGGCGCGCGCTCGAATTTGGACACGCCCACGACATAGGATTGATCCACCGTCAGATAGGCGCAAAGCGCGCGTTGCCACAGCGGCGCGGCCCCGATGTAGGGCGTGAGCGAGGCGGAATACATTGCCATGCGCAAATTCACAGCCAGCGCCGAGACGAGCACGATGATCGTCGGCGCGTTCTCCTGCATCAGTTGCAGCGCGGTAAACTGTGCGGCCCCTGCGATGACCACGATGGAAAAGGCCATCGTCTCGATTACGCTCAGCCCCGCTTCGGTCGCGAGAACGCCGAACAGGGTCGCAAAGGGGATAATGACCAGAATAAACGGGCTACCGTCGATGATCCCCTGACGGTAGGGGGTTTTGCGGGTGGAAGTGGTCATGCGATGCCCCTAGATTGCATGCCATGCGTAGCGTGTTGCCACAGGGGGCGCAATTGGCTGAACTCGATGATCTCTCGGACTATCTGATCGCGCCCGCACCGCAGGCGGCGCACCTCACGCGGGCGGTTACGGGCACCGACCACACAGGCCGGACGCAACAGATCAACGTGGTAGAGGAACGCCCGCTGACGATTTTCCTGAACGCGCAAGAGATCGTGACCGCCATGACCATTGGCGACTACCCGCAGTATCTGGCGCTGGGTTTTTTGCGCAATCAGGGGATGCTGGCGGAAACGGACGAGATTACGGCCCTCGATTACGACGCGGAGCTTGAGACGATCGTCGTGCGGACCGCGCGCCAGACCGATTACGAGGACAAGATGCGCCGCAAGACCCGCACCAGCGGCTGCGCTGTGGGTACGGTTTTCGGGGACATGATGGAGGGGCTGGAGGGCGTCGTGCTGCCCGATGCGCAGGTGCGGACCTCGTGGCTGTATGCCTTGTCGGCCAAGATCAACCGCACCCCCAGCCTGTACCTGAGTGCGGGTGCGATACACGGCACAGTGCTGTGCTGCGCCGATCGCCCGCTGGTGTACATGGAGGACGTGGGCCGCCACAACGCCGTCGACAAAATTGCGGGCTGGATGTTGTCCGAGCAGGCCGTGGCGGCAGATAAAATCCTCTATACGACGGGGCGCCTCACGTCTGAGATGGTGATCAAGACCGCGATGATGGGCATTCCTGTGCTCGTCTCGCGCTCGGGCTTTACTGCCTGGGGCGTCGAGATCGCGCAACAACTGGGCCTGACCCTGATCGGCCGCCTCAAAGGCAGGCGGTTCATCTGCCTGTCGGGGGAGGGGCGCCTGCTGCGCGATGCCGATCCCGCCCGCATAGACGACGAGCCTGCGCGCGCAGGCCGCAAGGCCGCCCCGTGAGCGATGCGCAGTGGACCCTCGACGTCACGCCCAGCGTGGCCGAGACGCATGAGGCGATGATCCTGGCGGGCCGTGCCGGACTGCGCCCTGCGCAACACGCGCTGGTCGTCGTGCAAGGGGTGTTGGTGGGGCTGTTCGCCCCTGTCGGTGCGGCGATGTTTTTCTGGATCATGGTCGCGGTTGTGACAGGTCGTGATTTCGCGGATCTGCCTGCTGCCGCGATCCCGATCACCGTGCTGTTGTTCGGGGCGCTTTGTGTCTGGATCATGCGCCAGCATCATCTGTGGATCGCGCGCATGGCCAGCAGGTCGCGCTTTGGCCGCAGCTATGCGCTGACGCTGGATGCGACGGGGGTGACCCTGCGCACGGATCACAGCACATGGCACAGCGGTTGGGCCGACGTGGCCCTCGTGCGCGGGGGCAAGACAACACTGTGCATCGGGATTTCGGCGATTGCCATTGCGGTGCCGCGGCGCTGTTTTCTGGGACCTGCGGATGCCGAGGATGCGCTGGCCACAGTGCAACGCTGGCAGCAGGAGGCCGCATGAGCAGCTACACCCTGCGCTACACGCTGGCGCCTGAAATGCAGCACCGCGCGATGATGTCATGGGCCAAACCCCTGCGCAGCCGCCGCCAGAAAGTGCTGCGCGCCGTGGCGGGTGTGGCGCTGTGGCTGTTGTGCGTTACGTTCCTTGTTGTGCTGATGCAGCGCGATCTGTTGCGCGATGCGACGCCGCTGCTGCTGGCTGGCGGGTTCCTTGCGGGGTTGGGCCTGTGGTGGGGCATTGCGCGCTACAGCATCGCCCAACTGAGCGGCATGGCACGCGAATCGCTGCTGCGTCATGGCGAACTCAACGCGGTGTTCGCCCCGGATCATGTGGTGATCACCAGTGCGCTCAGCACCAGCACGATGGACTGGCGCTGTTTCGACGCGGTCACGGCGCTGCCGGATGCCAGCGTGCTGCGCGCAGGGGCGTTGGTCTATGCCATTCCTGACGCTGCCTTGCCTGCGGGGTCTACGCCCGAGGGGTTTCGGGCCGATCTGACCCGCTGGATGGAGGCTGCGCGATGAGGCAACCATTGGGCGTGATCCTTGCCGGCGGGCAGGCCACCCGCATGGGCGGCGGTGACAAGGGGCTGTTGCTGCTGGACGGGCAAAGCCTGCTGTCGCGCGTGCACGACCGGCTGGCGCCACAGGTGGCGGGCGTTGCCCTTAATGCCAACGGGGATCCCGCGCGGTTCGATGCGATGGGTCTGCCGGTCATCCGCGACAGTGTCGAAGGATTCGCAGGCCCGCTTGCCGATGTACTGGCGGGCCTTGATTGGGCGGCGGATCAAGGGGCCGACACCATCGTCACCGCCGCTGCGGACACGCCGTTCTTTCCCTGCGATCTGGTACCGCAGCTGTTGCTGGCCTCTGAGGGGATGGGAGTGCCGCTGGTGCTGGCGGCGACACCGGACACACAGCGCGGCCGCGCGCGGCACCCTACGTTCGGCCTGTGGCCTGTGGCCCTGCGCGATGACCTGCGCGCCGCCCTTGCGAACGGGGTGCGCAAGGTGGTCCAGTGGACCGGGCAGCACCAGGGCCGCGAGGCGATGTTCCCGCAAGAAGAGGCGTTTTTCAACGTCAACACCCCTGACGATCTGGCAACAGCAAAGGCGATGCTATGAGGCTGTTTGGCGTGATCGGCTGGAAGAACGCAGGCAAGACAGGCCTGATGGAGCGGCTGGTAGCCGAAATAACCCGCCGTGGATTTAGCGTCTCGACGGTCAAGCATGCCCACCACAGTTTCGATGTGGATCATGCGGGCAAAGACAGCTTTCGCCACCGCGAGGCGGGCGCGTCACAGGTGCTGCTGGCCTCTGCCAACCGCGTGGCGTTGATGCACGAATTGCGCGGCGCGCCGGAACCTGCGCTGGATGATCTGCTGGCGCATCTTGCCCCTGTCGATCTGGTGCTGGTCGAGGGGTACAAACGCGATGCCCACCCCAAGATCGAGGCCCACCGCGCCGTGACCGGCAACCCGCTGATCGCGCCGGATGATCCCACTGTGCGCGCAGTGGCCAGCGACACACCGATAACGCTGGGCTGCCCTGTGTTCGATCTGGACGACACTGCCGCGATTGCAGATTTCATTCTGGCGCAGGTCGGGTTGTGAGGGGGTTCGACACCGTCCTCGTGGCCGACTGGTCCGCCGCCCGGAACAAGGGGCCCAAGCCCGTCAAGGACGCGATCTGGCTGGGCATCACCCGCGACGGCGTGACCCAACCGCCGCAATACTGCCGCTCGCGCGTGGTTGCCGAACGCCTCATCACGCAGCTGATCGCGCAGGAAACGGCGGCGGGCAGGCGCCTGCTGTGCGCGTTCGATTTCCCCTTCGGCTATCCGCGCGGCTTTGCCGCCCATGTTACGGGAACGGATGATCCTTTTGCCCTGTGGGACTGGTTTTCGGCGCATATCGTCGATCCCCCCGACGGCGCCAACAACCGCTTTGAGGTGGCGCAAACCCTCAACGCGATGTTCGAAGGGGACGGCCCGTTCTGGGGCAAGCATTCGCGCGCGGCATGGCCCGGCATCCCCTACCGCAAGGCGGGCATTTCCTTTGACACCGTGCCCGAAAAACGCAGCTGCGAGACAGTGTCAAAGGCATCGTCCTCCTGTTTCCAGCTGGCTTTTCCGCCGACTGTGGGCGGGCAGGTGATGATGGGCCTGCCGACGCTGAACCGGCTGCGCCGTCTGGAGGGCGTGCGCGTCTGGCCGTTCGAGCCGTCCGTGGACGCCCCTGTCGTGCTGGCCGAAATCTGGCCCGGCGTGATAGAGGAGGCCGTGCGCGCGCAGCCTGCAAACGGCGCAGGCGCGCCGGTGCGCGATGCCGTTCAGGTGCGCCTGTTGGCCGACGCGCTGGCACGGATGCCCACGGATGATCTGGCGAGCCACATGGCGCAGGTGCCCGCAATCGCGCGGGAGGAGGGCTGGATTCTGGGGGCGGGGCTGTCGGTGCAGCTCAATGCCCTTGCCACTACCACTGCCACCGCCACTGCCCCTGCGGCGCCGCGCCTGCGCAACGATTGTTTTGCCCTGCCGCAAGGCGTGCACTGGACCCCTGTGGCCGAGGCGCTGGAGATGCTGCACCGCAGGCTGGTTCCTGTCACCCAGACACACACGGTCGGGCTGGCGCAGGCCTGCGGCGCGATTGCCGCGCAGGATGTGGCAGCGGCGCGCGCCAACCCACCGCTGCCCAACACCGCTGTTGACGGTTATGGCTTTAGCGGCGGGCGCGGGGCGGGGCCGCACCGTTTGCCGTTGTCGCCGCTGCGCGCAGCAGCGGGTGACGCGCCGGTGACGCTGCCCTCCGGTCAGGCGATCCGCGTGCTGACGGGGGCTGCGCTGCCGGCGGGCGTCGACACAGTAGTGCTGCAAGAGGACGTAGAGGTCGCAGGCGGTCACATCACCTTCCACGGTCCCGTCGATCAAGGGGCCAATACCCGCCGCGCGGGGGAGGACGTGCAGGCCGGCGACACGGTTTTGCACGCAGGCCGCCGCATCACTGCTGCCGATCTTGCGCTGCTCTCGGCCACAGGAACCGCGCGGATCAACGTGTACAAGCCGCTGCGCGTGGGCATCGTGTCAACAGGAGACGAGCTGGTCGAGGCGGGCATGCCTGCGCAGGCGGGCCAGATTTTCGACGCCAACCGCCCGATGCTGCTGGCCCTGACCGCCCGGCTGGGCCATGTGCCCGTCGATCTGGGCCGCGCGCCCGATGACCGCGCCGCACTGGCCGGCCTGCTGGATGCGGCGGCGGGGCAAGTGGATGCCATCCTGACCAGCGGCGGGGCCTCGGCAGGGGACGAGGATCATGTGTCTGCGCTGCTGGAGGACGCGGGCGCAATGGCGCTGTGGCGCGTGGCGATCAAACCGGGCCGCCCGCTGGCGCTGGGGCTTTGGAAGGGGGTGCCGGTCTTTGGCCTGCCGGGCAATCCGGTGGCGGCGATGGTCTGCACGCTGGTGTTCGCATGCCCCGCACTGGCGCAGCTGGCGGGCGCGCAGTGGCAGACGCCGCAAGGCTTTACCGTGCCCGCCGCCTTTTCCAAGCGCAAAAAACCCGGTCGCCGCGAATACCTGCGCGCGCGGATGCGCGACGGGCGTGCGGAGGTGTTTGCCTCCGAAGGGTCGGGCCGGATCAGTGGCCTCAGCTGGGCAGAAGGGCTGGTCGAGCTAAGTGAAGAAGCACGCGAGATCGCGCCGGATGATCCCGTGCGGTTTATTCCGTTTGGCAGTTTTGGGATTTAGGAGAAGATAATGGTTTGGAAAACAGCGATCGCACTGGTGCTGGGCACGGGGGCCGCACAGGCCGCAGGCTGCGGCGGGGCCAGCCTTCAATTCATCGAGAGCGCGCCGCGCGACCGCTTTGTGCTGACCGTCGGTGCACAGCCCCTGCAAGCGGTGAGCGTGGATTTGCGCGGCTCTGCCGGACGGTTGATTTTCGACACGGCGGATGGGGGCACGGGCGTTGAGGTGTTCCAGCCCTTGCGCGATGAAGGCGGCACAGTCGCGGGCAATGTGGCCGACGGGGCAGAGGCGCTGACAGTGCAATTGCGCGATGCGCGTGCAGGCAGCGTGGCGAAATTTTCGATTGATGTGGACGACAGGCTGGCGGCATCCGATCTGGGCCAGATCCGTGTGACAGGGGGCGAAATGGCCGGCGCGACAGCCGTGTTCACGACCGCAAAGGGCACGCAGTTGCGCGCAGTGTTCGATGACCAGAACCGTGCGGTTGCCTGCCCCTAGTCGCCTGTTCTTGGGTGCCTGTCTTTAGTCGAAGGTGCCTGCTACGCGGCCCAGCAGCATGAACGCCCGCGCGGTGCGCGTGTCGGACATGGCCGAAATTTCGGCGTCACTGGCGCCGCCCTCGAACTCGGCGAAAAGTTTGTCAAAGCGGCGCAGGAAATGATGGGCGGCATCGCGAAAAATCGGATCCTGCTTCATCCGGCCGGCCGTCAGGGCCAGCGACGAGCGGTCGCGGATACCGCCCAGTGCGGCCACGGATTTGCCGCGCGCGCCCTGTCCGAACATGCGCCACACATCGGTGCGGGCACGGTCGGGGCGCAGATCGTCCATGTAAATCCCGTCCTGACTGAGCAGCGTCAGAATATCCTGCGCGGCCTGAATAAGCTGTGAGGCATTGCGGTCTTTCATCGCGCGGCGCAGCGCGGCAAATCCTTCCTCGTCCTCGGCGGTTTCGGGGAAATTAAGCGCGCGGATCAAATCGTCGATTTCCAGAATAGGGGCCATATCCGCGACCTGCGTTCCAAGGGCAAGCGTGGGCTGGTCCTCATGCGCGGTGGCCGCTTCGGGTGCGGGGGTCGCCGTGCGCGGGGCATCATCGCGCCGGGTCGAAAACGTCGCCAGTGCGGTTTCGGTTTTGCGCGTGGCGGCGGCAATTTCGTCGAGTTTGCGGCTGACCGACGGGCCGGAGCTGTCCATTACGCCGCCCTGTTGTTGCGCGATATAGGCCTGCCGGATTGCGTCGATTGCGGCCTGCAAACGCTGGCTTTCCTCACGCATCACACGGCTGGCGCGTGCGGCCGTGGCCGCAACCCAGATCATCGCGACAGGCATGAAGACCGCCAGCATCGTCATCAGAAAACGCAAACCGCCCTGACCCTCGGCGGGGGCGGGTTGTTCCATAAACACGAAAAAGACCAAGCACAGCAGCAGCCAGATAACCGACAGGACCACGGCGATAATCTCGATTCCCGTGATGCCGTCTGCGCGCCCTTTGTCATAGATGCCCAGCGGTGTGGGCCGTGAGGCGGCAGATTTGCCCGCAGCGCTGCGTTTGCCGCCGACGGGCGGGCGCGCACGGGGCTGTTCGGGGGCAGAAGCGTCGGACATGTCAACTGCTCCGCAATTGAAGGGGAAGGTGCCAGAGATCAGGCATAAACGATTTTCAGAACCTCATAGGATTTGACGCCGCCAGGGGTGCGGACCTCGACGCTGTCGCCTTCGTCCTTGCCGATCAGCGCGCGCGCAATGGGGGATTTAATGTTCAGCAAACCTTTTTCGATATTGGCCTCGTATTCGCCAACGATCTGATAGGTCTTCTCTTCATCCGTGTCTTCGTCCACCACCGTGACCTTTGCCCCGAATTTGATCGTGCCCGACAGCTTTGCCGGATCAATCACATCCGCGAGCGAGATCGCGCCCTCAAGCTCTTTCACGCGCCCCTCGATGAAGGACTGCTTTTCCTTGGCGGAATGGTATTCGGCATTCTCGGACAGATCGCCATGCTCGCGCGCCTCGGCGATCGCCTTGATAATCGCGGGGCGTTCAACGGTCTTGAGGTGCTTCAGCTCCGTCTCGAGGGCGGTGTGCCCCGCGCGGGTCATTGGAATTTTTTCCATCGTATCGCCGTCCGTCATACTAAGGCGCGCCCCGAATTGGGTTCGGGGCGCGCGTTTGCGTTGGCTGATACCTGACCCAAATCGGGCGCCGATTGCAAGCGGATAAGCCTGCCGTGCTGGCGCTGTTTCGCTTAGGCCAGACAAGCTGGCGCCGCAGTGCAGTTGGAACAAAGGCGGGTATGGCGGGTTCGTAGACATGAACACACACAAAATCCCCGATGACGCATTGCAACGTATTTCACCACATTTCCTGTCGCTGTTGGCATGGATTGCCGCAGTCGGAGGTGTCGCCCTGATCGGCGGCAACATCGCTGGCTCGATCATCGTGCCTGGTCATGACTGGGTTGCTGACACAGTCAGCGATCTGGCGGCAGGTCAATACGAGATCATTCAGGACGTAGCGCTCTATGGCTATGCTGCTGCATTGTCGGCGCTGGCGCTGGCTTGCGCGCATCTGCACGCAGGCGGTTGGCGGTGGAGCGCTTTGACCCTCGTGCTGATGCTGCTGGCGGTCTGTGTGATCGTTATCGGAGCGCGCAATGAATACGGCGATGGTGACAATGAGGGCCTCGTCGTTCACATCTACATCGTCTATTTTTTGGGCGCGTTGTTCATCGGTGCATTTTTGCTGGCCGCACGGATGTTTGGCGATATTGCGGGATGGTTTGTGCGCATGTCATGGGCGGCTGCCACGCTTTGGACGCTGGGCGCGCCAGTGTTTTTCATGATGCCCACAGGCTATGATGGTGCGTGGGAGCGCGGATTGGGTGTGGTCTGCGTAATCTGGAGCACAGCATTTGCGCGTGTAATCCATACGGTAGGGCAGCGCGCAGGCGCCTGAAACCCGAGCAATTGCATAAAGATACGGTGCCTGCGACCATTTTAACGCGCCGTTGCGATTGCAATGGGGCGTGTCAGTCGCTACCTCACTGTGAAGTTTTTTACGGATAGGGAGCGCCTGTTATGGCTGATACGACACGCGAAGCGATGGAATATGACGTTGTAATCGTGGGGGCTGGTCCGGCGGGCCTGTCCGCGGCCATCCGTCTCAAACAGCTTGATGCTGACATGAATATCGTCGTGTTGGAAAAAGGCTCGGAAGTCGGTGCGCACATCCTGTCGGGTGCCGTGCTGGACCCTTGCGGCCTTGATGCGCTGATCCCCGACTGGAAGGAAAAAGGCGCGCCGCTGAACGTGCCTGTGACCGAAGATCACTTTTACGCATTGGGCGAGAAGGGGGAACTGCGTATTCCCAATTTTCCCATGCCCCCGCTGATGAGCAATCACGGCAACTACATCGTGTCGATGGGCAATGTCTGCCGCTGGATGGCCGAGCAGGCGGAGGAAATGGGCATCGAGATTTTCCCCGGCATGGCCTGCTCAGAGCTGGTGTACGGCGACAATGGCGAGGTCAAAGGCGTCGTCGCAGGCGAGATGGGGCGCGCAGCCGACGGCACGCCCGGCCCCAGCTATGAGCCGGGGATGGAGCTGCATGGCAAATATGTCTTTCTTGGCGAAGGGGTGCGCGGGTCGCTGTCCAAGCAAGTGATCGAGAAATTCGATCTGTCCAAGGGCAAGGAGCCGCAGAAATACGGCCTTGGCATGAAGGAAATCTGGGAGATCGACCCCGCCAAGCACAAAGAGGGCAGCGTCACGCATACGATGGGCTGGCCACTGGGCAAGAAGGCGGGCGGCGGCTCATTCATCTATCACCTCGAGAACAATCAGGTCTATGTGGGTTTCGTGGTGCACCTTGGCTACAAGAACCCGCATGTCTTTCCCTACATGGAATTCCAGCAGTTCAAACATCACCCGATGGTGGCAGAGCTGCTTGAGGGCGGCAAACGTGTGGCTTATGGCGCGCGCGCGATTACCGAAGGGGGCTATCAGTCGATGCCCAAAATGGTCGCACCCGGTGTGGCGCTGCTGGGCTGTTCGGTGGGTATGGTCAACGTGCCCCGCATCAAGGGCAACCACAACGCCATGCTGTCGGGCATTGCCGCAGCCGAGGCCGCGCATGCCGCCATGGCCGCAGGGCGTTCGGGCGACGAGCTGCCGGAGTATGAGACGGATGTGCGCGAGGGTGCCATCGGGCAGGATCTGTCCAAGGTCCGCAACGTCAAGCCGCTGTGGTCGAAATTCGGTCTTGCTGCGTCGCTGGCGATTGGCGGGTTCGACATGTGGTGCAACACGCTGTTCAACTTCTCGCTGCTGGGCACGATGCACCACGGCAAATCCGACGCCGACGCGACAGAGCCTGCGGCCAAGCACAGCGAGATCAAATACCCCAAGCCCGATGGCAAGCTCAGCTTTGACCGGCTGACCAACGTGGCCTTTTCGTTCACCAACCACGAGGAAAGCCAGCCCGCCCACCTGACGCTGAAAGACGCGAGTGTGCCGGTAGAGGTCAATCTGGCCAAATACGCAGGCCCCTCCGCGCGGTATTGCCCCGCGGGCGTCTATGAATTTGTGGAAAAGGACGGCAAGGACGCTTTTGTCATCAACTTCCAGAACTGTGTTCACTGCAAAACCTGCGACATCAAGGACCCCAGCCAGAACATCGTCTGGACAACACCGCAGGGCGGCGACGGGCCGAACTACCCGAACATGTGATCAATCCCGCGACTTCCCGCCAGATACGGCGGGGGGTCGCCATTGCGCGTATGTGCAAACCTGTTAGCCTGTCCTGAAAACAAACTAGGGCAGAGCACATGAAAAATCTCCTCACCACTGTAAGCGGCGCGGCCTTGGCGCTGGCCATTGCGTTTGCCGCCCCTGCGCCGGTGGCAGCTGAATCGCTTGCCGGGTCCTACCTTGCGGGACGCAGCGCGGCGATGGGCAATGATTTTCCCGCCGCTGCGCGTTACTACGTCTCTGCGCTGGCGCGCGATCCTGCCAACGTCGAGCTGCTGGAGAATGCGGTCCTTGGCTATCTCGCGCTGGGCGAGGTGGACAAGGCGCTGCCACTGGCGAACACCATCGCGGCCAAGGGCCAGCGCAGTCAGGCTGCGCGCATGGTGATCACCGCAGGGCTGGTAGATGCAGATGACTACGCGGCGCTGGCCGCACAAGAGGTCGGGACAGAGGGCATCAGCCCGTGGATCGACGGGCTGGTCAAGGCATGGGCGCTGATCGGCACTGACGACGTCGAAGGTGCGCTGGCGCAATTCGACGCTATTCCGGGCGATGCGGGGATGCGCGGTGTCGTGTCGTTGCACAAGGCTTTGGCGCTGGGCACTGTTGGCCGCTATGCGCAGGCCGAGGCGCTGTTTGCCTCGGACGCGCTGGGGGCCACGGCACGCACGCGGCGCGGTGTGATCGCGCGGGTCGAAGTGCTGTCGCAGCTGGGACGCAACGCGGATGCGGTGCAAACCATCGCCACAGCCTTTAACGGTGCGACCGATCCCGAGATCGACGTGCTGATCGCGCGCCTCAACGCGGGCGAGGTGCTGCCGTTTGACCACGCGCCCACAGCCCGCGCCGGTCTGGCCGAGGTGTTCTTTACCTTTGCCTCCCTGCTGCGCGCAGAGCAGGCGAGCGATTACTACACCCTGCTGCACGCCCGCGTGGCGCGCCACCTGCGCCCCGATCACACCGATGCGCTGCTGCTGACCGCCGGCCTGCTGGAGGATCTGGGCCAACACAAGCTCGCGATTGCCGAGTACCGCAGCATCCGTGACGATGATCCCGCCTACCATGTCGCAGAGCTGGGGCGCGCGGCGGCGCTGCGCCGTCTCGACAAGGCCGATCAGGCCATCGAGGTGCTGGAACAGTTGACCCGCAGCCACGGTGAGCTGGCTGTCGTGCATTCAACGCTGGGCGATGTGCTGCGCGCGCAGGACGAGGATCAGGCCGCCGTCGCCGCCTATACCCGCGCGCTTGAACTGACAGCGCAGGACGACACCCGCGCGTGGTTCTTGTATTTCTCGCGCGGCATCGCCCACAGTCAGGACGGCGATACCGTCGCGGCCGAGGAGGATTTTCGCGCCGCCCTCGCGATCAATCCCGACCAGCCGCAAGTCCTGAACTATCTGGGCTATTCGCTGGTCGAGGAACAACGCAAGCTGGACGAGGCGCTGGACATGATCGAGCGCGCGGTGGCCGCCAGCCCTGACAGCGGCTACATCGTGGACAGCCTCGGTTGGGTTTACTACCGTCTTGGCCGTTACGACGAAGCGGTCGTGCAGATGGAGCGCGCAGTCGAGCTGGAAGCAGTGGACCCTGTCGTCAACGACCATCTTGGCGATGTCTATTGGGCCGTGGGCCGCAAGCGAGAGGCGCAGTTCCAGTGGAAGCGCGCGCTGTCGTTCATCGAATTCGGCACCACCGATACAGAGGCAGAGCCCGAGCGCATCCGCCGCAAGCTCGAAGTCGGGCTGGACGTGGTGCTGGAAGAGGAAGGCGCCGCGCCGTTGAGCGTGGCAAATGACGAGTGAGGCATTCGCGCCTGCGAAAATAAACCTCACCCTGCACGTCACCGGCCAACGGGCTGACGGGTATCACCAGCTTGACAGTCTGGTGGCCTTTGCCGACATCGGGGACCGTTTGTGGTTTGATCCCTCGGACGAGATGCGTCTGAACGTGACCGGCCCGTTCGCCGAGGGCGTGCCACGCGACCAGCGCAATCTGGTCTGGCAAGCGGCAAGGCTGGCCAAGTGGACAGGTCACATCCGGCTGGAAAAAAACCTGCCTCACGGTGCAGGCATCGGCGGTGGGTCGTCCGATGCTGCGGCTGTGCTGCGTACATTCGGCGGTGCGCAATCCGCGCTGGCGCTGGGGGCGGACGTGCCCGTCTGCCTCAGCCATGCGCCGCAGCGGATGCGCGGGATCGGGGAGGTGCTGGACAACACGTCGCCCTTGCCCCGTCTCGAGGTGGTGCTGGTCAACCCGCAGGTCCATGTGCCCACGCCGGACGTCTTTGCCGCGCTTGTGCAAAAGGTGAATGCGCCGATGCCCGCACATTTGCCCGAATTCTACAGCGCCGATGATTTCTGCCAATGGCTGCGCGCGCAACGCAACGACCTTGAGGAACCTGCCCGCATGATTTCACCGCAGATCGACGCGGTAATGCGGACGCTGAAGGGCGCGCTGGTGCGCCGGATGTCAGGATCGGGGGCGACGTGTTTCGGCCTGTACCACGCGGGCGCTGCGCAGGTGGCGCAGCGGATCGGTTTGGCCCATCCCGAATGGTGGGTGGCCTCGGGCAAGCTGCTTAGTTGAGGCGCGCCACAACGTAATCTGCCAGATCGGACAGCATTTCCTTGATCGGGTGCGCAGGCAGCGGGGCGAGGGCAGTCTTGGCTGTTGCGGCCCATCCCAGCGCGTCGTGGCGCGTGGCCTCCAGCGTGCCGTGTGTGCCCAGCAACGCCAGCGCGTGTTCCAGATCGCCGTCTTCCTGCTTGCCCTTTTCGATCGTGCGGACCCAGAACGCACGCTCTGTCGCGTCGGCTTGTGCGACCGCCTTGATCACCGGAAGCGTCAGTTTGCCTTCGCGGAAATCATCCCCGATGTTTTTGCCTGTGGCCCCTGTATCACCCTGATAGTCCAGCAGGTCATCGACAATCTGAAAGGCGATCCCCAGCGCGTCGCCATAGTCGAACAGCGCCTGCACATGGGCCTCTGGTGCGTCGGCGATGACGCCCCCCACCTGCGTCGCAGCCGAGAAAAGGGCGGCGGTCTTGCCGCGCACAACTTGCAGATAGACGGCTTCATCCGTGGCCAGATTGCGCGCAGCGGTCAGTTGCAGCACCTCGCCTTCCGCGATGGTGGCGGCGGCGTTCGACAGGATCTTCATCACCCGCATGGAGCCGGGTTCGGTCATCAGCTGGAAGCTGCGCGCAAACAGATAGTCGCCCACCAGCACGCTGGATTGGTTGTCCCACAGCAGGTTCGCCGTGGGGCGTCCGCGCCGCTGCTGGCTCTCGTCCACAACATCGTCGTGCAGCAAGGTTGCGGTGTGGATAAACTCGACCGTGGCGGCCAGATGGACGTGGTACGGGCCGTCATAGCCACACATCCGCGCGGCCCCCAGCGTGAGCATCGGGCGCAAGCGTTTTCCGCCCGCGCCGACCAGATGCGCCGTGACCTCGGGAATGCGGGGCGCGTGCTTTGACGCCATCCGCTCCGCGATCAGTGCACTCACCGCGTTCATGTCGTCCGCCAGCGCTGCGGCAAGACGGTCATGCGGTTTCTGGCTCAGCTCTGTGGTCATTCTACCGCATCCTAGCGCTCGACAAGGGGGGTGGCCCCGGATTACATCGCATCTATGAAAGAACTTTTGCGCAGCACCGATCCCACGATCATCGCCTTTGCCTCAGCCCTTTTGCAAGGCGAGGATATAGCCTGCTTTCAAATGGACGTAAACATGAGCATCCTCGAAGGAGGCATCGGGATTTTCCCGCGCCGCCTGATGGTGCGCGAGGACGACCACAGTGCTGCCGTTCAGGTCATGCACGACAATGAAATTCCGCTGGGAATGTGAGTGATCCGGCACTGACCCGTGACGCGTTTCTGGGCGGGTTGTTGCACCTGTACCAGCCGGTGCGCGGTTACCGCGCAGGCGTCGACCCTGTCCTGCTGGCGGCGACTATCCCCGCGATTTCAGGGGAAAAAGTGTTGGAACTGGGCTGTGGTGTCGGCGCGGCGATCCTGTGTCTGGGCGCGCGCGTGCCCGGCCTGTCGCTGACGGGTGTCGAGCGGGAGGCGCAGTTTGCGACACTCGCCGCGCGCAACGGAGGGGCCGCACTGGAGGTGGTGCGCGCCGACATCGCGGCCTTGCCCCTGACCTTGCGGCAGCGACAATTTGACCACGTTCTTGCGAACCCGCCGTACTGGCAGCGCGCGGCCTCGGTCGCCTCTGACGATCCTGCGCGCGAGGCGGCACATGGTGAACAAACCCCGCTGGCCCTGTGGATCGCGGTGGCGGCAAAGCGGCTGGCGCCCAAAGGGTTGCTGCACGTCATCCACCGGGCCGAACGCCTGCCCGATCTGATGGCCGCCCTGCCGCGCGACATGGGCAGCGTCGAGGTCCTGCCGGTTGCGGCACGCACAGGGCGTGCGGCGGAACGAATTATCCTGCGCGCGCGTAAATCGGGGCGGGCGGATTTTCGCCTGCATGCCCCGCTTATTCTGCACCGCGGCGCGGATCATCTGGACGGGGATCAATACACCGATGCCGTCCGCAATGCCTTGCGCAGCGGTGCAGCGCTGCGTTTTTGAGCAGCGTTAAGCGATTGTTTACCCCTTTGCGTGCTATGCTGCGGGGCGGCGTGACTTTGAGATCGCGGCGTGCTTGACTGAAATTACATTTTTAACAACTGGAGGAAGTATGTCCCTTAATGCACATCTTGAGACGTTGAAAACGAAACACAGTGACATGAGTGAGGCAATCGAAGCCGCCCAGCGTGCGCCCGGCATGGATGGTCTGAAAGTGGCCGACATGAAGAAACAGAAGATGCGCCTGAAAGAAGAAATCACGCGATTGTCTGCCTAGCTATCCTGAAGAAAAGCTGGCGCGCGCTGCAACGAGCGCGCCGCCAGTGATCAAAACCGCCGCCCAAAGCAGCATCATGCTGGGGGCGGCAATTCCCGCGCCCACCAACACCAACGTAGACAGCAAGGGCGCCGCATAAGAACTGGTGCCAAGCAGCTGGATGTCGCCGTGCTTGCACCCGATGTCCCAGACATAAAACGCAAATCCCACCGGCCCCAGCCCAAGCCCTGCAATGCTGGCCCAACCGGCGGCAGTGTCGGGCAGCACCGTCTGCTCGAACATCAGATGCAGGGGCAATGACAGCGCGGCAGTCCCGAGACAGAACACAGCCACGCTTGCCGTGGGCGCATCCCCCACCAGCCGCGACAGCACCGAATACCCCGCCCAGGTGAAGGCTGCACATAAGGCCAGCAGATACCCCGCGAGAGGTGCGCCTTGCGTCCCGCTGCTGCCTTGGGTGATGATCAGTGCCGCGCCGCAGAACCCCAGACACGCCCCGGTCAGATGGCCTGCGCGCAGCCGCTCTGACGGGAGGAGGCCGGAAAAGACGACGATAAGAAGCGGCCACAGATAAGCGATCAGCCCCGCCTGTGCCGGAGGTGCCAGCCGCAGCGCCGAAAAATACAGCAGGTGGTAGGCAAACAGCCCCAACGTCCCAAAGACATAGACCCGCAGGGGCACGGCGCGCATCTGCGCAAAACTGCCCGTCGCGCCGGCCCAGACCAGCCCCACAATTCCCCCGATGCCAAAGCCGAGCGTGTTCAGCAGCAACGGAGGCGTAGGCGCAGAGCCGACAGTGAACAGCGCCAGCAACGCCCAAAGCAGCACAGCGACAAACCCCGTAGCAGTAGCGGCCCCGCGCGTCATCATGGCGCGGGCACGTCGCGCAGGGTCAACGTGTCGGTGATATGTGCGGTCTTTGCGATTTCCTCGAGAATCCAGTCGCGAAAGACGGCGATCTGGGGACGTTGTTCCATCCCTTTCAAGCATAAAAAGCTGAAGCGTGCGCCGGTGCGCAGGGCCGTCGGGAAGGGGGCCACCAATCGCCCCTCTGCCAGATCCTTGACCACCAGCGCGCGGCGGCCCAGCACGATGCCCACGCCGGCAAGTGCCGCGTCAATCGCATGGTCAGCCTGCGAAAATCGCGGCCCCAGCGTCGGTGTGAACGGTACGTTCATGGCGCCGAACCATTCGGTCCACCCGACGCGCGGTTCCAGAAAATCAATCGAGTCGTCAAAGATGACCGGCGCGCTGTGCAGGCTTTCGACCGTGGGATATTGCGCGGCCAGCGCGGGTGTCATCACGGGCATGACCCATTCTTCGGCCAGCGCGATGGCATAAAGATCGGGCGTCTCGCGGTTACCAAACCGGATCGCCACATCCACATTGTCGCGTGCAAGATCCATCCGGCTGAGGGACGCGGCAAAGCGCAGTTCCACCTCGGGGTGGGCAAGGGCGAACTCGTAAAGCCGCGGCGCCAGCCATTTCGCGGTGAAGGCAGGGCCGGCTGTGACGGTCAGGGTCTGCGTGTCTTGCGTGCGCAAGGCTGCGCGCCACCCGCGCGCGAGGGTCTGGAACCCCTCGGCAGCCCCCGGCGCAAGGGCGCTGCCCGCCTCTGTCAATTCTACCGCGCGGTTCAGACGACGAAACAGCGGTGCGCCCAGATGCTCCTCAAGGGATTTGATCTGAAACGACAGCGCAGCGGGGGTCACGTTCAATTCTTCTGCCGCTTTGGCAAACGACATGTGGCGCGCAGCGGCGTCAAAGGCGCGCAAAGCAGTGAGAGGGGGCAGGCGGTTGGGCATGTTCACTTAAGTACAGCTTAACTGAAGGGTTGGAAAGTCTCGTTTGTGCGAAAGCGGCAGAAGGCCCATATTGAGGTCAAGCGAATGAGACTGATCCACACAGGAGACATAAAATGTTTGAAGCGACCACAAACCCCGCCGCCCGCACCGCAATGGACAACGCGCACGCTGCACGCGGCCAGATGATGTCCGAATTCTGGGCATGGCTGCGCGGATAAGAATTTTCCGAGGGCGGTGTGCACGCCACCTTACGGAATTGAAAAGGGCCGGTGGGTTGATCCACCGGCCCTTTATTTTGTGCATCGCCCTAGCGATCAGACAAAGAATTGCGCCCCGTTGGCCGAGATGGTCGATCCGTTGATAAACCCTGCGTCATCGGCAACCAGGAAGGCCACCGCGCGGGCGATCTCCTCTGGCTCACCCAGACGGCCGGCGGGGATTTGTGCGATGATCGACTCGCGTACTTTTTCCGGCACGGCCATGACCATGTCTGTCCCGATGTAGCCGGGGCAGATGGCGTTGGCAGTGATGTTGGCGCGCGCGCCTTCTTGCGCCAGCGACTTCACGATGCCCAGATCGCCCGCCTTGGTCGCGGCATAGTTCACTTGGGCGAACTGCCCCTTTTGCCCGTTGATTGACGAGATCACGACGATGCGGCCGAACTTACGCTCGCGCATGCCCGGCCAGATCGGGTGAATGGTGTTGAATACTCCGGTCAGGTTCGTGTCGATGACCTGATGCCATTGCTCTGGCGTCATTTTGTGAAACGGCGCGTCACGGGTGATGCCTGCATTGGCTACGACCACTTCGACCGGCCCCAGATCGGCCTCGACCTGCGCGATCCCTGCGGCCGAACTCTCGTAGTTGGCCACGTCCCATTTATATGTCTTGATGCCCGTCTCTGCAGTAAAGGCGCTGGCGGCTTCGTCATTGCCGGCATAGGTCGCAGCAACGGTATAGCCTTTCTCTTTCAGCTCTTTTGAAATGGCGGCGCCGATCCCGCGGCTGCCTCCGGTAACTAGTGCGACACGCGACATATGATTCTCCCGATGGTGCTTAAGTAATGTTATTGCCTTGATGGCGCTGGGCGCGCAAGAATGTTGCGCGCCCGAACTGTCTTAAGGCCGCTCAAGGCACATGGCAACACCCATTCCGCCGCCGATGCACAAAGTCGCCAGTCCTTTTTTCGCGCCGCGACGCTTCATCTCGAACAACAGTGTGTTCAGGATGCGCGCACCAGAGGCCCCGATGGGGTGACCGATGGCGATGGCACCGCCGTTGACGTTCACGATGGCAGGGTCCCATCCCATGTCCTTGTTCACGGCGCAGGCCTGCGCGGCAAAGGCCTCGTTCGCCTCGACCAGATCCAGATCCTCCGGCTTCCAACCTGCCTTTTCCAGCGCCTTGCGGCTGGCATAGATCGGGCCCACGCCCATAATCGACGGGTCCAGACCCGCAGTGGCGTAGGAGGCGATGCGCGCCAGCGGTTCGATCCCGCGCTTTTCGGCTTCATCCGCGCTCATCATCAGGGCGCCGGCCGCGCCGTCGTTCAGCCCCGAGGCATTGGCCGCAGTGACCGATCCGTCCTTGGTGAAGGCAGGGCGCATTTTCGCCATCGCGTCCAGCGTGGCGCCGTGGCGGATATATTCATCGGCGTCCACAATCGTGTCGCCCTTGCGGCCCGGTACGGTGTAGGCGAAAATCTCGTCACTAAATCGGCCTTCCTTTTGCGCGGCCTCGGCCTTGTTCTGGGAGGCGACGGCGAATTCATCCTGCTGGTCGCGGGTGATCTGCCATTTGTCTGCGACGTTCTCGGCGGTCTGGCCCATGTGGTAGCCGTTGAACGCGTCCCACAGCCCGTCCTTGATCATCGTGTCGACCAGTTTCATGTCGCCCATTTTCTGACCAGCGCGCATTGCCTGGGCATGGGGGGACATGGTCATGTTTTCCTGACCACCCGCCGCCACGATAGCCGCATCACCCAACTGGATGTGCTGGGCGGCGAGGGCCACGGCACGCAGGCCCGAACCGCACACCTGATTGATCGACCACGCGGCGGATTCAAGGGGCAGCCCTGCGTTGACATGCGCCTGACGCGCAGGGTTCTGGCCCTGACCGGCAGTCAAAACCTGTCCCAGGATCGTCTCGGAGACCTCACCGGCGTCCACGCCTGCACGGGCAACAACTTCGCGGAGCATGGCGGCCCCCAGATCATGGGCGGGGGTGTTGGCGAATGAGCCACCAAAGCTGCCAACGGCAGTACGGGCAGCGGAGGCAATAACGACGTTGGTCATGGAAAACGGTCCTCTTGATATGACGCGGGAGCAGAGGACGAATGTAGTCGACAGCACGGATTGCGGCGCCGTCTTTCCCCTGCCTTGAACCTCGGGGATAGCCTATGGCGTCGCGCACGGCAAGAAGGGTGGGCGACTGCGTATCAGGCGCGTTTGCGCTGTTGGCTGTCACCCAGCCAATCGGGCCGTGTCGTGGGCGCGGCAAAGAAATAGCCCTGCAACAGATCAATTCCGAGGCTTGTGGCCATCGTGGCATCCTCGGACGTCTCGACCGATTCCGCCACGGTCAGGATCCCGAATTCGCGGGCAACAGCCGCAAGGGCGCGGGTGGTGGCGCGTTTGTCGGGGTCGTCTGCGATGTCGCGGATAAATTGCCCGTCGATTTTCACGATGTCGAAATCGAAATCCTTGAAGTACCGGATCGCCATCTGGCCAGAGCCGAAATGATCCATCGCAAAACAGATCCCGTTGCATTGCAGCCGGTGCATAAAGTCGATGACCAGCTCCGGCACCGTCATCACCGAATTTTCCGTGATCTCCAGAATGAGGCGGGCACCGATCTCGGGCGTCTCGTTGAGGAAGCGGTTGAGGCAGTTCATCCAGGGCCGGTACCCGATAGAGCGGGCAGACATGTTGATCGACAGCCGGATGGTCGGGTTGTTGCGCAGCGTGTTCAGCCCGTGACGCAGCGCCAGCACGTCGATCTCGCGGCCTGTTTCCGTGTCCTCGACCTTACCCATGAATTCGGCGGCGGGGATGACCCGGCCTGTGGGGTCCAGCACCCGGATCAGCCCCTCGTAAAATCCTGCCTGCGCCTGCGCGTCGCTGCGCATCACCGGCTGAAAGGCGAGCAGCGTCTGGTTGTGGGCGATCGCCTCCTGAACCATTGCCATTGTCCCTTGGGCATTGCGCGTCACTGCGTAATCCAGCGGGCTGCGGGTGCCATGCGGCAGGTCCGCCATTTTGCGTTTCTGGTATCCGTTCACGGGGGGGCATCCTTTGGCTGGGTGTGGTCATGCGCGTGACCATGCCCGTCCCGCCGCTAAAAAGATGTTAAACCGCCGATTTTGTGCAAAGTGTACTGAAACAGGAGGGCACGCGATGAGCAGATGCGACTGGGCAGGGCCCGAGCAGATTTATATCGACTACCATGACACCGAATGGGGCGTGCCCGAATACGACAGCCGCGCGCTGTGGGAAAAGCTGATCCTTGACGGGTTTCAGGCGGGCCTCAGCTGGATCACGATCCTGAAAAAGCGCGAGGCGTTTCGCGCGGCCTTCGAGGGGTTCGACCCGCATGTCATCGCGCGCTGGGGCGAGCAGGATGTGCAGCGCCTGCTGGGCAACGCGGGCATCATCCGCCACCGCGGCAAGATCGAGGCGACCATCACCAATGCGGCAGCCTGGCTGCGGATGGAGGAGCAGGGCGGGTTTGACACATTCATGTGGAATTACGTCGGCGGCACCCCGTTGCAAAACCGCTTTGTGCTGCAATCGGACGTGCCGCCCAAAACCGCATTGTCAGAGCAGGTCAGCAAAGACCTGAAAAAAGCAGGGTTCAAATTCTGCGGCCCGACGATTGTCTATGCGTGGATGGAGGCCTGCGGGCTGGTCAACGATCATCTGGTCGGGTGTCCGCAGCATGAAATTTGTGCCGGGATGGTGCGGATGTGAAGGCCCGGTGTGCGGGACTTTCCTGACCTTCGTTTTTCGGAGTGCGCTTGCAACATGCCTGTCGCTGTATCGCAGCTCACATCGCCAATGTGGTCATTCAACCCAGCTCTTTGATATTAAATCCGAACCGCGCTTTTGGCTCGTGGTGTCGCCGCAATCGGGGCGCAGATCAAGCGCTCATTCGCGCGCCCCCTTTACCAATGCCTGCTATCCGGGACTCATTATCCCACGACGCATTGCGCGGGGCCATCTTTTTCAAAGTGGTCGACACAGGCCTGAACAAAAGTCTGGACGACCTGACGTGGCCGCGATTTGTTATAGCCGATTGCAAGGGTCAGTGGTGGGAGGTTGTCCGATATAGGTCGCGCAGCAACTTTTTCGCCGCAATAGCTTTCGTCGGTCAATGGCCGCATGTTCAGGATCGCGCAACCATGCCCAGCGGCAACAAGGCTCCGGACCATTTCAGTCGCACTCGCGTAAGCGGCAACAGGTTTCTGGCGCGTGTCCGGGCCGAACAGGCTTTCGTAATAGGAAACGGCAACAGGCCGGTTCAGCACGACCAGAGGTTCCTTGGCGATCTGTGCAATTGACACGCTGCTTTGCTGTGCCAAAGGATGCGCAGCGGGCAGCAAACAATACGGCGGCGCCGCAATCAACGGGTCAAATTCAACCGCTGGCCGGATGTCCTTTGCAACGAACAAGATTACATCAAACCTGCCATTCAACAGACCCTCCTGCGCCTGATCGTTGTCGCATTCTTCCAACACCACTTTGACCGCTGTGCCTTTTGGCAGGAACGTTTCAAGGATTTTGGGCAGAAACGCCGGTGCGATGGGGGCGTAGTATCCGATCCGTAGCGAACCGCTCAACGCTTGTTTTAGCTCCGTCCCTGCTGCCAACACAGCGCGGTATTCTTCCAGCAGTCTGTCGCATTTTTGTGCAATTTCACGGCCACTTGCATTGGCCTGTATGCCACGCGCCCGTTGCCGTGTCACAAGTGTGAGGTCAAATTCCGTTTCGACCTGGTCTATTGCCGCGGATACCGCAGATGCCGCGATATTCAACTCAGCTGCCGCTTTGGCGATGTTGCCGTGGCGCAGCGCCGTTGTGTAGTAGTCCATCGCCTTAAGGGTAAGTGCCATTGAAACCTCTGAATTTCAGATCATGATGGTCACTAAATACTATTTTTCCAATGAGGGGAACTTGGCCTAGGCTGAGAATCTCCGCAACGTTACGAGGTCCACCATGTCCGATGCCCCCCTCAAAGGCTGGAACCACACGCCTGATGTGCCGCTGCAAGTGTCGCCTTTCTTCAGTTGGCCACCCCGTCCGGTGGCAATGGCGGCGTGGCTGTGGAATTCGTGGTTTTTTATCACGGAACGGCTGATCGTCGTCGCGATTGCCTGTATTTCGTTTTACTGGTTTCAACCGCCGCTGGAAGAAACCCGCACGCTGGCCTTTGGCTGGATCGCGGAGATGTTCATCCGCAACGTGGTCCTGATGAGCATCGTAGCAGGCGGGTTGCACCTGTATTTCTACACCTTCACCAAGCAGGGGCAGAAGCTGAAATACGACCCCCGCCCGCTGATGAAAAACGGGCGCCAATTCACACTCGGCGGACAAATCAGGGACAATATGTTCTGGACCATCGCAAGCGGCGTAACGGTCTGGACGGCCTATGAGGTGTTGATGTTCTGGGCTATGGCCAACGGATATGCGCCGGTGCTGACATGGGCGGCGCACCCGATCTGGTTCATCGCCTTGTTCTTTCTGATCCCTGTCTGGGAAAGCTTTTATTTCTACTGGATACACCGGTTCCTGCACATTCCGTTCTTCTACAAACACGTCCACGCGCTGCACCACCGCAATATCAACGTAGGTCCGTGGTCGGGCATGGCGATGCATCCGGTGGAGCATCTGATTTTCCTCGGCTCTGTGCTGATCCACTTTGTGGCAGCGGCCCATCCGGTGCACATCCTGTTTCATTTGCAATACTACGCGCTGACGGCGGCGACGACCCACACCGGGTTTGAGGGTATGGTGGTAAAGGACAAGAACCGCCTGAAATTAGGGACATTTCACCACCAGATGCACCATCGGTATTTTGAGTGTAATTATGGATCGCTGGAATTGCCGTGGGACAAATGGTTCGGATCCTTTCACGACGGAACCGTAGAATCCGACGCCAAAATCCGTGAGCGCCGTAAGAAATTCACCAATGGGGCCAAGTAAATGAGCGCAATGACCATCAAGGACCTGCGGGCGACCAAAGGCCAACGCACCCTCGCCTATGTGCAAGTCGCCAGCGAGGAAGAAGCGGTCGCTGCGTCGCAGGCAGGCATGGACATGATCGGCACGGCCTTTGTGCCCGAACGTGCGAGCTGGGCGCGATCAGTGCCCGGCACGCATTTTCAGTACGGCCTGCCGTGGGGCCACCACGCCGATGCCACCGAAGCTCTGCGTGATGCAATGGGCGCAATGAGGGCGGGCGCGCAGTCCGTCTATTGCGGCTACAGCCCGAAAATCGTCGAGGCATTGGCCCGCGAAGGTGTTCCTGTGATTTGCCATGTTGGTCTGGTCCCGCCAAAAGCGACGTGGACGGGCGGGTTCAAAGCTGTTGGAAAGACCGTTGAGCAGGCCAAAATGGTCTGGCAACAGGTGCAAGAGTTCGAGGCTGCGGGCGCCTTTGCTGTGGAAATGGAGGTCGTGGCCGCACCACTCGCCACCGAGATCACAAAACGTACCTCGATGCTGACGATCTCTTTGGGGTCAGGTGCCGGTTGTGACGCTCAATATCTGTTTTCCGCCGATCTGCTGGGCGAAAATCGCGGCCACATTCCACGCCACGCCAAAATATACCGGAACTTCGCGGCAGAGCGGGACCGCTTACAGGCCGAACGTGTCGCGGCCTACCGCGAATATATCGCTGACGTGACCGGCGGGGCTTTTCCAGATGATAGTCAATCCGTGGGAATGGACGATGCGGATCTGGCGCGTGTTTGGGGCAATCAGGCTTAGTACATCTGTTGGTGACGGAAAATTTGCTGCCGCTCGTATCACTTTAAAGACTTTAAGGAGATCCAGATGCGCAACATGCTCACACCCCTCGTTCTCACCGCCATGACCGCCGCAACCGCACATGCAGAGACATTCTCTGTCGATGTCTGGGCAGACAACTGGTTTGAAATGCGGATTGATGGCAGACAGGTCGCCGAGGACAGCGTGCCGATCACGACCGAGCGTTCATTCAACGCCGAAAGCTTCTCCTTTGACGCGCGACGCCCTTTCGTGGTCGGTCTGGTCGCCAAGGACTTCAAAGAAAATGACACCGGGCTGGAATATATCGGCACAGGTCGCCAGCAGATGGGGGATGGCGGTGTCATCGTACAGATTACGAATGCAACAGGTGAATTGGTCGCCGTCACCGATGCCGGTTGGCAGTGTTATGTGACCCATACTGCTCCACTTGATAAATCTTGTGAACGCGACCGCAATCCGGTTGCGGGGGCCGGTGCCTGCGGGTTTGACGCAAAAGAAGAACCGACAGGCTGGGATACGGTAGCGTTTGATGCAACAGACTGGCCCGCAGCCGACGTCTATTCCGCCCGCGAGGTGAACCCGAAAGACGGGTATGACGAAATCACTTGGGCGGATGAGGCCGAATTGATCTGGGGCCCCGACCTTGAACAAAGCAATACGGTTCTGTGCCGTTTGACCGTTGAATAACCCGTTTGAGAAAGGGTCAGGCCATGAAACGCATGCTTATACATGCCTGCGTTTCGGGCGCCTTCGCCGTTCCCGCCCTTCACTGGCGAACCCCTAACGCGGGATGCGGCCCTTGGTTTGGCTGTGAACGGCGTGCCGATTTACGGCTATACAGGCGGCCGCGAGATGAGCATTGCCGATCTCGCGCATCATCAAGCGCAACACGACACCCTGCAAACCGGACAATTGACGTGTATGGGGAGGCATGCGGGTCGCGGCGAAGGCACCAGAAGAGCGGATCTTTGACTGATGCCGCAGTATGTATTCATGACAGCTATCGGTATTCAGAGTTGTTGGCGTATTAATCGATCAAACGCCGCGCATTTATGTTGGTATTGCATTTGTCCCCCGAGACGCCCGCCACTGCCATGCGATCGCGATGATGGCAGTCAGGGCGATCAACTGAATGCCCATAAAAAAGACGTTGTCGAGGTCGGGTTTGAGGTTCATCGCGACGATCATACCCATCGTCAAAAGACCGACCACAATGTTCGCCCATCGGTTTATCCCATGTGGCAACAGCAACGCGAGGACCGTCATCAAGATCGGGACTTCTATCATGACCCACCCTAACAACATCAACATTTCCGTGACGACGACCCCGTCAATTGTGCCGGACATCATCTGTTCCAGCATGCCGGGGCGGATCAACTCGTGGATGTCGCGTGCAAAGAAATTCAGGATAATAAAGATCCACAGGACCGACAAAAGGATACGGGGGTTTGCATTGTTGTACGTCATTTCAAGTCTCGTTTCTTGGTGTGGAAGGCCGGATAAATGGTGGTAACGCAGGCTTTTGCCGATGCTTTGGCGGCCTCAATTTTGCGCGTATAAAGAGTTCTGCGCCAAGCAGATTGAGCACCCATGCAAAGATCATCAGCCCGTCGCGCAAGGGTCCCGTCGCTTCGGAACCGACAACAAGAATCCAGGTAATGCCCAGAACGGTTTGTGTCGACGCGCCTTGGCCGATGGCATAGGCCCGCACCATCGACGCGCTGTGTCGGAAAACATTGCGTGACCTGATTGCGATCACGGCCCAAACAATAAATATGACCATCGCTGCGCCCAGAACCATCCGAACCCAATACAGCGCGACGCCCTGAAGGGCCTCGGGGAAGGCATAGAAATGCGTCATCCAAAGGCCAGTGAGCGCGGAAACACATCCCGCCGTCGCGACCACCCGACCAATGGCGCGATGCGCTGCCGGACGCTGGCGGCGCAGGCGTGGTAAGAACAGGAAAGCACCGAGAACGCAGAACAGACTACTGCCAAAAATGTGGAGAATGATGGGTGTCGGGGCAAGAAATGCCCGTGGATTCTCCGGTGCGATCTGCGGCCCGCCTGCAAGTTCGAAAACCCGTATCAACCCGCCAACCACCGGAACGAACGAATAAACCAAGATTACGACAAGGATGATCCATTCGGATTTTCCCAAGCGAAGACTGGGAGTCTTTCCATTTGCAGTACTCATTGTGGCCGCCGCGCCCAAAAAGCGGTGCTCGCACAGCCAGCGAAGCCAAGCCGAGCCGGTTGGTATCCGACATCGACAAGCTGGGATGCGTGCAGCCACGCGACGCCCTCTTGCTCCGAGATTGCCCATGTACGCCACAAAAGCTGGACGAATGCACCGAAAAGTGAGGGACGCGTCACGCAAAGGAATACCATCCCGCCCGGCTTTAGTACGCGAACCATCTCTGCAAGGGCACGCTGCGGATCCGGCAGATGTTCAAGAACGTGTGCCGCCATGACAACGTCAAATGACTGATTGTCATAGGGCAGTGACATGACATTGGCCTGCTGAAGATGTGGGTCCAGCCCGGCGTGCTGCATCACAGACTTTGCCTGCACAAGCATTTCAGCAGAGGTATCAATCGCATGGAAGTCGACCGGACCGTTTGTGATGCGGTCCAATGCTATCGAAAGGCTCCCGTTCCCGACGCCGCAATCAAGTATCCGCGCCTGTGGCTCAACCCGCATAAGGCCAATCGCAACCTGAGAGGCCAACAGGGGTTCGGAATATGCGGCATTCAAACGAAAACGACGGGCGGTCCGCGCCCATTTACCCGCAACCGCGTCATAACGGCTGGCAAGGTCGGTAGAAGAGATCGTCCGCCTGCTGATGAGAACCTCCCAAGAGCCAAAGCGGCGAGCAATCATGGGGATTGCCTGTTCCATTGTGGCAGCCCGCAATACACCGGGGCCTTTAGGTTCTAGCTGCGTCATATCTTTTACCTGCCTAAAGTGGGTCGATAACAGGGATATAAAACGCCATTTTTCAATACGGAATTGCGCATCCCTCTTGGTTTGGTATACGAAAATAATGGAGTGGAAACGATCAGCCTTTGACTGGAACCAAGCGCGGGCGTTTCTCGTTACCGCTGAAGAAGGATCGCTATCCGCAGCCGCGCGCGCCCTTGGACTGACGCAACCAACGCTGAGCCGACAGGTCGCGGGCCTCGAAGAAGCATTGGGTGTTACACTTTTCGAGCGGACATCGCGCGCACTGCTGCTAACGCAATCGGGCGTGAAGTTGCTCGCTGATTTTCGGGCGATGGGCGATGCGGCAAACAATATATCGCTCGCTGCAACGGGCCAGTCCCAAGCGGTGACCGGACATGTGTTGATTTCGGCCACAGACCTGATGGCACAGTATCTTCTACCACCAGTCCTCAAGAAACTGCGCAAAACCGCGCCGGACCTTCAGATCGAGATCATCGCATCAAATGAGTTGAGCGATTTGCGGCGGCGTGAGGCGGACATCGCAATCCGTCATAGTCGACCTAAAGACGCGGCTCTGTTTGCAAAGCGGCTTCACGACAAAAAGGCACATCTTTTCGCGTCAAAAGAGTACCTTGACGAAGTTGGCCGCCCCAAATCGCTGGCTGATCTTGAGAAATTGACGTTTGTCGGTTTCGACCAACCAGAACAGCGGCTTGGTCTGATGGCATCACGGGGTGTAGATCTGACGACCGCGAATTTCAATTTTTCAACGTCGAGTGCCACACTCGCGCTTGAACTCGTGCGGCAGGGCTTTGGGATTGGCCTTCTCCCGACCGAAATCAGCGCGCATTATCCAGAACTCGAAAACCCTTATTCGGCGTTTGAGCCCATCAGTATCGAGACATGGCTGGTGGCCCACCGCGAACTAAAGACAAATCTACGCATTCGCGTGGTTTTTGATTTTCTGGCAGAAGGCATTGGTTAGAAACACCAAAGTTCCGTAACCGGTTTGACGCTTAAACGCCAAAACCGCCGCTATTTCAAACAACCGTCGGAATGGACCATCGCATTTGAAAAATAATTCCGGACGTTGCAGCACGCTCGGCGAATTGCCCTTTCGGCCCGCGGTCTAAGAATCCGACCTATGATCCGTGCTGCACGCTACATGAATGGCTGGTTTTCCTGCTGTGCCGCAGCAACGGGTTTTACATTGGCCCAGCATTCTCCGTTTTCCGTCGACACACATTGACACCCCACCCCTTACCCCTGTAGACGCGCCCGAGTTGGTGTTGGTGAGCCCTGCAAGGGGATCTCTGTCGGGGTGCAAACCCAGAGGACAACGCCCTTCACGCGTTTATCATCCCGAAAAGTGGGAACCGGTTTTCGGATAAGATGATGAAGCATAATATTAAAGAAGGAGAACAGCCGTGACCAAACGCACCGCTGCCAAGCACAAAATTGACCGCCGCATGGGCGAAAACATCTGGGGCCGTCCAAAGTCACCAGTAAACCGCCGCGAATACGGCCCCGGCCAGCACGGTCAACGCCGCAAGGGCAAGATTTCCGATTTCGGTATCCAGTTGCGTGCCAAGCAAAAGCTCAAGGGCTACTACGGCGACCTGACCGAAAAGCAATTCCGCCGCATCTACGGTGAGGCCGAGCGTGTCAAAGGCGATACAGGTGAAAACCTGATCGGTCTGCTGGAGCGCCGCCTTGACGCCGTTGTCTACCGCGCCAAGTTCGTGGCGACCGTATTTGCTGCACGCCAGTTCGTGAACCACCGCCACGTTCGTGTGAACGGCAAGCTGGTGAACATCCCCTCCTACCGCGTGAAAGAGGGCGACGTGATCGAAGTGCGTGACCGTTCCAAACAGATGGTTGCACTGGTTGAGGCCACACAACTGCCCGAGCGTGACGTGCCCGACTACATCGACGCCGACCACTCCAAGATGACCGCGACATTCGTGCGCACGCCAAACCTTGGCGATGTGCCCTATCCGGTTGTGATGGAGCCCAATCTGGTGGTTGAATTCTACGCGAAGAACTAATCTTCGCCGCGCGACACACAGCGTTGGAATGCGCCCCGCCGGACCACCGGCGGGGCGTTTTTCGTCTCACGGCCCCGCAATTGGCGCAACAACATGCCTGCGGCTAAATCGCGGCTGGTTGTGGCGCTGGGCAGCGGTTAAAAGACCCTGAACCCCTACAAGAGCTTTGCCATGACACAGACGATCACGCCCCAACCCGGCATTCTGGAAATCGCCCTTTACCAAGGGGGTGCATCCAACATCGCGGGCCATGACAACGTGCTCAAGCTCAGCTCGAACGAAAACCCGTTCGGCCCGTCCCCCGCCGCGATCAAAGCCTATGAGGGGGCAGGCCGCGCCCTGCATCGCTATCCCAGCGCCGATCATGCGGCGCTGCGTACAGCCATCGGCACGGTACACGGGATAGACCCCGCGCGGATCATCTGCGGTGCCGGTTCGGACGAGGTGATTGCGTTTTTGTGTCAGGCCTACGCCGGACCGGGCGGGGAGGTGATCCATACCGAACACGGCTTTGGCATGTACCGGATTTCCGCGCTGGCCGCAGGCGCGACCCCCGTCGAGGTGGCCGAGCGCGAGCGTGTCACAGACGTCGACGCGATCCTCAAGGCCTGTACCGATAAAACGCGGCTGGTGTTTATGGCCAACCCCAACAACCCCACCGGTACGATGATCGGGCAGGCAGAGGTCGCGCGCCTTGCAGACGGGCTGCCCGCGCAGGCGCTGCTGGTCCTCGACGGGGCCTATGCCGAATATGTCGAAGGCTACGACGGCGGCGCCGCGCTGGTGGAGGCGCGCGAGAATGTCGTGATGACGCGCACGTTTTCCAAAATCTATGGGCTGGGCGGGCTGCGCATCGGCTGGGGTTACGGCCCTGCGCATGTGATCGACGTGCTCAACCGCGTGCGCGGTCCGTTCAACCTCAGCAACGCGGGCCTTGCGGCGGCGCAGGCGGCGGTGCTGGATACGCAATATGTCGACCACTGCCGGTTGGAAAACGCGCGCTGGCGCACTTGGCTTGCCGATGCGTTGTCCGAATTGGGCGTGCCGTCGGACGTGTCGTTGACCAACTTCATCCTCGCGCGGTTTGCCAGTCAGGCCGAGGCAGAGGCCTGCGATACCCACCTGCAATCCCAGGGGCTGATCGTGCGCCGTGTCGCGGGTTATAATCTGCCAAACTGCCTGCGCATCACTGTCGGCGACGAAAGCGGCTGCCGCCGTGTGGTGCACGCCGTGCGCCAGTTCAAGGAGGGCTGAGCGATGCCGCAACTCTATGACCGCGTCGCGCTGATCGGGCTGGGGCTGATCGCATCGTCGATGTTCTGGGCGATGAAACGTGGCGGACTGGCGGGCGAAGTCGCAGGTTTTGCCCGCTCTGCGCAGACCCGCGACACCGCGCGCGAGATCGGTCTGTGCGACACGGTCTGCGATGATATTCTGGCCGCAGTAAAGGACGCCGATCTGGTTGTGCTGTGCGTGCCGGTGGGCGTGATGGGGCAGGTGGCACAGCAAATCGCCGGTGCGCTCAAACCGGGTGCGACGGTCACCGACGTCGGATCGGTCAAGCGCGATGTGATGGATCAGGTGATGCCGCATCTGCCTGCGGACGTGGACTTTGTGGCCGGCCACCCGCTGGCGGGGACCGAGCATTCGGGCCCGCGCGCGGGGTTCGCAGAATTGTTCGACAACCGCTGGTGCCTGTTGGTCCCCTCTGACGGGGCCGCGCCCGCTGCCACCGCCCGCCTGCGCGCGCTGTGGGAGGGGATGGGATCGAACGTGGAGGAAATGGACGCCGATCACCACGATCTTGTCCTTGCCGTGACCTCGCACGCGCCGCACCTGATCGCCTACACGATGGTGGGCGTGGCCGATGATCTGGGGCGCGTGACGGACGGGGAGGTCATCAAATATTCTGCTGCGGGTTTCCGTGATTTCACCCGTATCGCCGCCTCTGATCCAACCATGTGGCGCGACGTCTTCCTGAGCAACAAGGACGCGACACTGGAAATTCTGGGCCGCTTCACCGAAGAGCTGTTTGCCCTGCAACGGGCCATCCGGCAGGGTGACGGCGACCATCTGCATGCGTATTTCACCCGAACCCGTGCGATCCGCCGCGGCATCATCGAGGCCGGTCAGGACACGGATGCGCCCGACTTTGGCCGGGGCACAGGCCCCAAACCATGAAGCGCCTTGCAGCTGTCTTTTGCGTTATGGCCACCGTGTCTTGTGCAGGGCCCGACAGCTCTGCCCGCCCCGAAGCCCGCCCCGACGGGCCCCAGATCACGGCGGACGGGACCATCGACCGCTCAGCTGCGGAAAACCCGCAGGGCGGATTTCTCAAATCCTTGCGCCCGATCTTCCGCTCGCCCAAGGCGGGGCGCGCGTTGCGCCGTCAACAGGCGGTACTGGCCGCGGGTGCGGTGTGCGGCGATGTGGCAATCCAGGGCGAGGCGATCGGCGCCGTGCCCGGCCGCATTGCAGGCTGCGGGGTCGAGAACGCCGTGCGCATCAGCTCTGTTTCCGGCATCGGCCTTAGCGTGAAATCAACGATGGATTGCGGCACCGCCCGCGCGCTGAAAACATGGATCGACGGCAGCGCAAAACCCGCCCTGTCGTCAAAAGGGGGCGGGCTGCGTGAAATCAGGGTTGCCGCGCATTACGCCTGCCGCCGCCGCAACAACGCCAAGACCGGCAAAATCTCCGAGCATGGCAAGGGGCGCGCGATCGACATCTCCGGTTTCCGTCTGGCCGATGGCAGCGAGGTCACGGTTCTCAAGGGGTGGAACGCGCGCAGCACGCGCAAGGCCCTGCGCCGGATGCACAAAGACGCCTGCGGCCCGTTTGGCACGGTGCTGGGACCGAAGGCCAATAAATTCCACCTTGACCACTTCCACTTTGACACGGCGCGCTACCGCTCGGGCAGCTACTGCCGTTAGCGCAGGATCAGGGGCGGTAGCTCCCCCAGGGGGATGAAACCCACACGCATCCGCCCGCGATCCACGCTGATCTTGAGGTCGAGCGTGCCGTCACTGCGCGCCATCGCCCCTAAAATCCCCTCAACGGCTTGCGCCCATTGCGCAGGCACCTGACCGCTGGCCAGCGCCATGTCAAAGACCTTTTTCCAATTGCTGAGCGCGACACGCAGGGTGCCCGTGGCCCTGCCGTCCGGCGCGATGTCAAGGGCGGCACCAAGGGTCAGCGCAATGTCCGCCCATTGCGCATTGATCCGGTCGATCTGTAGCATGCGCGGCTGCGGCACGGCCCCCTCCAGCGCGCTGCGATCCCACGGGCGCTCAAACGTGACGGTCATATCCGCGACAACTGGCGCCAGCGTGTCGGGAAAACTGACGGGCATTTGCAGGTTTTGCCGCAGCAGGCTGCCCAAGGTGACGCCCTCTGCCAGCAGGTCGATATCATAGGTGGCGGGGTCGGACATTTGCTGCATATCGGCGGTAATCTGTGCAACCGACAGCACGCGCCCCTCGACCAGATCAAGGGTGAGGGCGCTGCTTTGCCCGCGCAGCGCCTCCAGTTGCAGCGTGGTGCCCGGATGCAGCCGCAATGACGCGCCCGTGCCCGAGGAGCCCACCGTGAGCGTGTTGGCAGGTGTGGACAGCGTGACCGGATCGTCCGACAGCCGCACCGTGGCGTGGCCGGGCCAGTAGACCGCGCTTGACACTGTTACCGCAGGAATGCGCAGGGCGGTGTCCGTGGCGGGATCGTCCAGCGACAATCCCTCCAGCTGCGCGCCGATCGCCAGGGGAAAACCGGTGCGCGCCAGCGATTGCGTCTGTGCCTGCCACCCTGCGGCGCGGCGATCTTCCAGCCACGATTGTACGGCATTCTGTAGCCCCGTCGTTGCCAGATACCACCAGCCCCCCCAAACGAGGACCAGCAGGATCAAAATTCTCACAGCCCAACGGCCCATTGGCACAGCCCCCTTTTCATTGACGCGCCATTGGGGTTTACCGTCCCAAACACAGGAGAACCAGATGAGTATGTGGGTATTCGGCTATGGCAGTCTGCTTTGGAACCCCGGATTCGAGGTGGCGGAAAGCGGGGTCGCGACCCTGCCGGACTACGCGCGCTCCTTTTGCATGCGCTCGATCCATCATCGCGGGACGGTAGCGGACCCCGGTCTGGTGCTGGCCCTCGACCACCAGACGGGAGAGGCCTGTGAGGGGGTCGCCTTGCGCGTTGCTGCGGGGCAGGAGGACAAAACCCTCGCCTATCTGCGCGAGCGGGAGTTGATATCGTCCGCCTATGTGGAAAAAGAACTGGCGGTCCAGATGGTTGACGGGCGCAATGTCACTGCGCTGGTATATGTCATCGACGAGGAACACGACCAGTACTGCGGCGGTCTGGCGCTGGAAGAGCAGGCGCAGATCATCGCACGCGCCGTGGGCGGGCGCGGACCGAACACCGAATATCTGTTCAACACCGCCGATCACCTCGCCTCTGTCGGGTTGCACGATCCGGCGATGGAGTGGCTCGCCACACGGGTTCGCGCGCTTTGTGCATAAATCCTTGGGGTCACGGTGATTTCGGGTTAAGCTTTAACGAATAACACTAGGGTCAGGAGCAGGGGCGCATGGCGCAGCCAGACCGCGAGGCAAAACCGCAATTCTCCCAACCGGTCCGGCAGATCACCTTGATGCTGCTGGTGCTGGGCCTGTCGGGCTTTGGCGCGTTTGTCGCGCTGCCGCGGGTGCTGCCGGTATTTCAGGCGAATCCGTACCTTAACGGGTTCATCTTTTTCGTCTTTATCATCGGTGTCGTGGCCTGTTTCTATCAGGTTCTCCAGTTGATCGGCTCGGTCCGCTGGATCGAAAACTTTGCCTCGGACGGGGCAGAGCAACCGGATGCGCCGCCGCAAATGCTGGCACCACTTGCGGCCCTGTTGCGCACGCGCGGCGCACGGATGCAGGTCAGCGCCTCCTCCACGCGCTCTATCCTCGACAGTGTCTCGACCCGCATCGACGAGGCGCGCGAGATTACGCGGTATATTGTTAACACACTGATTTTCCTCGGCCTTTTGGGGACGTTCTATGGGCTGGCAACCACCGTCCCAGCAATTGTCGACACGATCCGCAGCCTTGCCCCGCAGGGCGGGGAGGGGAGCACAGATGTCTTTAACCGCCTGATGACAGGTCTGGAATCGCAGTTGTCGGGCATGGGCGTCGCCTTTGCTTCGTCGTTGCTGGGGCTGGCGGGATCGCTGATCGTGGGTCTGCTGGAACTGTTTGCGGGGCACGGGCAGAACCGCTTTTATCAAGAACTCGAAGACTGGCTCAGCTCGATCACGCGCGTCGGCTTTGCCTCTGGCGATGACAGCACACCCGAACAGGCGGTGATGGCCGGCATGGTTGATCACATGGCCGAGCAGATGGAGAACATGCAAGATATGTTCAGCCGCTCCGAGGCGGGGCGCGCGGAGGTCGAGCAGCGTCTGGGCGCGCTGGCCGCCGCGATCGAACGGATGGCCGTGCAAATGGGCGACACCGCCGGATCAGGCGATGCGATGAAACGCATGGCCGACGGGCAGGAGCGCATGATTGCCGCACTCGAACGTGGCGCGCCCGCGCAAGGAGCGTCCGCCGACAGTAGCGGCGCAGATGCCGAAAGCCGGATGCGCCTGCGCTCCATCGACGTGCAGATGCTCAGAATTCTTGAGGAAATCTCGGCGGGGCGTCAGGAAACGATGGCGGAACTGCGCAAGGAACTCTCTTATCTGACAAAAGCCCTTTCATCGCCGCGCAGCACGACAGAGCCGCGCCGCATGCGCGCTACCGGCAAGATCACCGGCGGCGGGGCCAACTTCAACCTCGGCCCGAACGTGGACATCGGCAACCAGGTGTCCATCGGCATCGGCTCGGTGGCCAGCCGCAACCTGGGCAACGAGACCAGCGGTTTCCTCAGCGAACTCGCCTCGGGGGCCGACCAGAACGTCATCGACGGCGACCTGACCCAGGCCCAGAAGATTGTGAACGACTCGATCGGACAGATCAGCAAGCAGCGTGGCCGCCTGGGTGCGTTCACCAAAAACACCGTCGGCTCGACCATCCGGTCGCTCGGCGTGGCCCTGGAGAACACCTCGGCCGCCGAGTCGGCGATCCGCGACACGGACTTTGCCAGAGAAACCGCCGAGCTCACCCGCTCGCAGATCCTGGTGCAGGCCGCGACCAACTCGCTGGCCATCGCCAACAGCAACCCGCAGAATGCGCTCTCGCTGCTGCGGTAAGCGGGACGTCCGCCACATCTCATCCACGCGTCAGGCCCCGCCGGAAGACCGGCGGGGCCTGACGCGTAGATGAGGGTGACGACACACCCGCTCGGGGGTAGTCCGCGCCGGGGCACGTCACCGCAAGTCGGCTTCCGTGAACGCCTTCTCCAGAAGGTCGGGCACCCCGATCTCGGTCGCCCACTTCCGCATGTAGCCGAGGTCCAGCCGGCCCGCTTGAACCCGCAGCACGGTCAGGATGTCGCCCCATTGCAGGTCCGAGATACCGCTCCCCTCGCGGTACCAGGCGATTTTCTTGAGCACCACGTCTTCGGCCGACGTTACGGGATATGGACCGAGGTTCTGTGCTTCGTTGAACATCATGGGGCGTGCGCGCTCGGCGCCGGCGCGCTGCGCAGCGTCGGCCGGGCGCGGCGGCCGCCTGGCCGCAGGCCGGATGTGGGGTCGCGGCTGGTCTGCGTCGAGCCGCGCGCGGTCGCCAATGCAGACCCGGCCGCTGGCTCCGTCCGTGGCGGTCCCGCCGGTGCGAGTTGGGGGTCTAGACGCGTGCCAGTGGCAGCACCACGACTTGGTCCCCGTGTGGACAGCCTGCTGTTTTTCCCAGCGCTCCCGCGCCGCGCTGCTGGCGGCGGCACGCGGTAACAGCATCCCCTCCCACCTGCGCAACACGGAGCGCGCGGCGCCAAGGGGATCACCTCCATCCCCCGAGGGCGTCACCCGCGCGTGTCGGACCGACTGTGCTCTGGCCGTCCCGCGCGCCCCCTTCAGGGACCCACACTTGCAGCAAAAAGGATTGACATTGTCCGGGCCAGCACAATCAATAGTGAACGTCAAGTAAAAAAAGAGCAAGCGAACACACACAAGCATGCATCGCCGCGTCGGAGTGCGCACTGCGCCGCCCCGCCACCGCCACTATCACGCACCACGGCGCTCCCCCGTCGTCGGGACCTCGCCAGTCAGCAAACCAAAAAAAGAGGCAACAAAGCACACACGCACACACACACACACACGTACATACAAAATGCATTCACGGACGCAATGGGGCACGCGCAGCACCC
>ENA-ORXR01000499-ORXR01000499.1-marine-metagenome-genome-assembly--contig:-NODE-499-length-53191-cov-13.061208_pt1 | contig 53191 bp, 50 predicted proteins | sample MGYA00237866_ERZ511479 | MGnify/ENA metagenome assembly ERZ511479
CAGCAGCATAGCGCCGACATTGACGGCCAGTGTTGTGCCGTTTTGCGCGCCAACAGCGGCGGCCATAATGACATTGGGGTGGCGGCGATCTTGCTCTGACTTGGCGGCCATTTCAAACACGTCTTCGGCGGTGACCACGGCTTCGCCCTTAGGGTCAGGCATGATAATTTTCGCCATGAGCAGCCCGCCCGGCGCGGACATGAAACAGGCCGCGATCAAATATTCGGCCGGGATACCCAGCTGCATATATCCGGCCATGACTGTGCCCGCAATCGAGGCAAGGCCGGACACCATAATCGCAAATAACTCATAGCGGGTAATGCCGTTAAGGTAAGGCTTTAGGCTTAGCGGCGCTTCGGTTTGACCAACAAAAATATTAGCGATCACATTGAGCGATTCAACGGGTTTTGTACCCGTCAATTTCTGCAGGCCCTTACCGCCATAGCGCACAACGAACTGCATAATTTTCAGATGATAGAGAACCTCCATTAGCGCGGCGAAGAAAATGATAATTGGCAAGACCCGCACCAGAAATGAGAAGCCCTCGAGATCGGACAGATTGCCAAAGACAAACCCGATACCGGCATCAGCGTAGGAAAGAAGCGTCGTAACTTTATTTGCCGCGACTTCGAGCACGCTTTTGCCCCACGGAAGATAAAGCACAAAAATCGCGATGGCGACTTGCAGAGCGAAACACGCCCCGACCGTGCGCAGACGAATGCGCTTACGATTGTCGGACGCAGCCCAAGCGATGAGCAGGATGAGGACAATGCCAATGATGCCAAATGCGCGATGTTCCATGCGGGGTCTTTTTCTAAAAAGGGCGTTTTCCTTACGCGCCGGAGTTTACCAATGCCACGACGGATTCGACGACCTTGGTCATATTCGTAATATATTGCGTTTGGTCGATAACGATATCGGCGTGTATTTGAGACGGGCTGACAAAGGCTTGATGGGCGGGCTCCACTTGGTCATGGAATTGTCGCAAGACATCATCGCGGGATCGTCCGCGTTCCGTCGTATCGCGTTCCAACCGCCGGGACAGCCGCAGCTCCGGCGCGCAGCGCATGAAGACGCTGTGGTCAAACACATCGCGAAGTTCGGGCTGCGCCAAGAGCAATATGCCCTCGACAATAATCAGCGGCCGCGGATTGCGCGGCTCTGTCGGGGTGCGGCGTTGATGTGTTGTGAAGTCATAATTGGGCAGGGCCACCGCTTCATTGCGTTTAAACGCCAGCAAGTTTTCACGTAGAAGCTCAAAATCGAGCGCTTCCGGAATATCGAAATTGACCATGGGCGATCCGCCGCGTTCCCGAATGTCGTGGTAGTAGTCATCCTGGCGAACCAAGCGGCAAATTTCCGCGCCGACATAGTCGCGTAAGTAAGCGGCGAGGGTAGATTTTCCGGAACAACTTCCCCCTGCAATGGCAAGGATGCGAGGAGAATCAGGAAGCGGGGAGAGAGTCGACATGGTGTGCTTTTAGGGCAACAGCGCACAAAAAAACACACAGTGTGGTATTTTAGATTTGGGGATAAAACCGACGTCCGCGCCGCCCAACATGACGGAATCTCCACATTTATGGGGGTTTGGAGTGGTTTCAAGCCGGCGGCGGGGGTGTGGGTAACTTTCTCTATCAAGTCGCCTCATATTTGCGTGTCATAAGCCTGTCATATAACTGCGCCATATGCCGCTCAAATTTACTCAAACCAGATATGGGTCCCCTAAAATGAACAAAACTTTCGCCTCCTTCGGCCTCAGTGCCGTTATGTCAGCGAGCACAATCGCCCTGACACTCGCCGCGACCACAGGCGTCGCACATGCACAGGTCACATCCTCATCCATCAATGGTATGGTTGTTGATTCCAACGGTAATGGAATTGCAAACGCATCTGTCGCGCTCGTCAACACGGCCACAGGCTTTGCCCGGACTGTTTCCACTGACAGCGGCGGCTCATTCACAGGCCGCAACCTGCCCATCACCGGTCTATATAGCATCACAGTCCGCGCGCCCGGCTTCCAAGGCGAAGTCGTTGAAGGCGTCGCGCTCTCCTTGAGTGACGATACACAACTTAGCTTTCAACTGGACGGTTTGTCCGGTGGCGGCGACACAGTCGTTGCAGTTGCGCAGCGTCAGGTCGTGACGAATTTAGCATTGGGTCCAAATGCGAGCTTTGGGCTTGAAACATTGGAAAATGCCCCGTCCATCAACCGGAATATCGCTGATGTTATTCGTATCGACCCTCGCGTCTTTGTTGACGAAGGTCGCGGAGGCATCAATTCAGTTCAGTGTGTCGGCCAATCTTCACGCTTCAACTCAATCACGCTTGACGGCATTGCTTTGAATGACAGCTTTGGTTTGAACTCTAACGGTTACCCAACAGAGCGTCAGCCTTTCCCGTATGACGCACTGGAGCAAGTCTCAGTTGAGATCGCGCCATTCGACGTAAAATATGGCGGCTTTACAGCCTGTAACATCAACTCCGTGACCAAATCCGGTACAAATGAATTCCACGGCAGTGCTTTTGTGGATTACACGAATGACTCACTTCGCGGTAAAAACGTCAAAGACGTTGATTTTGACTTCGGTAACTTTGACGAATTCCGTTACGGCGTCGGCATTGGCGGACCGATCATTAAAGATAAGCTTTTCTTCTACGCCTCTTATGAGGGGCTAGACGGCGCGAACACATATCCGCAAACGGCAATTACGGTTGGTGATGGTGACTTTCAAATCAACCAAGCGCAGATTGACGAAATCGCACAAATTTCGCGTGATGTTTACCAATATGATCCCGGTTTCATCCCGGATAGCTTCGGCAATAAAGACGATAAAATCCTCGTCCGCCTTGATTGGAACATCAGCGATGCACACCGTGCTTCCGGTACAGTCAACTGGAATGACGGCTTCAACATTGTTCGGTCCGATGGCGACACAGACGAATTAGAGTTTTCAAATCATTTATATGAGCGCGGCACAGAGCTGTTCTCATATTCCGGTTCATTGTTCTCTGACTGGTCGGATAACTTCTCGACTGAATTCCGGGCCAACTATATCGACGTTGACAACCGTCAGGAAAGTATTGGCGGCAATGATTTCGGTGAATTCCGTGTCACGGTAGACAGCCCTACCGGCAGAGGTGACGTTGACGTTTATCTCGGCGGGGACGATTCACGTCAGTCCAATGATTTGAACTACACTGTTTTGCAGCTATTTGGCCGCGCCAGCTATTCAATGGGTGACCACAGCTTCACATTTGGCGGTGAGTATTCCGAATTGGATATCTTCAACCTTTTCGTTCAGCACACAGAAACTGAAATCCGTTTCAACTCTGTCGACGATTTCCGCAACGGCATCGCCAGCCAGATTGAGTATAACAACTCACCAACGCAAAATCCTGATGACGCTGCTGCGAATTGGGGGTATTCTCTCAACACGCTTTACGCACAGGACGAGTGGACTGTCTCAGACGCTTTAACAGTTATTCTTGGCGCGCGTTATGACTGGTATTCATCAGATGACAAACCAACGGAAAACCCGGCTTTCACGGCTGATTATGGTTTCTCAAATGCGCAAAACTTTGACGGCGAAAGCTTGTTCCAGCCGCGCCTGGGCTTCACATATGATGCGACAGATACATTGCAAATCCGCGGTGGTGCAGGTCGTTACTCCGGTGGTAACCCAAATGTTTGGTTGTCTAACAACTATTCATCCAACAACATCACACAGGTTGGCGCACGTTTACGAGGCGATATTGATTTGTTCGCTTTGGATTACACAGACGCTGAAGACGGCGTTCCAAACGGACCTGGTTATGCAATTCCAACAGAACTGTTTGACAGTGTTGGAACCGGCGTTGGCCGTAACTTCGAAATCAACTATCTGGACCCGGACTTCAAAATCCCATCCGATTGGAAATACTCATTGGGCGCAACTTTTACGCCTGACTTCGATACGGGGGAGAGCCTCTTCGGTGGACAGTGGTTGTTCCAAGCTGACTTGCTTTGGTCAGACAGCGAAAACACAGCGATTATCCAGCGCGGTGACTTGGTCGAAACCGGCTCACGCACGGTTCAAGTGGAAGAAGATGGTACTGTGTATGACGTTACTGTTCCAACTTTCAGCAGCGATTTGATCGATAGCTTCACACTGACAAATGCGGACAAGTCCAACAGCGCATTCGTTGCATCTATCGGTGCATCCAAACGCTGGGATAGCGGTTGGTCTATGCGTGCAGGTTATGCGTATTCTGACGCTAAAGATGTTCAGCCAATGACAAGCTCTGTTGCGTTCTCGAACTACAACAACCGCGCTTACCTGAACCCGCAAGAACAAATCTTGTCGACGTCTAACTACAACACCAAGCACCGCTTCACAGCGTCTGTGGCGAATAAGAGTGACTGGATCATCAAGGATTATGATACGAATATTTCTGCGTTCTTCCAATCACAGTCCGGTCAGCCATACTCTCGTACGCTAAACGGCGTCGCGAATAACCTTTACCGCTTTACACCTTTCCTCGGAAATAGCGGCGATAGCATCCTGTTGCCAGGTACTGAGCGTAACGAGTTTACGTCACCAAGCTGGACAAAGATTGACCTCCGTATCAGTCAAGAGCTGCCGGGCTTGCGCGCCGAAGATCGCTCGGAAGTCTTCATGGTTATTGATAACCTGACAAACCTGGTCAACAGCGATTGGGGTGTTCTTGAACGTCCTGCATTCCCGAACACGCTGAACCAAGGTCAACGTTTCGGTATCAACCAAGCGTCTGCATATGAAATTCGTTTCGGTGCCCGTTACGACTTCTAAGACATAGGTCCCAGATATAGATTTCAAAAGGCGCTCTTCGGGGCGCCTTTTTTATTGGGTGAACGATCAGCGTATTTCCTCTTTCCTTTTGATATAATCCACAGAACCGTGATTGCGCCGCCCCTTGCGCCCATCGTCATGGTGGGGAAGAAACGGGTTTAACCTTGGGGGACTATCTATGACCGGACTCATTGGTATCTTTGTTTTGTTGGCGGTGGCGTGGCTGTTTTCTGAAACCAAATCCGCCGTGCGTTATGATCTGGCCGCGCGCACGCTCGCGCTTCAAATTGCCATTGCGATATTCGCGCTATTGACCCCATTGGGCGATATCGTGTTGGGGGGCATGTCGGCAGGTGTAGAGGCCATGCAAGGTTTCGTCAGGCAGGGCACGACTTTCATGTTTGGCAATTTGGGTGACGATAAGGGCGGCACCAATGTCATCTTCTTCTTCCAGATCCTGCCCATTATTATTTTTATTGCGGCGCTGTTTTCTGTGCTGTTTCACTTACGTATTATGACGTGGATTATTCGCGGCATAGGCTCCGCCGTTCGCAAGATTACGGGCGCAAGTCGTTTGGAATCCACCTGCGCCGCTGCCAATATTTTCGTCGGCATGGCGGAAGCGCCGCTGACAGTCCTGCCTTACCTGCCGAAAATTACGCGGGCCCAGCTTTTCGTGATGATGAGCCTAGGTCTGTCTTCTGTGGCGGGCACGGTTTTGGTCGCCTATTCCGCCATTGGTATCGATCCGAAATTGCTGATTACGGCGGCGCTGATGGCCGCTCCGGGCGGTCTTTTAATGGGGCGCATTATTGTCCCGGAAACGGAAGACCCCTTTGATATTGATAGTGCGGAAGCCAAATCCATTGAGGGCAGCCGCGCAGGGTCTTTGATTGAGGCCCTGACGAATGGCGCAATGACGGGCCTCCAAATTATGCTGGCCGTTATGGCGTTGCTGATAGCGGTGCTATCCGTTATCGCGCTTTTAAACGGTATATTGGGCGGCGTTGGCGGCTGGTTCGGCTATCCCGACCTATCATTGGAAGGCATATTTTCCACACTATTCCGTCCCGTCGCTTGGATAATCGGCGTGCCGTGGGATGAAACCGCGGCGGCCGGGCAATTCCTCGGTGAAAAAGTTATTCTGAATGAATTCCTCGCCTATTTTAATTTCGTTGGCGTGAAGGATGATTTCTCCCAACAAGGACAAATTGCGATTACTCTAGCTCTATGCGGCTTCGCTAATTTCGGCGGCTTGGCCATTCTGATCGCGGGCCTGTCCGCCGTTGTGCCGGAGCGGAAAACGGAAATCTCCAAACTGGGATTGAAAACGGTTTTAGCCGGGAACCTGTCAAATTTCATGAGCGCCGCTATTGCCTCTGTCGTCATCGCGATTGCAGGCTTGATTGGTCTTTCGCCTTTGTAATTGGCTTTCAAATTTTTGGTGACCTTTTTTCATGACGTTTCTTCATGACCTTTCCTCTGGCCAATGCGTGAGAAAACCTATAGGGCCTGAAAAATTTATTTCGATTTATGGAGTTTTCATTTGAATCTACTTGGCCACATCCCCGCATTTTTCAACGACCTGTCCCCTTGTGAGAATATGGATGAGGCTCTGCGCGAGTTGGGGCGTTTGTATAATGGCGCGGTTGAAGACTTGAATACGGCGTTTGAGAATTATGCGGCCAAGGGGGAAGCGCCCGCCGGGCCAATGCCAACCTATCCATATTTATTAGTGCGCATCGGTAAGCGGCGGACCGGGGATATCAAATTCTCCGGCTTTGTCTCCATTCGCGGGGCCGGGTGGTACGGCACCTCCATCACCGCGCCTGATATTTTCGAAAGCTATCTCCTTGATCAATTGGGCCGGATCGAAGCGGCCAATGAGGTCGAATATTATGTCGGACCATCCGACATGAAAATTCCGCTCGTCTTTGCAATTGACCCATCATCCTTTGAGTTGTCCGCAGAACGTTCCGCCGCTATTGGGCAGCATTTCCCGCTACCCGATTTGACCCACATTCATGATGATCTTGCAGATGGGGTAAAAGAACGTGCCTCGGGCGAGCCATATCCGCTCGCCTTATTTCCTGCACTGCGCACAGATTACTCCCTGCAACGTTTGCGTCACTATTCAGGAACGCAGCCGGATTGCTTCCAGAAATTCGTCATTTTCACAAACTATCAACGCTATGTGGATGAGTTCGTAGAGCATGCGCGTGAGGTGGTTGGAAAAGACCCTTTGATTACCGGATTTTGTTCTCCGGGGCAGGGGGTCATTACGGATGGCGGCGATTATGAAGAAGACCCGAATTTTAAACTGCCGCAAATGCCAGCCTATCACCTTATGGCGGAGGATGGCATGGGTATCACGCTTATCAATATCGGGGTTGGGCCGTCCAATGCGAAGACGATTACGGATCATATTGCAGTGCTGCGAAGTCATTGTTGGTTGATGCTCGGCCATTGCGGGGGTCTGCGTTCCTCACAAGTATTAGGTGATTTCGTTTTGGCTCATGCTTATTTACGCGATGATCAAGTGCTGGATGATGTTTTGCCACCGGATATTCCATTGCCGACAATTGCCGAAGTTCAGATTGCTCTAACGGAAGCTATCAGCGACGTCATGAATTTATCCGGCCAAGAGATGAAACGTCATGTGCGTACAGGCACAGTGGTAACAACGGATGACCGAAATTGGGAGATGCGCTATGCGGCCCTACGCCCGCGTTTAAACCAGTCTCGCGCGATTGCGATCGATATGGAAAGCGCGACGATTGCGGCGAACGGCTACCGATTCCGCGTGCCATATGGGACGTTGCTTTGTGTCTCCGACAGACCGCTTCACGGCGAAATAAAACTGCCGGGCACAGCCGCTGTCTTCTACCGGTCCCGCGTGGCGCAGCATTTGAATATCGGGCTGGAAGCCATGCGCATCATGAAAACCGGTGCGGAGAACGGGACGCTGCATTCGCGGAAACTTCGCAGTCTGGACGATCCGGTTTTCCGTTAAACGTAAAATGCCCTCCATATTGGAGGGCATTTTATTTTTATAAGTGTTGGCTCAGACGAAGAAAATAACAACAACGCCAAGGAGAATTACGGCGGCAACGGTGGAAAGACCCAATACGACAGGCATGCCTTTAACACGTTTACCAGCTCGCGCGTCGACTTTTTCAATATGTGTTTTGCCATCAGGCGCTTCGTAACTCATGGACTAATCTCCAAATATCTGTGTCGATATGATGAACCCTAAAGAGACAGCTGCAGCCGTCGATCCCATGGGGTGTTCTTTTATTTTCTCCATCAGCGCAAGGATGCGTGGATCGTTTTGCATATCAGCTGGAATATATTTCGCGAGGGGATCAAGGCTCATTTCTGCCTCGACATCTTTCGGCTTAACTTTGTGTCCGCGCGAGGTAAAATACACAATCCCTGCAAGAATGAAAAAGAGGACGCCGACAGCTAAAAAGCCGAACTCCGCGCCCCAGGTTTTCATAATCCAGACAAAGCCTGAAATGATAAAAAATACGCCCGCGAGGCCGATGAGGCCCAGCGCAATAATTACGCCGGCCAATCGTTTAGCTGGCCGGCGTGCGCGCGCGTTGATGATTAACGGCGCGAGGGCAAAAGCCGTTCTGGCGAGAGCCATTTGATTAGCCGCGTGTGATCGCGCCAAGCACAATGCCAGCACCGACCGCAATCGCGATGGATGTCAGCGGATTCTCTTTAATTTGCGACTCAGCTTTCGATGTTAGCTCGTCATATTTGGCTTTGGCAACATCAGCCTTTTCCGTCGCGACAGCCTTGGCTGCGGCCGTGCGCTCATTGACGCTTTCTTTCGTTTGCATCTTCACAGCGTCCGCTAATAAGGCGATATCATTGCGCAGAGCTTCGATTTGCGTCTGGACGTCGGGCTTTAGGGCTACAACGTTCTTCTTTGCGGGTGTTTTGGGTGTCTTAGTCGCCATTATATGTCTCCGTTAAATCATTAGGTCGCGCGCCATTATTGGTGCAGCGTCATATCATTAACGAAGCGGTGGGAAGTTCGTTCCAAATCAGTTAAGAAAATTTATGATTGTCCGGGGCTTGACAAAACTTAGTTCTCACGCTGGCGCTGGAAGGTTAATCGGCACGTATAGCCTTGGGTCGAGCTTTCAGCGGTATAGGTTCCGCCCAATTGTCGTGCGAAACCTCGCATCAGCTTTTCCCCGGTTCCCGTGCTGGTAGTCAGTTCGGGACTTACGGCATCTCTAATAGCCGCAGCCTCTGCGCCAATGCCGTTATCTTGAACGGTTAGCGTAAACACGCCATTGGCCTCGACAAGCGTGACACTGATCGTGCCTCCATCAGGCAGTCCGTGTTTTGCAGAGTTCGTCAAGGCTTCCACCATAAATAAAGAGATCGGTGTGGCCGTATCGGCATTTATCGCGCCAGCATCCACATGCGAGACGATCCGGATATTGCGTCTCTCGAAATCCAAAGCCCGGCTTAGGCGAGCGGTTAACTCCGTCATGAAAGGCACGAGATCCACGCTCATCAGAGCTTCGGACTCATGCAGTGTTTTATGAACTTGGGAGATGGCCGTAATCCGGTTTCGAGTGTCGTCCAAAGCCTGGGTATAGAGCGGGTCTTTCACTTGACGCTTCCCCATATTGAGAAGCGAGATGATAATTTGGAGATTGTTTTTAACGCGGTGGTGAACTTCCCGGAGGATTTCGTCCTTCTCGTTAAGTGACTCTTTTAAGTCGGTCTCGCGGTCCACGATACGGCTGGCCATTTTTCTGAAACTTTTACGTAAATCGTTGATTGCATCCGCATTTTTTTTATATTTACCAGCGGACGGAATTTTATTCGAATCGGAGAATTTTAGTACGTCCCTCCGCATGGCGCGAATACGAGCCAAGATAAGGTTCTCAAGTGCCAGCCAGATCGCGATATAGGCAAATATCCATGCTAAAACGGGCAGTAAGACAGATGCCAATGGATTTACACGGTTCCACGAAATAAGGCTCGGTTTGGGAGTGGAGATGGCCAGAAACAAATCGTTTTCCCGTGTTGGGAGCAACACAATCTGTCTCGATTTGTCTTCGGTATCGGTCAAGTTCCGCGTCACCCGGTCCTCATTATTGAGAAGCTCTGCCCAACTCTCCCGCGTGTTTTTCGTCCCGACGCTATCTCCGACAAGGATCTGACCGTCTCGGCTGAAAATAGAAACCCGTACATCCCGGGGCAGGATTTCGCGATTTCTCAGCTCCCGCAGGGTTGAAAGATCATAGCTGGAGAAGAAAATATTCTGAAGGTTTTTATCTCGGTCGTAATTGCCATAGCCAATGACAAGTGTGCGTTTGGGGCCGACGCTGTCCGCGCCAAACTCAATCACTTTGAGCTGGAAGGGATCTTGCGGGGTCAAGGAGGTTAGGGCCGCATCCATTAAAACGCGGGTTCGGATTTCCCTGACAGCGCAGATGTCCCGCTTGTCACCCCAGTGAACGGCCATGTTGTAAATATCATTAACGTCGCGCGTTATGCGTCTTAAATCTGCCTCACAGGTTTCAGGCCTGACGAGATCAGCCGAAAGACTTAAAATTGACTTTGCGGTTTTCAGCAGGTCAACGATGTCTGAGACAGCTTCTTCTGCGGAAACGTCCAGAGCGGTCTCCCGCAATTTCGTTTCTCTCTGATAATCATAATAAGATTGCCAAATAGACAGCAATAAAATCGGCAAGAGGGCGATGGCCAATATGAGACCAAAACGCCGTCTCAGGTCGCCCCTATTAAGCGTCTCAGTTTGCCCCGCTTTTCCCACAATTTATCTCGCCAAATTATCGGTTAGCGAGCTTATCGGCTTCATCAAGGATGGCGTCCATGGCTTGCAGGGCACCGATGCCATCCGTTTTGTTCTCGAAATCACCTTCATCCATAATGGACTGTAAAGTTTTTCGCGCGCGACTGACGCGGCTTTTGATTGTGCCAGTGGCGCATTCACACACGTCTGCGGCCTCTTCATAAGACATACCTGTTGCGCCGACGAGAATAATAGCCTCGCGCTGGTCATCTGACAGGCGGTCCAAAGCGGAACGGAGTTCGTTCAATCTAACACCGTCGTCTTGATTGGAGACAGAAACGATTGTCTGCTCTGCCACTTCCGGTTCAAGCGATGTCGCGCGCCAAGAGCGGCGCTTGATGGAATAGAACTGATTGCGAAGGATCGTGAATGTCCAAGCTTTCAAGTTTGAACCCGGACGAAAACGCTCGCGAGCATTCCAGGCTTTTAGCAGCGCATCCTGCGCCACATCATCCGCCAATGTCGCATTTCCACACAAGGACCGAGAAAACGCGCGCAAGTGCGGGATGAGGGCTGTGAGGTCATTTCGGAAGTCTTCCTCGTTAAACGGGATCACCTCTTCTTCAGTGTCAGACTTTGAGGCCTCTTCAGAACCTTGGTCGGAACCTTGCTGTGTGTCTGACATACTAAACGCTCTCATTATCTGCGCCGGGCGTAGTTGTATCAGCCTTTGCCAGCAAGCTTAGAAAGTCTGACGGAATAGGTTCATTCACAACGTCATCATACATCTGGCGCAATGACGAGCCGATCTTGTCTTTTAATGGGTCATCAGAAAACTCTGTAACGGAGGACCGCTTCTCTTTGTGTTTTTGAACTTTGTCTTGGCTCATGGCGGGCTTTCAAAAAAATACAAATATCGACTGGAACCCATGTCCGCATTGCGCGTAAGTCATGTGTAACACTTAGGTGGTAATTCGTTTAACGCGAGGGAACGCGCGTTAGTTCCGAAAAAAATGTAAAAGTTCCACAAAAGTTATGAAGTGAGACAATACAATGAGCCTAGTCGAAACCTATGGTCCATATCTTCCCTATTTACGTCGTTTTGCGCGCGCTTTGACAGGCTCGCAATCCTCTGGAGATACCTATGTTCGCACAGCTTTGGAGGCATTGGCGGCGGGTGAGGCAAGTGTTGATGGGGATTTACACCCAAAAATTGCGCTTTACCAGATGTTTTTAGCGATTTGGTCAACAACGGGCGCACAGTTAGAAACCGAAGGCGAAGTTGAAGGCTCCGCCGCTGTTCAGCGAGTCTCCAAGCTCACCCCGGCGTCGCGCCAAGCCTTTTTGCTGCAATCCCTCGAGGGTTTGTCCATCGATGATACGGCATCGGTGATGAAGGTAACGCCTGCTGAGGCGCGCGATATGATCAAAGAGGCCGAAGCGGATATAGAGAAAGAGCTACGGACAAATGTGCTCATTATCGAAGATGAACCGATTATTGCGGCGGATATTGAGGGGCTTGTCTTGGAGCTGGGTCATACGGTCGACAGCATCTCAGCAACGCGCGGCGATGCGGTTCGCAATGCGAAAGAGAAAACGCCGGGCTTGATACTGGCAGATGTTCATTTGGCGGATGGAAGCTCAGGCATTGACGCCGTAGACGATATCCTAGCCGAGTTTAATGTGCCTGTAATCTTCATCACGGCCTTCCCGGAGCGGCTCCTAACGGGTGACAAGCCCGAGCCGGCTTATCTGATCTCGAAACCTTTTGAGCCGGATAATGTGAAAGCGGCGATCAGCCAGGCTTTGTTTTTCCATGGTGCGTAGGCACTAAAGAAAACAATCGAGATTTTGCTTTTCGGCTCATATTGTAGTCCAAATAAAAGCCGCCCTCGCGATTACCTCGTTAGGGCGGCTTTATAAGAGCTCTTCAAACTTTGCGGTCTGACTTCGAGCCAATCTTTCAGTCTGTTTTATCGTATGGCGCTCGATGTTGCAGCAGACCCACCAAACTCGAATTCAACAATAACAGCGCGGCCGTTTACGGCCCGTGTATCCAGCTCAGCATCTCGTGCCGCGCGCTCCATATCTAAATCAGTTTCATAAGCTTTCACAAACTCTGTGGCTTCTTTTGCTCGGTTATCGGCTAAAGCCAGCTCGTCTTCATTCATGTTTTCAAATTTCAGATTGACGATACGGATGGTTGCATTCTCACACCCTGCTGCTGCGTCGACGGCTTGATGCAGAAATGCTGCAGAATGTGTCTCAACATATTCGTCTTTAAAATAAACGGGGATAGTCTCGTCTTCGCAATTATTCAGCGCGGAGATTTTCATGTCTGTAAAGGCGTCATAGGTATCTTCCTCTATCTCGACGCTCGCATCGGCGTTTTGATTTCCAACCAAGCTCGGAATAAAAAACACGGGGACGATGAATATGAGACAGAAGAAAAACCGTAACATCTTGTTCACTCACTTGTTAGCGCCGGTCAGCCAATCCGCCGGTCACAAGAGCAACGGCACAATGTGGGAATGGTTCCGCTAAACCATGACTTTTTATTAACCATGTTTGCGGAACCGCTGCGCTGCTGAGCACGTATTTGGTTCTAAGAACTCAATAATCAGGAGATTTTTTTCATGGCAAAACCTTATAACAAAGGCACAAAAGTGCAGTGGAATTGGGGCAACGGCACAGCTACGGGCAATGTTCAGGAGAGCTTCACAGACGATGTCACACGGACAATCAAAGGAAATGAGGTCACGCGCAAAGCCTCTGCCGACTCGCCCGCATATATGATTGAGCAAGAAGACGGTGACCGCGTTTTGAAATCTCATTCCGAGGTCAAAAAGGCCTAAATTTAATTTTTTTTGGTCCTAAACATCGTTCAAATGTCTGGTCATAAAGACCAATATGTGGTCACAAAGGGAGCCTTCGGCTATCCTTTCTTGGCCGGATCTCTTTGAGGACCTGACCCATTCGCTCTACCGCCCGTATCTTAAAGCTCTGGCAAGACTTACAGAGCAGCTATTATTTCATTCCGACCATTATGGCGCTGGGGTCAGTTGCTCTGGCGTTTATAACGGTCGCGATAGACCGCTCGCTCGACCCCGATACTTTCAAAATGTCGGGGGTTTTGGCTCCAAATAGCGTCGAAGGCACGCGCACAATTTTATCAATCGTTACGGGATCTATGATCTCAATTGCTGGGGTCACATTTTCTTTGACGATGGTGGCAGTGACAAATGCGGCCGCGCAATATGGTCCACGTCTGATCGGAAATTTCATGCGGGACAAAGCAAATCAATTCACGCTGGGCGTTTTTACATCAACCTTTATCTATGGCTTATTAATTTTGCGCGTTGCCCATGCCGGCGATCCGAATTCGTCCGGCGATAACGCAATGGAATTCATTCCAAACGTCTCAGTCCTCGTTGCGATGATGATGACGCTTCTTTCGGTCGGTGTGCTCATTTACTTCATCCATCATATTCCAGAGACATTGAACGTGGGAAATATCACAGCGCGGATAGGCCGAGACTTGCGGGACAGGTTGCGCGTGCTTGTCACCCCGGAAGATAAACATCGCCAGCGATTGGATGATGATGAGGCTAATTACGACGTAGACCTGGCTTTGCGCGTCCCGGCTAAGGATGAAGGATATGTCCAAACCCTCAATTTTTCCTACTTGGTTAAGGTCGCAACGGAGCATGATTTAATCATAGATTTGCAGTTCCAACCCGGTGATTTCGTTGTTTGCGGCGATGTATTGCTTGACGCTTGGAAAGTTGACGGAACTAAAATCGAGATGGATGACGAGGACGCGCTGATTGACAGCATCCGCAATGCCTATGCGATGGGGCAATCCCGTACGGTGCATCAGAACTTGCTCTACCTCGCGGACGAACTCGTCGAGGTTTTGGCGCGCGCCCTGTCTCCGGGAGTAAATGATCCTTACACGGCGACGAATTGTATTCATTGGTATCAATCTGCTCTCAATGTCATGGTCGCAGAGCCGGATCCGATTGCAGACAGGTTTGATGAGCAAAATATCCGCCGCGTGATGACGAGACCTTTGACGTTTGAAACAATGCTGCATGTCTTTGGGGGAAAGAGCCGACCCTATGTGGCCTCTGACAAAATTGCGGCGGCGGAAATGCTGTCCATGCTTGGAAAATTGCGGGCGCGCGCCACTTTAGAGTCTCGCAAAACAGCTCTCGCGAACGAGATGTCGGACTTAGTCAGAGCGGCCTATGATGCTTTATCGAATGAGGTGGACCGGGAGTTCATTGCCGATTTGGCCAAGAAGATCACATCTGGACTGAAAGATAACGCCTCCTTGGAAAAATCTCGCCGCGAGGAAGGCTGGCTGGGCGGCACCGCTTAGGCCATGAAGACGAGTATCCAATCGATGTATGGTTTGTTAACATAGATTATCGTTTCTGCGGCGTTTTTGCTTTAACACGCATTCAACGCTGGGCTTTTATGGCTCCGAATATTATTTTGATGAGGCCTGTTCTGTCCGAAAACTCTCCCGAAACGAAACGCCTCTCGGCGCTAAACGCCACAAACCTTTTGGACAGTCCGGCGGAGCTGCGTTTTGATCGTATCACACGTATGGCGCAAAATGCCCTGGGCACGAAAGTCGCGCTGATTTCATTCATTGATGAAAAACGGCAATGGTTCAAATCCACGGCGGGGACAGAGGTCGCTGAAACTCCGCGGGATGTGGCTTTTTGCGATCATGCTATTCGCACGCCGGATAATGTCATGGTTGTTTTAGACGCGGCCAAAGATCTCCGTTTTTCTGAAAATCCGCTTGTAACAGGTGATCCAAATATTTCCTTCTACGCAGGTGCGCCCCTGGTGACGGAGGATGGACAAGCGCTTGGTACGCTTTGCGTTATCGACAGTGAACCGCGTGCCGAATTTTCGGACGACGATAGACAGCTTTTATCGGATTTAGCCGAAACCGTCATGAGTGAGATAAATCTGGCGCAGGCGCAGCAAGAAAATGCGGACCTCAATCTCATCAATGAGGAATTGCAGCACCGGATGGGAAATATGTACGCACACATTTCTGGCTTGATCTCTATGCTGGGACGGTCGGATGCGTCGCGGGATCAATTACTCCGCCGCTTGCGTAGCAAAATCACGATTCTCGCGCACACCCAAGCTCTATTGGCCAAACATAGTTATAGCCGAGTGTCTTTGCGAGAGTTGGCGGAAACAACATTGGCACCATTTGGCCTGAAAAAGGCTGATAAGATGGGACGAATTTCAATTCAGATGGATGAGGATACTGAAGTCTCAGCCCGCGCGGCGTTCACATTGACTCTTATGCTTAATGAACTGGCCACGAACGCCATGAAGCACGGCGCACTCGCCGCCGATGCGGGGAAAGTGGATTTTTCCTGGACGCTTTTGCCGACGCCCAAACTGTCTTGGCGGGAAACTTTACCGGAGCCTATTATAATTGACGACCCCGAACTCGGGACAGGTTTTGGTATGCAAATTTTATCCAGAATTGTACCCCTCGATTTTCAAGGGGAAGCGGAATTTGACATATTGCCGACGGGGCTAAATTATCAGGTCACCGCGCTGCGCGACCGTTTAGTAGGCGCGCCCACAGAGCTTTAGTCCAGATTTTTTGCATTAGATGTTTGGCTGTCGAGCATTTCTTTAACAGTCCAGGAGAGGACGGCTGCCAAAATTGTGCGTAAAATAAATCTCATGTTTTGTTCCTGAAATAGGCGTTCGTGTTGAATATGTAACGGACGGACAGCCTTCAAAGTTCCGTAAAACTCAAGGCCTTATGAGGGCAAGACATTTGCGCTCCGCCAATTTTAATCCCCGCCTTGAAGGCACGGAAAGCTCGCGGACCGTCTCTTCCCGCTCCGCCTCAGATATTTCAGCCAGAGCGATGACATCCGGATGGATATAGGACGAGCGGCAAATCGCAGGTGTGTTGTGCAGCCTCGCGGAAGCGGCTTCACTCAAGGATTTTATCGTCGGGTTTTTCTCGCCGGCGGCCTTAAAAGCGGCGACGCTGCCATGCCATGTGCGAAAGGTCTTGGCCGTGAAATCATCCGGGAGATAGGCGTTGACATCGGCGCTATCCAAGCGGCAGACGTCTCCGCGCGCGTTGATATATTGAAATATGTTCCGGCCCGGCAGATCGTCAATCTGATCCAATGTCTTCGCCAGTGTTTTGTCTCGGATCGTCTTGCGAACGCGCTTGCCGCCTTTCGCCTTATAGTCGAGGGCAAAGCCATGTTCTGTCATTTTGAAATGCCGGGTGCGCAGCGTCGACGCACCAAAACTTTCGCCCTCATAGCCCCGATTGCCGATACGAAGCGCCCCGCGATCAATTAGCCGAACAAGCGCGGCGCAGACATACCTTTGGTCCGGAGACTCCCGCCGCAAATCGCGTGCAACCTTGGCCCTGATATTTGGCAAAGTATCCGCAAAGTCGGCCAAACTATCAAATTTTTGGCGATTGCGAAATGCGCTCCAATCCGCATGATATCGATATTGCTTTCGGCCTTTCTCATCACGTCCCGTCGCTTGCAAATGCCCGAACCGATCTTTGCAAATCCAGATCTCTTGATAGGCGGGCGGAAGGCCCAACGCATCTATGCGTGCAACGACATCTGGTTTTTTGAGAATTGCCCCATCAGTCTCATGATAGGAAAACCCTTTGCCGCGACGCCGCCGCGTATATCCGGGTTCCGCATCGGAACTATAGCGCAGCAATTTCGGCAAGGTGGACATATACAAATTTAACCCTCTGACGCAGTGATTCGTTCCCGACTGCTAATCTTTGCGCCCACGACGGAACTCCCGGGGCCGAGAGTCGTAGGGTTAGGTAAGGGCCCGCAAATATTGCAGACGAAACACTAAAGGAAAGAAATCAATGTATTGGTCAGTTGGATTTTTGGTCAGTGTGATTTTAGCGGCTTGGGCCTTCTTTCATATCTGGCAATCGCCAACCGAAACCGTGACGCGTGTACTGTGGTCGCTCTTCGTTGTAGTCTTCCCGTTTTTCGGAACCTTGATCTGGTTCATTGCCGGACCAAAAGCCGAACGCTCTTCTAAATAGAGAAAAATACACCCCAGACGCATTGCCACATGCGGGGGAGTATGAGTAAGGGGTTATCATGCTGTCTGTGCTCGACATTTTTCGGATTGGGATTGGCCCGTCCTCAAGCCACACCGTGGGGCCTATGCGTATCTCGCAAAGGTTCTGGAAACGCTTAGGAAAGACAGGGCATTTAGATAGCACTGACCGAATTCGGATGATCTTTCGGGGGTCTTTGGCCTTTACAGGTATTGGTCACGGTACGCCGCGAGCGGGCCAGCTTGGCTTGCTCGGGTTCAAGCCGGAAACCATCGATTTGGACGCGGCGGAATCTGCTATTGCTGCGATGAAAGTTGAAGGCGCGTTCACGCGCGACGGACGACGCGTTAACTTCGACCCCGAAAAAGACCTCGTTTTAGATTATGAGCAAGCGGCTGATTTGCACCCGAATGAAATGGAAATGCAGGCCTTTGATAAGAGCGGCGCCCAGATTTATGCGCGAACCTATTATTCAACGGGCGGCGGATTTACGGCCAGTCATGCACAGCTCTCTAAACCTGCCAAGAACGACACAATTTCGATCGGAGGCGGCGCAGTGCCTTATCCGTTTGGATCGGCAAAAGAGCTTCTCGCTCACTGTGCGCAAGATGATATTAGTGTTGCGGATTTGATTTTTGCGAATGAAGACGCTCGGAGGCCGCGCGAGGAGACGGAACGCCGTTTGGACCGCATCATATCCGTCATGTTAGCGGGGATCGAGCGCGGCCTGAATACAAGAGGGGAACTGCCGGGGGGCTTGCGTGTCACGCGCCGTGCGCCAGATATTTGGGGCAAACTGCGCAGTTCACCGGGCGCGAATGAACGGGAGACTTTGTTCGATTGGCTCAATGTTTACGCTATGGCGGTTAATGAGGAAAACGCGGCTGGCGGCCAAATTGTAACCGCCCCAACCAATGGCGCTGCGGGGATTATTCCCTCCATAATCAGGCATTATTGTTGTGATGAAATGGCGATTCCGAACCCTGTGAAAACGCGGGTATTTTTGGCGACGGCAGGCGGTATCGGCCTGCTATATAAGCAGCGCGCCTCTATATCGGGCGCGGAAATGGGATGTCAGGGCGAGGTTGGCGTCGCATGCTCAATGGCGGCAGGCGGTCTTGCGGCGGTCTGGGGCGGCACACCTGCACAGGTCGCAAGCGCTGCAGAAATCGGCATGGAACATAACCTCGGCCTGACCTGTGACCCTGTGGGCGGCCTGGTGCAAATTCCGTGTATCGAAAGAAACGCGATTGGCGCGGTGAAGGCGGCCAATGCCGCGCGCCTGGCGCTGCACGGCAGTGGTGTCGGGAAAGTCAGTCTGGATCAGGTCATTGAGACGATGCGCCAAACCGGATTGGATATGAGTTCAAAATACAAAGAGACCAGCCAAGGCGGTTTGGCCGTCAATGTGATTGAGTGCTAGCGTTTGTCGAACTTGTCCTTGCGGCGAACACCCATCAACATTTTAGATTCCAGTCGTCCGCGCAGCGCGGCGTAATAGGCGCGCAGGAACGCCGCATCGCTCTCGCCGGATTCCCAGACCCATCCAATTTTTGTCCGAATGCGGTTAGCAACATCCTCTAAAACTTCACGGTCGCTCGCCCGCAGCACGTCTTCCAACACATGTAATTCTTTGATGCCATAAGCATCAATCTGCGCAGGCGTAAAAGCAAATCTTGCGAAGATGGCTTCGTTTTCCGGCTTATCCGTCGTGACCAAATCAGCGGCTAGCATTGGGCGCGGTGAGCGAACAACCCAAGTTCCGGCGACCAAATCGCCGACCCGCAACCGGTCTTTGTTAAACAGCGGAAACAGAAGGAAAATTCCTCCCCAAATTGATGCCAGTAAGCTCATCCAGCCATCAACGCCGCCCATACCAATACCGAATAGAAACATTATTGGTAGGAAGAACCCGATTTCGCGCAGCGCATTTCGGGCAAAAACACTTGCGGCTGAAAGCCGCGCCTTTCCGCGTGCCGCAACACGGATTTTAAGCATCATTTTACCCGGTGTGGCAGCGCGGCGGCCAAGCTCAAACAAGGTGAAATAAAAACTTCGCAGTAAGAATGCGATAAGGGTGATGATTATATCTGCAAGTTCTGAGCTATAAAGACTCATCGAACCCAATGCGAAGGCAGCGGCAAGTAAAACCAGAACTATGATGACTAAGTCTATCGCGAAGGCGCCGATGCGTGCTCCCACGTCGGCCAGTTCAATTTGCAGATCAATGCCTTCGGGCGTGACCAAATGTCGACGTCCTTGCTTTATCTGTTCCGGGGTAAGACTTCCTACGGTACTCATTCTCTGAGCGCCTCATGAGGATCCAGCGCCTTACGGGGTAAGAAGAAATAGAGCATCCAGAAAATCAGCATAAATCCGCCAATGCCGTAACGCAGCCAATCATTTTGAATGAGTTGACGCCCAAAGCCTTCGAGTAGACCCGCTATAAACAACATGACAACGACGCCGCCCAAAATAATCGCAGCTTGTTCGGCTTTGGACCGCATCGATTCCATGCGAGTCATATCTCCCGGAAAGGCGACGGCACGGCCGATTAAAATTCCCCCGGCTCCGGCCAAAATAATTGCGAAAATTTCTGTCGTCCCATGGATCGACAACCACCCACCAATTTCAAATCCGAGGTCCTTTTCTGTGTGAATGGCTACAAATGCGCCAAGCATGAGGCCATTCATCAAGATCAAAATGACGGTTGGGAGAGCAAACGCAAACCCCAGAGCAAACGCAAGAATAGCTACGCCACTATTATGAGAGAACAACGATGCCGCGAAAGCACCCAAAGCGCCATCACCGCTCTCATATCCGTAAATTGACTCACGCAAGGTTTCCGCCGATGCGGAGGGATTTCGATCCCCGGCGAGGCTTTCCGCGACGAAAGAATAATACCAATCAGGGTTGCTGGAGACCAGTACGAAACCGACCAGCATACCGAGGGCGAAGATAATTGTGGAAGCAGAGACATCTTTCCAAGCCCCTTGCATCGCCAAAGGCCAGTCCCGCGCAAAGAAGCCATATATTCGATCACGCAAACGCTTCTGACTGCCGTATATAACGTAATACGCACGGGTGGAGAGGGACTCCAGATAGCTGACGACGCTTTGGTCCAGAGAGGTCGCACGGGCCACGGAGAGCGATGAGAGGGTCGAGCGATAGAGACGGGGGAGTTTGATAATTTCTTCATCCGTCAGGCTCCGGACCGAGCGCGATTCAATGCGCCGCAGCATGTCCTCCATTTCTTTCCACACGTCTTGGCGTTCCTCGCGAAAACGTTTGGATTTTAGGGTCAGGGTCCGGCGGGTCATGACTGATCCTTAAATGTCTGGTCCTTAAATCGCATTGCGGACCTTTAAGAGCATATAGGTGTTGAGCACTTTCATATTCAATGTGTCGGCGTCAGCGTCGATGACATTCACGCCCATACGTTCCAGCCGCCGCAGAACAATATCGCGCTCACGCATCAATCCATCCCCGATGAGGCTCGCAGCGGCTGCTTCAGGCGTGGCCGCGTCCTGGGTAATGAGTTTATCGAGCGCTGTATTTCGAAAAGCGACAAAAATAACGATATGGCGCTTTAGCAGCCGCGCCATGTTCTCGACCATCAACTCGGCTTGCGTGCTGTCGACAAAATCAGTGAAGACAACAATCAATGTACGGCGCTGTAAGTTTTGCGCGAGCTGGCTCAGTCCTAATGTGAAATTGGTCTCGGCTGTCGAATAATCGACGCGTGCAGACACGCGGCGAATTTGGGCGAAGCTGCGTGTGTTGCCAATGGCGGGCGCATAAAGATAGGGTTTCTCGTCAAAGGCATAGAGTCCAACCTTGTCGCCGATTTTCAAACTGACAAATGACATGAGAAGCGCCGCATTCAGGGCGCGGTCTAGTTTTGTCATGGCTTCGCCGGTCTCTACATTCTCAACTTCCTCGGCCATTAAATGACCGCTATCAAAGGCGAAGACGATATTATGATTTCGTTCAGTCCTAAATTCCCGCGACAAGAGCGACCCGTGGCGGGCGGAATGTTTCCAATCAATTGACCGCTTATCCATCCCCGGCAGCCATTCCGTTAGCCCGTCAAATTCTGTGCCGTCGCCGCGCAGACGTTGCAGCTTTTGGCCAATATTCGCGTCTTTCGTGAAAATCTCCGCCGCCGTGTCGCGCACCATCTGTGTGTCTGACGTCACCGGAATTTCACGTTCCAACGGGTCAATCCGTTGCCGCCAAACAAGGCCCAAAGGACCTTGCCAGCGGGTCCAAATACGTTCCAGTTCCGCTGTGCCGCGGAGGTCTGTCCGCAGGTTGAACAAGGATAACATTCCGCCGTCTCCGACACCGGCTTGCGCGAGAGTGGGGGACACTGTGAGGCGGTCATTAACGCTCAGCCGTTGCTCGGGCGAGCGGGGCGGAATGCCTGGGCCAAATTCCGTTGTGACCCGCACATCATAGTCATGCCCGACATAACCGGAACCCGGCGCATCGACTTGCGGCTCCATACGTTTGATGCTCGTTGAGAGTAGCGCATCCAGAACCATCAATCCCAAGACCGCCGCGACCCACCCCGCCCCGATCAGCCAAAGATCTGGCAAGAACAGCGCCAATAAAAGCGTGACCGGCAAGCCGAGCGCAGCCGCAAAAACGGCGGCGCGCGTGGGATATGTCTGGGTGCGGAATTTCATTTAATGACTGGGCTTCATCCGCGCTTATCTAGGCGCCTGTGTTTGCTCGATGACGGCTGTAATGACTTCATCCGCGGTGCGGCCTTCAATTTCGGCTGCGGGTGAGAGAACGGCCCGGTGGCGAAGCGCGGGCAGGGCGATGGATTTCACATCATCGGGGATGACGTAATTGCGGCCTTGCAGCGCGGCAAAGGCGCGGGCAGAGCTGGCGATCATCGCTGCGGCGCGCGGGCTGGCGCCTGTTTCGAAGAGCGGGTTGTCGCGTGTGCCCCTGACGAGATCGACAACATATTGGGTCACTTCGTCGTTCAAATGAATAGCGGCAATCGCCGTTCGCGCTTTTTTCAGAGCGGCGGCTGTCATAACAGGGGTGAGCCCGAGTTCTTCCATCGTCGGAGTGCCGCTGCGCTGGCCGTGATGTTGTACAATCCGGATTTCCTCATCCCGGGTTGGATAAGACAGAATATGTTTGAAAAGAAAACGGTCAAGTTGCGCTTCGGGAAGAGGATATGTGCCTTGCTGCTCAATGGGGTTCTGCGTGGCGACCACCATGAAATTATCACCCAAGGAGAACCGGGTCCCGTCAATCGTGACTTGCCGTTCCTGCATGGCTTCCAAAAGAGCCGCTTGCGTTTTTGGCGGGGTTCGGTTGATTTCGTCCGCCAGCAACATGTCGCAAAAAATCGGTCCCTTTACGAGGGTGAACTCATTCGTCTGAAAGGAGAATAAATTCGTGCCCAGCAAATCGCCCGGCAGAAGGTCCGGCGTGAATTGAATCCGTCCGAAATCCAATTTGGTCACATGGGCAAAAACCTGGGCCAGGAAGGTTTTGGCCGTCCCCGGGACACCTTCAAGCAAAACATGTCCGCGCGACAGGAGCGCGGTCAATAACAGGTCAACCGTATCGGTTTGGCCAATGATAACTTTACCGACTTCTGTCCGTATAGAATGGGCCAGAGATTGAATGCCGGCGAGGGCCGTTTCATCAGGCCGTGTGTCTGGGTGTGTTTCTGTCATAGGGTTAAGTCCTTCATGAATTTTGCGGGCCGTTTAAGGAATCGGTCGGGAAATCATCTTGCGTCATGGCCTCGCGCCACGTCGTTAATGCGCGGGCATATTGCCCGTAACTTTGTGCATCTGCGCCTGCGATAGCGCGCTTTAAATCTTCAAATACAGGCTGAACTTTCAGGCGCTTTTCGCGGGCATCCAGCATCGTATTGAGATGGCTTGATGTGCTTTTCTTATAGCCAAGCTCAGCGGCGACTTGGCGCCGGATCAGCTCCGCATACGCCTCTCCGGTTTTATGCGCGCGGTCAGCAATGCCCATGAACTCCGCCGCGGTTTCCGCGAGGCTGACGGGACCTTGTGCGTAATCCGGACGCAGACGAGCCGGATCGCCGAAGCGGTTGAACCCTTGCCATGCGACCAGCCCGCCTGCGGCTAACAGACAAAGCGTCGCCGCCAGAAAGGGCGGGGTCACCATCAGCTTGATTATATTTCGATTGGCCTCAATTCCGTGCAGGCTGACATCGAGATCCACGGACATCGTATAGGTCTCAGCGGCGCGGATAACTTCGGCCAGAATGGCACCACTAAGCTGCGCTCCGCCTTGGGTATTAAATGCCATTGTATTGACGAGATCTGGTTCTGAGAGAACAAAGGTCCGTGTATTTTCCAATAGGATGAGCACAGGGCGTCCATCAATTTTTAGAAGGACCTCATGCTCGGGTAAGGGCTTCGGGGTTTTTTCCTCTTTCTCTTCTTTTATTTCGGCCTTGGAATCTTTTTCCGAATCTTCGGAGTCCGAGGCTTTCCTCTTCTCTTTCGGTTCGTACGTTTCGCCTTTGGCCTCTGCTGCTTCGCGCCGAGCTTTTTCTATTTCCTGACGGCGGATTTCGTTCAGCTCGTCGACAAAGTCAGGCCAGCGCGTACTCAGATCAAAATATTGCAGGTCCTTGAAGTCGGGTTGATAACCGTCCGAAAGGTTGCGGGTTTGCTGTGAGCTGAAAAATACTTGCGCATCCGGGGAGGGGTCCGGATGTCGCCTGACAGCGGGTATGCCTTCCATCAATCTTTGATAGCTGCCCTCGTAATAAAGACCGTCTCCCCGCGTCTTGCGCGCCCAGTCCGTCCGGCCATCTTCTCCGCGTTTCGGCATCATTTGCTCAACGGACCATTTTGGGAGAATCACGAAGTTCACGGCGTCACCTTCGCTCTCCAATACCTTTTCGAGCCGCCGTGTCGGACGCGAGGGCGTGTAAACGACCAGCCGATCATCACGGTCATAATATGGACGTTTTCCGCGGGTCTCCTTCACGTCATATTCCAGCTTTTCAAGATATTCCGTAAAGGCTTGATATCCGACCGCAGAAACTGATCGCGGCGTGGCTTGGCCGGGTGGCAGTTTGCGAAGGTCTTTCGCAAAGCCGCCCAAAACGATGAGCGCGCCAAATGAGAATAATCCAATCAAGAGAAGACTGATAAGTGTGACAGGCCGGAAGAGAACATTGCTAACCCCCGGACGCCGAGCGCCTTTTCCGCGCCCCGTCAGGCTCTGAGCCAAATGCCGTTCGCGGGCTGTTCCTAAGCGGCTCATCGTCGCGACTTTCCAGGTTTCGACGTTTGTCCTGTTAGCTCCGCATAAGCCTGCCTGGCCGTCTCGAACCCGGCCTTATTGACACTCACGCCGCCAAAATGGGCGAGTTCTGAAACACCGGCGATTGTGGAAAAAGCCGTTCGCGCTTCTACTGTCAGAACTGACAGGCTGCCGATTTCGCGAGACGTCAGGCTCCGGCGCACGACGTTAGGACGATTGCGATCAATATCTTGGATGGAGCGGAAGAGCAGTGTGTGCACCGCCTCGCCATATCGGCCTTCCGCCGCTAACCTATCCACCTCATCCAGTAAAATTCGCGCTTGGGCTTGCGCGGGCTGATAAAGCGGGATCTCCGGAGTCTCTGCCTTCTTGGGCGCGGGTTTTGCGAAGCGCGTTTCATAAACAGCGCGGCCAATAAGGTAGATCGCCCCCAAAATGAGAGCGCCAACCCCAAGATAAAATATGATCTCTAGCAGCGGTGCAAGGACTTTGAATATGGCCTCAAAAACCCGGCCTAGCCATTCTTCGAAAGCCGACGGAGGTTTTCGCGGAATAGGCTCGGCTAATTCCAGTTGATAGGCTTCGTTCCGTTTGACGGCGCGGTAGGCACTCTCGATGTCTTCGTCGCTATGGGTGACGACGGAATTCTCAATTGTCTCGACCTCAAGCTCAGAGGTTTGCGCAAACGCAGTTTGCGGCGCAGCTGACAGGCAAAAAAGTGTCAGAATAAATGTTAAAAATACGGAGCGGCTCACGGGGATCTTTAGATCCATTTCATGAGTTTAAAAATGACCATTTGAATAACTCCGATGCCAATAACGATCGCCGTCACATACCAGAACCCTGACCCACTTTCTGTCCAAGGCATACCCCCAACATTTATGCCCATCATGCCTGAGATCAGGCCAAGCGGCAGAAAGACGGCAGACAGGACAGCGAGAATCATCATGTTATTATTCATCTGTTCTGCGCGCATGTCCGTTAATTGATCTTTCACAATAGCGCAGCGTTCGCGCACGGCGTCCAGCTCTTCCGTGACGCGGGTCGCTTGGTCGGCCGCATCGCGCAGTCGCAATTGATCATCGCTGGTAATCCAAGGTAATTTTTGCTGTGAGAGAGAGTTTAAGGCATCGCGTTGCGGGGCCAAAAAACGCCGCAGCAATATGGACTGACGTCTGAGTTCTGAGACAATAGGACGGGCGGATTCTGTATCGCCTGTGTCTATCTTCTCTTCCAGCTCATCCACCTGTTCATTCAAATCCGTAATGGTCGGGGCCATGCGGTCAATCATGGCCTGCGCAAAGCTTGAGATAAAGCCGCCCGGTGTTGGCGGAGCGGGTTGCGTCCGTAGGCGTTCGGCTATGTCTTTCGTAGCTTTCAGTGCGCGCTTTTCAACACTGACAATTCGGGTTGGCTGGATAAAAAACCGGATACCAATCATGTCTTCGGGTTCAGACCCGGGAAGGAGATTGACACCTCGCAAATTGATCAAAACATCTTCATCGCGAAGAATGGTTCGGGGCCGGGAATCTTCCGCCAAAAGCGTGCGTTCCGCGATTTTATCCAGAAAAACATCAGCCTCAAAAACGGCTTGAATGGTCGGGTCGTGGCGTTGCAGATGATACCAGTCATAGCCCTCGCCCTTTGGACGCGGGAGGCCCAATTTGTCGTCAGGAATCTTCGCCGCCTTACCGTCAGCCGATATATGATAGGCATGTAAGATGAGTGGCACGTTTGAATAATATCCCTTTGTAACGGCTCCACTTTAGCGGGCAAACAAGGGGCGTCAATGCCGCCGACCCTAATGAGGTAAAAAGTCTATAAATTCGGCAGCCAATAATCCGCGCAGGCTGTTTCCGACGAAAATTTTGTCCGCGGTCTCAAGGTCGGCCAGAGTGAGTATTGCCTCTTTGGCCTGTCCCGTTGCGATAAGGTCCCGCCGCAAAACACCCGGCAGCAATCCGCAGGACAATGCGGGTGTAACTAGCGCGCCGTTTCTCTCGATAAACAGTGAGGTGAAGGAGCCTTCGCAAAGCTGTCCTTTCGCGTTCAGAAAGATGACTTCAACCGCGCGCGTCAAGGCGCTCACGCGGGCGCGCTCTCCGTCATAAAAATCCCGCGCGGTGGATTTGATGCGCGTCTCTTGGAGACAGTCCGTTAGAGGGTAGCGCGAGAGCGCCAGTCGGAGAGGAAGGTCCAGTTCTTTGAACGATGTGATTTCGGTTGAGAGCCCGCTGTCTCTCGCGGTGACGCGAATGCGCGCATCATCTCCTGTTGATTGACCCAGCGATGAGAAAAGATGGGAGGCCATATCGACGCCCACAGCGGAAGCAAACCGGTTCTGGTGCAGCTCCGCATGCGGGATATCTCCGTTGGGTAACCGCCGAAAGGTTTCAACCGCGCCCTCTGACGGCACGTCAAAAATACGAGCTTTCAGTAAACATTCGCGATATTCATCAGGCCCGTCACTGTCGAGGACAACGCCGGATCCGACATCATAGCGAAGCTCGCCCTCTTTCAATTGCACGGTTCGGATCGCGACAGAAAAACTGGCATCACCATTCGGCGCGATATAGCCAACTGAGCCGCAATAAGCGCCGCGTGGCCCGGACTCCAATTCCTCAATAATTTCCATAGCGCGAATTTTAGGTGCGCCTGTGACAGAGCCACAAGGAAACAGGCTGCGCAAAATTTCGGCCCAACTGACTCCGTCTCTCAATTCTCCCGTAACTTGGGAGGTCATTTGATGTAGCGTCGGATAGGTTTCCAGCGCGAAGAGCTCCGGCACCTCCACGCTGCCCGGCGTGCAGAGTCGCGACAAATCATTGCGGAGCAGATCGACAATCATCAAATTCTCGGCACGGCTTTTCGGCTCGGCTTGCATCTCTGCGAGGATCGCTGCGTCGTCTTTAGGGTTTAATGATCTTGGGCGCGTCCCTTTCATGGGTCGCATCCGCATATTTTGGTCTCTGCGCTCAAAAAATAATTCGGGGGAAAAGCTGATAATATCCGCGCCGCCAAGACTGACAATCGCGCCATATCGCCCGGGTTGGCGTCGCCGAAACGCCGCATAGATTTGTGCTGGGCTTGCGGGGCTTTTGGCAAACATAGGGAAGGTCAAATTGACTTGATAACAATCTCCTGATCTCAGATAGTTTTGTACTATGTCGAACCGCGAAAGATAGTCTGCTTCGGACCATGAGGGTTCAAGTTCCAACTGCGGAATGTTCCGCGTATAAAGCCACTCCCCCGGGGGATGATCGCAGGCTTCATCGAAAACGCCGAGCTGAATTAGCGGGCCGCCGGCCTCATGAGTTAGGGCCTTGAACCGGGTCTCCAGCGCGTGACCCAATTCATAAGCCATATGACCCGCGAGCCATTTTCCACCGCGTTGCGCGGCCTCAATTTCGCGAAACGCACGCGGCAAATCCTCACGACTATCCGCAATGATGATCTGTTGCGGATTGCGGAAAACGAACTGCTTCCCGGTGCCTTGATCGTCCAGAAGGACAAACTGCATTTAAAAAGAAAATCCGGATATGAGGTCGGCATAATAACTGTTCTTGCCGCGTAAGATCACTTCTGCGTCCTCCGGCAAGCTGCGGCGAAAACTCACCGCCGCGCCGGGCGCAATCTGCCCCAGTAGCCAGAGGTCCGCCTGAATGACTTGCAAGGCCCGCGCATATCCGCCCGTGCAATGCCCATCTGCCAACGCCAAGATTGGCTGGCCGTCCGGCGGAATTTGCAAACTTCCCGGCAAGAGCGGACTGCTCGTCATTTTTAAAACTGTGTCCAATGTCACAGCATCGCCTTTCAATCGCGAGCCCATACGGTCCGTTGCCGAGGTCGCATAAAAAGGTGTGGTGAAGAGGTAGCGTTTCGAAGCGTCAGACAGCGCGTCATACTCAGGACCCTGCGCAGCGCGGAGGACGATATGATTGGAGAGAAGCGGAATATGTCCCTTTGGCAAGCTTTGCGGTTCGCCTTGTTTCTCACCAATTTCCAACACGTCTCCGGTTTTCAGGGCCTCCCCATTTAATCCACCGAGCTTGGCGGGTAAATAGGTCGAGACCGATCCCATGAAAGCGTTGGCCTTAATCCCACCTGCAATGGCCAGGTAGGACCGGCACCCCGCACGGGTGAAACTCATGGTCAGAATATCGCCGGCTTCGACTTGGACGGACTTATTAAGAGGCAAGTTTAAGCCTTGATTTTGGGACCACATCTGCGCGCCGGATATGGCGATGGTGTAGTCTTCATCAAACCGGACATGTAGTCCGCCAAGCGCACATTCCAAAGCGGGCGTATCCCAAGCATTCCCGACCAGATGATTCGCAATCGCGAAAGATAATTTGTCCGCCGCGCCGCCGCCCGGAATACCTTGATGGCGATGGCCGGGACGGCCCTCATCCATGATGAGGCTCTGGGTGCCCGAATGAAGAACTGTGATGGTCATTGCGGTACAAACCGCACGCGGTCACCCGCATTGAGCAAGAAGGGAGCCTCGCGTTCCACGTCAAAAATCGAGAGAGGCGTGCGGCCGATAATCTGCCAACCGCCGGGACTTTCCAGCCCATAAATGCCCGTTTGCCAATTCGCAATGCCAACACTGCCGGCAGGCACATTCGCGCGCGGGGTGGGCAATCGGGGATGGTGTAAATCTAAAGGAGCGGGAGAGAGAAAGGTGAAGCCCGGAATGAACCCCATCATGCAGACCCTATAATCCTGAGCGCTGTGTAAGGCGATGACTTCATCGGCTGAAAGTTTTGCTGATTTACAAATTGTGTCCATATCAGGCCCGTCTTTGCCGCCATAATGAACCGGGATTTCGACAAGCTGTCCCGTCTGGAAGCCAACCTGCGCATTGCGCGCCAAGAGGTCCTCTATATGGCGTTTAGTGGAGTCAACGGACCGCGCCGCAAGATCAAAGACGCAGACGAGGGAATCATATCCCGGCACGACTTCGATATATTTCCCGCTCTCGCGCAGCTTCGCGGCCAAGCTGTGAATCGTATCATTGACTCTTTCCGAAAAGCCTTCGGTTTCCCAATCCACTAAAACCGCGTGGTCGCCATAGATTGAAATTTTCGGAGATGGAGGTGTCGTCATCATTTATGCGAAAGCCTTTATTATGAGGCCTTCGGCCTCGATCGCTGCGCGGGCTTGCTTTGCAGTTTCCACCGCGCCTGCGCTATCCCCATGAACACAAAGCGATCCTGTTTTCAACGTGAGCGTTTTGCCGGAGTGCGTTTGCACTTGTCCGGTCGTTGCCAGAGCCACAGCTTGGTCGAGACGTTCGGCCTGGTTTTTGATGACCGCGCCGTCGATTTTACGGGACAGCAAATGTCCGTCATCCGTATAGCGGCGGTCGATGAAACCTTCCGCGATAAAGCGAAGGCCGTGGTCTGCTGCCGCGCGCCCCATCTGCGAATTGGGCCCACCCAGAAAGGCGAGATTGAGGTTGAGGCCCGCAATGACAGAGGCAATCAGATCGGCTTTTTGCGCGTCAAAAACAGAATCATTATAAAGTGCGCCATGCGGTTTCACATAAGCAAGGGTGACATTCTCCGCTGTGCAAATCTTAACAAGGTCTAAGATCTGCGCGCGCAATGCGTCCACCAGGGCTTTGGCATCTATGTCTTGTCCGAGGACCAAGCTCGTGCGGCCAAAATTTGCGCGGTCCGGATAGGCCGGATGCGCGCCTATCGTCACGCCCGCCGCTTTCGCGTTTCTGACGGTCAGACGCATTGACGCGGTGTCGCCTGCATGACCGCCGCAAGCAATGTTAGCGCTGGAAATGGCGCTCACAATGGCGGCTTCGGATGCGGCCCATTCGGGCGTATCAGCTTCACCAATATCAGCATTAAGGTCGATCGTTTTCATGTGAGCCTTCTAGCAGTAAAAATGCGTTTGCACAGACAGATTTCCGCCGCCAAAAGGCGCTATGATTGAAAATCCATTTTTCTGGGGCTGCGCGATAATTGCTGTTATCATTACAGGCATTTCCAAAGGCGGCTTTGGCGGATTAGGCTTGTTTGCCGTCCCGATCATGGCGTTGACGATTCCCCCCATTCAAGCGGCAAGCATTATGTTGCCGATCCTAATTCTAATGGATTGGATCAGCGGGTGGAGCTACCGCAAGCATTTCGACAAAGGGCTTGTCATGCGAATGCTGCCTGCCGCCATTTTTGGTATTGGGGTCGGCTGGGCACTGGCGGGGCTTGTGACGGATAATGCCGTTCGCATCATTGTCGGTCTTATCGCGATCGGTTTCCCGCTCTATAATTGGTTTGGGCCGGGGTCGGGTTTGGCCGTGATTAAAGACAGCAAAATTGCCGGGCATATCGCGGGTGGTCTCGCGGGGTTCACCAGCTTCGTTGCCCATGCGGGCGGTCCGCCATTTCAAGCCTACGCCATTCCGCAAGGCTTGCCGCACCGCATATATGCGGGGAGTGCGGTGATGTTTTTCTTCGTTGTGAATGCGGTGAAAATCATTCCCTATGCGGCGCTTGGCCAGCTCGATATGACAAACCTCACGACCTCGGCGCTGCTTTTGCCGATTGCGCCGATTGGTGTGCTCCTTGGCGTCTGGCTCACGAAACGCATTGATGGGTTGCTGTTCTACCGCATCATTTACGGGCTGATTTTTCTGACAGGGTTGAAGTTGTTGTGGGACGCGTTTTTATAAAGCGCGGCCGCACGCCGCGCCGCTGGCCCACGCCCACTGAAAATTATGCCCGCCCAGATGACCCGTCACATCAATAACTTCGCCGATAAAATAGAGCCCCGGCACGGCGCGGGCCTCCATTGTTTTGGACGAGAGCGCGTCTGTATTGACTCCGCCGCGCGTAACTTCGGCTTTACGGTATCCTTCCGTGCCTGCAGGGCGAATGTGCCACGCGCTGACTTGCAGCGCCAAATTGGCAAGCTCGCGGTCGGGCATATCGGCGAGGCGCTCATGTTTGAACCCGGTTGCCAGATGGGTCGCCAGCCGCGCAGGAAGATGAGATGCCAACCATTTTTCCGGCGAGAGCCTTGGCGATTGAGCTTTCGCTGCTTTCAATTCGCCCAGCGTGTCACGACCCGGAGCCAGGTCGACGGTGATAGCTTCCCCAGAATTCCAATAGGAACTGATTTGCAAAATGGCAGGCCCCGAAAGTCCGCGATGGGTAAACAATAAGGCTTCGTCGAAACTTGCTTTGTCATTGCTGACAATCGTATCGACGCTCACGCCGGACAGGGCCGCTATGGGCTCTTTTAACTGGTCGGTAAATGTCAGTGGAACTAAGGCGGGTTCAGGCGTCACGACATCCAACCCAAATTGCTCCGCCACCTTATATCCAAATCCTGTCGCACCCATCTTCGGAATAGACGGCCCGCCGCATGCGATGACGAGGGCTGCTGCCGCGAGGGTTTGGGTCGATGTCGTGACGACAAATCCGTCGCCGAGTTTCTCGACCCCTAAAACTTGCGCGCCTAAACGAACCTCGTTCCCCGCCTTGTTACATTCGGCTAGCAACATATCGATAATCTCTTGGGACCGTCCGTCGCAAAACAATTGTCCCTTCGTCTTCTCATGCCATTTAATGCCATAACGTTCGACCAAATCCAGAAAGTCATATTGCGTGTAACGGCTGAGCGCGGATTTTGCGAAATGCGGATTTTGCGAAATGAAGTTATCCGGTCCGCAATATAGGTTCGTGAAGTTACACCGCCCCCCGCCGCTAATTCGGATTTTCTCGCCCGCCTTTTCTGCGTGATCCAAGATGATGACGGATTTGCCACCGCGCCCCGCAAAGGCTCCGCACATGAGCCCCGCTGCGCCGCCGCCAATGATGATGACATCAGCGTCCATTAAATTTGTTGCCCTGGAAGTTGTCCCAATGCCCGCATGCGGGCCAGCTTCAATATCGCGGCCACACCGACCGCGTGCCGTATTTCTCCTGCATCAATTGCCTCCAGCGCTGCGTCCAAACTGATCTTCATGAGGGAAATATCTTCGGTGCTTTCCAGCTCAGTTTCGCCCGGTGTGAGGTCGGTCGCCAGAAAAACGACGCAGACTTCATCGGTAAGAGAATTGGACATTTCCATAGTTAGAATTTTATCCATCCGGCCTGCTGTAAATCCCGTCTCTTCTTTTAGCTCCCGGTGCGCTGTGCCGATCGGGTCTTTGCCTGATGGGTCGCCGCCTGCCGGAACTTCCCAACTGTAACTTTGAAAGGAGACTCGGCTCTGCCCGACCAACCAAATATGACCGTCGTCATAGGGGATGACGCCCACGCCCAGATTTTCAAAATGGACCAAACCATAAAGCGCGTCTTTTCCGTTAGGGTCGATTGCGGGGATATCATCCACGCGCATCCATGGATTTTCATATTTTGGGATGGGGTCGCTGAGCTTCCAAGCAAAGTCAGGGCGCGGAAAATTGGGGAGCTTAGTCATGTGCGGCGGTTAGCAGGGCGAGGCGGGTGAGGGAACGGGTAATAAGAACCCTGAACAGGCCTCTGCCAGAGTACGGTTGCGACGATCTGTCGATAATATTATGAAAAACAATAAAAACATATTGAAAAACGATAATTATTGACCTAATAGGATGACTTATCGGTGTGCCAACCGATGGGAGACGAAAATGACTGAGTCACATGACAGTCGGAATCCGCAAGGTTCCGGGACAACCAACACACATTTTTTATCTGAAAGAACATCGCGAAAACAGCTGTGGATTTGGCGTGTCCTGATTTTCATCCTTCCGCTTCTCGTTATTGGGGCTTCAATTGCCGGCCTTATGGCCATGAGCGCTTTAAAACCCCAGCCCGAAGAAAAAGAAGATGTCGTCAAAGCGATTCCTGTTCTAACCGATATTGTAATTCAGGATGATGTTACCCTTACGGTAAGTGTACAGGGCGAAGTTCAACCGAGGACCGAAATTAATTTGGTGCCGCAGGTGGGCGGTTTGATCACCTATATGGCCCCCAAATTTATTGAAGGGGGTCGGTTTAAAAAAGGGGATCTATTGGTCCGCATTGAACCCGCAGAATTTGAGCTGCGCGTTACCCAAGCCCGCGCAAATGTTGCGCAAGCGGAAACAGTTATTGCCCGCGAACAATCGGAAAGCCTGTTGGCGCGTCAGGATTGGGAAGATCTAGGCCGCAGCGGCGCGCCGACTCCGCTGACCTTGCGCGAGCCGCAGATGGCGGAAGCTAAAGCACAATTGGCCTCCGCGCGGGCGCGCCTTTCAGAAGCGGAACTGCAACTCGCGCGGACCTCTCTATATGCTCCGTTTGATGGACGGGTTACGACCCGCCAAGTGGACCAGGGAGAGTTCGTGTCAGCTGGCACGCGCCTCGGCGAAGTTTACTCAGTGGATGTTATGGACGTCCGTCTGCCGATGACAAATGATGACTTACGCCGCGCGGGCCTCACCCTTGGATATGAAGCATCCGGGGCGAGCGGCGGGATTCCCGTGACCCTGTCCGCCGATGTCGCAGGGAGGCTTGGCGAATGGCAGGGACGCATCGTGCGAACCGATAGCCGCTTTGATGCGACAACCCGCGTGCTTTATGCCTATGCCGAAGTCAGCGATCCGTTTGGGGCAGGGGCCAGCAACGGCACGCCTCTCGCGCCCGGCATCTTTGTCAACGCAGCGATTGACGGGCAAGCGTTGAAGGATGTCATTGTAATACCGCGCTCCGCTCTGCGCGGTGAAGACAAAGTCTATCTTGCCATTGATGATAAGCTGGAAATTAAAACGGTCTCCGTCGTGTCCAGCGATCGCCAGCGGGCCATCTTGCGAAGCGGGATTTCACCCGGCGACACAGTTATTACATCTCCTATTCGGGGCGTGGCTGAAGGGATGAAAATTCAGATCGTCAAACCTAGAGAAACTGCTGCATTCCCTGTCTCTGATGCGGGAGCAGAAAAATGAGAAACATCATAAAATGGTGGGCCAGCAACCCGGTCGCAGCCAATCTTCTCATGCTGATTTGCTTTATCGGCGGCATTGTCAGCTATGTGCAAATTGACCGTGAGCTTGAACCTTATGTCGAATTTCCGGGCGCGTGGACCTATGTCGCTTGGCCGGGGGCCTCACCGCAAGATGTTGAAGAGCAGATCATCGTGCGCATGGAAGAAGCGCTGTCCGAAGTCCAAGGCGTCAACCGCATGTGGGCCTTCGCGGGGGAAGGCGGCGGATCTGTCACGGTGGTCGGTAAAAACGGTGTCGATGAAGCCGTGTTGATGGCGGATGTGAAGCGGGCTGTGGATTCGATCAATGCTTTCCCGCCCGCAGCGGAAGAACCGCAAATCAACGTTTTCCGCAATCGAGATGAAATCATTCGGCTTGCCGTCTCGGGAGACGAGACAGTGTCAGAGCGGGAGCTAAAACGTTTCGCGGAAAAAACCCGGCGAGACGTCGCTTTGCTTGGCTATGTGCCGGCCGTGGAATTATTCGGTGTGCGCGGTGAAGAAGTCTCGATTGAGGTCTCAGAAGATGCTTTGCGCCAATATGGCTTGACCATAAGTGAAGTTGCGCAGGCCGTGCGGGGAACCTCCGTTAATGCCTCCTCAGGGACCGTCCGAACCGACATTGGCAACATGCAGCTCCGCACACGCAATCAAGCAGATTCGCAGGCCGAGTTTGAGAACATTGTCGTGCGCCAAGACGCAGGCGGCGCGCTCATCCGGGTCAAAGATGTCGCGACCGTGATTGACGGGTTTGAGCAGGTTAATCTGCTCGCGACTGTCAACGGTAATCGCACAGTCCTCGTCCAAGTCATGAGCGGCCCTAGCATGGATATTGTCAAGATGTCTGCCAATGTTGAAAGCTATCTCGAAAAGACCGTGGACAGCTTACCGGAAGGAATTTCTATCACGACATGGGAGGATGCGGCGGATCAATATAATGGGCGGATTACCACGATTGCGAAGAATTTCTTCACGGGGCTATTGCTCGTCTGCTTAACCCTGATGTTATTCTTGAGACCGAAAATTGCGCTCTGGGTTAGCATCGGCATTGCGACGGCTTTTGCGGGAGGTTTGGCATTGCTGCCACTCTTTGATGTGTCCTTCAATATGATTTCGACCTTCGCGTTCCTTCTGGTGATCGGGGTGATTGTCGACGACGCGATTATTGTAGGCGAAGCCATTCATTTCAAAACGGAGTCCGGCGAGCAAGGATTGGACGCCGCCGTGAACGGCACAAATATGGTTGTGAAACCCGTGATTTTCGCAGTCCTAACCACCATGATTTTCTTCGCGCCGTGGATGTATCTGAGCGGCGGCACGAGTGAGTTTACGCGGGCGATTTCACTTGTCGTGATTTTGGCGCTTTTCTTCTCTCTGGTGGAATCCCTGCTCATCCTCCCGGCGCATTTGGCGCATCTGGAGCCGGTCGATCCGAAAAGCCGCACCATGCGATTTCAGAAGAAAATCGCGGATAGCCTGACTTGGTTTGCGGAAAGCGTTTACCGGCCGATGATCACAGCGGCTCTACGGCGCCGGTATCTAACGGCATCCCTCTTCGTTGGGCTGATGATCTTGACGGTTGGTGTGGTGGCGAATGGCTTGGTGAAATCGTCTTTCTTCCCGGAAGGCGAATCTGACCAAATCGAGATTTCCGTCGAACTGCCCGAAGGTACGCCCTACACGCGCACGCTCGAAGTTCTGGCACAATTGCAACATGCTGAAGAAGCCTTGCAAAAAGAGATCGCCGAAACGGATGGAGACCTAATTGAAAATTGGTACACGCGCTCGCGGGACGACAATGTTCTGGCGCTGGTCAAATTGGTCCCACCTGAAACCCGCGCGCTGACCGCGAAAGAGACAGCGGAACGCTTGCGCGATCTTATTGGCGACGTTCCGGATGCCGAAAACATCAACGTCAATTACCAAGATAATAATGACGGCCCGCCGATCCAATATGTCCTAAACGCGAAAGAGTTCGTCGATCTGCAGGCAGCAGCGGACGATTTGATGACGCAGCTCCGCAGCTATGAGGGCGTCTTCAACGTCGTCAACGATATGGAGAGCGCGACAGAAGAGGTGCAGTTCGATCTGAAACCCGGCGCAGCCGCGCTGGGCGTGACGGCAGCGGATGTTGCGCGCCAAGTCCGGCAAGGCTTCTTTGGCGAAGAGGTCCAGCGCCTCCCGCGCGACGGCGAAGATGTGCGCGTCTATGTGCGTTACCCGCGCGCGGACCGCGAGTCGCTCGACTTCCTAAACTCCATTCGTATCCGCACCGCGGACGGGCGAGAGCTGCCTCTTGCGACGGTTGCCGACCTCCGCTTTGAGAAAGGGACGAACCGCATACTGCGCCGAGAACGCCAACGCGCTATCATCGTCTCCGCCGAGGTCGTGTCCGAGCGAATTGATGAAATCCGTGAAGAGCTGAATGACGGCTTCTTTGCCGAATTCGATACTTTGCATCCCAATGTGACGCGCGGTAATATTGGCCGCGCGCAGGGCGAAGCCGAGTTCCAAGCCGAGCTTTTCACATTCATGCTCATCGCGATTGGCGTCGCCTATTTCATCGTGGCCGTGTCCTTCAAATCCTATTTCGAGCCGATACTCATTCTATTGGCGGCGATACCCTTCTGCTATTGCGGGATGATTATTGGCCATCTCACGATGGGCGCGACGATGTCGCTGCTCTCGATATTGGGCATGTTCGCGGCGGCCGGGGTGGCCGTGAATGATAATCTGGTCTTGCTCGATTATGTCCACCGATTGCGGGACCAGGGCATGGACGGCGCGCAAGCCCTCATCGAGGCCGGCACCCGCCGTTTCCGCCCGATCTTGCTGACCTCGCTGACAACATTTATCGGGCTCATGCCGCTCTTGATGGAGAAATCCCTGCAAGCGCAATGGCTCATTCCCATCGGGATTAGCCTCGCATTTGGCGTGCTCTTCGCACTCTTCGTAACGCTCTTCTTCGTCCCCGCCCTTTACGGCATCGGCGCAGACATCGGGCGCGGCGTAAGCTATCTCGTCAAAGGCCGAAAGCATCCGGGCTTCTCAGCTAAGATTGCAAAAGTTTAGGGTTAAGCCCCGCTGGAGGTGAGGATGGGATTCGAACCCGTGCCGTGGAAATCGATCCCCCTTTTGAGTTCGGGAATCGATTTGCCGGCGCGCCGAATAAGGGAAGCTTTAGCTGACCGTTTCGGCATCAGATATTGCTGGAGTAAAACCCCGCTGGAGGTGAGGATGGGATTCGAACCCACGTTAGGCTACAAACCTAAACACGCTTTCCAAGCGTGCGCCTTAAACCACTCGGCCACCTCACCTCTGAGGCATTTAGTGTAAGGGGCGCGATATAGCGCACCCCGCCCGCCGCGCAACCCTTTTCCTCGCCGTGTTGCAGAGTGGCCTTACAGAGGGCGCTTTACATAGGCTCTCATCCCCTGTTAGCCGTAAGGGGAGAGAGCGGGGGTTATGAAAGACAAGCTGACATTGGGCGTGGAGGAAGAATATCTTCTCGTCAATCCGGTCAATCGCAATGCGGTCGTCAGTCCGCCCAAGCGGTTTATGAAAGCCTGCCAAGCCGCCATTGGCGACCGCGTCACGCCGGAATTCCTGCGCTGCCAAGTCGAAATCGCCACCGATATTTGCGACTCCGTACCCGCCGCGCGAGAACAAATCGCAAATCTGCGCGGCGAGATCGCCCGCATTGCCGAAAGCATGGACATGGCGCTCATGGCGGCCTCGACCCATCCGTTCACCCCATGGAAGCGCCAACGCCCCACGGAGGGCGAGCGCTATGAACAGCTGGACAGCGACATGCAGGGCGCGATCCGCCGCATGATGATTTGCGGCATGCACGTCCATGTCGGCTTGGAAGACCCTGAGCACCGCATCGATGTGCAAAATCAAATCCGGTATTTCCTGCCGCATATGCTCGCGCTCACCACCAGCTCGCCCTTTTGGGAAGGTCAGGCGATGGGGATGAAGTCTTACCGGCTCTCCGTCTTTGACGGTATGCCGCGCACGGGCATCCCAGAAGAGATTGAGAGCTATTCCGAATATGAGCGCCTCATCAACGCCATTATTGCCGCGGGCGCGATTGAGGATTCCACAAAAATTTGGTGGGATATTCGGCCCAGCGCAAACTTTCCGACGCTCGAAATGCGGGTCTGTGATGTGTGCACACGGCTCGAAGACGCCATGGCCGTGACAGCGATTTACCAAGCGCTCACCCGGCGGATATTGCGCCTGAAAAAAGACAATATGAAATGGCGGGTTTATCCGGCGTTTTTAATTAGCGAAAACCGATGGATGGCGCAGCGCCACGGGGTCTCTGGGCGGCTCATTGATTTTGGCAGCGGCAAAGCCGTGCCCTATCCGGATATTTTGGAAGAGTTGATTTCATGGATTTCCGAAGATGCCGACGCGCTCGGCTGTTTGGCCGAGGTTGAACACGCGCGCACGATTGTTACACGCGGGAGCTCGGCCTGTCGCCAGAATGAAATCTATGAGCAGGCCCGCACAGCAGGCCTGCGTAAACGCGACGCCTTTAATGCGGTCGTAGATGATCTCGTGAAAGAGACCGTGGTCGGAATTTAATATCTCCCGCTAAATGGGCCTCTTTTCGCTGTCTTATTGTCTGCCGTTTCTTGTGTCTCAATTCTCAGTCTAAAATTAAAAGGGATGTCCGCGTGGGTGGTTAGGCTCTCGTGGAAACGAGGAAGGGTAAAATAGTTTTCGAGCCTTCCCAGCTTATTGCTAGAAAGCCCCACGCGGCGACGCCTTTTTCCGCTGACGGCCTAGCTGAGCAGTCGTGGCTCAATAAGCTCTCGTCAGGCCACCAAACTCCACAAGCATTACCAAGTTTCGTCCAATGACAAGCGCCGCTCCTCCCCAATCAAGTCAATGTGCACATGACCGCCCTGTGGAAGAAGACAAGTTTAGTTATTGCACAGTTTTACCAAAGCGCGAACGCATCTTTTCTTTTCGTTGTTTTTATTAGGAAATTTGCGGTTTAAAAGTGGGAAACGCGAGGTTCGAAGAAGGTCCTGGAGAACTTTTTTGGTGGAGCGCCGAACGATACCTCGCTCGGATAGTGCAGGTTTTTCGGTTTGGCAGAAATAGTAAAAGGACAATTATCCTCTTAGCAGACATTAGCCCAAAATTGCAGTCGGTTCACAAAAGGCTGATTGCTGCTATTTCCCCGGATATCTTCTCGCGAGGCTGCTGGAGTTCTTGTCCGAAAACTCAACTTTACTGCCAGCTTTTCGGACACTTCTTCCACTGTCGGATAAACGAAGGTTTTGCGGACAGAACGAAATCAAGCGGCAGAGGTTACATAGCTTGTGTGGAACTGCTCAAACTCTGGGGTGAGAGGCTAAAAATCCAAGTCTGATAGTAAGACGTGCCGGAATTTGGTTAGGCAATCGTGGTTCCTTGGCAGAACGCCAAGGTCTATGTTGCCTGGTTGATCTCGTCTTCTCATTAGCCCTCCAGATGAGGAGATTGAGCCCAACGATACAACAGATTTAGAGTCCGTCACCACATCTCCCTCAGAAGTAAGATACAGCCTTACTTTTGGAACAAACAGTAACTCCTTGATGCTCGAGTCCTGCCGTGATGGAGAGAATACGAGACATCCATCCGAGACCCTTACGGTTCCATCATAACCGACCGAAGGCAGATACGTGTCACGCAAACGCTCATGCCAGGCGAACGCAACTGAAGTTTGGATTGAATTTGCGGATGTTTCACCATTGGCTGAAGAAGACATAACAGGCGGCATGGCAACCTCGATCGATGTCGAAGGTAGAACCTCATCCTCAGCTAGACGGGTTTCGCTAGATGAGCATCCCGCTAGCATTATACTTATGAAAATTGGGGTTAGGAAATTGTTCTTGGCGCACATATCAATAAGGGTACTTCATAATATCTACACCTAAGTCTTGGAATCGATCTACGGGCGTGAAGATCGTTGCTCTGATCCAAGAGCCGTCGGTCTGTTTTGCCCAGCCGCCCCCCGCATGGATCCCAAAAGCAACGGAGTCAGCGAAAACCGGCCCACCACTATCCCCTCTCTCGCTACGCAAACCAGAGCCGCGTAGCTCAACATAAACACGCTCACATGGGGAGAACACCGTAGGGACGGTATCACCGTAGAAGTTGCTCTGAATGTTACACTGATTGTCTTCGTAGTTAGGCTCAATACGTTTTTTGTAGACATTGCCGCATGTCTGGCCAGTTACCTTGCCGTACTTACAAAGTCGTGACCCGTAGGGGTTCGCGCGGCTTCCGATCTCATTCAGGCTATCCTGTGAACGGGTGTCATAAACAGGTCGCACAGAGGAGGAATCACCTGCGAAGAACAGAGGTTCTCCACCCCATACTGGGTTGACCATGAACTGAATATCCATTCGACCGTTGGTCTTCTCATACGGGCTGGTGATCTCGAACTCACCATACATGTTCCGACCCTCCTTCCCCCCGTGTAGCTTCATCTCATCGGCATTGCCGAAAGCATCCTTTGCGATAAGTTTGTCAGGACAGTGGCCAGCAACCAAAACACCAGTGACAGAAGGGTTGGCTCTTAGTTGTGCGCCGAAGCCACCGGTGCAATGTTCAGAAGAGAAACCGCCGTAGATGCCCTGTGGGGTATAAGGTTTCCCATATACCATAACCTGGGTCGGAAAGCCGAAACGCGAGGTCAGGTCAGCATCCTCGAGCCCGTTGCGGTCCTGAAGCACAACCACCTCGATAATGTTGTCTACGCCATTATAGCCCACAGAGATAACAGGCGAGTCATCACCATAAAGCGAGGGTGAAACTCGATCTATCGCGGCGAAAATTTCGCGCTCGGTTTTCACCGCTCTCTCTTGAAACTTTACCTTTAGGACTTGGAATTTGCCCCTTGCACGCTTTGCCTTCTCAACTTCCTCTTGAGTAATTCCTAGAGCTTTTCTCGCAGCAGATCTGTCAGCCTTTCTAACAGCCAAACGCTCTTTTTTCTCTGCCTTCAGTAATCCTCTTATCTCGGCGCGCTCTTGCTTCGCTAGTTCACGCGCAGCCTTGCGTGCGTCACGCTCCAAGCGCTTGTCTGCCCGCTTTTCAGGTCCCTTCGTCCGCACCTTTAACGAAAACTCTGCGGACGAGTGGTCGAAAACCGAACTCGCAAAGTCGCTTCCGACCTCCGATGAGATTTGAGTGATCTCATCTTACATCTGCCGCATCAACAAAAGGCGGTCCACCGCCTCGTCCAGCGTGACATTAAACTCAGAAGCATATGACTTCGCATCGGCCGCCAAGATCTCATCAGCAGTAAGAATGTCCAAGGCCTCATCATTGCGGTCCTGACCAAAAGCGTTACCTCCGATCATTGCGGCTAGGGCTGCACCCATCGATAAACTACGCAGAGTTCTACCTACGACCATGACAATTCTCCAAACAACGATGGTGTATTTACGCCTTAAAGCACTTTAGGTTCCGTCGTCTACAATCGAAGCGGGTCTAACTTCGCAGTGTTTAGAGCCTTCAACGAAGTTCTTAGCGTGATGAGAGCATTCTCGTAGAAACGGCTTAGCACCATGATGAAGAAGGTCGGAGGGAGCCGCGACCTGAACGCCATATTGAACAGCGATAGCGCGATGAACCCCGGTAGCAGTACGCTGACCGCGGACCGGAAGTTCTCTTAGTGAGCAGCTGCGACTTGATGGTCCCTCTCCGGCAACACCCGGCAAACATCCTCGACGCGTCTACACCATTGCGCCCTCGGGACGCCAACACCTCGCTGAGCAGAGGGCGCTGATTCGGTGTACAGCCGCAGATACTTATCGGGTTGGACTTTTTCACTGGCCTGCTGGTTATGGCACTTGCCGATCGGAAGGTCGCCTAAATCAAGCCTTTGTCCATCAAACCACGGTTTGATGGACAACTGGTAGAAGCTGATGTCCGCTTCTCTAATCGGATGTTCAAGTCAAGCTCATATGTTTCTTTCTTTGGCCTCTCGGCCATTTTCTCTTGAAGGGGTTATCGATCACTTGGGTCACGCTTCTCTTCGCAGTCTAATTGGTAGCTTGTATAAGCATCACCGCTGCACGCATGTGTAAGATTGTTTGTGGAGCGCCTCGCTTTGCCACGTGCTTCACAAGTGAGCACAGCAGACATTTACGGCGTCATCCACGCACGTCGTCCAAGTGGGACGAACCCGGGTGGGTTTCTGTAAGGGCTATTTATTAGTTCACTATAACCTCCTGATCATCCCACTGGATTGTTGTGCCGTCGATCCACATACGGTGCATGATGACGGCAAGCTTTCTTGCCACAGCAACGGTTGCCCGTTTGCGGCCTTTCTTACGAGCCAGACGCAGACCCCATGTTTTGAGCGCGCAGGACTTCGTAATGCGCATCAGCAAGACATTCGCAGCAGAGTACAAAGCGCCCCTGACACTGGCATCACCCGCTTTTGATATTCGTCCCATATTATCCATCTCGCCGGATTGAAAACGCCTAGGCGTTAGACCGAAGTGAGCGGCCACTATTCGTGATGATTTGAATCGGGTCGGATCATCGACGCCAGCCTTAAAGGTCAAAGCCGCAACGGGACCGACACCTGGTATTGTCTGCAGCCTTATACAGACTGGGTCTTTATTTGTGACAGCGCGTAATCGCTTCTCCATTTCAAGATATGTTTTATAAAGCACTAGTCGAGCATCAAGCATTGGCTTGAGTGCAAAGGCCAAGCGCTCGTCAGCCTCGATAATAGGTCTGGCCGCTTCATCCCAGCGATTGCGTTTGACGTGACTAGGAAGTCTTATTCCAAAAACCTTGAACAGCCCTCTGATCTCCGCTTCTAGGTCCAGGCACTTGCGCAGAACTGTTTTCCGAGCTGTTAGCAGCAGACGGTCATAGTGAGCCTCGTTGCTTTTTATATGAACCTTATTGTACCAGCCTGATCGCAAGACCTGTGCGATGCCTCGAGCATCATTCTTATCTGTCTTGTTTCGCATGGCTGACAAAGCCGCATAAACTTGCCAGGCCTCCATACAGACAACATCATAGCCTGCAGCTTTTAATCCATGGAACAGCGTCTGACTCATTGTACCGGCTTCAAAACCAATACGCACAATCGGATGACCAAACTGAGTAAGACAATCAACAACGTCATTGACCTCACAGTCCAATGCCTGTTCTAAAACTATCTCACCTTCACTATCAATAATGCAAAGCGCCAACGACCTCAGCGCAACATCTAATCCTACAAAGTACTTCATCGTAATCTCCTTTCAAACTATAGCGACGCTACAGTTCTATCAGGAGCTCAACTCTCGTCACGTTCTCCGATTACCTATGCTTTGCCCCCTGAGCTGAAGTCGCGATGATCCTCATTGCGGACGTTAGCCCGCAATGGAAAAGTGTGTTACTTTAAAGGTCAATACTCTCCGCTAAGGCGAGAGCATCTTCAACCTCGACGCCTAAATAGCGAACTGTGCTATCAATTTTCTCATGGCCAAGCAGCAATTGGACAGCACGTAGATTTCCAGTCTTACGATAAATAAGCGTAGCCTTTGTTCTTCGCAGCGAATGTGTAGCATAAGATGATTTAGGCAAATCAATTGAAGCCACCCACTTTTGAACGATGCGAGCATATTGACGCGTTGTAGTTGGTAGGTCCCTATTCTTCCGGCTTGGGAACAACCAATCATAAGGCGTCAGCTCTTTTGACTTAATCCAATTCTTGACGGCTTCGCGCGTTGGCAACATAACTTCAAACTGTACCGGTTTTCCAGTTTACTCTGAATCACTTTCGCTCGCGGCCTGATTTCATCGCCTGTTTGAAGGTCAGATACCTTCAAGGCCATAAGATCACAGCCGCGAAGTTTGCTGTCTAGCGCCAAATTGAACATGGCAAGATCACGCTTGTGATCTGCGAGTTGTAACCGCACACGAATAGCCCAAACTTGCTGCGGCGTTAGCGGAGATTTTTGACCGATTAGTTTGCCCTTATTCCAGGGACGTTTATCAATCTTTACAGCGTCAGTGTTTTCCAAATACATTAAAATATACTCCGTTTATTGAAAACAAAGGTAATGCAATTGATGGGCTAACTAGGTTCATCACCTTAGCGGACTTTAGCTTAGTGCCCGATCGGCAATGCTTTGCGCCACCCTCGGCGGCTCCAAAAAACGTCGTCCCGTTAAGGGTAACCGGGGTTATAGCGCCACATCTCGCTGATCGTTTATCGCCCGAATTCATCTTCCTGTCAGACTGGTCTGAAGCACGATCTCTAGAATGCACCATTTCTCTCATCGAAGGCGTATTAGTAAGAGCACGTTCGCTACACTGTAAATATGAGAGAAATTATGCGGTCTACAAAATCTTTTTTGAGTACTATTTCGATTGGCGCCCTCGGCATTGCCATGCTGGCTTCAACACCTGCTTTTGCTGATGCGACAGCAGAATGTAACGAAGCCGCGACTGACGCGACTGCTTTAGAATGCGGTGTAGACTCGTCGGCGACGGGGACTGATGCAACCGCGGTCGGAACAGATTCAACTGCAAACGGAACATCAACGACAGCGATTGGCGGCGAGTCCAACGCTACCGGAACAGCCGCGACAGCCGTCGGCTGGCGCGCAGTCGCCACAGGTGAACGAGCACACGCTTTCGGACATATTGCGACGGCTACAGGCGAACGCAGCTTAGCCGTCGGTGAAGCCGCAGATGCGCAAACCGCATTTTCCACCGCGATCGGCAACCAATCCGTCGCTAATGGGGTCGACGCACTTGCCATCGGTGACAATGCCAGCTCTGTCGGTACATCAACGACAGCCGTCGGCGGCGAAGCCGTCGCAGCCGGAACAGCTGCAACAGCCTTCGGCTGGCGCTCAAACGCAACCGGCGAACGCGCTCATGCATTGGGCCATTTGGCTTCGGCGCAAGGGGATTTCACACTCGCCGTTGGTGAAGCTGCTAGCGCAAACGGCCTCGAAGCGACTGCTGTGGGTAATGCGTCCAGCGCGACAGGCGTGGATGCGACTGCCTTTGGTACCGCCTCAGTGGCGAATGGCAACTCAACGACTGCAGTCGGCGGCGAAGCCGTTGCAGACGGCTTGGCTGCAACGGCTTTTGGGTGGCGGTCTTCAGCAACAGCGGAACGTGCACATGCGATTGGCCATCTGGCAAGTGCCACTGGCGTTCGCTCCCTAGCAGTCGGCGAAGGCGCATCAGCAGGCGGCTCTAATGATACCGTGGCAATAGGTAACCTAGCTGTCGCCGGTCTGAACTCTGCAACAGCTGTCGGCGGTCAAGCCAATGCGGCGGGCCTCGGCTCAACATCTATCGGTTGGCGCTCCGCTGCAACAGGCGAACGGGCCCAAGCTTTTGGTCATCTCGCCCAAGCGACCGGCACGCGTTCCCTCGCCGTCGGTGAAGCCGCAGCGGCAACAGCAGACACAGCCACGGCCATTGGTAATGAAGCCAGTGCGGGTTTCATTAACTCCACAGCCATTGGTAACGGTGCAGCGACAACACGGACAAACCAAGTTGCGGTAGGTACAGAGTTAAACACTTACACGCTCGCAGGTCTGGCTACGGATACAAGTGTAGCCGCGCAGGATGGTGCAATCGGATTGGTCACGACAGACCGTGACGGTAACATTGCAGCAGATTTTACGCTGCAAACTGGTCAAGCAGCGAACACCTTGGGTGTCCAAAATAACCAAGCGGCGATTGAAACGAACAATGAACGGATTTCAACCGTCTCCCAAGCTGTATCCCGTAATGAAGCCGCGTTTGCGTCGGCCAGCGCAGCGATTGCTTTGAACTCGGCATCCATCGACAGCAACTCTGCGCAGATCAGCAGCAACATCGACGATATCTTGGACAACCGTGCCGGTATTGCCGCAGCGCTTGCTCTTGATAACGCCTATGTGCCGCTCGGACAGACCTATGCTGTGTCAGGTGGCTTTGGCTATTATGACGACGAAACAGCGTTTGCCGGCAGTGTCGCGTATCGCTTTAACGAAACCCTACAGCTTAGCGGAGCTGTTACGACAGGCGTAGATAACGGTAGCACAGGCGCACGGGCCGGCTTCCAAGCCAGCTGGTAGTTGGATCTAGAAAATACGGTTTTCGATACTCTCTTCTGAAACCGTAATATGCCTCAGGCTAGTGCCCCTAGCCTGAGGTTTTTATTGCTCAAAATTATCTGAGCAGCCAAGCTTCACATACGGGTGGGGACATGGAGATCCGAGATATGGTTATCAAGAAATACGGATGGAGTTGCGCTCTTGCGTTAGGGCTCTTATCATGGGGTCTGACTCCACAGGTCAGCGGGGCCCAGACGTCTTCCCCAATTCAACGCACAGCCTATCAACAAGCCGTTCCGGATGAAAATGTACTGGCCCGCCTAGTCTGGTCAACCATGATTGCGTTAGACAATGCAAACCGGACGGATAATTATGCTGTCCTCAGCAGCCTTGGCTCTCCAGACTTCCAGCGTCTAAACACGCCGCGGCGCCTGTCGGAGATATTCTCCGATCTCCGACGGAACCGTGTGGATATCGGACGGACCATCCTCTCCACGCCCAGCTATTACCGCCCGCCTGAAATCCTTACTGATGGGACCTTGCGCTTGAGGGGTGGGTTCGACTATCGCCCGAAATCCGTTCGCTTCGATTTGATCTACGCCAATATCGGCGGCGGTTGGCAGATAACTGCAATTTCGGTTGTAGAAATGGATGCGGGTGCGCCCAAATAAGATCGTTGTAAATGTTACTTGTTTTTGCCCATAAAAAAAGCCGCCTCAAAAGGCGGCTTTTTCATATTTGGCAGAGGTTCACTCTACGGATTAGGAATCGGGATCGGTTCCGCCGTTTTATCCAAAGCAATAATATCGCCAACTGTTGGATCAATAGGCTCATCAAATGGGCTCTGATTGAATGCGGTCGCAAAACCTGCACCCGCTTGGCCTTGCGGCGTGCCGTCACCTGTCGGGGTCGGCGTGGGAGTCGGCGGGGGGGTCGGCGGAGCAGTCGCCGTGCCCGTGGGGGGCGCGACATAGTTATTGTTGCCAGGATTTCCGCAAGCCGCCAACGCAAATGCGGCAGCAGATGTAGCGAGCGAGACTTTAATTGAAGAATATGTTTTCATCAAAGCCCCCTACTGACTACCGGTGTTATTGGGTGAACCTCTAAGCGGCGTATTCAGATATGGGAATCTATTTTGCAGCTCTGAAGCACTAATCGGCGCGCCGTCCGTGAACGGCTGGTCGCCTACTGGCGCGTCATCGGGTGTGCAGAATCCCAGGTTCGTCGGCGTCCCATTAACAGGAATGTCATGGCACAATGCGCCCATCACCACACGAAGCGCAATATCGACGACATCATCACCAGGACGGCGTCCGTTCGGGAAGCCGGCAAGGTCATCGCCAGCAACACCAAGTGTCGCTTGCTCATCCCTCGGCGTTACGCCGATGGCCGTGTTCAGACGCATCATTTCTGAACCCGTAACAGTGGCCTGTTGGTTGACACCTTCAATGCCAGTCAGGAATGCGGCGACTAAATCGGTCCGCGGGAAGTTTGATGGCGCGATATTGTCTTCTGCGCCGAGGGCATCCCGGAACAAAATATCAATTAACGCCGGAAGCGTGGGGTTCGTCACAAAGGCAGCGGCCTGTGCGTCATCCTTAGGCTCGGAGTGGTTAAACAGATCTTTGAACGGAAGTCCGATAACGAGCTCGTTTACAAGCGGCGCAGACAAACGGGAGACTTGAACGTAAGCCCCGCCTTGCAGCGCTTTTTGCTCATATGTCGGTGTCGGGTCTAACAGCGAGGCTTGTGGCAGGCTGGCCGTTGTCCACGCACCGATAACGCCGTTTCCGTTGCCCGTGACGCATTCAATCGGAACTTCTAAAGCGATCGAGGTGACGTTCGCTTTCCCGACAAGATCATCATTGGCCCGGTCTTGCTCAATAGCGCCTTCGAGTGGCACAAGGTTCACGAGGTCGAAGACTTCGCCCAAGTTTACCGCAAATGCTTCAGCGCGTTGGCCTACAAATACTTTGCCGGCTGTTGGGCAACCCGGCAGCGTGACGTCATAGATGAACTGGTCCGCATAGGCCGCGTAATCAGGAATTGTCTTATTACCAATATTGTCGATAGGTTTGGTGAATGTTTGGCCCACTGCGTCCCATGTGCCCGAGCGGCGGTCGCCCGTCGCCACGCTGAGATTATAGCTCTCGGTTTCGCCCAGAGCAGGATTGGCACCGGTTCCGATCTGGCCGGCTACCCGTAACGGAATAGGCAAGGTCACGCCGTCAATTTCCAGTGTAATACCTGTATCGTTCACTAGGTTGTTGTCGAACTTAAAGGAGTAGGTCAGGTCTTCAATAGCGTCGCCGTCATTGTCGATGTGAATTTGATAAAGTGCGTCTTCGTCCATGGTGAAGTAGTTTGGACCGCCATAAGGGGCCTGAAGAGGCTGGTAGTTGGCGATAAAGGTGACAAAACCCTCACGACCCGGCTCATAACTGCGGAACATGTAGAAATCCGTGCCGTCGACTTTGGGCGTTTCGGTGATTCCGGGCGCTTCTCTATGACTGGAGGCCCAAGTCGGAACATTGACCGCTGTTGCAGCGAGGGTCGCGCTCGTGATCAGGAGTGATTTTGCAAGCAACCCCGGCGATAAGATTGAGTGTTTTTTAGTCATAGTATGGTCCTATTATTACGCACGGGTGCGACGATATCTAAGCGCGGAAATCCAGAATAGGATTTGCTCCATTAGTGTATCAGTTACGCCGCCGGTTTTGGAATTGGTGCGCGATGCGGAAAAAAATTTCTTTTGGGTTGGCACTTTGGCGGGCGTTGCGCATAAGGGCGGTCAACGAGGACATACGGGGATCTGCAGATTTTATGCAAAACCAAAGCGATTTGAATGACGCGTTGGCAATTAGTTTAGCCGCGACAGCCGCAGGTGACGAGCGGGCCTTTAAAACCATCTATGCCCTTACGGCTCCAAAATTAAATTCAATTATCAATGGCATGATCCAAGACGAAGCCCTGACCCATGACATCTTGCAGCAAGCCTATGTGGCGATCTGGAAAAACGCCGGAAAATTTGATGTCGAAAAAGGTAAAGCCTTTACATGGATCCTCGTGATCACCCGCCGGAAAGCGCTCGACATGATCCGGTCGCGCAGGAGAGTCTCAGTTTCAGAAGAGCTCTGCGAAAACCTGGCCGATGAGCATATGCAATCGGATACAGGGGCAAAAGCCTTGTTGCTGCGCCGAATTTTTGAGCCGTATTTAGCTAATCTTTCAAAAAATTCGCGAGAAGCTGTTGTATTAAGTACGATCTACGGCATGAGCTCGCGCGAAATTGGCGAACGATTTGGTGTTCCCACCCACACAGCGAAGAGTTGGATCCGGCGCGGCCTTCAAAAGCTTAAGTCAGAAATCGACATAGACGAGTTGCAAACCATCTTATAATGGCGGCTCGTGAGCGGTCTCTCCCCAACGTTCCCCGTAAACTTTTGCGGCTATAAGCTGGTAACAGCGCCCGTATATAAAACAGGGCCTTCCGGACCTGCTGATTTTGATCCGCCCTCTTCTTCCAGACTGACGGCCAAAGTATCCGTTCCCATATTGAGAGTGAGGGGCACCAGAAGCTCAATGCTGTCAATCTCATCAAGATTGCTTAAAACACCCAAGGATACTGGCGCAGCCTCGCCTTCACGAATGAGCCAAAGTTGAAAAACACCATCCTCTGGGACTGTAATGTTTGATAGTCGAGCCACGATCTTGCCTGTTTTCGGATTATAAACGATCGCCATTAATTCGGGCTGCGATGCGTCGGACAACAGAGCCATGAGGGTCTCCGTATCATTTGCTGGTGAGACCGTAGCCGTATTCGGCGTGATAAAATGAGACCCGACAGCGAGGAAAGCGACAATGGACGACGCGATCGCTAAGGCGCGCCACTTAGTAGATGGATTGTCATTTGCCGGAAGAGGTTTGATTTCAGCGCTAACATTACAACCCACTGGAATTGCGGCATCAGCGTGATACTCTTTGTCAATTTCGCTCATAATGTCGTCGAGCAGCCCGTCAGGCGGCATTTGATCAGGCACAGCTGATTTTAGAGGGGCCAGCCAAGTTTCCACATCATCGACAATCTCTTTAAATCCGGGATCGCCGGCATAAAGGCTCCGATATTCAGACACTTCTGCAGCCGTCGCCTGTCCAGTCAGATAGGCAATCGCTAAGGCTTCGTATTTTGAATAGTTTTGGCTCATGTCGCGTCTCCGCGGAGACGTTTAACCGAATTATCAAGACTGGCCTTGGTTTGTTGCATGTCGAGGTTTTCGTAATCCGAAATATCTGAAACAGATTCCCCTCTGAGGTAGGCCAACTTCAAAATTCGCAGGTCTTGTTCTGATACGCCGAGAGCTTTCGCCTCACCCGGGCCTATCTCTGGGGGTGATGATAGATTGGCCTTCGAACTCACTTCGCCAGTTTCGCTGAACTTATAATCCATCGCAAATCTGTGGGCTAAGCGTCTCATATAATTCAGCGGATCGCCCTTGTGGCGCGACTGTAAAGCCTGGCGCTGCGTCCACACGCTTGCGAAGACTGATTTCAAGACCCGCCCTGCAGCGGTCTCGTCTGGAACAATGCTCGTGATAACTCCAAACAGATGTGGAGACGTAAGCGCATATATTTCACGCATAGCACCGGACCCTTCTGTTTGGAGGCGTTCAAATAAAATATTCAAATCTTCTTTCACACACCAGTCCTGAACAAATCATGCCGGAATGGCATTTTTTCACTTCTCTTGCGTCAGTGAAGGCCAAGCTTCAACATTGGAGTTACGTTTCAACTGACTATGTTGGTGCAACATGCGCGCCAGCCATGTAATTTCTTTAGAACGCACGCACCAAATATCCCCGGTAAGCCGTATATTTGATATGAACAGTTTTAAATCCAGAATTCGTAAGTCAGTCTTTCTTTTTGCAGCGGCTTTAGCCTTGCCGGCCGCCGGTTGGGCCCATGATTTCTGGCTCGCGCCGGAAGCCTATGCAGTTGGTTCACCGCAAATTGTGAATGTCTCCGTGATGATCGGTCATCCCGAAGACAGGTTGTCTTGGCCAGTCGCGCCGCATCGTATCGTCAGCTTGCGAACACTGGGGCCGGACGGTATTCGCGATCAGCAAGCTGCGGTCTTGGAATATAAGGCATCGAAAAATTTGCCGATTAAGCTAGAAGAACAGGGACTGCATATTCTCACAATTGAAACAACTAGCTCCGTTAGCATTTTGGCGGGTGAAAAATTTAATGACTACGTTGAGGAAGAAGGCTTAACCCCCATCAAAATAGATCGTGTTATAAAAGGCACGACGGATAAGCCCGGCCGCGAGACCTACTCACGCCGCGGGAAATCTCTGATTCAAGTCGGAGAGATGAGTGAGATCGATCCTCCTTATTTAACCCGCCCGCTCGGTCTTACGCTGGAAATTGTGCCCTTGCAAAACCCGGCGCGTTTGGAGGCGGGCGAAATTTTTTCGTCCCGCGTGTATTATCGCGGGGTTCCTATCTCTGGCGCAACAATTGGACTTATAGATCTAGACTCAGATGACGGTATTTTCGCCTTAAAAAAAACCCAGGCAAACGGCCTCGTCGAATTTGATCGCCCCAAAGCCGGAAGTTGGATGCTTCACGCGGTTTGGTCCGACCCCTTAGAGGAGAGTGACACAGCTGACTACGATACAGTATTCTCAAGTTTGAGCTTTAATATAAAATGAGTTGCGGCTGGTAGACGCATATTATCCGGACCTAATGATTGTGCCGGACAAGGGATGTGACCAATTCTCGCTTCTTCTCCACAGCTGTGGGGTTTTAGCGGCGTAAAATCGCTCCATAACAGCCGCTGCTATTGTGTAAGACTGTGGCTGCAATTCGCTTTATTAAGGACACTCTCTGAGGTCCGGTTTGCCCCCAATGCAAAAATCTCCGAGCGTTTCTCTTTGGGCGGTTTAAACCCCTCACACCCCCGCCTTCATGAACGCCAGTTTAATGAACGGAACCTGTTTTTCGTTTTCAGAAAGCGTTCAAGAAAACTCCTCTACCTCCAAAGGCGTCATCAGATTTTCAGCGGATATTGTTCTTCTGTCTGATGACCAAGATGGAGGAACAAATGAAAACTCTTATATCATCAACAGCCATGATAATCGCAATTTCCATG
>ENA-ORXR01000500-ORXR01000500.1-marine-metagenome-genome-assembly--contig:-NODE-500-length-53055-cov-5.661501_pt1 | contig 53055 bp, 40 predicted proteins | sample MGYA00237866_ERZ511479 | MGnify/ENA metagenome assembly ERZ511479
TGGGCTGTAACCCGAAGGGCCTCTCTTTTTCTCCAGCGCAAAGCGCTGCCAGAACTGACTTCAATTCCCATCTTTGTAGCAGGTGGCGGAATTGATTAGACCTTCCCTATCCGGAGTTCGCTTAGCGCGATGTTCGATAATCTACCAGTTGAGGCCTTGTAGGCTCTTCGCCAAAAACTTGCCGTCTTTGCGGATTAGTTTGCCGTCGAAGTAGATCTCGCCACCGCCGTAGTCGCGGCGTTGGATGTTGACCAGATCCCAATGAACCTGCGAGCGATTACCATTGTCAGCGGGCCCGTCATAGGCCTGCCCAGGTGTGAAGTGGAAAGACCCAGCGATCTTTTCATCGAACAAGATGTCTCGCATTGGCTCTTTGATCTCAGGGTTATAGCCGAGCGCAAACTCTCCGATGTATCGAGCTCCTTTGTCTTGATCGAGAATCTTGTTGAGAGCCTTCGTGTCGTTCGAGGTCGCCTTGACAATTTTTCCCTTCTCGAACTCGAAGTGGACTTGGTCGAAGGCGATCCCCTGATAGATCGACGGAGTGTTATAGGTGATATGGCCCTCAACCGACGTCTTGACCGGAGCCGTGAACACCTCGCCGTCTGGGATGTTGTGTTCGCCTCCACAGGGTAGAGCTTCGAGCCCTTTGATACTGAATCGGAGGTCGGTTCCAGGGCCTTTGATATGAACCTCGTCGGTCTTGTCCATGAGACGCTTGAGAGCGCGCATCGGAGTGACGAACTTGGAATAGTCGAGCAAACAAACGCGGAAGAAAAAGTCCTCGAACGCTTCGGTGCTCATGCTGGCCTGTTGAGCCATCGCGGCGGTTGGCCAGCGCAAAACGACCCAGCGAGTGTCGTTGACCCGTCGATCCAAAACCGGACGCATCTTCTCCATGACCAGTTTCATCTTCTGACCAGACACATCACTCATTTCGGTGATGTTGTGGCTTCCACGCAGCGCGATGTAGGCATCCATCTGCTGCATTTGCTCCATCGCGACTGAGGCGATCGAGGCATACTGTTCTTCGGTCGCACCCATCGCCAGCTCACGAGAAACGACAGCATCATGGATGTTTACAAACGGAATGGCTCCGACTTTCCTCGCCGCCCTCACCAGTGCGACCGTCATCTCCGAAGGGATGTCGAACGACTCGATGAGGACACGCTCACCACGTTTTAATTTCGTCGAGAAACGGATGAGTTGCTCGGCTAGTTGGTCGACGCGGGGATCGTGCATATGCGGGAGGGTATAAGTCGGAGCTATTCTTGCAAGCCCGAAGACGGACTTAGGGAAGGTCTGATTAATTAGGCGATCTGCCATTGCCGTCCAGATTTCGCCTAGCACGGCGCGAGACCGGCGTGGATAAACATCCACAACCAACGAGCAACAAAGCTAGGCGTGGTCTGGGCTGTTCCCATCTCTGTGGCAGGTGGCGGAATTGATCAGACCTTCCTTAGGGAATCAGATCTTCGTTAGAAGGCTTTCTGCCAACCAACGGTGAACGTCCATTCGCGCTCCATCCCAACACCGTTCAGGTCTTGGTAAACCGGCGTCATAGCCTCAACAGCAATCCGGTGTCCGGCCAAGATCCCGGCGGATTTTGGCAGGGCGACATTGATCCCGACTCCAGCCTCGAGCAGGTCTCCGCCGTAGTTTTCCGTGAAGTGTGGAGGCGCAGCATGAGGATGGGGCACATTGTAGTGGCCATCGATGTCGCCGCTGCGCTGGTAGTTCAGTCGGACAGAGGCACTGATCCAATGATCGAGATTAGCCGCCACCCAAGTGGTCGCATTGAACACATCGCCGAGGGCGTAACCCGCATCGTTCTCGTCCTCCAAACGAATCGTTCCACCGACCTGGAGACCATAGGACATCCGGTCAGTTGGAAACGCCGTGTAGGTGATGCTGGGCTTCAGATCCCAAGTGCCTGAACCGAGTTGCATTCCGTAGGGGAGCACGTGCCCGGTGTTCGAGTCGCGCTCGAGCTCTTCGCCGGTTGGAATCGAAACTCCGAGCCCAGCGTGGATTCCGCGATTGCCGCCGTCAAAAATCCGGAACAAAGCACCGACCGTGGTGTCGCCCCAGCCACTCGAACGATGACCGTGCTTGGTGCCACTGTGACCGCCATGACCGTGACCACCGTGACTCGAAGCTCCAGCTTGGTGACCGTGACCGCCGCCGTGCGAACCGGAGGCGCTGACTAGGCTCATGTCATTCTCCAAATAGCTGCCCATCGCCATCAGCGTGATGTTGTCAGTAGGCGCATACATGAGCCCGAGCATGTGCATTTCCATGTCCATCTCTGTCGCGGCGCGTTCGAATCCCCGATTGAGAACTTCTTGGCTACTGAGGGAATCCGTTCCCGCACGATGACCGTCCATGTGCATGTACATGTAACGGTAGGAAGTCATGAACTCTCCGGCTCGGTGCATGTGGTCAGCCATGACGCCGATCGGTGCGTGAGCATCCGCTCGGGCACAACCGGATTCGGTTTCACAATGCTTTGGAACAATAGTAACTGGGGATTTACCTACGATCCCCTGACCCGATGCCGGGCCGGCTTGGCAGAGAGTTGCCGCAGAGAGGACGAGGCCACCTGCGATGGAAGGAATAAATGTCTGTTTCGAATTGAGTTTCATTTCGAGAAGTCGTTGAAGTTGAATTTGTTTTGGTGGTCGGAGCCGTACAATCCCCCCATGTTTTGGGTGCAGATTTCGACGGCGATAGAAGCGCCCGACCAGGCGCGTCAATGGTCTGAGAATTCGTAAGCGTCCCGTCTCTCGTCCGCAGGATCGTGCTCGCACGTGATCCTGATGCGTAGGAGCGTGCTCGCACGCGATCCCTGACATCACTCACCGACCGGAAGCAGGCACAAAAGTGCTAGCAACCGACAGATCCAAGCGGGACTACGCCCACCTCGGCGGCATGAATGCCGGGAGCTCCACGCGCACGGCAGCGTCTTCATGAAGCGCCTGCCAACCGACTCTAGTCCCGTTAGCTGACCGAGACTTCACAAGGCGAAGCATCACCTGATTGGGCAGCTTGCTCATCTCTTCAGCACCCAAGATTTTCTCATCAGGTGCCTCCGAATCTCGGCGTGAGTCAGCAAGTGCCCGACAGTGTTCGCAAGCTTCCCGATCGAGAACTGCGTCGACAATCGCGTCTACCCTACCCTGACCCATCTCGACTCGTGCCTCCGCCATCTGGCTCCAAGCATGAACCTGCATTGCGATCCATTGACCACCAGAAACCTGGATCGTCAAGACCACCATAAGGATCAATCTGAAGCAACGGAGCAACACGACCCCTCGTATTCTCATTGAGACACGGCCTTGTCAATTTTGATCCGAAAGAATCCTGCCTGTACCCCGTTGTCTAGGCTCATGAATGAAAACACGATACTAGCAGTTCTCCCGAACATCGGTCCGGGTGAATTGTTTCTCGTGATGGGAATCGCCCTGCTGCTCTTCGGAGCGAAGCGACTCCCCGCGTTGGCGCGTAGCGCCGGCCAGAGCATGTCCGAATTCCGGAAAGCTCAGCGGGAGTTCCAGGACGAATTCAAGAACCTGGACTAGAACACCAACTGCGCCGGCCTTCCCACTGGGCACCTTGGCCGAGCGCACCGTTCTTTCAGGTACAGGGGAGCCATTCCGTCTTGGGCGGTTCGTGAGGCTATTGCCTAACAACCGATTGCACCGTCTACATTCTACTTTCCTGAGATCCGGAATAGGTGCTCTTCAGTCCTGACCAGTAGATCTGTCCCGACGACTGCAGGAGAAGCTAACGAACGCTCATCGAGGGCGTTTTCGCTGAGAATCTCAAACTCTCGACCAGCCTTCAATACCGTGCATGTCCCAGTCTCATCGAGTAGGTAAATGCGACCATCTGAGTAAATTGGAGATGCGGACATTGAACCACCAGCGCGTTCCTGCCAAATGATATCGCCGGTCTTTGGTTCGATGCAGCTGGCGATTCCTCCATCGCTTACAACATAGAGAAGATCGCCAGCAACGAGCATGGATGGAGTGTGTGCCATGCGCTTGGTGATCTGCCATTCGCGGTGACTTTCAGTCACATCTCCAGTCGACTCGTCATCAATTCGAACGGCGATTGCCGTGGCGCGATCATAGCCGGTGCCGATGAACGCGAGGTTCCCGAAAAATACTGGCTTGGGTATTACTGAGTAACCCTCATCATAGCCAGCCTTCCACAATTCCTGACCAGTTTTTGGATCGTAAGAGAAAACGGCCCCACTTGCGGGACTGATGAGCTGAGCGGCGCCCCCACCTTCTGGCTTAAAGATGCTCGGGCTGGCGAACGAGAACTTTCTTTTTGCTCGCGTTTCAGATCTCGGTGTGCGCCAAGCGACGTCGCCACTCTTCGCGTGGAGCGCAACAATGAACGGATTCTTGGCGGCATCGGCTCCATAGATTAGTAAGCCCTCATGAAGCACTGGTGTGCTGCCGTTGCCGTGTGTCGGTGAATAAGGAAGGGAAGACTGAGACCACTGGATCTCGCCGTCGAGATCAAGACAGGCAGTTCCCATGTGGCCAAAATGAACGAACAAACGATCCTTGGTTAAGATCGGAGTCGGACTCGCGTGGGAATTCTTTTTGTGGATTCTTGGTGCTGAAGCTCCGTCTTGATGAAGGACTTTTTGATTCCAGAGAATCTCACCCGATGTAGCATCCAGACAGAGGGCCCTCAACTCACGATCGACTCCAAGAGCGTCCTGATCCTCATCATCAGCAACCGCCGTAGTCAGATAGATTCGGTCAGTGCCAACCACGGGTGAAGACCAACCACGCCCAGGGATAGGAACCTTCCATGCAATTCCATCGGTGGTGCTCCAAGCCAAAGGTATCCCACTCGGAGCGTGCCCGTCGCCGTTTGGGCCTCGAAATTGATTCCAGTCTGCCTCTTGAGCGAACACAGAGGAGACAGCCGCGAACGATACTCCAATTCCTGCGGCGAAGAATCGAAGCCATTGAGAAGTGAGGGCGCGATGGCGTAGCAGATAGAATTTGATCATGACGCAGGCTAGCCTAGTTCGCATAGGCATCTCGACAAAAAACAGAGATCGAGTTTGCGGAGTGCTATGAACGTAAAGCCCGGCCGCAAAACTCATCGGCATTCGCCCACTTAACTCAGCGTCAACACAGCCAGCTCCGGCCGACACGCGAACCGCACCCGAATTCCGGTAGTTCCCAAGCCTCTCGTGACAAACAGTTTCGAGTCGGCTGCGGCATACTCGCCGTAGACGTATTTCTTGCCCCACTTGACGGTGACCGGTGGTTTCGATCGGAACGGGACTCGGCATTGGCCGCCGTGAGTGTGACCGGAGAGTTGGAGGACGCCGGGTCGGACGTTGACGACTTCGTCAAAGAAGTCCGGTTCGTGAACCATCGCAATGACTGGGAGTTCCGAAGCGATTCCGCCGAAAGTTTTACTCAGATCAGGCTTCCCCTCCCAGATGAAGTCGGTTCCTGCGATTGCCAGCTTGTCGCCGTTGATGTCGATCAATGTGTTTTGGTTGATCAGAAATTCGATGCCGGCTTGAATAAACGGCCTTCGCACTGTGGTCATCGGAGCCGACCAGCCATCGTGGTTACCCATCACTGCATAGACTCCGTGCTTTGCCCGAATACCTTTCAAAATCTCCATCATTGGCGGGATTCCATGGGTGTCGCGACCCTCGACGTAGTCCCCAACAATGAAGATCAGGTCAAGGTCTTCGGCATTGGCTCGCTCGACACATTCCGCGACCACATGATCATCCGTGCCCGGACGAAAGTGAAGGTCACCGATGACGCCACAGCGCAAACCTTTGAGAGCCGGAGGAAGGTTGGCGACCTCAACACCTTTCCGTGTGATCGAAAGCGTTCTGGGCTCGTACCAGAATCCATTGCCAGCCGCAACGGCCCCCAAAGCCAGACCACCGGCGGCGACTTTCAGGAAGCGACGTCGATTTTTGTGGGGGCGTGGAGAGAGTAAGGCCATGGGATCAGTATCCTCTTTATTGCCCCAATTCACAAGGCCTCCACCGCGAAGATTCGGTGAAATCGGCGCGGCGCGTTGCACTTCGGCTCACTTCGGCAGGCCGGGACGTCCTGACCCTAACTTCTCAATTTCACTAGAGTCCCGAACGATTAGAAGGTTGAAAAAATTCACGAGGGATTTTTTCTCAGACCAAGGCACGAGGAGGAAGCGAAGCTGGCTTCGTGACCGACGAGCAACGCAGGTATGGGGAAAAAGAGCCGTGATCATGTTCCAACGTGAGCAGAGCGAACCTGATTCCATGACCAATTTCCCTCAATTTTTTCAACGGATTAAGCATTCGGGACACTAGCTCTGAGCGACAAACTTCAGTGCTTCGGCGAGGAGCCCACGCCAATGATCCTTGTCGCTCGGCGGGGAGCTTCACGATCAGGTCTCCCGTCCGATAGTCGACACTAGCGAAAAAGTTGCCGTCAGAACGGAGACACGGAAATCCCATCATCGTCGACCGCTCGGCACCGGCATTGAGGAGAGGCTCAGCGAGTTCCCAGAACAAGTGATCGTCGAACTCGCCCATCGATTTTAAAGCCGCTCCTGAATCGTTTTCACCACATCGGCTGCGTCGACTTCGACATCTTCCCGTGTTTGCAGATCACGAATTTTCACCTTCGGGAAGTCTCGCCCGATGATCACACCTAGCCGAGCCCCGCGGTCTTCTGCCAGAGCGAACTGCTTTCCAAACTTCACCGCCGAAAGCGGATAGTCAGTCGAAATTCCTGCAGCGCGAAGCTGAGTCGCGATGCCAATTCCGTCGGCGCGCTGAGGCTCGTCTCCGATGATCAAATAGACGTCTGCTTGGGCTGGCGAGGTCGCCTTGAACTGTGCCAAAGCAGCCTCGGTCTGTTGAATAAGAAGACCGATAACCATGTCACCCATGGCAAATCCGCAGGCCGGCATGTCCGCCTTTCCGTGGATCAGTTGAACGAGATTGTCGTATCGCCCACCACCGGCAATCGCCCGGAGGTCGCCCCGGGTATCAAAGACTTCGAAAACGATTCCTGTGTAGTAGGCCAATCCCCGAACAATGGTCGGGTCGGGCTTGAGGAAACCGTCGAGTCCCCTCGCCTGCAAGTCTTCAGTAATTGGGCTCAGTGCCTCGTCCAAGATCGCCGGATCAGCCATGAACTCCGCGACTTGATCGTAGGTCACTCCAGCAGGCTCGAGCATCGGCTCCATCTTTTCCGCTGGCACCTTTTCCCACTTGTCGATGGCGCGCAGGAAGCCTTCGAACTGATCAGAGCCGATGCCATTTTGTTCAGCAAATCGATCCCAGATCCGACGGTCGCTGACCCGAATATTAAAGTCATCTCCGGTCAGCCCAAAGGCCGTCATGCAATCAATCGCCAGAGCGATCAACTCGGCATCCGCTCCCGGCCCAGCTTCGCCAAGGACATCAACATTCCACTGGTAAAACTCGCGTCCCCTGCCCTTCTGGGGTTTCTCGTAGCGAAAGCACTGACCGATCTCGAACCACTTCACGGGTTTCGGAAAGTCCCGCATTTTGCTGCCAACCATCCGTGCAATCGAAGGCGTCACCTCAGGGCGCAGCGAAACGTCTTCGCCACCTTGGGTCTCGAATCGGAACAACTGAGTGACAACCTCGTCGCCTGACTTTTTCCGATAGAGATCGGTCGGTTCGACGAGCGGTGATTCGTACTCGGCGAACCCATAACGATGCGCGACCGAACGCCACGTCTCGAAGACGTAGTTTCGGAGTGCACATTCTGCGGGATAAAAATCCCGAAAGCCACGGAGTGTTTGGAAGGCCGACATGGTCGCTAAAAAGTGGGCGTATTCTGCACCGACACGGCTAGAGTTCAATCAAAACGCAGAGGCTACCTACTGACCCAAGCGCTTTGCCCACTCGGTGGTGTTGTCTACGCCTTCCAGCCACGCGTCTGCATCCGCGGGGGCGCGACTGCGGCGACGACGACGACGGTTGTTTGAGTTTTCATCCGGCGCTACCTTTGGCTGAAGCTGACGCCTTACCTTACAACAAAGCGGAGCTAAGGCGAAGCCGTGAATTACGAAGATCTTCATCGGTCGCACCCAAGGCACCCGCCATCAGAGCCTACCGAATACATCCACATTGGTTTTACCAACCTGGAACGATCTCAAGATTGATGTCTCGAAGGAGTTTACCTACAACGCTCAGGATCCCACGAAGAACCTCGGGGTGATCGATCACATTTTATACAACACCTCGGCTGGAGCCAAAGCAACTGACGGAGCCATCATCGAACTCGAGGATCCACTATCTGACCACAAGCCGATCTGGGCACAAATAGTTTTCCCTCGGGATCTCAAAAACCCGTGACGTATTGAGCTGGTAGAAGACAACTAAACACCATTAGTGGGAGCAGTGCTTTCTTTCTTTAAGAAAGCCTCACCAGAGCTCATGGGGAGCTATCGACGGACAGAAGCGACCGCTCCGGAGCCCAAAGAATAACTGTCTGGAGCATGCTTGAACGTTAACATTAAAAATGTTCGATAGGATGAAGAGAGGAATGCACATCATGATTGCTGTCGGAGTAGTGCTTGTTTCTATAGGGCTGATTTTTGTCACTCCTGCGGACGCAGAAAATGAAGAGCCCGCCGAAGCGTCCATCGTGAGGGTCATGTCCTACAATATTTTCCGTGGTGGTACGATGCGCGGGCAATCTTTGGCTCAAACAGCAAAGGTTTTTCAAGCCGCAAAGGCTGACATTGTCGGCATTCAGGAAACACGTTCACTAAAGGGCAGTCGACTAAGCGGGTATGCGCTCGCTCCGGGATCGCTACCGTTGGGAGCTTGGGAAGTAGGAGGAAGTTCACGACCGATGAACTCGTCGGATCGGCCATAAGCTCACACAACCTAGATGATCTGGTTGCAGGTGAGATGTATTTAGGGAAGGTCTTGCCACGTCCTGCGTTCAAGGAGCGTGGACATTCCTGTCCGCAACGTCGCGCCTCGGGGCGCGAAAATCGGTCGTAAACTCCCTCCTACATTTTGTGGGAACGGGGGTTGGGAGCTTGGGAAGTAGGAGGAAGTTCACGACCGATGAACTCGTCGGATCGGCCACAAGCTCACACAACCTAGCTGAACTGGTTGCAGGTGAGATGTATCTAAGGAAGATCCTGCCACGTCCTGCGTTCAAGGAGCGTGGACATTCCTGTCCGCAACGTCGCGCCTCGGGGCGTGAAAATCGGTCGTAAACTCCCTCCTACATTTCGTGGGAACGGGGGCTTCCCAAGCGCCTTGCTCCCCCCCTTAAAACCTCTGAAAGATATTCGTCCGCTGTGAGATCAGATTTCCCTCTGAAAACAGCGAGATGGCATCCGCACTAGCTGGTCAATTGAACCCGCAGTCGTTGTCACCTTCCCTTCGAAAGAGAGGCGAGCGATGGGACTTGCGAATTGCCGTGATTGCCCGATATTTTAGATTCGCTAACTAGTCGATGAATTGTCCGTATTGTAAGACCGAGGCTCACGAAGTCGATCCCCACTGTCGCCACTGTGGCTTCGATATTGGAGGTGCTGAACAGATGTTCGGCTCGCCGCCTCAGCTTCGGTTGGGTGTCAACGACACCGCCGGTGTACTCACTCAGACCGAAGCATCCCAAGTGCAGGCTGCCTTGATCGAGTTCGCCAATGAATTTCCGCAAATGCGCTATGCCGTCGTGACCGCCGAGTTGCCGAATGGGGCTCCGATTGCGACTTATGCGACATGGATCTTCAACCGATCCGGAATGCAGCGGCCTGACACTGAGCCGAGTGCCAACCGCAACGTCTTGTTGGTCGTCGACACTGGCGACGGACGCGCGTCTCTGCAGACTGGTTACGGGCTCGAACCATTCGTTGGCGAAGAGCAGATCAATTCGGCTCTTCAGGCCGGACAGGCACGCTTTCAGGCTGGACAATTTGCTCCAGGAATCAAGGCCGTGATCGAAGCTAGCTCCGTCATGCTCCGCGACGTTTGGAACAGGCTCGGCATCTCTTTCGGAATCGATATGTCCGAGATCCAACGCGAAGAGGCGGCGAAGCTCGGGCTAACGATCCAAGCGCCCCGCCAACAGGCGAAGAGCGAGTATTAGAAAGTTTGAACAGGTTGACCGGAGCTTACGTCAAATCACTTCCCGAGGCACTTGCCACCCGGTTGGGAGCCAGAGACCGATAATCAATCAACGAGCCAATGACGACAAATCCCCTCAATCACCAAGACCGCCGCGACTTCACCCGCAAGATCACGCTTGGGCTGGTAGGGCTCGGTTTGATCAATCCGGCGACCTCAAGCGCCCGCCAACATCTGCCACTCAGTAAGACTTTTAAGGGGGTTGACCGCTTTTACGAAATCGTCCGAAAAGCCCAAACCGGGCGCTGGCAAACGCTTCCCATGGGACAGCGCGTCATGGCATTCGCCAAAGAATTTCACCGCGTCCCCTACGTCGGATTCACCCTTGAAATCGATGATCGAATCGAGTCGCCATCGGCAAACATGGTCGGCCTTGATTGCTGGACGTTTTTCGAAATCGCCCTTGGTTTTGCCCGCATGATCGAGTTCCCACGGCAAAGCTACACTCCGAGCAATCTCCTGAGTGAGATCGAGTGGACGCGCTACCGTGGTGGGGTTTGCAACGGCAACTATCTCGACCGGATTCACTACCTCGCCGAGTGGTTTTTCGAAGCCGAAGCCCGAGGTATTGCCACGGACATCACCCGCGAACTCGGTCACTCAGTTCGATTGAAAGACCGAGCGATTCAGGAGATGACGATCCTGTGGAAGAGCTATCGTTACTTGGCCAACAACCCAGACCTTCGCGCTCCGATGGCCCGCCACGAAGAGCGCGTTTCGAAGCTTCCCGTCTACTACATCCCGCGTGAAAAAGTGCATCTCGTCGAACCTAAATTGCAGGCCGGTGATGTGCTAGGAATCGTGACCAGACACGACGGTGGCTTCTGCTCTCACGTCGGCCTTCTCCACCGTGGCGAAGACAAAATCGCCCGACTTATGCACGCTTCCCGGAACTACAAAAAGGTGGTGATTGATAAGAGCATTTCCGGCTATCTCAACCACTACAGCAGCCATCTCGGGCTGATGGTTGGCCGCCCGCTTCCTCGAGCGAAGGCGATTGTGAATCGCGATCAGTATCTCACAAATATTCGGCGCCTGACTGGAATGCGGAACGTCGGGCCGTAGTACGAGTCCCAGGCTCATAGTGTTGTTTATCACTACACCTCACCCGCCCCGTCAACCGGTTGCACAACGACTGGGGCGGGGCGGCTTCCTGTACGCTTCTCATACCGAGCCGTAAACTCTCCGAGCAAACCCGCTGCTTTCGCCGAATCGACCAAGACAATCGCGCTACCGCCAAAGCCTCCTCCGGTCATTCGGGCACCATAGACTCCGGCTGACTTGCCCAATTCTTCGGCAATATCGACCACGGCGTCGAGCTCCGGACAACTCACTTCATAGAGGTCACGAAGAGATCGGTGACTGTCGAACATCAACTCTCCGGCGTCTGACCAATCAGACTGCGCAAGGGCTTCGACAAAATCATTTGTCCGATCGATCTCAGAGAACACATGTCGAGCCCGCTTTTGCGCGTGAGGTGGAAATTCAGAACGCATTTCGTAAAATTTCTCGGCTCCTGCTTCGGCTAGTTTCCCAACACCCATCGCCTTGGCCAACTCCTCACAAGTCCGACGCCGAGTTCCATATTCGCCCTCTGCGTTACAGTGTTGGACAGCCGTATTCAGCACAATCAGAGACGTCTCTTCGGACATCGGAATGGGGTCAATTTCTAGAGTTCGGCAGTCAATTCTAAGTGCGTGTCCGGCCTTCCCATGAATCGACGCTAGTTGATCCATGATCCCACACGGCACCATGGCAAATTGGTGTTCAGCCGCCTGACACAGCCGAGCTCGGTCGATCGACTCAAGGCGATGATTCGATGCTTTCTCCAACCACATGCTCAGAGCTACGCACAAGGCGGCACTGCTGCTGAGCCCTGCACCTACCGGCAAATCCGAAGCGATAAAGATCTCGCAGGATGGCAAATCAGCCCCCGCTTTCAGAAGCCCAGCGATGACACCGATCGGATAGTTCGCCCAAGCTTCTTCCTCTTGCGGCTCAAGACCTGAGCCTATTTCGATGGTGATCGGAAGGCCGTGGAAGCCACTCGAAATCGTGGCCACCGCTGGGGTTGCGGGATCTCTAGGGATCACCCTTCCGGCAACGGCGACATGGCGATCGATCGTCATCGGAACGACTGGCCCGCCATTGTAATCGAGATGTTCGCCGATCAGGTTAATCCGGCCCGGGGCAACAGTAATGTGGTCAGGACGAACCCCAAATCGCTTTTCAAAGAATACGCGAGCCGTGGCAGCACACTGCTCACGGCTTGAGGGCATGGAACTTGGGGTCGGCACAACTGCGATGATAGGCGGAATCATCTAGCGAATTCAATCAATTCCGCTGCGTCGTCGGTTGCGAGTTGGCGGCTCAGGCCTACTATTAGCCCAATGAGCGAAACTTGGACGCCATCTGGCAACTTCGAGGATATCCGATACGAAACCACCGACGACGGAATCGCACGGATCACAATAGCGCGACCTGAGGTCAGGAATGCGTTTCGACCACAGACCGTGCGGGAAATGTTGTCCGCCTTCGATCTGGCACACGATGATGGAAACGTCGGGGTAGTCATTATCACGGGAGAAGGCGATCTTGCCTTTTGTTCCGGTGGCGATCAGAAAGTACGCGGCGATGGCGGATATGTCGGTGACGACGGTGTGCCCCGACTCAACATCCTCGATGTGCAGAAGAAAATCCGCGGCATCCCGAAGCCGGTGATTGCGCAGGTTGCTGGCTACGCAATCGGCGGTGGACATGTTCTCCATGTTGTCTGCGACCTGACCATCGCAGCAGACAACGCCAGGTTTGGCCAAACAGGACCGAAGGTAGGTTCGTTCGACGGCGGGCTCGGATCCAGCTACTTGGCTCGTATTGTCGGTCAGAAAAAGGCACGCGAAATCTGGTATCTTTGCCGCCAATACGACGCGCAACAGGCTCTCGATATGGGCCTAGTGAACACCGTCGTTCCACTGGCAGATCTCGAGGCGGAAACGATGAAATGGTGTCGCGAAATTCTAGAGCATTCTCCGCTCGCCCTTCGCTGTCTCAAGTCAGCCCTCAATGCTGATTGCGATGGCCAAATGGGTCTTCTCGACCTCGCCGGCAATGCCACCCTTCTCTACTACCTCTCAGAGGAGGCCAAGGAAGGAAAGAACGCATTCGTCGAAAAGCGGGCTCCGGACTTCAGTAAGTTCCCGAGATTTCCATAAAATTATTCACAGTGAAATACGTTCTCATTCTTCTCGCGCTCGCCTCGATTGTTGTTGGGCTATTCTTCTTTAAATCTTCACCCGGGTCAGGCAGTACGTCAGGACGACCCACCTCGTCTGGAACGACCGTAGGTTTCGCGTCGGCAGAAATCGAAATTAATCAGGCCCATCACGACGCAATCCTCGCAGCTGGATACTCTCTCTACGCGGGTGCCTTACCCGATGTTGAAGCACTACGGGCTTGGACGACTTCAAACCTATCGGTCTACCGACGCATCGATTCCGGTCCGAATCATAACTACCAGCTATTCGTCGCTCTCGATGCTGCTGGTACGACCGGATCGATCCATACGGCGAGCGCCTATGAAATGAAGAATTTCGAAAAGTCCGAAGCGCGTAGTCTAGCCGAAGAAATTAAACCGATTCTACAAGCGATCCCTTCGGAGTCTCCATAGCTTCACTTCACTTCACATCCGATGCGTTCTTGGATCCTCGCGGCACGCCCGAAAACTCTGGTGGCGGGTGTTGTTCCAGTCGCCGCCGGAGGTGTTCTCGCCGTAGCTCTCGGGGGCAGCAGCGATTGGGGACTTCTGGGCATCGCACTCGCTAGTTGCTTGTGCCTGCAAATCGCCACGAATCTGTTCAACGACGCAATCGATTTCGAAAAAGGCGCTGACACCGAAGAACGTGTCGGTCCCGTCCGGGTCACCCAATCGGGGTTGCTAAGTGCCCGCACCGTCCTGATTACCGGAGCCGTCTTTCTTGCCGTCGCCACGCTCCTTTCGGTGCCACTGATTCAGGCTCGTGGTTGGGCCATTGCACTGATTGGGCTGCCTTCGCTATACCTTTGTTTCGGTTATACTGGCGGGCCGTATCCCCTAGCCTATCTAGGACTCGGTGAAATTTTCGTGATCCTATTTTTCGGTCTTATTGCGGTAGCCGGAAGCGCCTTTGTCGCCTGTGGGGAATGGCTGATGCCCGAATCAATGGTGCTCGGATTTCAAGTTGGTCTCCTCAGTTCAACACTCATCGCGATCAACAATCTGCGCGATATCGATGGCGATGCTAAGGTCGGAAAGCGCACCCTCGCCGTCCGTCGTGGCCCGGCATTTGCTCGACGCGAAATCGCGTTTTTTCTTGGTTTCCCCTACCTCCTCGGGCTTTTCTGGCTCAGCGATTGGCGGCCCCTCGCCTGTGCCTTACCCTGCCTCGCAATCCCTCTAATGATGTTTCTGATTCGTCGAATCGGCACCGAGAACCCAGGCCCACGATTCAATCGCTATCTCGCCCTTTCCTCGCTTCACATGCTGCTGTTCGGAGCGCTCTGGTCAGTCGGAATGTTCTTCGGAACAAGACAACCCTCTCCCTGATCATCAACTATGGGGCGCTTCCAGATTCATCGCTACGAACTTCGGTCGCGCACCGCTCTGAACGCCGCGGCTCCTGACCGCCGAACCTTTCCTGGGGCCCTCCTCCACGACACCAAAACGTCAGGATACGGCTGCATCCACCCATGGCCAGAACTCGGCGACGCCCCCCTAAACGAACAACTCGCTTCCCTCGCCTCAAGCCCGACTGATTCTCTCCCGCTAGCTAGCCGAGCAATTGATTGTGCAAGGATCGACGGAGAAGCCCGACTCGATCGACGATCTCTTTTCGAAGGCTTGACTGTTCCTTCCAGCCATCATCTCTGGCAGCACAATTCGAGCGATTTGGGGGCTCAAGCCAAAACACTCATCGACTCTGGTTTCGACGCCGTGAAAGTAAAGCTGGGTGCGCCAGTTGATGAGGCCATCAGCACGATCGACTGCATTGATCAACTATTCAGCGAAGCAGCTGTCCGCCTGCGCATCGATTTCAATTCGACCCTCGATCCTGGGAGTTTTCTCGCATTCATCGAAGGCGTCTCAGACTCGACCAGAAAGCGCATCGAACTCGTCGAAGATCCGTTTATCAACGACCCGCTCGCCCGAAATTTTTTACCCGATGACGTTCAAGCGTTGGTTGCCGTTGACCGCGATTTCGATCCTTCTGAACCGCTTCGGGGTGCTGCTTTTGGGGTGCTCAAGCCGGCCATCGACGACTTCGAGGATCTCCATCCAGAATCCGGAAATCTGTTGGTCACTAGTTACATGGATCATCCGGTTGGCCAGTTGTGGGCGGCCTACGGTGCGGCGCGAATCGCAGCGCAGTTCCCCGGCCGATTACACGGAGCCGGGCTTCTAACCCACCAGATTCTCGAGGGTGACCCAGCTCTCGATCTCATTGAGTCCGACGGCCCCCACCTCGTCCCTCCCTCAGGAACCGGGCTGGGCTTAGACAGCTACCTTCAACAGCTAAATTGGCGCGATTTATAGTCCCTACCCCAACGGTATCAACATCGATCCGTTCCCGATTTCTGTGGTGTAGTCGCCTTCCCGCACGTAATTCAGAACGTGCCTTCCTCTCCGAAGAAAAAGACCGCGTCCAAAAAGCGAACCACGCCACGAAAGAAGGCAGGTAAGCGCGATGTGATCCAAATTCGCAACGCCCGCCAGAACAACCTCAAAGGCATCGATCTCGATATCCCGATTGGGAAACTCAACGTCGTAACCGGAGCCTCTGGTTCGGGCAAGTCGTCGCTCGCCTTCCAAACCCTCTACGCCGAAGGCCAACGCCGCTATGTCGAGACCTTCTCGCCCTACACCCGCCAGTTCTTTGAGCGGATGGACAAGCCTCAGGTCGACGCCATCCATGGCATTCCACCAGCGATTGCGATCTCCCAGTCAAACGCGGTCAAGACGACCCGGTCGACGGTTGGAACGATCACTGAGATCAATGACCACCTGAAGCTCCTATTCCCTCGATTGGCGGTAGGCTACTGCCCGAAAACCGGACTTGAGGTCAGCCCTGACACTTCAGCTTCGGTCTACGAAAAGCTTCGCGCCTTGGACAAAGACAAGCCGCAGATCATCACGTTTCCGATTCCGGTTCCAGCTGACTCTGACCCAACTGACTTTCTTTCGTTTCTGCAGTCTCAGGGCTATTTGCGGATTCTATTGTTCGGCGAACTCTACCGCACTGACGCCCCCGACAAACTCGGCCGCCCACTTCCTGCGGTAGTCGATGTCGTTCAGGACCGAGTCGCACCCTCCAAGAAATCGCGGACGCTCGAAGCTCTTGAGGCAGCCTTCCGACTTGGGAAAGGCCATATCAAATGCTTCGATGCCAAAACCTTCGATCTGCAGGCCTTCAGTTCTGATTGGCACTGCCCGGAATCCGGCATCACTCTTAAGCCCCCTACCCCGAGCCTCTTCTCTTTCAACAATCCTCAAGGCGCATGCCCGACCTGCCGAGGGTTCGGGCGGGTTATCGGAATCGATCTTCATCGTGCCCTACCCGACCGCGGAATGTCCATCGGAGGTGGTGTTGTCAAAGCTTTCCAAGGAGAGCGCGGTGCAGAGTGCCAAGACGACCTCGTTAGATGCTGCCGAACCCGCGGAGTGGATACCAAGATTCCGTTCATGGAGCTGCCCACCGAAGATCAGGAATGGGTTCTCTACGGCGACCCTGGCGATCCCGAAGAGAACTGGCAACTCGGAGCCTGGTATGGCGTCAAAGGCTTCTTCCGGTGGATGGAGTCGAAAGCCTACAAGATGCACGTTCGAGTGTTCTTGAGTCGCTATCGCTCCTACACCGATTGCCATGACTGCCGAGGCACCCGACTCCGTGACGACGCTCTGAATTTCAAGATCGAAGGCAAGCGGCTCCCCGATCTTTGGCACCAACCGATCACTGAACTCCTGCCTTTTATCGAGTCTCTCGAAGCACCCGAAGGCGACCGGACTTGCGAGCTCCTGCTTCGCGAAATCAGTTCCCGACTTGGCTACCTCCAGCGGGTCGGGCTCGGATATCTCGATCTGAACCGACCGACTCGAACGCTATCAGGCGGCGAACTCCAGAGGGTCAACCTGACGACTTGCTTAGGAGCATCTCTCACCGGAACGCTATTCGTTTTGGACGAGCCATCCATTGGTCTTCATCCCCGTGATACAACACGGTTGATTGAGATCATGAAAGGACTTCGCGATCTGGGTAACACTCTTGTCGTGGTCGAGCACGAAGACGCTGTCATCCGATCAGCAGACAATGTCATCGAGATCGGCCCCGGGCGCGGTGATGCTGGTGGAGAACTCGTTCACTCGGGAGCTCCAAAGGCCCTGATTGCTTCCGGCGGATCACTCACAGCCGACTACTTGTCTGGAAGAAAGACGATCCCGCTTCCCGAAAAGCGACGCAAGGCGACTTCCAAGATTAGCCTCAAAGGAGCCTCCGCAAACAATCTTCAGAAGATTGACGTCGACATCCCACTCGGTGTTCTCTGCTGCGTCACGGGTGTGTCGGGATCAGGTAAATCGACACTGGTTCACAATGTCCTGTATCGAAATCTTCAAAGAGTTCGAGGTCGCGGAACAGAAGAAGAAACCGGGCCGCTCAAACGTCTGACTGGAGCCAAAAAAATCGGCGATGTCATCTTAGTCGACCAATCACCTCTCGCCCGAACACCCCGCTCGACATCGGCGGTTTTTGTCGGTGCTTGGGATCATGTCCGCAAGCTATTTGCGACCTGCCCAGAGGCTCAAGCCGCCGGTTTCACTGCTTCGACATTCTCTTTTAATTCTGGAGATGGACGCTGCCAACGGTGCATGGGAACGGGCTTCGAAAAGGTCGAAATGCAGTTCCTGTCGGACGTCTTCGTTACCTGCCCAGAATGCGAAGGAAAGCGTTTCACACCAGAGACTCTAACGGTCGAACTTTACGGATACAATATCCACGACCTCCTGTGCATGACGGTCGACAAGGCGATCAGTTTCTTTGATGAAATCGGTTCTCGGCCAGCCCAGAATGCCTCGCGCCTTCTGGCTGCTCTCAGCGAAGTTGGGCTCGGCTACTTAACTCTCGGCCAACCACTTAACACACTTTCGGGCGGTGAATCGCAGCGGCTAAAACTGATCTCACACCTGCAAGATCTAGCAAAGAGGGCTCCAAAAAAGGATGACCGCCTCGCTGCGCCGAACCCTCCACTTCTTATCTTTGATGAACCGACAACCGGTCTGCACACCGATGACATTCGGTTGTTGCTCGGTGCCTTTCAACGTCTGGTCAACGAAGGCGCGAGTGTCATTGTCATCGAACACAATCTGGATGTCATCGCCCATGCCGATCACATCATCGATCTGGGGCCCGGAGCCGGAACCGATGGAGGACTATTGGTTGCTGAAGGCACCCCAGAAGAAGTCGCCAAAGCCGACACCCCAACGGGCCAATTCCTCGCAGAGAAACTGGGAGGCACAGCCTCAAAAATCGCGGAGGCACCAGCGGCCTTCCAACCGAAAACGCTCCCGTCGGCTTCAGAAATCACGATTCACGGCGCGCGAGAAAACAACCTCAAGAACCTGTCTCTCGCGATTCCTCACAACGAATTCGTCGTGGTCACCGGTCTCTCTGGATCGGGCAAATCGACGCTCGCCTTCGACCTAATATTTGCCGAAGGACAGCGGCGCTTCTTGGACTCAATGTCGACCTATGCCCGACAGTTTGTTGAGCAAATGGAACGTCCTGAAGTGGATCAAATCTCTGGACTCCCACCGACCGTCGCTATTGAGCAACGGATCTCTCGTGGAGGCGGAAAATCTACGGTCGGCACGGTCACAGAAGTGCATCACTTCCTTCGGCTTCTGTATTCCAAAGTTGGCGTTCAACACTCTCCAGAGTCAGGCAAGGCGGCGATTAAACAGTCCCCGACCGCTATCACCACTCGCGTCGCAAAGTCAGCAAAATCTGGCCGCACTCGTATTCTCGCTCCACTCGTAAGGGGCCGAAAGGGTTTTCACACTGATGTGGCCGAATGGGCATTTAAGCAGGGTTTCGAACAACTGGTTGTCGACAAACAAATCATCACGACCAGTGAGTTCACAAGGCTCGATCGATTCCGCGAACACACGATCGACGCGATCGTAGCCGAGGTCGGACCAAAGACGAAACCCACAGTGATTCGCGAAGCGGTCGAACTGGCGCTGAAAGTTGGAAAAGGCACTGCCAAGTTTCTGGATCCGGCGAACTATTTTCATACTCTGAGTATCAATCTAAGCTGCCCCGACACTGGCCGCTCGTTCGAAGATCTAGATCCTCGTCTGTTCTCATTCAACTCTCCTCATGGCTGGTGCCGGGCCTGTCGCGGCTATGGTCGAGTTGCCAAAAAGATCAAGGCCTTCGATTCATCCCGAGCAGAGTCAGTCTTGGATGCGGAGCTTCAGGAAGAGCGTTCTCACTCCCGCGCTAAGGCCGCAGAAATGGAAACCTGCCCCGGTTGTCAGGGACAGCGACTCAATGAAGTGGCTCGATTTGTCCGAATCCACGACCACTCACTACCAGAAATTTCGGATCTGCCTATCGCCGAAGCCAGAACCACGATCGCGGGGTTCAAGTTCACCGGTCGAGACCTCAAGATCGCTCGGGATATCCTCACCGAAATCGACCAGCGACTCCGATTCCTCGAACAAGTCGGACTTGGTTACCTAACCCTCGACCGCTCGGCGAATACACTCTCGGGAGGGGAAGGGCAGCGGATCCGATTGGCATCTCAGCTTGGGTCGAATCTTCAAGGCGTGCTCTATGTGCTAGACGAACCGACCATTGGTCTTCATCCACGTGACAACGCACAACTCCTCGATACCCTGAGCGCCTTGCGAGATAAAGGCAACTCACTGCTCGTGGTCGAACACGACGAGGAAACGATGCAGCGCGCCAACCACGTCATCGACCTCGGACCGGGAGCTGGGCAATTCGGTGGCGAAGTGGTCGCTCAAGGAAGTCTTGCTCAGATCAAACGAAAGAAGAGTTCAGTCACCGGACAAGCGCTCGTCGCCCTCGACAAGAATCCGCATCCTTGGCGAGGCCAACGGCGTGCGCTTCCGAAACCCAATTCTCGAACTGACTGGCTGCGAATCAAAGGCTGCCATGCCAACAACCTGAAAAACATCGATGTCCAGATTCCGCTCGGTCGGCTGACCGTGATCACCGGAGTTTCGGGTTCGGGAAAGTCCAGCTTTATGCGTGGCTGCCTGCATCCAGCACTCAAAAATAAACTCGCTAAGCCTGCGAGCAAATCAGCTTCGGCGAAGAAGGCGGCAAAACGAAAGCCGTTGACTACAGGCACTCAAAAGACCTATTCCACGATCACCGGAACCGAGAGCTTGGCCGCCGTCTACGAAGTCGACCAAAGCCCGATTGGAAAGACATCTCGGTCGACTCCTGCCACCTATATCAAAGTTTTCGACGAGATTCGGAAGTTGTTTTCTGGCGTCCCCGAAGCTCGAGTTCGTGGCTACACAGCATCACGTTTTTCTTTCAACACCGAAGGCGGACGATGCGAAATGTGCGGAGGAAATGGGCAGATCAAACTGGAGATGACGTTCCTCCCGACTTCATACGTTCAGTGTGAAGACTGCCGCGGAGCTCGCTACAACGACGCAACACTCGAGATTCAATACAACGGAAAAACGATCGCTGATGTCATGGCAATGTCGGTCGAGGAAGCTGCTGTATTCTTCCAGCCTGTGAAGAAAATCCATCGCACCCTCAACCTTCTCGCCCAAACTGGAACCGGCTATCTGCGACTGGGACAACCAAGCCCGACCGTTTCTGGAGGTGAAGCCCAGCGGATCAAACTCGTCGCGGAACTGTCGAAAGGCATCGGGCGCGCCGAAAATTTAAGGCTGAAAAGTGGTATCACTCCAGCAACCAAATCTGGAAAGGTCGCTAAACGAGATCCCAAAGCTCCGTTCCCGAAATCCCAGCAGCGGAACCTTTACCTGATTGAAGAGCCGACCATCGGTCTGCACATGGCCGATGTCCAAAAGCTCACAGACGTGCTCCACCGACTCGTCGATGAAGGCCACACGGTGATTGTGATTGAGCACAATACAGACCTCATGATGGAAGCCGACTACTTACTCGACATCGGCCCTGAAGCCGGTCCCAACGGCGGCACTGTCGTCGTCGCGGGAACTCCCGAAGAAGCCGCGAAAGTGAAGGGCTCAGAGACGGCACGATTTCTGCAGTTTCCAAAAAGCCCTTCGTGATCCTAACTTTTTTCTAGGCTGAGCGCCGGAGTCGTCTACAGTTTGCAGATGACGCAATGGCACTACGCTGACGGGGGGAACCAACTCGGCCCGGTTTCCGACGAAGAACTCAAAAACCTGCTCCAGAACGGATCGATTTCTTCGCAGACGTTGGTCTGGTCAGAGGGAATGGCTGAGTGGGCACCGGTCGGCTCGTTGCCAGGAATCGACGCGGGGGCGATCAATCCGTACGCCTCACCGACCGCAGGAAGCAGCCTAGCTGTCACTCCAACCGCTCCCGGCGAGGACATCGAGCCCGGTTCCGACCCATTCGACGCCTCTGCCTGCATCGGCAGAGGTTGGAGACTGGTGATCGACAACTTCGGGATCGTCTTCATCATTGGCTTGGTCTACTTCGGAATTTCAATCCTTTTCGGCATTGTCGAAGGTGTTCTTCAGGATGGCGGGACTCCGACTGCGGCGTCTGGAGTGGTCAACATCGTGGGGCAGGTTGTTTCCATCTTCTTATCACTCGGAGCGATTCACGCGATGCTCAAACTTGTTGATGGCGAGCACCCCGAAGTCGGTGACTTGTTTTCTCAAGGGCCACAATTTTTGAGAGGACTCGGAGCCTATATTTTGTACTGCCTCATGGTATTGGTCGGCTGCGTTCTGCTCATCGTTCCAGGAATCTACTTGGCCTGTCGCTTCGGCTTTTTCATGCAAGGCATCGTTGATAAGAATCTGGGAGTGATGGATTCATTCAACTACAGCTCGGAGCTAACCACGAACAATCGGCTCAACGTATTCTTGCTCTATCTTCTCTCGTTTGGCGTTGCCATTCTCGGGCTGCTCGCCCTCGGGGTCGGCTTGATTGTTGCGCTGCCTGTTACCTACGTTGCCCACACCGTCGCCTTCCGATGGATGCAACGAGGACGCCAAGTAGCGTGTGGGACACCGGTTTAGCGCCCCTCAGCTGCTGGGCATCAGTCTTCATCGTGCAGGCTTCCTTCCCGCGCGCCATTCTCCCAATAAAAGGCAGGCTGGCTGGATAGCCATGCCACTGCCTCATCTACCCTACTTTACAGTAGCAACGACTTGACTTACAAACGTAGATCAAATACTCTTACATATGTAAGTCAATATTTGTAGTAATGGCGTGGTGGTTGCCCTCCGAGATCAATTTGGGGCTCTCTGGGGGCTGCCGCCAACGCCACCTTACAAAGAGGTTCTTCAGTCCAACTCTGACAATTTTTTCCCCACAGAACGAAGAATTCCATGAAGGAGCTTGAGCTCCGTCAGCGTCGGGTCTGCGCGGACGAAAAGACGACGCAGGTGGTAGCGTGCCAAGTCGGCCTTCTCCCCGTCTGAGAAACCGGTGGCATCCATAATTTTATTCAGGTGCTGCAGATAGGCATCGATATCAGCGGCGTTCGCCCGCTCAGCCGGTGGAGGCCCGATCGGTACTTCCGGCTCGTTGAGAAGCAGCATCTCGTAGGCAATCACTTGGACGGCTGAAGCTAGGTTCAGGGTGCCATAATCTGAGCTGACTGGGATCCGAATCAGCTGATGACAGCACGCGAGCTCTTCATTCAGAAGCCCGCCGTTCTCTCTACCGAAAACCAAAGCGACTTTTCCTCCGCCGATGATCTCGGTTTGGGCCAATGCCGCGGCTTCTCGCGCAGTGACAATCGGCCACTCTTCGGCGCGCTCCCGAACCGTGGTTCCGAACACGAGAGTCGCCTCCCCTACTGCCTCAGGAAGCGTCGCAACGACTTTGGCTCTTTCCAGCAGATCGGTCGCTCCCGATGATCTCGCAGTGGCTTCCTGAGACGGGAAATCTTGGGGAGCCACTAAGGTCAAATTCTCCTGCGCCATGGTCTTGAGCGCCCGAGCAGCCGCTCCGATGTTCCCAGGGTGGGAAGTACGAGCGAGGACGAAATTGATCGAAGGAGCGTAGGCGTTCATCAGAATTCGCGAAGGCTAGAGCACCAACTGCATTTGAGCCAGCGGAACGAATGAAAACCCTCACGCCGCGAATATTCTTTCGGGCGCAAACTGTGTTCCTGTGTCGTCAGGGAGTCAGAGAATCGTTGCCACCTCTTCGAGTTCCAAGACGACGAGTTGCTGCTCTCGGGTCGCCTCCATGTCGATCCGATAAGTGATCGACCACTCAGTAGCCTCGTAGCTGATTAACGATTGCCGGACCTTCCCGTCCGAAATTTCGAAGTTTACTGAACGACGAGCTTCCGGGCCGAGATCGACACCGTCGGGATACTGTTCGTAGAAGTCGTTCAGCAAGGTCTCGAGCCCGCGGGGATCGGGATGGTCTCCGAGGGATTCCGAAGCCTCTTCGAACCAACCTTCGACAATATTTCTGGTGATCAGAAAGGCGGCGTTTCTAACCTGAATCGGGAATGCCTTAGCATCCTTAGTCAGATCATAAACCGGTGCTTCAGGAGGACTGGCGAGCGTTTCAGTCGGTGCATCAGGATTGGCTGCGGCGGTTTCGATCGCTTGCCACTCATCGAGCAAACTGGAGTCGGTGGAGCGGATCTGAGATTCTAAGAAGACTTCGACTTCGTAGATCTCCTCCGTCTTATCCGAATCTGGGACGGTTTGGGTGAGCATCTTGTAGGTTTGGGACAAGTGCCTGAGCAAAAGCCCCTCGCTCCGCTGCAACTCGTAGCGGCGGATGTAATCAGCGAACGGCAGGAAACACTCGACCATTTCCCGAGCAATCGACTTCGGCCGAATGTTGTCGTCTTGACCGACCCACGGGTGATCGACGGCGAACTGATTGAAGGTCTCATACACAAACTCGCGCAGGGGTTTGGGATACTCGACTTCCTCCAACCGGGCGATCCGTTCCTCGTATTCAACGCCTTCATCCTTCAGTTTGGCAATCAGCTCCCCCTTCGCCTTGTCGCGCTGCTTCATCAGGATAGCGCCGGGATCCTCAAGAACAGATTCGCAAAGAGTCAAAACATCCAAGTGATATTCCGGCGATTCGGGATCAAGCTGTGGAAGCGTGTCGACGGCCCAAAGTGCGAGACTTTGGTTCAAGGAGAAGTCGTCTTGGAGATCAACATTGAAGCGGATTCGCTGACCGGTTTTCTTGGCTTCCTCAGCTGTCGGCAAGTCGACAATTTTCTGGTCGACCAATGACCGGAACAATTGAAACGCCCGACGCTGATGGCGTCGCTTGTTGACATCGGATTCGTGACAATCGCGAATCAGCTGACGCATCGCCGCGACCCCGTCCTCCCCTTCGCGAGACCGCCCAAGCACGTGCATGAGCATGCCGTGGCTGATCTCGAACGACGAGGTGAGTTTTTCAGGATCCGAACTAATCAGCTTGCGAAACGTCTTCTCATCCCACGGAACAAACCCACGCTCGGGAGCCTTCTTCCGGACAAATTTCTTTTTCTTCTTCGGGTCTGCCGCGGCCTTCCGCTCCATCTTCAGATTCTCGATGACGTGCGGCGGCGGGAGAGCGATGACCAAACCGCGATCATCGAATCCCTTTCGCCCTGCCCGCCCAGCAATCTGGTGAAAGTCGCGCACTGGCAGGATCCGGGTCGACTTGCCATCGTATTTGCAAAGCTGCGTGAACAGGACTGTGCGAATCGGAACATTGATTCCGACGCCGAGCGTGTCGGTGCCACAGATGACTTTAAGCAGACCCTTCTGACTGAGCGATTCGACTAACAATCGATAGCGTGGCAACAGCCCGGCGTGATGAATACCAACGCCGTGAGCGAGCAATTTTTTAATCTCTTTCCCGTAGGGACTTCGGAATGGAGCATCGGCGATGATGCTCTGAATTTCCTTCTTCTCCTCCTTTGAGCAGAAATTGAGACTGAGGAATTTCTTCGCACTTTCGGCAACCGAACGCTGCGTGAAATGAACGACGTAAATTGGGGCTTGGCCTTTTTCGCAAAGGTCTTCGACCGTGTGTTCGATACTCTCTTCGATCCATTGGTATTCAAGCGGAACGGGGCGATCGACACTCTGGACGAGGGCCGTGGAAGCTCCGGTCAGGCGCTCAAGATCTTCCGAAAAGAACGAGGTATCACCCAGGGTCGCAGACATCAAGAGAAACCGTGCCTGCGGAAGAGTCAGCATCGGAACCTGCCACGCGACGCCGCGGTCTCGATCTGAATAGTAGTGAAACTCGTCCATGATCACATCATCGACTTCCGCCTGATCACCACGCGCCAGAGCGACATTCGCCAAGATTTCTGCGGTGCAGCAGATGATCGGCGCACCGGGATTCACCGTAGCATCTCCGGTGACGAGGCCGACTTGCTGGGGACCGAAGTCGCGACAGAGAGACAGGAATTTCTCATTCACCAACGCCTTGATCGGGCAGGTGTAGTACGAGCGCCGACCTTGGCACAGAGACTTGTAGTGCATCGCCGCAGCGACCAGAGATTTACCGCTGCCGGTCGGGGTATTTAGAATGACGTTGCGATCATCGAACAACTCCAGAATCGCCTCTTCTTGCGCAGGATACGGCAAGATCCCGTTGGTTTCTAAGTGGGCGAGAAACGACTCGAGAATGTCGTCCTTGTCCTGTGGCAAGCGATCGACGCCATCGGGACAAAGGGGGTAGGAAGAAGACGGTTCGTCTCCAGAATCAGGCATCGCTCAAGAACGACCCGCATGGCGAAAAGGCGAGCAAAAATTGGATGCGGCTCATGCGTGACGTCGCCGACAAATTGCGCCTGTTTTCAGAATGGCCCAGACTACGCCTAGCTTTGTTGCTCGTTGGTTGTGGATGTTTATCCACGCCCGTCGCGCGCCGTGCTAGGCGAAATCTGGACGGCAATGGCAGATCGCCTAATTAATCGGACCTTCCCTAAGGCAAAAGAAGCGTTTTCAAGTTCTCGCGGATGCCATCGAGAGCGGTTTTAGCCTCGGCCCCGGCCTCCTGTGCACGCCGGGCAGCCTCATCGAGGGAAGGTTTTAGATTGGCCTGAACTTCCGCGAGCTCACCTTGCAGTCGATCTTTGTGAAGCTTGGCTTCGTCTTCGGCCACGACCATCCCGAGACCGAGATTGAGCGCCAAGGCATTCAGCTTCGTCTTGAACGAATCCGCGCCGTTCTGGAATCCCCCGAGAACCTCAGTCAACACCTCCGAAGCCGACTCTTTGAGCGGTTCCAAATCACCGGAGACACTATCAATTGCGGAATTGATTCGGTCGCGCTGATCCACATAAGTGTCGCGGCTCTCCATTTTTCCGAGAGCCAATTGGAGTCGGAGTTGGTCGAGTTTCTGACGGATCGTCGCGGTCTTTTCGTTATCGACCAAATCACTCAACGTGATCCGACCTTCAGTGTCCTTTACCAGTTCAGTGAAGGTCTTTTTCTGACCCTCAATGAACTCGATCGCCTCCGACTTTCCCAGAGACAACTGGACAACCAGTCCATCGATTTCGGCTTTAGCACGTTGGATCGCATTTAGGTCTTCGCTCATGCTGAACACTTTAGCCAGACCCACGTCACTGGCAAGCGCGCCCCATCCGATCGCCCATACGCGCGTAGACCTCCAGAAAGTCCGCACTGTGCTCTAGCAAGTCAGCTTCCAACTCAATCGCGCCGGGCTTAAACAAAGTGATCGTCGAAGACCCACCGAACTCGAAATAACCGCGCTCATCGGCCTTTGCCATCGGTTCATTGGGCGTGAATGTATGAACAATGCTGCCGACACAGGTGGCTCCGATGTCGATCGACATCACCGACCCGAAACGATCCGATTCGATCTGAACAAGCGTTCGGGCATTTTCCCAAAGATAGGCCAGACGTCGGCGCAGCGCCAACGGCGACACCGAATACAACGGCCCGCCATGAACGACAGGCGCCGACGGAGTTCCAGCAACGGGGAAGTGAAAACGGTGGTAGTCGACGGGGCAAAGTCGGGACAAAACGAGCGTGCCGCCTTCGAAACGCCTTAACAGGTCGCTGTCGTCCCCGAGCAATTTCCCGACATCAATACGCTGTCCTTTGACAAAGAAACCGGTTTCGGCTCCGAGCACCGGAATCGCCAGATGACGACCATCCGCAGGAAATACAGCGACGCCATCATCGTCCACGGAATCAACCGGGCGCGCAGTGGGCTTGAGGCGACGCGAAAAGAATGCGTTAAACGATCCGAAACTATCCACGGCATCTGCGAAGTCGTCGGGCTCGAGACCAAACTCTTTGATGAATGGCGCGACTCGGTCTCGACTAGCCGGCCGGTTCATCCGCCATCCATAGAATTTCGAGAATACCGGTCGACGAGCGAGAGCCCAGACCGATGCGCGCCCGAGCGGCGTTCCATAAGCCCAGCGCAGAAACGATTCGCCATAGATTGCCTCTTCTTCGATCTCGTCCGTGTAGCGGTTAAAAAACCGAATCGCGGTATCAGGGTCGTTCGGGGCGGGGTCAGTGGGAGCTCCGGGCATTGAATTCAATGGTTGAGTCGAGGACGCGAAGATCGCGAGACCGGCGACCGGGGCAAGCCGGATGATGGTTAGCGCCCCCTTTGCCCAATGTTTTTTTGACAGGCACTTCCCTTTCCCTCCGTCTTAACCGACACTCTGTTTCTATGCGACCCATCATTTTCCTCATCCTTCTCATCACTTGTGCGCTTCCCGCCACCGCACAGGAAACCACCACCGTCGCCTTCATCGCCGGCCCTCGCTCCCACGCATCTGGCGACCACGAGTTCAACGCTGGCTGCCTGCTTCTCGCGGATTGCCTCAATGCCCAAGACGAACTTGAGATCGAAGCCTTCGTTGCTAACTCCCCGGCCTGGAAGAGCGATGCCAAAACCCGCGCACGCATCGCTGCTGCCGACACCATCGTCATGTACTCCGACGCCACCATGGGGATCGCTGGCGAGTGGGAGTTCTTCGACAAGCTCACGGCTCGAGGCAAAGGCCTTATGTTCATGCACTACGCCGTTCACCCGAGCGCGGCGGAGGGCGAGAAGTACTACCGGCCTTGGATTGGTGGAGCCTTTGAGACGGGCAAGTCGGTCAATCCACACTGGCTCGCTGACTTCACCGTCATGCCCGACCACGAGATCGCACGCGGCGTCCCAGAGGTCGTCGAATCCTACGACGAATGGTATTACAACATCGTATTTCCCGAAGGTGAGGGCGCCAAGAAAATCCGCCGCCTTGGCACCGCCACCCCGACCGCCGAACGGCTCAAGCACATCAACAACCTTTGGACTCAGGCTGGCTACGACGCCATCGGAAAGCCCACCACCCTCATGTGGGGAATCGAACGCGAAGACGGTGGCCGAGGCGCTGGTTTCACCGGCGGACACTACCATCGCAACTGGGCAATTGATGGGTTCCGCACTGCCGTTCTCAATACCATTGTCTGGACTGCAGGGCTTACCGTTCCCGAAGGAGGTGTGAAGTCCAAACCGGTGACTGAAGACCAACTCAACGCCAACCTCGACGACTATGGCAAACAGAACCCGCGCGTCCTTCTCCCGAACCTCGACGAAATCCGTGCATTACCTGGCGCCTCGAAAAAGAAACTTGAGGCTTGGAAAGGCAAGCGTCCGGCTTCCAAACGCCGCCAACCAGCCGAGCGCAAAAAGCAAGATAAGAGCGCTGCCGCCGGGGCCGTTGGAACTGCACCTCTGTTCGCCAGCGAAGTCATCAAGAGCAGCGACAAAGATCGTTCAGTCAAGATCGACATCGACCTCCCCAAAAACACCCGATCCCTCCACCTCATCATCTCTGACGAAGGTGACAAGTCCCACGACTGGGCCAACTGGATTAACCCCCGCGTCTTGGTTAACGGCAAGGAGGTGACACTCGATCATGGTGCTTGGGAGTCGGCCCAGACGGGTCATGCACAGATCGGCAAAGACGTCAGCAGCGGAGGGAAAGCCCTCATGATGAATGGTAAAGTCCACCGTCAGGGGCTCGGTGTCCACGCACCCTCGGCCATCCACTTTGCGCTCCCCGAAGGTGCGACCCTGCCTACATGCGGAGCTACTAGGCGTCATTTTCGAGCAAAAGAAGCGTGGCCTCGGCTCTCACCGGAGGGTGGACATTCCTGTCCGCCACGCCTGCTGGGCTCGTTTTGAACTCGCGGATGCGGACAAGAATTTCCACGCTCCGAACAACGACCGAGACGGTCGTGCCACTTTATCATCCATCATCCCGATCATCTTGGCGGATTTGTAGTCGGACGCTTCGCACCAATCAGCGAATGCCCCACGCATTGGAAATCCGCTACACCTGCTAAACCATGCAGTCTCAATCCAACTTAATCGTCGCACTCAGCCTGTTTCTATTGATTGCCGGTCTACCGTTCGGCAACCTCAGTTCAGCACCCGCGACCCCATCGTTCTCCTTTCCAGATCCCATGCCTACGCCGCCGAAAGTTACTCGCAAAGACCACGAGATGACCATCCATGGTCACACACGCACCGATCCGTATTTCTGGATGCGTGAGCGTGACAGCGAACCGGTCTTAGATCATCTGCGTGCGGAAAAAAACTACTGCGATGCCTACATGACGGGCACCGAAGAGCTTCAAGAATCGCTCTACAAGGAGATCCGTGGCCGAGTCAAAGAGCGCGACAATTCTGTGCCGATTTTTGAAGACGGATACTGGTATTACAGCCGCTACGAAGAAGGAAAAAACTACAGAATCCACTGCCGCAGAAAGGGCAAGATGGAAGCGGACGAGGAGATCTTCCTCGATGAAAATCCGCTCGCTGAAGGGCACGACTACTTCCGAGTCGGCAACTGGGAGATCACCGAAGATGGCCGCTACATGCTGCTGGCGATCGATACCAAAGGTGACCGAATCTACAACGTCACCTTCCACGATCTTGAGACAGGTCAAACGCTGCCTGACAAGCTCGAAGGGATCAGCAGTAATACCGAATGGACGAGTGATGGCAGCGCCTTGCTCTATGCGTCGATGGATCCCGAAACCCTGCGCTACGAGAAAATCCATCTTCACAAGATGGGCACTGCTCAGGCCGACGATCAGCTGATCTACGAAGAGAAAGACGTCGCCTTCGATGTGTGGTGCTCATCGACACGGAGCCGCGAATTCTTGACCATCAATTCGACCAGCACGCTGACTAGCGAAACTCAACTCCTGCCCTCGAACGATCCGACGGCAGCACTGGTCGTCTTCTGTCCGAGACAGCGCGGCCACGAGTATGGCGTCGATCACGACGGCGAGCATTTCTACGTCCACACCAACAGCGGCGGCGCGAAAAACTTTCGGCTGATGCGCACTGCCAAGCCCGGGATCGCCCCGGATGGTTGGGACGAACTGATCCCGAATCGGGACGATGTTTTGCTCGAAAGTTTCGAGCTCTTCACCAACCACATCGTTCTCGACGAACGCGCCAACGGCCTCAAGCAAATCGTCGTTACCGACAAGTCGGATCCGGCCACTGGTGGTTTCGCAGTGCCATTCCGTGACCCGACTTACACAGCTTATCTCGACCAGAATCCGATGATGGATTCCGGCGTTTTGCGATTCAGCTACACCTCAATGACGACGCCTTGGTCGATCTACGAAATCGATCTGCGCAGTCACGAACAGAAGCTGCTGAAGATGCAAGAGATCCCTGGAGGATACGATCCTGACCTCTACGAATCCGAGAGAATTATGGCCACGGCGCCCGACGGCACAATGGTTCCGATCTCATTCGTGCGGCGCCGCGATCTCGACGTTTCAAAGCCCGTTCCACTCTACCTCTATGGATATGGATCGTACGGTTCATCAATGGATGCCAACTTCCGGAGTTCGCGGCTGAGCCTCCTCGACCGCGGATTCGTCTTTGCTATGGCGCACATTCGCGGTGGCGAGGACATGGGGCGGCACTGGTATGAACAAGGTCGGCAACTCAAGAAAAAGAATACCTTCACCGACTTCATCGCCTGCGCCGATCACTTGATTGCCGAGAAAATGACGTCTCCAGATCAGTTGGTGATCTCCGGAGGAAGCGCCGGTGGCTTGCTGATGGGGGCGTGCATGAACTTGCGCCCAGACCTGTTTCGAATCGTCGTCGCTGATGTTCCATTCGTCGATGTCGTGACCACCATGCTCGACGAAACTCTGCCGCTCACGACGGGCGAATGGGACGAGTGGGGAAACCCGAACGACAAGGTCTACTACGACTACATGCTCAGCTACTCGCCGTATGACAATGTCGCAGACAAGGCCTATCCGACCGTGCTCATCACCACAGGCTACAATGACTCCCAAGTGCAGTATTGGGAGCCGGCCAAGTGGGTCGCGAAACTCAGAGACCATTCGACTTCAGACAATCCGATCGTCTTCAAAATTGAAATGGAAGTCGGTCACGCTGGCAAGTCGGGACGCTTTGAGAGCCTGCGCGATATTGCTTTTGAGTATGCGTTTCTGATTCGGGAACTCGGGCTCTAGAAACGGACAGCTTTACCTTCTGAAGCGGATTCGAATTGCCGTGGGGGCCATAAAATCGATAGCATTGGCCTGTCGCCAGAACCGGCGGCGTTGATCCAATGATCCAAAACCTCATTTCGCTTCCGCTTGCTGCCACTGTCGCAACCGGCGGACATTCTCTGGGCTACTTGATCGGCGTGCTCGTTGCCGCCGTTGCTCTGCTACTCATTCTGATTATCGGAGTCCGGCTCCAAGCGTTTCTCGCCTTGATCATCGTCAGTGCGGTGACAGCGATGCTCGCTGGGATGGACATCACCGAGATCCCCAAGGCCATCGAGAAGGGCATGGGATCGAGCCTCGGATTCATCGCGGTGATCATTGGCATGGGAGCGATGTTCGGCGTGATGTTGGAGCATTCCGGCGGTGCTCAAAAACTCGCCAACACCCTGATCAAATGGTTCGGGGAGAGCCGGGCGCATTGGGCGATGCTACTAACCGGATTCGTGATTTCGATTCCGGTTTTCCTCGACGTGGCTCTAGTGATCGTCGCCAGCGTGCTGTTCTCGCTGACAAAACGCACTGGCAAGTCGCTCCTGGTTTTCGGGCTTCCTCTCGTCGTTGGCATGGCGGTGACCCACGCCTTTGTGCCACCGACTCCCGGCCCGGCCTACGTCGCTTATACACTCGGGGTCGATCTGGGCACCATGATTCTGATCGGCATCGTGGTCGGTCTTCCCACCGCCATTATTACGACGTTGTTCGCGCGGAAAATGGGTGAGTCGATGCACTTACCGGTTCCGGAAAACATCGACGTTGCACCAGAGATGCCGGAGTCGGAGCTACCGTCATTCGCTCCAGTAGCCTTCATCATTGCCCTCCCCATTTTGCTGATCCTCGCCGGAACCGGAGTCGAGCGATTCATCGTCGGCACGGATATGCCCGAAGGACTAAACAACAGCGATTTCGGCACCGAATTGGCCAGACGCTTGAAGGAGTCGGCGACTTGGATCAAGACAATCTCGTTTCTCGGAAAACCGATCATTGCCCTGCTCATCGGAACTCTGGCTGCGATGCTGTTCATGGCCTCGCGCGGCGGCACCCGTGATCAGTTGCTCGAACTGAGCACGCGGTCTCTAGGGCCAGCCGGAATCATCATTCTCATTACTGGTGCCGGCGGCGTGTTTAAGGGCATCTTGATCAGCACCGGAATCGCCGATGCGCTCCAACAATTGTTCGGCGACTCGATGCCCCTGGTCGTCATCGCGTTCCTGCTGTCCCTGATCATTCGGGTCGCTCAAGGTTCGGCAACGGTCGCGATGGTGACGACAGCAGCGTTGGTCTCAAGCATTGCCGCCGACGGAGCATTCTCGAATGCCCATCTGGCCTTGGTGGTGGTCGCGATCGCAGCTGGCGCGACGGCTTGCTCCCACGTCAATGACTCCGGGTTCTGGATCATCAACCGCTACTTCGGCATGTCCGTTGCCCAAACGCTGAAGACTTGGTCGGTTCTCAGCTGCCTGATCGGAATTATCGGATTCTCGATCGCCCTGCTGCTGAGCTTTTTCCTGTAGAGCGCCGGTCGAACATCTTCGATTGCCGTTTTCTTAACCAAGCCATTCTACGAAGTAAGTCGGCTTCTATCACTCGGCTACTTTTCAAACACCGCCACTTGCACTGTCCCAACCTTATCTCACCAACGGTCAATTACGCCTACACCATCGAAGCCTCCAGAGCCATGGCAGCAGCTGGCGCTCCCCTGCCAAAGAACATCAATGTCCATCGCTCTGCTGAAATGGAGAAGGCCGAAAATTGAGAAGTATCCGCCGAGGGTTCGATAAGATTACAGCCTAGCTCTCGGTTGTGTGTAAATCCCGACCAACGCTGCCTTGCATTCGGCCTCCGAATCTCCAATGTCCACGCGAGGCTTTGGGCACAATGCCCATGGCAATCACGATTCCACGATCATCATTTTTTTCACAAAGTTTGATATTGAGGAACTCTTAAACAAAAACGAAACTATACCTGCATTCAGCCATGTCTGAAACTTCAATCATCAACGTCAAGGGCCGCCAGATCATCGACTCGCGCGGCAATCCCACCGTCGAATGCGACATCGAACTCGTCTGTGGAGCCGTCGGCCGCGCAGCTGTCCCGAGTGGCGCATCCACCGGTGAGCACGAAGCTTGGGAGCTCCGCGATGGAGACAAATCCAAGTATCTCGGCAAAGGCGTCCTCGGCGCTGTCGACAACATCAACGAGAAGATCGTCGAAGCCATCGTCGGCATCGACGCTCTCGACCAGTGCGCTGTCGACAAGGCGATGCTCGAACTCGACGGAACCAAGAACAAAAAGAATCTTGGTGCCAATGCGATCCTCGGTGTCTCGATGGCAGCTGCGAAGGCCGCTTCCGCTGCAGTCGGTCAACCTCTCTACCGTTACCTCGGCGGACCAAACGCCAAGGTGTTGCCCGTCCCGATGATGAACATCATCAACGGTGGCTCCCACTCTGATGCACCGATCGACTTCCAGGAGTTCATGATCATGCCAAAGGGGGCTCCTTGCTTCTCGGAAGCTCTTCGCTACGGAGCTGAAATTTTCCACGCTCTGAAGGATGTCCTTCACGACCGCGGTCTCTCAACTGCCGTCGGTGACGAAGGTGGTTTCGCCCCTAAGTTGGACGGTGCCAAAGACGCACTCGAAGTCATCGCTCAGGCAACTGAGAAGGCTGGCTACAAGCTCGGTGATGACATCTTCATCGCTCTCGACGTCGCTTCCTCCGAGTTCTATGACAAGTCGAAAGGCAAGTATGTCTTCCACAAGTCCGACAACTCTGAGCTCGACTCCGAAGGCATCGCTCAATACTACGCCGACCTGCAGAAAGACTTTCCGATCATCTCGATCGAGGACGGTTGCGACGAGAATGACTGGGATGGCTGGAAAGCTCTGACCGATAAGATCGGTGCGACCACTCAGCTGGTCGGTGACGATCTTTTCGTCACCAACGTCGACTTCCTCCAGAAGGGAATCGACCTCGGCGTGGCAAACTCGATCCTCGTTAAAGTGAACCAAATCGGTTCGCTGACCGAGACCTTCGACGCCATCGAGTTGGCTAAGGTCAATGGCTACACTTCCGTCGTTTCGCACCGTTCTGGTGAGACCGAAGACGACACCATCGCCGACATCGCAGTCGCTACGAACGCTGGTCAGATCAAGACCGGTTCACTCAGCCGCTCCGACCGGATCGCCAAATACAACCAGCTCCTCCGTATCGAGGAAGAGCTCGGTGATGAGGCCGTCTACGGCGGTAAGCTAAAGGTCTAAGAGCCTTTCGCTACCCAATCACTACGTTAAAAAACCTTGTTTAAAAAGTCCCGTTCTCCACGCCCCGTGCGCCCATCGATTGCCGATGAGCATGAGTTACCTGTTGAGGGTCGCCCAGCCGGGGCGTGGGACGCGGATGACGAGGGTGACGACCTCTGGCAACGACTCAGCCGAGTCACCTATTTCCTGATCGTCGTCGTCGGCTTGGCAGTGATTCTCGTTTTATTCAAGCCGCAAATCGAACGCCGGGAGGAGCTCAAACGGGAAGTCATCGCACTCTCTGACGGCTACAATCAGCTGAGCGAGCGAGTCAATTCCGTGAATGACGAACTCGACTGGTTGCGCTCCGATCTCAACTATCTCGAGCTCGAAGCCCGAGACCGACTCGATCTCAAAAAAGAGGGCGAGCATATCATTCGGATCATTCGTCCGAGCGAACAGTAGGCCGCCGCAGCCCTTACACGGCAGGCATCCGAGAGTAGCAGCGAATCTCGAATTTGTCGTGGTTGGCGAGCACCTCGTAACCTGCGAACTCATCCTCAAAAGGCGGGAACAAAGTATCTCCTTCGTAGGGCTCGGGAATATAGGTCAGGTAGAGCTTGGCACAGATCGGAAGCAGAGCGTCGAACACCTTCGCTCCACCGATGATAAAGATTTCTCCACGGAGACCTAAAGACTCTAGATCCTTCGGTGAGCTGATGACTTCGGCGTCATCGAGATCGCCGCGTTGGAGACTGCGACTGATCACGATATTGCGCCGCTTTGGCAGCGCTTTGCCAATCGATTCGTAGGTCTTCCTTCCCATCACCACAGGATGGCCAGAGGTCAGTTGCTTGAACCACTTAAGATCTTCGGGCAAGTGCCACGGAAGATCTCCTCCTTTACCAATGACGCGGTTGCTCGCCATCGCCACCACAGCAGAAAACACGGGCAAATCGGGCTCCTTTGGGAGTGCGCCAGGAAAATTAATGATGTTAGTCTTCTCGATCGGCATCGGAATGCGGAACCCTAGCACTTCTCAGAAGTCTGCCGACAAAAAAGCGCGGAATCTGTGGGCGAGGCTTTCAGCCTGATCTCTTCAGATTCTAAAGAGTAAATCTGCTACAGACTTTGTGGCTGCCGCTTATTCCGGAACCACTCGTCGCGCATCCGCTTGAGTTCATCGAGCCGCTTTTGCTGTTCGAAAGCTTTTCGACTCTGATTCTGTGCAAAGTCATTGTTCCGACCATATTTGCACCACGGCCCGTGCGTGACTTCCGACAGGTCGACGAAGCGCCAGTCGACTTTGGCTCCACTCGGCATCCGCAGACAGTCACGAACCGCTGGGGAAACATCGATTCCGGCACCATTATTCTTCGTGTTCATCGGACGAGCATTCCCGAAGACGTACTTGTAGTCTTGCGTATTAAATGGCCCGCAGTCTTCCCACTGGGCATAGCAAATGCGTCCTTTGTAACGAATCGCCACCCACTGATTCTCTAGAACCGTCTTCCCGGGCTCCGTAAAACGTTGGCGAAACCACGGGATCACCCGAGCAGCCTCCGGCTTCGTTTTGTTCCACGCCGCGACATCGTTGTAGGGCAGAGCGATGTAGAACGGATTTTCCTGCGGCACGAAGCCAATGGGGCAGAAATCGGCTGTCCTCGCCTTCGGATCAGGATCGTCATATCCCCCATAATTTTTCTCCCACTCACCATCCCAGGAACTCTTGTTGTTGGGTGTCGGATTATTCTGACTCGGGTCTTCGCCAATCCAGAAAATCGTCGCGACGATGCTGAGTTTCCATGGGTAGCGGGTATAGACCGTACGCGGCCGAGTCGGTGCAACGATCTTCGGTAATCCGGTTCCACTGGAACCGGAAGTGCGGGGAACTTGGCCAGAGTTGAGGATCTGCGATTCAGCCGAAGGGGGAATCATTCCAAAGGCGATGATCGAAAGAATCAAGGTGAGAGCGGCGGGAGATGGGGAACCAATCATCGGGTCAGTCGCGGTCACAGGCCGGCAGCGGCACAGAAGTGACTGTGACTATACTCTGAGCCGCACCATTCGGCAAGCCCGACCATTCCTATCGATATTCTAATAAGTGCAAATCTAGCCGATTCTACCGATCTCACCCCACAAATGATCTCCGGTCGTTGGGAGAAGACGGTGTTTCGGATGACAAGACGATATCCCTCGCTAATTTCAGCCCATATTGGATCACGACGCCTTCGCAGAAAAGCTTGGAAAGCTGCTAGTACGAACTGGCTTCTTCATTGCCGCTATTGCGGCAACGTTCGTCGTGACGGCATGCTTTGATGCTCCGTCGCTACCGCTGATTGATGACAATCAGCAGTATTTCTTCATCGCATCTCAGATCGCCGATGGCGTGCCGCCTTACGAAAGTCAATTCGAACCCAAGAACGCCCTTTGTATGCTGATGACAGCGGTGGCGATTTTGGTAGGCCGAGTCGTCGGTATTTCAGATGTGGTGTCAGCTCGAGTCTTTTCGATCGGAATCCTCTTCGGGTGCGTCTTCTTCATCCAGGCGCTGTGCCACCGCCTCACTAAACGCTTCTGGGTGTCAGTGCTTTCTGGCCTCCTGCTACTCTCGTTCTCAGCGTTTTCGTTCATGGGTCTGATGGGTAACCGACCAAAGGTGTTTCTGGTATTTTTCATGGTTTTAGCGCTTCTCGCGATCGCGTCACGCAGGGCGAAATGGGCGGGAATGGCATCGATGTGCGCCTTCCTGTGCTGGCAACCGGCTCTGCTACTTGTCGCGATCTGCGGGATCACGTCGGTCGTTGTTCCGCCGATCGGACAGGGCTGGAAACGCGGGTTCTACAAGTTTACCGGCGGCGCATTGGTTCCCTTTGGGATCTACATTCTCTATTTCATCGTCACCGGATCGTTCGGCGAAATGCTCCATCAGGCGTTCTTTTTTCCGAGCCAGTTCATGTCGAATAATTTCAAAGGCTTCATCGGCACTTGGAAATTTCTTTTCGGGCTCTGGGGCTGGGGTTTCGGGAAATACAACGTGGTTCCCATCGTCGCAGGAGTCGGTCTTCTGCGTTACATTCTTCACCTGACCGGGACTTGGAAGCTCCCCGAAACTCCGGACGGTGCACCGCTGTTCAGAAGAGGTGGCTGGGTGGTATTCGCCATCATTACGGCGATGGCTTCGCTGTTTACATTCTACGATCAGCAGGGTGCACCCGACTTGTTCTTCGTGCTGCCAAGCATGGCCATTTTTGCGGCATTAGCTGTTCACTTCGTTTGTCTCGAACTCGCACGACTCGGCGATATGGTTTCGATCATCGCCCATAATGCGATTCCGATTCTCGCTATCATTGCAGCGATCACACTGATTGTTCAGGGCCCGGCAGTTCTCGCAGACCAGATGAAATGGTCTAATAGTCCTGACGGCACTGGGGTGTTCTATAAGCTCAAAGACCAGAAGCAGGCGGCCGAGGAATTGGACGCGATTTATGCGAAAGGCCACAGCATTTGTTCGCTCGGAAGCACGCACCTGCTCGGCCTCCTACGCCAACCCAACTGGACAAAATACGGGCTATTCTATCGTGGTGTCGACGAACATGTCCGTTGGGAAACTGGAGACAATTTTAAACCCGAAATCGATGGTCAATGGCCGGAATACGTTCTGGTTTCTCGTCGCGACCCGGAAGGGATGGATGCTTGGCGCCACCTCTACGAAGATGTCACTTCCCCTACGTTTAAAGACCAGCAAATCGTCGTTTTGCGCCGACTTGGAAAGCTCAAGGGTCAGGAGCACCTCAACGCTGAGGAGGCTGAGGCCTATCTCGAAACCCTGCGCCGAAAACGCCAGGAAGAGAAAGAACAGGCCCGCCTAAATTCAGCTGGTGCGACCAAAGCGATTTCGGAGTCCGTCTCACCTGGAGCGGAGGCCGAAATCGATACTAATCCGGAGGAAGTAGCGGATGACGGGCGGGAATAGCCGCGTGAAACAGGCGCTGATTCGCTGGTCTCCGGTGCTCGCAGCGATCGTCCTTTCGGTGGTCTCTTGGCTCAGTCTGCCCGGATACTATTGTCCTGATACATCGGCCTTTATTGCCGAAACCCAGACCTTCGGAAATCCATCGGAGTGGCACGTTATTTCGCCCCTCTACCCGATGATCCTCGACGGGCTTGGACGGTATCTGCCGGCCGAAGCTCGGGTGCCTGCGCTCGTCGCGCTGCAGCTTCTGATCGCCGTGGTCGGGACAAGTCTGTCACTGCTGATCGGAGGCAACCGTTTGGGAAATCCCCGAGCCGGTTGGTGGGCCGCGTGGGCTGCTACCTTGTATGGACCAACTTATCTGCTCGCCCATTCGATCCAAACCGAAGCGTTATTCATCGGGCTCACCGCTTTCACATTTCTGTTCGCGGCCGGAGCCTTGCAGCCGCCTGACAAATCCGAATCCAGCCGTTCAGGAAAGTTCAGCCGACGCCTGATCGAAGCGGCACTCGCTGGAGTCATCGCTGGGGTGGCACTGACTCTACGCTCCGTCGGACTGGCGACGCTGATGGTTATTCCTTGTATCCTGCTGTGGTTCGCACTGGCCAGACGAAGTCCGACTTGGAAAACTGAAGTCAGGCGCTCGCTCGCAGTAATCTTGACGATGCTCGTTGGAGCCGCAGTGGTCATCGGGGCCATGAAGATCCGAAACGGAAACGTGTTTGGCGAATCGAGTCTTCTGGTCGGAAAGGGGCTGCACTTTCACAACCGGATCTGCTACCAAAACAGCTTTCCGTCGAACCCCTATTTCGACCAAGTTTCCGAAATCGCCAAACGGCACGGCGTTGAGAATCCAGCGGCGGACAACGGAGCCTGGAATGTCTTCGCCGCCCTCCAGAAGGACGGGATGTCCCGGATCGAAGCTGATCGGCTGATGCTTGATGCGTCCAAGGCGGCGCTGCTTGACGATCCTCTAGTGACGGCAAAACAAACCCTCCACGTGATGGCGAGATCGGCTCGCTGGAACCATCCGTTCAACGAATACGGCACGATTTTTATGGCTGACGGTATTCGCCCAGAGCACTTCGATTCCCATATTGAAACGGCTCGCTTCTGGTGGAAGGATTCCCCCGAATTGACTCAGGGACTAGCAGCAGTGCCCCCCTACCCCTCACCGGGTCGCCTTGGCCCCTGGGCCTATCTATTGTTCGAGGGACTGGCATTTCTCGGGGGTGTCTGGAGCGGCTGGTGGGTGGTTGCAGTCGGGCTCCTAGGGTTTGTCTATGGAGTCATCCGAAGACAGCGCGTTCCGGTTTTTGGTTTCGGTATTGCCATGGCGATTCTCGGTGCCAGCGCCCTGGGCGAAGCGCCTCAGATTCGGTTTTGGGCGGTCTGCGTTCCGTTCTTTTTACTTGGGCTCGCGGGGCTTGTGATCGGGATGGTACGGGCCCGCAGCGGTTCTTGAAGCTTCTACGAGAGCCAACCCAACCGCTGCGTCGATCGCTCTCCCCCTCCAGGCTCAAATCATCAACGGTGGTTTCGAGCAGAACAATTTCAATCCGAATGCCATCACTGGCTATGATGGCAGTGAACTCGGCAGTAGTCATTCGATCGACTCGGCTGCCGTCGCCACGGGATGGGTTTTTGCCAATACCCATGCAGCCGTCGGTCGCGGCCTCACCACGGAAGGCGACCACGCTCTTCATCTCAGCGGAGGTTGGTTCTTTAACGACACCAAGCCAGTGCAGACCGAACCAGGAGCCATTCAAGTGAACTCCCTTCCTTGGGGAACCTATGCAGGAATGGCGAATCAGACTTTCACCGCCACATCGACAGGAGTTTTCACGCTGAGCTACGACTCATTCGCTGGTGGAACGGGGACTTTCGAGACCTACTACTCCTACAATGTTCGGGTCAATGATGGGTCTTCAGACATCATCTCCTTACAACTCAATGAGGGACCATCAAATCTCGCTGGGAGAACCGACTATCACACATTCAACGCCATCGCAGGGAACTCGTACGATCTGAGCTTCGCCGCAAGAGTCACCGGTGTTGGCACTTCGCTGAGCCATGGTGGAGTCTACATTGATGATGTAAAAATCACTCAAGGCGTCGTTCCTGAGCCAGGTGCCGCCTTGCTCTCTATTTTGGGTGCCGCGGTGCTCGGACTGCGCAGACGCCGGGCCGACGACTAGGCCGCTATCAACCTTCAGAGTTCGCGCTGCACCTATTCGATCGGGTGCAGCCGAACTCTTTTTTGTGCTCGGGTTTCAAGCCTTGGCTGAACCGTTGACACAAATCGGGTGTCCGCCTCCAATAAGAAGCATGGGCGTTGTGCTCGGCTGTTGGCAACGCCTTGAGGAAGGTCTGATTGGTTGGGATCTGCCATTGCCTCAAACCGAAGAAGACCGACGTTCTCAAAATCGTGGAACGCTTGTGGAATAGCACGAAATCGAGGGATTCAATGGTTGTCCTTTGATTCGAAATGCGGTAAAAATCAGGTTCGCTCGGTTTACCGGGAGCAAAGTATGGAGAAAGATCAACTAGCCGAAGAGATCCGCGCAGCCACTCGGGCTGTCGAGGATTCTCGCCGACGTGCCTATCGCGACCCATCGCGACTCGGCAATCTGGTCGAAGATATCAATCGCCTAGCGCACATGCGTATTCAGGCGGGTGATCTCCGTCGCGCAGAGTCGCTCTATCGCGAAGCGATGTTTCGGATCAAAGACACGAAGGTTCCCGACCGCGATCTCCAAATCGGCATTATTTCGCTATTGGCTCATTTCTATGACCGCACCGGGCAGCCAAAGAAGGCGCTCACCCACTATCAGGAAGCCTTGGTAGCTGCTCAAGATTACGGTTTAGGAGACAGTGAGAAAGTCGGGACTTTCCATAACAACGTGGCGATGCTCTACAAGAAGATCGGCGAGCCTGAAAATGCCGAGCGCCACTACGTCGCCGCCTTGAAAATTTTCGAGCGCCACCACGGCGTCGAGTCGACGAAGGTCGCTTCGGTGCTTAACAACTTGGGTGTCCTCTACTACAGCAAGCTCGATACCGAGCGCTCATTGGGCATGCACGAGCGGGCTCTGGGAATCCGGAAAACGCTGGCCAATGGCGCAGGTGTGAGTTTCGATCTGGGACAAAGCTACAACAATTTAGGAGCCGTCTACAAAGCGATGGGTGACTTCGAAAATGCCGAGCGCTGTGTAGAAAAAGCGGCCCGATGTGGGGTGACGCCATCTCCGTCGAGCACCCTCGGCGACCGCCTGACCGACCTGCCCTCCAAACGCGATCTGCGCGAGCGGAGCGCGGCCCTGAGAGTCGACGGAAACCACGTTTAGGTTTTTCATAAGCCTCACCTTTTTCGACTTTCCAAGCTCTATCGACTGCGCCTACTTCCGTCGTGCTCCCTTGGCTCACAGATCCTGATTTCCGCCCCCTCTACCTCGCCCCGATGGCAGGCGTCACCGACGTCACCTTCCGCAGTCTGTGCAAAGAACTGGGTGCCGATGTGATTGTCACTGAGTTCGTTTCAGCCGAGGGAATTATTCGGCAAGACGACCGGACACGAAAATACACGGAGTTCACCGATGCCCAACGCCCCGTGGGGGTTCAGCTGTTCGGTGCTGACGGCAAGGCGATGGGCGAAGCCGCCAAGAAGATCATCGACTGGAAGCGTCCCGACTTCATCGATATCAACTTCGGCTGCCCGGTCAAAAAAGTCGTCTCGAAGAACGGCGGATCATCGCTTCTGAGAGACTGCCCACTGCTCCAAGAAGTCGCGGGGGATATTGTCAAAGCAGTTGGAGAAACCGTCCCAGTAACAGCCAAAATCCGCATCGGCTGGGATATGGAATCGGTCAATGCGCCGACGGTTTGTGGCATGCTCGAGGATGTCGGAATCCAAGCCATTTCGATCCACGGTCGCACTAGGTCTCAGGGTTACACCGGAGAAGCGAACTGGGAAGTGATCGCCGAATGCGCCGAATCTGTCTCGATCCCAGTAATCGGCAACGGCGACATTCGGACTGGGATCGATATCGAGCGCCGTCTTTCAGAGACATCGGTTCGAGGCGTTATGATCGGTCGTGCGGCGATGACCAATCCGTGGATTTTCCGCGAAGCCAAACACTATTTAAAGACAGGTATGCAACTCGCCCCGGCCGACGCCGAAGAACGATGGGTATTTATTTTGCGCCATTGCCGGATGGCCATCGAGTCCGACCGCTACGGAACCGAACTCAACACCATGCGCGCCATGCGTTCGCGATTGATGTCCTACAGCAAAGGTATGGTCGGCGGCAAACTTCTGCGCCCTCGCATGTCGAGTATCGAAAGCGTCTCTCAGCTGGAAGATCTCGCGGCCGAATACCTCAACTCAGGACACGCCGGTATCGTCCCAGCGGCAGTCAATTCAACAGCCTCCTGAAGAGTCCGCACCCTCTCTCCACCGACGAAGAATCGGCGGAGAGAAATTAAAGTGCGGGTGAAGCCAGCTTTGAAAGCTACCCCGTCCGGCCGTGGCAGGCCTTGAACTTCTTTCCGCTACCGCATGGGCAGGGCTCGTTCCGGCCGACTTTCGGCACGTCGCGAGTCTTTGGCTGCAGATTGATCTTCGGCTGCGCCTGAGCGGGAGCTCCACTACTGGATGAGCCGCCTTGGACCATCGAACCGGAAGAGATCGAAACACTGTTACCACCCTGAGCTGGACCGCCCTGCTGTTGCTGCTGGGCGTTCTCGTCTGAGAGCTCTTGGAGCTTCATCTGAGCCATCGCTTCCTTGTAGGCACGAAGACGATCAAGTGACGAGAACAAGTTGTTCAATGCCCCCATCTTGATGTTGCCCATCAGGTCTTGGAACATTGCGTAAGCCTCGTTCTTGTACTCAACGAGCGGGTCTTTCTGGCCGTGCGAACGGAGGTGGACAGCCTCGCGGAGCCCGTCCATCGCGTAGAGGTGCTCCTGCCAAAGGTTGTCGACCGCATTCAGAATGATGTAACGCTCCAGACCGACCAACTCAGCTGGATCTTCATCCGAGGCGCGAAGCTCATAGGTTTCTTTGACTTGGGCGATGAGAGTATCGCAGACTTCGTCATAGGACTTTTCCTCGAAATTCGCTTCGTCTTCGTCCAAGCGGAATGGGAAATTCTGAACTAACCACGAACGCAGACCGTCGAAATCTGCGAACTCAGGATCGATCGGATCACCGCCGAGATACTCCTCCACACGGAGAGGGATACCTTCGTCGATCGCTTCGTTAATGAGGCTGCGTGGATCTTCGGACTCGATCACTTCATTGCGGTAGCCGTAGACGACTTCCCGCTGCTTGTTCATCACATCATCGAAATCGAGGATGCGTTTCCGCCACTGGTAGTTGCGCTGCTCGACTCGCTTCTGTGCAGTTTCGACCGACTTGTTGAGCCACGGGTGCTCGAGTTCTTGGCCTTCTTCCAGACCGAACCGTTCCATCATCTTGGTCATCCGATCAGCAGCACCGAAGTTCCGCATCAGTGGATCCTCGAAGGAGATGAAGAACTTGGACTCACCTGGGTCGCCCTGACGTGCGCAACGTCCGCGCAGCTGGCGGTCAATGCGACGTCCCTCGTGGCGCTCAGTTCCGAGAACGAGCAGACCACCCAGTTCGGCGACGCCTTCCCCGAGTTTAATGTCGGTGCCTCGACCCGCCATGTTCGTCGAAACCGTAACGGCTCCACGCTGGCCTGCGGCGGCAACGATTTCCGCCTCTTGCGCATGGAACTTCGCATTAAGAATGCTGTGTGGAATCTTTTCGCGCTCAAGCAGGCGAGCAATGATCTCGGAAGATTCAACGGAAGCTGAACCGATCAGCATGGGCTGCCCTTTCTCGTGGCGCTCCCGGATGAGATCGGTGACGGCTCCGTATTTTTCGCGGATCGTCTTGTAAATTGCATCGTCTCCGTCGATGCGAAGGATCGGCTTGTTGGTCGGGATCGGAAGCACATCCAATCCGTAAATGTCCGTGAACTCAGCCGCGTCAGTTTCAGCGGTTCCGGTCATTCCACCGAGTTTCTCGTAAAGGCGGAAGTAGTTCTGAATCGTGATCGTCGCCAGAGTTTGCGTCTCCTTATCGATCTTGACACCTTCCTTAGCTTCGACCGCTTGGTGGAGTCCATCTGACCAACGACGACCGGGCATTTCCCGACCGGTGTTTTCGTCAACGATGATCACCTTGTTATCCGAGACGGTGTATTGAACGTCCTTCTCGTAAAGCGTGTAGGCCTTCAACAACTGGTTGATGCAGTGAATGCGTTCGCCTTGAGAGTCGAGCTTGCCCTGAAGCTCCTCCTTCATTTTGGAGATCTCTTCGACCTCCAAATCTTCTCGGCCTTCCAGATCGGCAAACTCGGTCGCGAGATCGGGGAGCGTGAACGCATCCGGATCATCGGGATTCAAGAACAGGCGTCCCATCTCAGAGAGGTCAGCGTCGTGCGACTTCTCGTCCATGTGGTAATAGAGTTCTTCTTTGATCTCGAACAACGCTGTTTTCTGGGTGTCCTGATAGAACGAAAGCTCGATCTTTTCGATCTCACGCCGCATCTCCGGATCCTCCATCGCTGTCATCAGGCCCGTCGCCCGAGGCATGCCAAGTTTGACCCGAAACAGAGACAGAGCAGCGGCTTCAATGTCACCAGCGTCTTTGTGCTTGTTGGCATCCGCGACGAAACGATTGCAGAGCAGTGTCTGCTTTTTCACCAACTGATCGATGAGCGGGCGGAACCGCTCGAATTGCTGGTTAGAAGAATGAGCGACAGGTCCCGAGATGATCAGAGGAGTCCTGGCTTCGTCAATCAAAACGGAGTCGACCTCATCAATAATCGCGTAGTGGTGGCCACGCTGAACCTGGGCCGTGCGATCAGTCGCCATGCCGTTGTCGCGAAGGTAGTCGAAGCCGAACTCGGAGTTGGTTCCGTAGGTGATGTCTGCCCCGTAGTGCTCTCGACGTTCCGACGGCGGCTGCGCGTTCTGGATGCAGCCGATGGTCAAACCGAGAAACTTGAACAGGTGACCCATCCACTCCGAGTCACGTCGGGCGAGGTAGTCGTTGACGGTGATGACGTGGACACCGTGGCCAACCAAGGCATTCAAATAGCATGGCAATGTCGCGACCAGTGTTTTACCCTCACCAGTTGCCATCTCCGCAATCATTCCACGGTGCAGACAGACACCACCGATCAACTGCACGTCGAAATGAACCATCTCCCACGGCAACGGTTGGTCACAGACCAGCAAGCTCTGACCGCACATGCGACGGGCAGCATTTTTCACCACGGCGAAAGCCTCCGGCAAAATTTCCTCTAGAATCCGCTCCTCGATCGCAGGGAACTGACCATTAATTTCATTCCATTCGTCGTGGGCGGTCTCGATCAACTCACGAAGATCCTCCTCAGTCCGATTATCGACTGAAGGCGTCGCGACCTTCTCCACATCGAGACTTGGGAAGTGTTCTTTGAGCTGTTCGAAGCGAGCGTGAATGGCTTCAAGGCATTCCACCAAACCATCGCGCTCTGCCAATTTCAGGGCAACACCACCGAGGAAGGCTGGCTCATGGAAGGCTTGGAAGCGCTTCTGCCAAGCGGCCGTTCGTGCGCGAAGATCATCATCGGATTCGGATTGCAATCCGGTCTCGATTTCGTTGATCTGTTGGACGATTGGCCAGAGCTTTTTAACGGTGCGTTGGTTCTTAGAACCGATGATCTTTTGGACGGCCCACTGGAATGGATTTGCTGCCATGTCTTGCGCTAGTTGGAGCTAGAAAATTGAAAGATTTCGGGGGAATTTTCCGCCCGGGAAATTGGTCGTGAAGGTGGGGGCGATTCGCCCTGCTTGCAAGCCGGGTTTCAGCAGACCCGATCGATGAATTTTTCGCGGGGTTCTTGCCCTCTCTTAGCAGTGTTCGCTACCGTGCACAGACGCCGTTCTTTAGATTCGACCCTATGAAAAACCTTTCGTTCAAATCTCTCGTTCTCGCGGGCGCTGCTGCTGTTAGAATTGTCCTCCTCAGCCCAGCGTATGCCACCGAGCAGCCCAACATCTTGTTCATCTTTTCCGATGATCATGCGCCGCACGCGATCGGTGCCTACAACGGGATCTACAAGGATCTAAATCCAACCCCCGCGATCGACAAGCTCGCTGCTCAGGGGATGCTTTTCGAACGCAGCTACTGCACGAACTCAATTTGCGGGCCGAGCCGTGCCGCCATCATCACGGCGAAATTCGGTCATAAAAACGGATTCATGAACAACGGGAACAACTTCGACGGTTCCCAGCAGACGTTTCCCAAGCTGCTTGGAAAAGCTGGCTACGAAACCGCGATCCTTGGCAAATGGCACCTCAAGTCCGATCCCCAAGGCTTTGACAAATGGATGATCCTTCCCGGTCAGGGACTCTACTACAATCCCGACCTGAAGATCCCCGGCGGCAAGAAAACCATGATCGAAGGTCACTGCACGGATGTTGTCACCGACCTGGCAATTGATTGGCTCAAATCGGAGCGCGATCCCGAAAAACCATTTCTGCTGATGTGCCAACATAAGGCTCCGCACAGAAACTGGATGCCTGCCCCGCGACATCTCGAACTCTATGATGAAGTCGAAATACCCGAGCCGCCGACCTTGTTCGACAGGTGGGAAGACAACGCTTCACCGGCTCGGCATCAGGAGCTCGAGATCGACCGCCACATGCATCTCAACCTAGACTTGTTCTTCGAATTGAAGCCCCAAGATGACTACTCCAAAGTCCCCAGCGACCGCTCAGCCTGGAAAAATATGAGCCGAATGACGGACGAACAGCTGGCTGCTTGGCACTCCTATTATGACAAGGACGATGCCAAAATGCGGGCAGCTGCGCCAACCGGCGACGATCTTGTCCGGTGGAAATATCAGCGCTATGCCAAAAACTACCTGCGCTGCGTGAAAGGCGTCGACGAGAGCGTCGGCAAGCTGATGGCTACCCTGAAAGAACTCGGTCTGGATGAGAACACCATCGTTGTCTACTCCAGCGACCAAGGCTTCTACATTGGCGACCACGGTTGGTACGACAAGCGCTGGATGTATGAGGAATCGTTCCAAATGCCCCTGATCATCAAGTGGCCTGGCGTCACCAAACCCGGCTCCCGCAATACCACCGACTTCGTCCAAAACATCGACTATGGCGAAACCTTCCTTGAGGCTGCTGGTGCCCCGATTCCCGATGACATGCAGGGCCAATCTCTCGCCCCCCTACTCCGCGGTGAGCAGCCCGCCGATTGGCGCAAGAGCCTCTACTACCACTACTATGAATACCCAAGTGTTCACATGGTTCCCCGCCACAACGGTGTTCGGACTAACCGGTATAAGTTGATCAACTTCTACGAGTGGGGCGAAAAGGAGTTCTATGATCTCGAGACTGACCCCGATGAGGTCAATAACCTCTATGACCATCCCAAGTACGCAGACCAGATCGCCAAGGTTCAGGCCGAACTCGATCGATTGGTAAAATACTACGAGGACGACACCGTAGGCATAGAGTTCAGCGAAGAGAAAAAGAAAGAAGTCCGGGCGAATCCGTGGGTGGTGCCAAATACTTATTAGAAGGTATGGTGCCAGTCGGTAGACCCAGTGTCCTACCCCACCCCGATCAACCGCAATTCCACGAAAAAGTGGGGTCAGGACGTCCCGAGCCTAAGCGAAACGCCTCTCGCACAAAGCTTCCAAAAATCGACGTCAGGAAGCAGCCAGAAAGGCTATAGTTTACTATGGAGACTTCTCGCAATCGCCGCACCTTCCTTCGCCAAGGCGCCCTAGGAATTGGCAGCATCGCTCTCGGAAATCTGATGATGCCGAACGGTGCCCGTGCCAGCGGGGCTGATCAGGCCGCAATCCAGCGCAGAATTCTGCGCCACGCTCCCAAGGCTAAGCGAGTCATCATGCTCACCCAAGCCGGTGGCCCATCCCATTTAGAGACCTTCGACTACAAACCCGAGCTTGAGCGACTCAACGGTCAACCAATGCCAGAGTCCTTTACAAAGGGCCAGCCGATTGCTCAGCTTCAAGGGAAGGAACTGAAAATCATGGGGCCGCAACACCCGTTCATGCGGTTTGGCGAGTCCGGTCAGATGATCAATTCGCTGTTCCCGAACATCGGAAAACTCGCCGACGACATCTGTATCATCCGGTCGATGAAGACCAAGCAGATCAACCACGATCCGGCGCACACTTTCTTCAACACGGGAACTCAGATCTCCGGCCACCCGTGCATGGGTTCGTGGGTGACCTACGGCCTCGGCAGTGAAACTCAAGACCTCCCAGGGTTCGTCGTCTTGACCTCTTCAGGAGGCGGCCAAGATCAACCGATCGCTTCACGCCAATGGCACAGCGGCTTCTTGCCATCGAAACATCAAGGCGTCCATCTGCATTCAAAAGGAGACCCAGTTCTCTATGTCGGAAACCCGAAAGGCGTGTCGAGACAAGACCAGCGTGATGTTGTCGATGCCGTCAATGGCCTCAATAAACTCCGCCTTGACCAGACTGGCGATCCAGAAGTCGCTACCAAAATCGCCCAATATGAGATGGCGTTTCGCATGCAGGCATCCGTCCCTGAGCTGACCGATGTCTCCGGCGAACCCGCCAGCGCGCTCGAGATGTATGGCGCGACTCCCGGCGACGGTTCCTTCGCCAGCAACTGCCTTCTTGCTCGCCGTCTGGCAGAACGAGGCGTTCGATTCATCCAACTCTATCACCGCGGCTGGGATCACCACGGTGGTCTCAAAGAGAAGATTCAGACCACCGCCGGACACGTTGACCAGGCGACCTGGGCTCTGGTCACCGATCTCAAAGCGCGAGGCATGCTCGATGACACCCTCGTTGTCTGGGGTGGCGAATTCGGTCGGACGCCGATGGCTCAGGGCAGCGGCCGCGACCATCACATCAAAGGGTTTTCGCTGTTCATGGTCGGTGGTGGCGTGAAAGGCGGGATGTCCTTCGGCGCGACCGACGAACTCGGCTACAATGCGGTCGAAGACGTCGTCAGCGTCCACGATTTCCACGCCACGATGCTGCACCTGCTCGGCATCGACCACAGCCGCTTCACAGTGAAACACCAAGGCTTGGACTCAAAACTCACCGGCGTCGAACACAGCCGTGTGGTCAAAGAGGTCCTGGCTTAGAGAGCTGTAGGATTTACACGATCAAGACACCGAAACCGCCATACGACTCTTTGCGCGCAGCAGATGGTAGAGGGTTTCTAACCGTCCAACTTCGGTGCCTACGGCAACGCCTTGACGGTAAGGCTCGCCCCAGATTGACTCGACTTCGACCTCTCTGCCTTCGAGAAAATCGATCATGCTCGATGGACGGTACTGTCCCATCGGGCCAGTGACCTCGACCATTTTAGTCGCAAACGACAGCGGAATTTCATGACCCAATTTCTCAGCAATCCCGATGACTTCGCGCATCAAGTTCTGGGTCAGGAGTAACAGGTCTTCGTCAGCTAAAATCTTCGAAGTATCAATGCCACCCGCTGCGATCGAAAGACCGTTGAATGGAATATTCCACACCAACTTTCGCCAACGTTCTTCTGCGAGATTGTCGACAACGGAACATGTGATTCTACTGTCCTGAAACGCGCGCGCGATTTGGTGGGTTCGGACTTGGGGAAGCCCCTTCGCACTGTCTCCTGAATCGTATTCTCCTAAGCCGATTCTCCCCTCTCCAATGTGGGTAATTTCTCCGGGAGACACGCGATTGATGCACACAAAACAGAGTCCCCCCATGACGCGCTGGCCGCCGAAATGATCGGCTAAGAAAGCGTCGCTTCCCAACCCATTTTGCAAAGTCAGCAGCATCGTATCCTCCTTCAACAAAGGAGGCAGCAAATCGAGTAGCAGGTCGTTCGAGGTCGTCTTGAGCGCAATGATCACCAAGTCGACTGGCCCGATTTCAGACGTCGACTTGTAGGCATTCACGTCCTGAAGATGGAAGTCGCCATCCTGACTCTGCACCTTTAAGCCATGACGCTTCACATGCTCATAGTCCGATCGCATTAGGAAATGTACATCATGCCCTTGGTTGGCTAAACGCCCCCCGTAGTAGCAGCCCATCGCACCAGATCCGACCACAGCGATTCGGCAGTTGAGCAATTCTTCGGTCGCTATCATTCCGTTGATTTGCCCCGCTACTCCGCTGCGCGCAAGCGAACGCAGCGCAGCTCCCGATCATTTCGAACAAACACGCAGCCGTCAGCGAATGCTGGGTGAGCCCATGCCACCGGATAGCTGCGCTGGTTGAGCTCGCTCGTGGCTTCGATCACCTTCGTCTTGGACAGAATTTTCACGCCGTCGGAATTAAGTTCGGTGATCATCAGATCGCCTTGTTCGTTCAGCATCCAAACATCCGTCCCATGTCGAACCATGTGGACTGTCGCCCATCTCCCAGTCGGAACGACGGTGCCGGAATCCGACCAAACTCGACTGCCATCAGTTGCTGAAAGACAACGCAGCGCTCCGTAAGAATCGATCCCGAAAATGTACTTCCCGCGGGTGTCCCAGATTGGGCTACTAATCATCGAGTGAAGACCATCGGTTCGTCGCTCACTCTTTCCAACTCGAGACCACAACACTTCGGCCTCACGGCCATCATCAGAAAGTTGAATGAGTTTAGACCCTTCGTAGAAAGAACTGACAAAAACTCTGCCTCCATCCGGAGAAATCACAGGCGAATGAACAGCAACTACACTGCGTAGCGACGGTGTCGGAATCTGCCAAGCAACTTTGCCGTTGAGAGGATCAAGTCCGACAATATTTTCGCCCGTCCAAACGATCGCCGTAGTCTTTCCCCCGCGCCTAATTGCCACCGGCGTCGAGTAAGATGGCTGGTCTGAAAGAACCCGCCATCGCAGAGACCCGGTAGCCACATCGAGCCCAATAATACTGGCACCATTCCGACCTCCGACATGCACCACCGCCGTATTCCCGACTAGCAATGGAGCCGAAGCCATGCCCCATGTCGGAAAATCGACGGAATACTCCCAGACCAACTGCTTCTTCCACAAGACTGCGCCCGTCTTGGCATCCAAAGCGTGCAGATGCCCCATCGTTCCAAGAGCGAATACCCGCCCTCCAGCAATCACCGGCGCAGCACGCGGCCCCAGGCCTGAATTGACCTGATACGCTGCAGTATATTGATGTTTCCAGAGTCGATCGCCATTCTTCGCATCGAAACATAAAACCCGCTCAAACTGATCGCCCTCGGCATCGACAAAGCGGTCTGTCAGATAGACCCGCCCACTGGCAACGCTGGGCGCCGAGTATCCAGAGCTAACCTCAGCAGTCCAACGCGGCACGGCACGTGATTCAGGGAACGCATCAACGATCCCCTTCTCAGACCAAATTCCGCGACCACCTGGCCCACGCCATTGCGGCCAGTCATCGCCAATAATTAGGCCCGGCACAAGGACTACAAACCCAACGACTTGCCCCAAAAAACGAGTTTTACGGCAAAGAACGCCGACGAAGGCGGAGCGATATGGGGGTGAAAGGCTGATGGAACAACCTCGGCCAGATCTAACCATCCAACAAGTCCCAGACAGACGAAGGCCGATTGAGGGTTCTTGCTGGCCTTCGGTTCTGGTGGTGCTGACCAATACCGATAGCCGCTCAAGATCACGCCAGGTGTCCAGATTTAGCCTAGCATGGCGGTATCGCAGGAGGGAGTTTACGACCGATACCGGGAGATCATCGGTCGTAAACTCCCCCTTACATTGCTTGCCCGCCGGAGGCGGGCAAAGCTAGCAGGGTGTTGAAAAAGGCGGTGACTCGTCGCGGAGCCTCATGTGATCGAGGGTTAGGCGCGAGGATCAAGTG
>ENA-ORXR01000502-ORXR01000502.1-marine-metagenome-genome-assembly--contig:-NODE-502-length-53034-cov-4.092887_pt1 | contig 53034 bp, 48 predicted proteins | sample MGYA00237866_ERZ511479 | MGnify/ENA metagenome assembly ERZ511479
CAGCAACAGCGCCACACCCGGAATATACTGCCGCCGCATGGGCAGCATCGCCACCCCGGCCGAGGCAAAGACCCATCCGATAGAAAGCCAGATCAGCGTCACGCCACAGCCCCCTTGAGCGCGCGCAGCGCGTCGGGCAGGCCCACCGCCCAGCCGCTGATTGTGCCGGCCCCCAGACAGACGACCATGTCGCCTGCGCGCGCCTGCTCTGCCACAAGGCGCGCCAGATCGTCCGCACCGTCGACACGGCGCGCATGGCGGTGCCCATGCTGGATCAGCCCCGCCACAAGGCTGTCACGGTCGGCCCCCTCAATCGGGTCCTCGCCCGCAGAATACACATCCGTAATGCCCACCACATCGCAGTCGTTGAAACAGGCGCAAAACTCGTCAAAGTGGTGGCTGAGCCGCGAATAGCGGTGCGGCTGGTGCACGGCAATCACGCGCCCCTCGGTCGCCTGACGCGCGGCTTTGAGCACGGCGGCAATCTCGACGGGGTGGTGACCGTAATCGTCGATGATCGTCACGCCGTCCACCTCCCCCACTTTTGTAAAGCGCCGGTTCACGCCGCCGAATTCTTCCAGCGCGATGCGGATGTCCTCGCCCGCCATGCCCAGATGCCGCGCCACGGCGACAGCGCTCAGCGCGTTCGAGACGTTGTGATCACCCGGCATGGGCAGCTGGCAGTCCTTGAGGATCACATCCTCGTTTTGCAAATGGATGTCGAAATGCGCGATGCCCGCCTTGTAGTGCAGCCCGACCGCGCGCACATCCGCCTGCGCGTTAAAGCCGTAGGTCAGCACGCGGCGATCCGTGATCTTGCCCACCAGCGCCTGCACCTCGGCGTTGTCGGTGCAGCACACCGCCAGCCCGTAGAACGGAATGTTGGAGGTGAAATCCAGAAATCCCTGACGCAGGTTTTCGATGGTGCCCCAATGGTCCATATGCTCGGGGTCGATGTTGGTCACGATGGCGATGGTGGCGGGCAAACGGTTAAAGGTGCCGTCGCTTTCATCTGCCTCGACGACCATCCATTCCCCCTCGCCCTTGCGCGCGTTAGAGCCATAGGCGTGGATGATGCCGCCGTTCACGACAGTGGGGTCAAAACCGCCCCCGTCCAGCAGCGCCGCGACCATCGTCGTCGTCGTCGTCTTGCCGTGGGTGCCCGCAACGGCAATGTTGGATTTGAGGCGCATCAGCTCTGCCAGCATCTCGGCGCGGCGCACGATGGGCAAACCGGCAAGACGCGCGGCATCCAGTTCCGGATTGCCCGGCTTGATCGCGGAGGAGATGACGACGACCTGCGCCGTGCCGATATTGTCTGCCGACTGGCCCACGAAAATCTGCGCGCCCAGCTCTGCCAGACGGTCGGTGATGGGCGTCGTTTTCAGGTCAGAACCCTGCACCGTATAGCCGTGGTTCAGCAGCACTTCTGCGATGCCGGACATGCCGATGCCGCCGATGCCGACAAAATGGATGGCGCCAACGTCTTGCGGCAGTTTGGTCGCGGATTTCATGGGGTCTGCTCCTTGGCTGTAATCTCCTGCACCATGTCGGCCAGCGTTTGCGCGGCCTCCGGTTTGCCAAGGGCAAGCGCGCTGTTGGCCATCTGCGTGGCGGCAGTGCCGTTGGTCAGGATCATCTGGATGTGGTCGGTCAGTGTCTCGGGGGTGGCTGCGGCCTCGGTGATCAGCACGGCGGCCTCCGCCTCGACCAGTCCTGCGGCATTCGCGTTCTGGTGATCGCCCGCTGCGGCGGCAAAGGGGATCAGGATCGACGGCCGGCCAATCACGGTCAAATCCGCAATCGACGAGGCCCCCGAGCGCGAGATGACCAGCTGCGCCTCGGACATGCGGCGCGGAACATCGTGAAAGAACGGCTGCACATCGGCGTTGATACCGTGGTCCGCGTAATATTGCGAGACACGGCTGGCGTCCTCGTCGCGGGCCTGATGGCTGACGCGGATGTTGCGCAGCATCTCCATTGGCAGGGCGGAAATCGCGGGCGGAATCACATCGCTGAGGATGCGCGCGCCTTGTGAACCGCCCATCACCAACAGCTCCATCGGGTAGTCGCCGGGGGCGATATAGCCCGCGCCCGCACGCTCCAGCACAGAGGCGCGCACAGGGTTGCCCACATGCACCCCCTCGACGCCCTCGGGCAGGGTCGTGGGCCATGTGCCACAGGCAACACGGTCGACCCGCCTGGCAAAGATTTCGTTCACGCGGCCCAGCACGCCGTTTTGTTCGTGGATCATGCGCGGGCGGCGCAGCAACGTGGCCGCCCCCAGCGCCGGAATGGAGGGGTAGCCGCCAAAACCGACAACGGCGGCGGGCCTGTCGCGCAGCATGGCAAAGGCCGCCTTGAGCGTGCCACCTGCAATGCGAAACGGCACAGCCGCCCGCGCCAGCAGCCCGCCGCGCGCGAAAGTCGCACTTGCGATCTGCTCGATCTCGACCGCGTCGGGAAACCCGCCGGTATAGCGCGCGCCACGGGCATCCGTGCTCAGCTTGACGCGCCAGCCGCGCGACAGCATCACCTCGGCCAGCGCCTGCGCGGGAAACATATGCCCGCCCGTACCGCCAGCGGCGATCACCAACAACGGCGGGCGGCTCATGTCCGCCCCCGTGAAAGCAATGCGCTGATCTCGCCCTGCGGGCGCGAACGGGTGAAGGCCAGCAACATCCCCAACGCGATCCCCGAGGCAATGACCGAACTGCCGCCATAGCTGACGAACGGCAGGGTCATCCCCTTGGCGGGCAACAACCGCACAGCAACGCCCATGTTGATCATGGCCTGCACGCCGAACATGCACGCAAGGCCGGTGCCTGCAAGGCGGATAAAGGGGTCCCGTTCGCGCACCAGCCGCAACAACGAGCGCACGACGACAGAGGTGTAGAGGGCGATAATGCACAGCACGAGGATCAGACCGTATTCCTCGGCAGCGACCGCAATGATGAAATCCGTATGCGCATCGGGCAGCGACCATTTCACCTCGCCCTCGCCGACACCCACGCCGAACAACCCGCCCTCGCGGATCGCGTTTGTGGCATAGCCCAGCTGCGTGGTCGGATCGACATCCGCACTGAGGAACCCGTCAATCCGGCGGGCAAAGTGTTCCGAGCTGGAGTAGGCCAGCGTGCCCGCCAGCACCGCCATTCCGGCCATCCCGACCAGCAGCACAATCGGCGCGCCTGACACAAAATACATCACGCCCCACCCGAACAGGACCAGACAGGCCTGACCGAAATCGGGTTGCAGCACCAGCATCAGCACGATGGAAATGCACAGCGCAAACGACCATGCCTTGCCGGGGGGGCCGTTGATCTCGAGGTTGGCGGCCATCATCCACGCCGCAACAACAACAAATCCGGGCTTGAGAAATTCGGATGGCTGGATCGAGGCAAAGCCGAGGCTGTACCACCGCGTCGCCCCCTTGCCGAAATCGGTGCCAAAAAACGGCAGCAAAATCAAACCGATGAAGGCCGCCAGAAACCCGACAACCGCCAAACGCCGCACCAGCGTGGGTGACATCATCGAGGTCAGCAGCATCGCGATCATCGCCAGCCCGCCGAATGCCGCCTGCCGTTGCACATAGTGAAACGGCTCGAATCCGTTTTTCGCGGCCAGCGGCGGCGAGGCCGCAAGCCCCAGCAGCATGCCCACGCCAAACAGCATCAGAATACATGAAAGGGCCCACCGGTCGAGGGTGCGCCACCATTTCGGGAGGATCGGTTCAGCATCCCTGAGGGGTACTGCGCCATAAACCATTTCTGTCATGGGTATATGCCTTACACTGCCTGTTCGCCCCCTTTGCGGGGGTCTGAAAGGCAGTATAGCGCGAAAATCGCAGCGCCGCTAGAGTCTTTGCGCGATTTGCCCCGCCCCTAGGCCATACGCATCCCGCGCACCGGATAATCATTGGCGCGGATGAATTTGATCCCGCCCAGAATACCGTCCAGATCGGGCCGCGCAAAGGGCGCGTTCGAGACATCGATGATCTGGATCGCGCCGGTTTCGTTGATTACGAACAGCCCCGGCTCTGGAAAGGGCTGATCGGTTTCTTGCGGGCTGCGCGGATCGGACACATACAGCCCCAACGCATGCATTTGCGCCACGCTCAGCCCATAGCCCATTGCGATCTCTAGATCTTTTTCATCCGCAAAGGCCTGCGCCTTGTCCACAGGATCGCCGGAAACCGCCACCACATCCACACCCGCAGCGTTGAAATCCGCCTCCAGCTCTTGCAGGCGGGCAAGGTATTTCTTGCACAAGGGGCAATGCAGCCCGCGGTAGACAACGACCATTTGCCAGTCATGCCCGCCGCGCGGCACCCCCAGCGTCAGCGTCCCTCCGCCCAAAGCGTCAACGTCCGTGGTGGGAAATCTGCTGCCTGCTTGCAGTGCGGTCATGGTCTGTCTCCTTGTGTTAGACCGCAAATTTAACCCCGCCCGCCCCGCGCACAACCCCGATCACGGATGGTTGACCCCGCGCCGCGCATCGGGCACCCCCGCAGAATGGAATTTGACACGGCGATCATTGGCGCAGGCGCCGCAGGGATGATGTGCGCGGCGCATCTGGACGGGCGCACCCTGCTGGTCGACCACGCCCGCGCGCCGGGTGAAAAAATCCGCATCTCCGGCGGCGGGCGGTGCAATTTCACCAATCTGCACACCGATGCAGATGCCTTTATCAGCACCAATCCGCATTTCGCCAAATCCGCGCTGGCGCGTTATACCCAATGGGATTTTATCGCATTGGTCGAGGCGCACGGCATCGCGTGGCACGAAAAAACACTGGGCCAGCTGTTCTGCGACACCTCCGCAAAAGAGATCATCGCCATGCTGCGCACCCTGATGGCCGGGCGCGACGTCGACCTGCAATTGAACACCCACATCAGCGCGATCACACAGTTAAACAATCACTTCAGCTTCACCCTGCACAAATCTGATTCAAAACAGAAAGTTACAGCCAGGAACCTGATCATCGCAACCGGTGGGAAATCCATCCCGAAAATGGGGGCCACCGGTTTTGCCTATGATGTTGCGCGCCAGTTCGGCCTGCGCGTGCACGACACCCGCCCCGCGCTGGTGCCGTTCACCTTCGAGGGCGGGCGGTTTGCCGAAATTTCAGGCGTGGCGACGCCTGCGCGGATGCACGCGAACGGGCCGGTGTTCGAGGAGGCGATGCTGTTCACCCATCGCGGCCTGTCCGGCCCTGCGGTGCTTCAGGCGTCCTCCTATTGGCGCGAGGGCACGGCGGTCACCGTTGACATCGTACCTGCCGGCCTGCAGGAGGCCCTCCGCCACCAGCGCCAGACCGCAGGCCGCCGCAACTTCACCACCGAGCTGTCGCGCCACCTGCCCGCCCGTCTGGTCGATCATCTGGCAGGGTTGTTCGATCTGTCCGGCAACCTTGCCGACTGGTCCGACAAACGGCTGGCCGCCCTAATCGCGCAGCTGAGCAAATGGGAGCTGACGCCCGGCGGGACCGAAGGCTACCGCACCGCCGAGGTCACACTGGGCGGTGTCGACACAGACGCGCTGGACGCCCGCACGATGGCCAGCACCGCACACCCCAACCTGTTTTTCATTGGCGAGGCAGTGGACGTGACCGGCTGGCTGGGCGGCTACAACTTTCAATGGGCATGGTCGTCGGGCATGGCGGCAGCACGGGCACTCAACGCACGCTAGTCCAGATGCGCACGCACCTGCGCCACGAAATCCTCGCCGCGTTTCTCGAAACTGTCATACTGGTCAAAGCTGGCAGCGGCCGGAGCCAGCAACACAACATCGCCCGCCTGCGCCTGCGCCACGGCGCGGGCCACGGCCGTCTCCATCGTGCCGCACACTTCTGCGTCGACGTCCAGCTGCATCGCAAACCCTGCCGCCTCGCGCCCGATCACATAAGCCTTGCGCACATTGCCCAAAGCCCCCGCCAGCCCGTCCAGCCCGCCTTCCTTCTCCAGCCCGCCACAAATCCAGCGGATATTCTCGAATGCAGCCAATGCTTTGGCAGCGGAATCGACATTCGTCGCTTTGCTGTCATTCACAAAACGTACACCATCTTTTTCGCCAATCGTCTGGCTGCGGTGCGGCAATCCGCCAAAGCTGTGAAAGGCCGCCTCGATGACCTTGGGCGCCAACCCCAGCGCGCGACACGCCGCATAGGCGCAGCAGGCATTCTGGTGGTTATGCGCCCCCGGCAGCCCCGCCACCGCGCGCAAATCAATCGACGCAGCCTGCTTGCCATTGCGGTACTCGCTCAGGAAGCCTTTGCGCGCGAAAACCTGCCAGCCGGGGCCGGTCAGCTTGCGCGCCACACTCACGCGGATCACGCGGTCATCCACGGCACCCTCGCTCAGCTGGCCCGCAAGAAAGGCGCCCTCGGCCTCGTCCACACCGATCACGGCGCGGTCCGGTCCACCCTCGGCAAACAGCCGCCGCTTGGCCGCGAAATAGCCGCCCATCCCCGCATGCCGGTCCAGATGGTCGGGGCTGAGGTTGGTGAACACGGCAACATCCGGTGTCAGGCTGCGCGCCAGCTCGGTCTGGTAGCTCGACAGCTCCAGCACTACAACGCCGCCCGACGGGGCCGGTGCTATGTCCAACACCCCGCGCCCGATATTACCCGCCAGCTGGCTGTTGCGGCCTGCATGCTCCAGAATGTGATGGATCAGCGCGGATGTGGTGGATTTCCCGTTTGATCCGGTCACCGCAATCACGCGGGGCGCCACATCAAATTTGTTCCATTCAGACGTCGCAAAGCTTTGGAAAAACAGGCCGATATCATTGTCCACCGGCACGCCCGCAGCCTGCGCTGCGGCGATCACCGGATTGGGTGTGGGGTACAGATGCGCAATCCCGGGGCTGACAATCAGCCGGTCGATGCCGTCGAATGCGCCTGCACCTGTCAGCGCAGCACAGATGAACCCCTCTGCCTCGGCTGCCGCGCGGGCCTGCGGGTTATCGTCCCAACACAGCGGTATCGCGCCGCCCGCCTGCAATGCCCGCGCCGCCGACAGGCCCGACCGGCCCAGCCCCAAAACGGCCACGCGCCGCCCTTGCATGCCTTGAACTGGTATCATCGCCGATCTCCTGTTAGCGGTGGCGCACACACCCCCCGAGCCATATGCCCAAAGAGCCGCCGATGCCCCCTCCCTTGCCAGAGATTCTGACCCAACTCAACGACCAGATGCGCGCAGACCCGGACTGGGGCGCGGTCGCCACCTACATCCCAGAACTGGCCCACATCAACCCCGCCCAATTTGCCATAGCAGTGGCCACCGCCGACGGCGCACTGCACAGCGCAGGCGACGCCGACACGCCCTTCTCGGTGCAATCCGTCACAAAGGTCTTCTCGCTGGCCATCGCACTGGGCCGCGTGGGCGATCAGCTGTGGAAACGCGTCGGGCGCGAACCTTCGGGCCGCGCGTTCAACTCCATCGTCCAGCTCGAGGCCGAGAACGGCCGCCCCCGCAACCCGTTCATCAACGCAGGTGCCATCGTCGTCACCGACGAAATCCTGACCCGCCGCGCCCCGCGCGAGACATTGGGCGAAATCATGCAATTCGTCCGCACGGCCGCAGGCGATGACGACATCCATATCAACCACCGCGTCGCCGCCTCCGAGAACACGCACGGCCACCGCAACTATGCGCTCGCCCATTTCCTCGCCTCGACCGGCAACCTCAAAAACCCGCCCGAAAAAACCCTCGGCACCTATTTTCACCACTGCGCCATGGAGATGAGCACACGGCAACTCGCAATGGCAGGCCGCTTCCTGATCGACAGCCCGCGCGTGCCCCGCATGATCCTGCCACAGCGCATCCGCCGCCTGAACGCGCTGATGCTGACCTGCGGGCACTACGACGGCTCGGGCGATTTCGCCTACCGCGTAGGCCTGCCAGCCAAATCAGGTGTGGGCGGTGGCATCCTCGCGATCGTGCCGGGCGTGGCCAGCATTGCCGTCTGGTCCCCCGGCCTTAACCGCTATGGCAACTCGCTCAAAGGAACACAGGCCATGTCGCATCTCGCCCGCGCCATGAGCTGGTCGGTCTTTTGATCCAGCTTCATTTTTCCGCCTAAACTCCGGGGGAATTGGCGGCACGCCAATGGGGGCTGGCCCCCTACGCGGCACGCAGCTTCAGCGGACCTTGAGTGTGGCAAGCCCGATCAACGCCAGAATAAGCGAAATAATCCAAAAGCGGATCACGATCTGCGGCTCGGCCCAGCCCTTCTTTTCATAATGATGGTGGATCGGAGCCATCAAAAACACCCGCCGTCCGGTCCGTTTGAAATAGAGCACCTGAATGATGACGCTCAGCGCTTCGACGACGAACAGGCCACCAACGATGCCCAGCACCAGCTCGTGCTTGGTGGCCACCGCAATCGCACCCAGCGCGCCGCCCAGTGCCAGCGATCCGGTGTCGCCCATAAACACTGCCGCAGGGGGCGCGTTATACCACAAGAACCCCAGCCCCCCGCCAAAGATACCGGCCGTAAACACAAGGATCTCACCCGTGCCGGGCACATAGTGCACATCCAGATAATCCGTAAAATCCACACGCCCCACAGCATAGGCGATCACGCCCAGCGTGCCTGCCGCAATCATCACCGGCATAATCGCCAGCCCGTCCAGCCCGTCCGTGAGGTTCACCGCATTGGCGGCCCCGACAATCACGATCATTGCAAAGGGAACGAACAGATACCCCATATAAATCAGCGTATCCTTGAACACCGGCAGCGCCAGCTGGTTTTGCAACTGCTCGGGGTGGTATTGCGCGGCCCAGAACCCTGCGATCCCCGCAATCGCGAACCCCAGCAGCAGCCGCACCTTCGACGACACACCCGCAACGGTCTGCTTGCTCACTTTTGCATAGTCATCCGCAAATCCGATGGCTGCGAAACTCATGGTCACGAAAAGGATCATCCAGATGAACGGGTTGTCCCAGCGCGCCCACAGCAGGGTCGAGGTCAGCAGCGCCCCCACGATCAGCAAGCCGCCCATCGTCGGCGTGCCTGCCTTGGCGAAATGCCCCTCGGGGCCATCATCGCGGATGGGCTGGCCCTTGCCCTGGGTCCGGCGCAGCATGTTGATCAGCGGCTTGCCGAACAAGAATCCGAAAATCAGCGCGGTCAGGAATGCACCGCCGGCACGGAACGTAATGTAGCGAAACAGGTTAAAGAAATCGCCGCCATCCGACAGCAGGGTCAACCAATACAGCATACATCGTCCTTACTTGCGCGCCCCAACATCTTGTGGAGGCCAGAGAACATGCCCCCTCATGCGGGTTGTTACATGTCTGTTACCGGATGGCCCATTTTGCGGATGGCGTCAACGATCAAGCCCAATTTCATGCTCAGCGAGCCCTTCGCCAGCACAACATCGCCCGCATCAACACGGTGGCGCAGCCCCTCGCACATCTGCTCGGCTGTCTCGAACCACACGCCGCGCTGCTGCTCGGGCAGCAGATCATAGAGCGCGCGCATCAGCGGCCCCACGCAATGTACCGTATCGAGGGCCTTGGTCGCCTCCAGATGGGCGATGCCCGCGTGCAGGGCAATGGCGTCGGGACCCAGTTCTTTCATATCGCCCAGAAACGCGATGCGCCGTCCCTTGCCGATGCGGCCCACGCCGTCGGTGGTTTGCGCGCCCGCCAGCACTTCGAGCGCCGCCGCCATCGAGGTCGGGTTCGCGTTATAGCTGTCGTCGATCAGGCTGAGCCGTGCGCGGCTCTCGACAGGGTCCAGCTGGATCACCTCGCGTTGCCCGCGCCCCTTGTACGGGGTCCAGCGGCCCAGCACGGCAACCGCCTGTGCCAGATCGGCACCGATGGCCTGCACCACGGCCAGCGCGCCCAGCGCGTTCATCGCAAAATGCCGCCCCGGCGTCGCCAGCTTGAACAAAAGCGGCGCGTCGTCCACCTCGACCTGCACCACGGTGGTGTCGCCCTGAATGCGCAGATCCGTGAGCTTCCAGTCGAATCCGTTCACGCCGAACGCGATCCCGTGCAGGCGTTTGTCATGTGCCTTGGCCGCCAGAATGGCCGAGGTGTCCACATCCGCATTGTAGACCGCAGGCGCGCCGATGGGCAGGCTGTCGAAAATGCTGGCCTTTTCCAGCGCGATGCCCGTGATGTCGTCAAAGGCCTCCAGATGGGCGGCGGCGACGGTGGTAATCAGGGCGGCATGCGGCTGTGCCAGCATCGTCAGCGGCAGGATTTCGCCCGGATGGTTCATGCCCATCTCGATGATCGCGTATTGCGTGTCGGCGGGCATCCGCGCCAGCGTCAGCGGCACACCCCAGTGGTTGTTGTAGCTCGCGACCGAGGCATGGGTGCGCCCCTGCGGCGCCAGCATCGCCAGCATCATTTCCTTGGTCGAGGTTTTGCCGACCGATCCGGTGATCCCGATCACCTTTGCCTGCGTGCGTGCGCGTGCGGCGGCGCCCAACCCCTCCAACCCTTTGAGAACATCCGCCACGATCAGCAGCGGCGCATCGGCGGCGACCCCCTCGGGTACGCGGCTGACCATCGCCGCGCCTGCGCCGGCGGCAAGGGCCTGTGCCACAAAATCATGTCCGTCGCGCGCGGCCTCCAGCGCGACAAACAGATCGCCCGCCTGAATCGTGCGCGTGTCGATCGACACACCATCCACCGCCCAGTCGCCCTGCACCGTGCCGCCTGTCGCGGCGGCGGCCTGCGCGCTTGTCCACAAACTCATGTCAGTCTCCCGTCAAGGGCGGCAACGGCCACGCTCGCTTGTTCCACATCATCAAAGGGCAGCACATCATCGCCGATGGTCTGGCCCGTCTCGTGCCCCTTGCCCGCAATCAACAACGCATCCCCCGGCGCCAGCACGTCAATGCCGCGCAGGATCGCCTCTGCGCGGTCGCCTACCTCTGTCGCATCGGGGCAGCCCTCCATCACGGCGGCGCGGATGCGGGCCGGCGCCTCAGAGCGGGGGTTGTCGTCGGTCACGAACACCACGTCGGCATTGGCCGCCGCCGCCGCCCCCATCAGCGGGCGTTTGGCTGTGTCGCGGTCCCCGCCTGCGCCCACGATAGCCACCAGACGGCCCATCACATGCGGGCGCATCGCAGCCAGCGCTGTGGCAATCGCATCGGGCGTGTGGGCGTAGTCCACAAACACGGCCGCACCATTGTCGCGGGTGGCGGCCAGCTGCATCCGGCCGCGTACCGTGCTCAGATGCGGGATCGTGTCGAACACCTCTGCCGGATCGGCCCCGCAGGCGATGACCAGACCGGCGGCCAGCAGCACGTTGTCCGCCTGAAACCCGCCGATCAGCTCCAGCCGTTTCTGGAAGGGCTTGCCGCGCCATTCAAACCGCAGATCCTGCCCCGTCGCATCAAACCGCTGGCCTGTCAGGTGCAGATCGCCCCCGTCGCGCCCCACGGAGATCGTGCTGCACCCGCGCGCGCGCGCAATCGCCGCCATGTCCACCCCGCGCGGATCGTCGATGTTGATCACCGCAGTCCCGTCCTCGGGCAGCAGCCGCGAGAACAGGCCCGCCTTGGCGTCGAAATAGGCCTCGAATGTTTCGTGATAGTCCAGATGGTCCTGCGTGAAATTCGTGAACCCCGCCGCTCTGAGCGTCACACCGTCCAGACGGCGCTGGTCCAACCCGTGCGAGGACGCCTCCATCGCGGCGTGGGTGATGCCGTTTTGCACGGCCTGCGACAGGGTGCGGTGCAGGGTAATCGGCTCGGGCGTGGTGTGGGCCAGCGGGGCGGTCCATGCGCCCTCGACACCCGTGGTGCCCAGATTGACCGCCGCCAGCCCCATTTCGATCCAGATCTGGCGCACAAAGGTACTGACCGAAGTTTTGCCATTGGTGCCGGTCACCGCGATCATGGTCTGCGGCTGCGCGCCGAACCACAGCGCGGCAGTGCGGGCCAGCGCCTCGCGCGGCTGGGCAGAAATGACTAACGCAGCACCAGCGGCACGCACCGCATCGCCCGCCAGCTGTGCGCCCTGCGCATCCGTCAAAACCGCAAGCGCGCCCTGCGCCAACGCAGTTTCGACAAAATCCGCACCATGCACAACAGCCCCCGGCAGGGCCGCAAACAACGTCCCCGCAGACACGCGGCGGCTGTCGACCTCGATGCCGGTGAGGGTCGGGTTTTCGCCCCCCGTGGCCATGAGCCCCAAAGAATTCAACGAGGTGCTCTGCGGCGTGGTCATGGCGGGAAACCTGTGGTGTTAGTTACTGCTGGTGAGGGTTATACCAGCGACGCCCGCGGGTTCAATGGCCGGCCGCATCCCCAGCAAGGGGGCGACACGGCGGATCATTTCGGCAGCAATCGGCACCGCCGTCCAGCCTGCGGTGCGGCGCGGTTTGCCGCTGGACGTCTCGACCGGCTCATCCAGCGTGACGATCAGCACATAGCGCGGATCATGGGCGGGAAACATCGACGCAAAGGTCGTGATCGTCTTGTCCTTGTAATAGCCGCCGCGCGCCTTTGGCTTGTCCGCTGTGCCGGTCTTGCCCGCCACGAAATACCCCGGCACCTCACCAAAACTGGCGGTGCCGTTCTTGCCCACGACCACGTCGCGCAGCATCCGCCGCGAGGCCGCAGCCACATCGGCGCGCATCACACGCGGCCCCAGTTGCGGACCTGACTGTTTGCGCAGTGTCGGTTTGACCGCACGTCCCCCGTTGGCAATCGCGGCATAGCCTGCGGCCAGATGCATCGCCGTGGTGGAAATGCCGTGGCCATAGGAAATCGTGACCGCCGACAGATCGGTGTAGCGTTTGGGCAGCAAAGGCCGCCCGCCCGACGCCTCGACGATCTCGAAGGGGGTCCGCTCGAACAGGCCCAGATCGCGCAGGAATTCCTGCTGGCGTTCCTTGCCGATCATCAGCGCCAGACGGCCCGTGCCCCTGTTCGATGATTTCTCGATGATCTGGCTGACGCTGATGGTGCCGTAATTGTGGTTCTTGAACTCGCCGATGGTGTGCCCGCCGACTTTCATCGGGCCTGCGGTGTTGATCATCGTATTTGCATTGACCAGCCCCAGCTCCATCGCCTGTGCGGCGGCAAAAATCTTGAAGGTCGAACCCAGCTCGTACACCCCTTGTACCGAGCGGTTGAACAGCGGGCTGTCCGAGGGGTCGCCCTGCGTGGCGGGGCGCGGGCGCTTGTTGGGATCAAAGCTGGGCAGCGAGGCGACGCTGACGATCTCGCCGGTATGCACATCCATCAGGATCGAGGTCGCGCCCTTGGCATTCATCAGCTTCATGCCGCCTTCCAGCACTTCTTCTGCTGCGGCCTGCACGCTCAGATCAAGGCTCAGCTCCAGCGGCTTGCCCGCATTGGCAGGATCGCGCAGATAGTCGTCAAAATATTTCTCGGCACCCGCCACACCGATCACCTCGGCGGCGCGCACGCCCTCGCGGCCAAAGCTGGCACCGCCCATCACATGCGCGGCCAGCCGGCCATTGGGATAGAGCCGCATGTCACGCGGCGCAAACAACAGGCCCGGCTCCCCGATGTCATGCACGGCCTGCATCTGCTCGGGGCTGATTTTCTTTTTCACCCACAGGAACTTACGCTTGCCGGTGAAATCCTTGATCAGCCGCTTTTCATCAAGATCTGGGAAAATCCCCACCAGCTTTTTGGCGGCACCCTCACGGTCGATCATCTGCGGTGGCTGGGCATAAAGCGCGTGCGTATCCAGATTGGTCGCGAGGATGCGGCCATTGCGGTCGACAATATCGGCGCGCGTGTTCGCGATTATGGATCCGGGGGCGTGGGCGCGCGGCTCCATCGGCTCGGAGACGGCCAGCAGACCCATGCGCGCGCCAACGACGCAAAAGGCGCAGAAAAAGCACACGCCCAGAACCAGCAACCGCCCCTCGGCGCGGCTGCGGTCATGGTCGCGCATCTGCTCGTGGCGGATGCGGCGGTTCTGGTTTTCGATGGCGTCGGGGTTCTCGCCCTTGGCGCGGGCCGACAGGATGCGCGCAAGGGGGCGCAGGGGCGTGCGGATCATAGCGGGTCCTCCGCGTTCATCGTCGAGACATCGACGGATTCCGTAATCGGCAGCAGATCGGGCGTTGGCATCTGCACCTCGTCCACCGCGCCGAACTGGTCGGGATGCAGCGGCAACAACTGGAGGCGGTCAAAATTCAACTCGGCCAGATCGCGCAGCCGCTCGGGGCGGTTCTGAAACGCCCATTCCGCGCGCAACACAGCCAGCCGCGCATGCGAGGCCCGAATTTCCGAGCGCAATTTGTCGGTGTCGTTCAACACCGCCTGCGTGGCATAGTTTTCGCGGTAGGCCCAGAAGGCCAGCCCGATCACCCCCAAAGCGGTCAGCACATAAATCACGCTTTTCATTTCTTCTTTCCCCTCATCATCGGCATGCCGATGGCTTTTGCCTCGATACTGCCTGCGGGCGCATCCGTGCGCGTCGCCACGCGCAGTTTTGCGCTGCGGCTGCGCGGATTTTGCGCCAGCTCTTGCGCGTCGGCCACAATGGCCTTGCGCGATTTCATCTCGAATTGCGGTGCATCCTGCGCGATCTGCGGGGCAAACCGGTTGGCGTTACCGCCCGCCCCTGCCCGCGCCGTCAGGAACCGTTTGACCATCCGGTCCTCGACAGAATGAAAGGTCACGACCGCCAGCTTGCCGCCGGGTGCCAGCGCGCGTTCGGCCGCCATCAGCCCCTCCCACAACTCGCCGTATTCGTTGTTCACCGCGATGCGCAGCGCCTGAAAGGTGCGGGTGGCGGGATGGCTCTGGCCCGGTTTGGGGCGCGGCAGGCAGCTCTCGACCAGTGTCGCCAGCTCCAGCGTGCGCGCGATCGGCGCGTCACTGCGCGCGGCTACGATCTTTTTGGCGATGCGGCGGCTTGCGCGCTCCTCCCCGTAAAGGAAAATCACATTGGCCAGCTCCTCCTCGGGGGCCTCGTTGACCAGATCGGCGGCACTGGGGCCGTCCTGCGACATCCGCATGTCCAGCGGCCCGTCGCGCATAAACGAAAAGCCGCGCTCTGCCAGATCCAGCTGCATCGAGGAGACGCCCAGATCCAGCACCACACCGTCGAGGTTCTGGCCGTAGTCGTCCATTTTGGAAAACACGCCGCGCTGCATCACGATTTTGTCGCCGTATTGCGCGGCCCAAGGCGCTGCCATCTGATGCGCAAGCGGGTCGCGGTCGACTGCAATCACCCGCGCGGCACCTGCGTCGATCAACCCACGGGTGTATCCGCCCGCGCCAAATGTGCCATCCAGCCAGATCCCTTCGACAGGGGCCACAGCCTCAAGGATCGGGCCAAGCAGGACGGGAATGTGGGGGGACGTCGCGGTGGCAGCCATGACAGATCAATCTCCGCCGGGGCTGTCGAGATAGACCAGCGGATCAAAGTCCTCGGGCTGCTCGTCGAGCCACGCCTCCTGTTTGGCGCGCTCTTGTGTATCGTATGTTTCAGGTTCCCAGATCTGGAAGGTGTCACCGGTGCCGATGAAAAACGCCTCCTTGTCGAGGGCGATCTTGTTGCGCAGCTTTGCGGGCAAAACCAGACGGCCGGTGTCGTCAACCGTGGTCGGAAAGGACTGTCCGTTGAACATCGCCTGCAACATCTTGCGCTGCATGGACCCGCGCGGGAGCGCGTCGATTTTCGCGTCCACCTCTTCGATCGCGGCCATTGTATAGCATTCGAGGAAACTGCGGCGGTGGTCGCCATAGACGATGACCAGCTCGGGGTTTTCGCCAGATTTCCAATTAGGATCAGAGGCTTCCAGCACACGCCGAAAAGAGGCAGGTATAGATACCCGCCCCTTCGTATCGACTTTATGCTGGCTTTCGCCTCTGAACCTGCGGCTCACTTTTCTGTCCCTTTTGGTCGTCTGATCTGTGGTCTGCTCGTGTCTTGTCTGCCTGCCTGTGCACACGTTGGTGCGGGGTGCCCCTTTTCGGGGCTGTCGTGGCGCGGGGTCGTCATGGCTGCGCACTTGGGTGCGTCTGTGCCAGAATTGAAAAGGGCGGATTGATCTGCTGCCACTGATCAATCCGCCGCTTTATCCCACCGTGTAGGTGGGGAAGTCCGACTGCGCGCGCCACCTGGGGGGATGTCTGCTCGCCCGCGCGCCGGATCTCTTGGTCTGATGAAATCGAGGTGCCTGTATGAAACCTGCTAGAGTTTATTGTTGCGTGGGGTCGTTTGGTGCCCCGTGTGTCCCGTTCTCATCCGATGCAATAGGGATACGATGGGAATTCATGGCCGTCTACAATTAATTTCAAATTATCGCACCACATGTTGCTTTTGGAGAGACCCTGAGACCACATTTAGTGCTGATTTCGCCGGAATGATGGAATAATTTGTATAGTTAACGCTGTTAACCACAATATATAGAAATACAGAGCCAGCCCAACTTGTTCCCATAATTTCCCAACAAATTTTCGAACCCAACTCTTCTTTGGGTTGAGTTCTTTTTTTGTTCTCAGAAGTTAACAGAAATCCCCTCCGAATCCCGCGAGTCGAATCGGGAATCGTCCTAAATTTCCCGAATCCATCTGTGTCCCCCCTCCTTCAATTGGCCTACTCCCATCCTTTCCCATGTCTCGGACTGTCTTTTTGCGCGCCCCTCCCGCTCTGCCCGCTGTGACCCATTTTGGGCACAGTCCGCACAGGGCTTTGCCTCACACTCTTGTGAACAGGGGGCATCCGCGCGAAAACGGGCGACCTTATGAAAGTGCGGTCAAGACAGTGAAGAATGCCCTCGAAATTCTGCGCGACGCCGTCGGGCTGATCGTGCATCGCCCGCTCAGTGCGCTGGGGGCCGTGCTCCCTGCCCTTGTGCTGATGGGTGCTGTGGGTCTGTTCGCGCTGCTCGCCGCGCCCGAGGCGCTGACCCTTGACCGTGCCAATCCCGATCTGTCGGCTGTCAAAAGCATGCCCTTGCTGCTGACTGTCATGCTGGCCTTTGTGGCGGGCTATGCGCTGATGGCGATCCTGTGGCACCGGCACACCCTTGGTGATGCGCATGCGGCGCAGCCGATGGGGTTGCGGTTGGTGACGGGATACCTGTGGCGGGTGATTGCGCTGGCGCTGATCCAGTTCGGTGCGGTCATCGCGCTGGTCGTGCCGCTGATTGCGGGCGCGCAGAACGCGGTCGGCGCAGACGGGGAGCCTGCGATGCTTTCGGTTCTGATGACGACATTCCTGACGCAGCTTATGCTGTTGTGGCTGTCGCTCAGGCTCAGTCTTATTCTACCCGCCGCCGCCCTTGGCCATCCGATCACGATGGCGCACAGCTGGCGGCGCACGGCGCCCGTCTCGCGCAGCTTGTGGGGTGTGGCGGCGGTGCTGGCAGTCGTCAACACGGTAACTGCAACAGGATTTGGCGCACTGGCGCTGGCGCGTCCCACGCTGGTACTGATGCTGGAGATGCCCGTGCATCTGATCGAGGGGCTGCTGATCTTTAGCGTGCTGACCGTTCTGTATGCCCGCCAGTTTGCCCCGGCGGACGACGCTTAGGTCCAGCCCTCAGGCCATGCCCCCTTCTATTAACCCCTGCGCGATGCGGGCATAGGCCTGCGCCATCGGGCCGTCACCGGCGGCCACAGGTGTGCCCCCGTCGCCTGCCAGCCGCGTCTCGAGGTCGATCGGCAATGTGCCCAGCAGCGGCACGCCCATCTGCGCCGCCTCTGCCGCGACACCGCCCTGACCAAAGATCTGATGCTCTGCCCCGCAATCGGGACACACGAACAACGACATGTTTTCAATCAGACCCAGCACAGGGGTTTTCAGCGTGGCGAACATGTCCAGCGCCTTGCGCGCGTCGATCAGCGCCACGTCTTGCGGCGTGCTGACGACAATCGCGCCGGTCAGCTCTGACTTGGTGCACAGGGTCAGCTGCACATCGCCCGTGCCGGGGGGCAGATCGACCAGCAGCACGTCCAGCTCCCCCCACTCCACCTGCCCCAGCATCTGCTGCAACGCGCCCATCAGCATGGGACCGCGCCACACGACGGCCTTCCCCTCCTCCATCATAAAGCCGATGGACATCAGCGTGACGCCATGTGCATGCAGCGGAATGATGGTTTTGCCGTCAGGGCTGGCGGGACGTTTGTTGACACCCATCATGCGCGGCTGACTGGGGCCATAGATATCGGCATCCAGCAGACCCACCTTGCGCCCCTGTTTGGCCAGCGCCACGGCAAGGTTCGAACTGACGGTGGATTTGCCCACCCCCCCTTTCCCCGATCCGATAGCAAGGATGCGCTGCACACCGCTGGGTTTGGTCGGACCGTCCTGCGGTTTGGGGTGCCCCCCGATCTTGAGGCTGGGCGGGGCGGCGGGTTTGGGCGCAGGCCCATGTGCCGTCAGGGCGACCGTAGCGGTGCGCACGCCCTCGACACTGGCGGCAACCTTTTCAGCCGCATCGCGCAGCGGTCCCATCGCTTTTGCAACCTCGGCGTTCGGGGCCTCGATGACAAAGCGCACTGTACCGCCCTCTACACTCAGGGCGCGCACCAGATCATGCGCCACAAGGCTGCGGCCATCGGGCAGATTGATCTGCTCCAGCGCGGCAAGGATATCGTCTTTTGTCACGGTCATCGGGGCACTCCTGTTCCTTGCATGTGACATCGCAGATTGACCGGAAATCACAAGGCCATGCAGGCAGACACCACACACATACCCATAAGCCGGATCAGCGCGTAAAATTTGGGCACAACACAACCTATGCGAATGCCGCATGGCAGCATTGTAAAATTTTCAATTGTGCCCGCGCAAAAGATTCGGCTAAATAGTGCATATGAAAACAATCCTCCCGATGGTTTTCTACTATATCGAAAGCGCCTTCATCCTCCTCCCGAAGGTTTCTTTCTCTTAGGCGGCGGCATCACCTTCCTCCCTGATGTCGTCGCCATTTTTTTGCATAAATTCTGGCACCCTTCACAAAAGCGTTATTATTTCCATTTTTGAAACAATAGCTTACCAGTATTACGCGTATGCAGAAAACGCATAGCCGCATTGCAGCATTGGTGGTTGTTTGACAGGCCACCACGCTTAAATGTCAATCACAACGAAACGAACGACGATGAGAGAAGAGCACATGACATATTTTAACGACACCGCTGTATCTGCTGGTGCACAACCTAGCCGCATCGCAGCATTGATGACTGCCGTTTCTCTGAAGATGCGCCAGCGCAAAGTCTACCGCCAGACCTTCAACGAGCTGAGCACCCTATCCAACCGTGAGCTGCACGACATCGCATTGTCGCGCGGTGACATCCGCCGCGTCGCGCGCGAGGCAGCACAGCAGGTCGGTTAACACATTCGGAATTCCCTGCGTTCTGGTCCTCCCACCGGCGCGCAGGCGAATAAGCAGCACGGCAGAGTCTCGCCTCCCCGATGACCCCGCGCTGCGAAAGATGCATCTTCCGTTCCTCCCGATTGGAGGGTGCACCTTAAAGAACGGCGGCCCCCACCTCCCTGGGGTCCGCCGTTTTTGCATCAGGGTCCGGCCGTTCAATCCCCACCCCTCACCGCGTCCGCCCGCGCTGCCTGTCCAATGATGGGCCAAGTCCTGTCAAATTTTTGACGCGCTGCGCCGACAGTGTGCATCTGAACCAGACAGGACGCACAGATGAAAAACCGCCCGATCGCCCCCCTCGTTTGGGCCGCATTGACCCTTTGCGCACAGACCCTTGCTGCACAGACCCTTCCTGCACAGACCCTTCCTGCGCAGGCCGAAATCACATTGTTCAGTGAACACACCGAGACGCGTGTCGAAAATCTGGGCGAGATGACCAGCAGCCAGCGCGCAGGGCTTGAAAAATTCACCCGCAGCCGTCCCTATTTCGGCGCGATCTACATCGAGACGCAGGGCAACGGCTGGGGCTCGTTCACGGGTGCGCATAATATGAAAAATGCGATGGAGCTGGCCGAACGCATCTGCAACGAATACGCCAAAACCGACAGCTGCACACTGGCCGGTGTCGTCTACCCCCGCGATCTGGACACGAAAAACATCCCCGCCCTGACGATGAGCGCCTATGCCGCCGAAAAATTCAGAATCTACAGCAGCCGGACAGAGGGGTTTCGCGCCTTTGCCCTGTCAGGCAACACGGCGATGGGCTGGGCCACGCGCCGCGACACACCACAAGAGGCCGTAGATGCCGCGCTGACCTACTGCTTTACCAGCAGCATGAAAAATCTGCTCAAACTCCAGCCCGATCTGCGGGCAAAGGCGATCGACGACGGGCTATATATCTGCCGGATCATCGACGCGACGCGCGCGGCCCCGTCCTGATCCCGCCTAAAACGGCACATCATCCGCCGCATCAGCGGATTTCAGATAGCGCGCGACAACTTTCTTCTCGCCCGCTTTCTCAAAGGCGACCTCCAGTTTGTCCCCCTCGATGCCCGTAATGGTGCCATAGCCGAACTTGAGGTGGAACACCCGCTCGCCCATCGTGAAGCTGCTGGTCGCACTCATGTCGATGGTCATATTCTTGGCCTCGGACGGCGTGCTCATCCCGCGCGCCCCCGCGCGCGCTTGCAAACGCCGCCAGCCGGGCGAATTATAGACATTCGCCTCTGCCGCAGCATCGTGCAGCGTGCTTTGCGGCATGGCAGCCGCGCCAAAGCCACCGCCATACAGACCCGGCGGGGTCAGCACATCCACATGCGCCTCCGGCAGCTCGTCGATAAACCGCGACGGCATCGCGTTTTGCCATTGCCCGAACACCCGCCGGTTGGCAGCAAAGGAGACGGTACAGATTTCCTCTGCCCGCGTGATGCCGACATAGGCCAGCCGCCGTTCCTCCTCCAGCCCCTTCAGGCCGCTTTCATCCATCGAGCGTTGCGAGGGGAACAGCCCGTCCTCCCAACCGGGCAAGAACACCGCCGGAAATTCCAGCCCCTTGGCACCGTGCAGCGTCATGATGCTGACCTTCTCGCCCTCGCCTTCCTTTTCGTTGTCCATAATCAGGCTGACGTGTTCCAGAAACCCTTGCAGGTTCTCGAACTGGTCGAGGGCCTTGACCAGCTCCTTGACGTTTTCCAGCCGCCCCGGCGCTTCGGGCGTTTTGTCATTCTGCCAATGACCGGTATAGCCGCTTTCGTCCAGAATCATCTCTGCCAGCTCGACATGGCTGATCTCGGGCGGGCCGAAGGCCATCCGCACAGGGCCGCCATCGTCGATCACCGCATCGCCCTCCGCCTCGAGGCGCGGGCCGCGCAGCTTTGACGCCCAGCGGTCAATCCCGTCGACCAACAGCCGCAGCTGCGCGCCACCTTTGCCGCCCAACCCGTCGTGGGCCAGCAAAATCCGTGCGCCCTCGACCAGATTGGTGCCATGCTCCCGCGCGGTCATCTGGATTTTCTGCTGCGCCTTGTCGCCCAACCCGCGCTTGGGCGTGTTCACGATCCGCTCAAAGGCCAGATCATCATCCGGCGAGGTCACGACACGGAAATACGCCATCGCATCGCGCACCTCCATCCGCTCGTAAAACCGCGGGCCACCAATCACACGGTAGGGCAGACCGATGGTCAGAAACCGGTCCTCGAACGCGCGCATCTGGTGGCTGGCCCGCACAAGAATCGCCATATGCTCGAGCGAGCGCGCCTTCATCCCGCGCGTGCCGCGCTGCATCGCCTCGATCTCGTCCCCGATCCAGCGCGCCTCCTCCTCCCCGTCCCAATGGCCGATGAGGCGCAGTTTCTCGCCCTCTTTGGCATCGGTCCACAACGTCTTGCCCAACCGCCCCTCGTTGGCGTCGATCACCCCCGCAGCAGCAGCCAAGATATGCGGGGTCGAGCGATAGTTCTGCTCCAACCGCACCACATGCGCGCCCGGAAAATCCTTCTCGAAGCGCAGGATATTGCCGACCTCGGCACCGCGCCAGCCATAGATCGACTGATCGTCGTCCCCCACACAACAGATGTTCTTGTGACCCGCCGCCAGCAGGCGCAACCACAAATACTGCGCCACGTTGGTATCTTGATACTCGTCCACAAGAATGTATTTGAACCAGCGCTGGTACTGCGCCAACACATCCGCGTGGGACTGGAAAATCGTGACCATATGCAGCAGCAAATCCCCGAAATCCGTGGCATTCAGCTCCAGCAACCGCTTTTGATAGGCGGCATAAATCTCCACCCCGCGGTGGTTATACGCCCCCGCATCGGCTGCGGGTATCTTCTCCGGCGTCAGCGCGCGGTTCTTCCAGTCGTCGATAATCCCCGCCAGCATGCGCGCAGGCCAGCGCTTGTCGTCAATCCCCTCCGCTGCCACCAGCTGCTTGAGCAGCCGCAACTGGTCGTCCGTGTCCAGAATGGTAAAGCCTGACCGCAGCCCCACAAGTTCCGCATGCCGCCGCAACAACTTGACGCAAATCGCATGGAAGGTCCCCAGCCACGGCATCCCCTCAACGGGCTGCCCCAGCATCGCGCCCACACGGTTCTTCATCTCCCGTGCCGCCTTATTGGTGAAGGTCACGGCCAGCACCTCGTTGGGCCGCGCGCGCCCCGTATTCAGCAGATGCACGATCCGCGCCGTCAACGCCCGCGTCTTTCCCGTGCCCGCCCCCGCCAGCATCAACACAGGACCGTCCAGCTTTTCCACGGCCTCGCGCTGCGCAGGGTTCAACCCGTCCAGATAAGGCTGCGGACGCGCCGCCATCGCACGCGCAGACAGGGGCACGCTTTCAAAGGCGTCATTTTCATCAAAATCACTCATTCATCCTGCCTACAAAAATTTCCCGCCAAGGAAAACCATGTTCTTGTGATGTTCCCGCCTTCATTTTTCCCGAAAAACTCCGGGAGCGCGAGGGCCGGCCCTCGCTCCTGCCTGTGCCATAGCACGCAGCCGGTACAGTCCTCAGGCCCCATAGACATCTTGCGCTGCACGCGCCCATAGTACCGCATGGATTTGCACGCCTCATACCCCGCCCTGTCCGACCTGCGCAGGCGCGCAGAAAAACGCATCCCGAAATTCGTCTGGGAATACCTCGACAGCGGCACGGGCAACGAGGCGGCAAAGGCGCGCAACCGCACCCGCCTGGATCGCCTCGCCATGATGCCTTCGGTGCTGCACGGTGAATTCACCCCCGATCTGGGCACAAGGTTTCTGGGCCGCGACCTGCCGCTGCCGTTTGGCATCGCGCCCATCGGGATGTCCGGTCTGATGTGGCCCGACGCCGAAGGGCATCTGGCCCGTGCCGCCGCCCGCGCGCGCATTCCCTACACCATCTCCACAGTCGCCACCCAAAGCCCCGAGGACATCGCCCCCCACCTTGGCCCTGATGCGTGGTTCCAGATGTACCCGCCGCGCGATGCCGACATCCGCCGTGACATGCTGGCCCGTGCAAAGGCGGCAGGGTTTTCAACGCTTGTGCTGACCGTCGATGTGCCCGTCGCCAGCCGGCGCGAACGTCAGGTCCGGTCGGGCCTGACCAACCCGCCGCGCCTGACACCGCGTCTGGCAGCACAGGTCGCGCTGCGCCCCGCCTGGGCCTGGGGCATGGCACGGCGCGGCATGCCCCACATGCGCGGGCTGGACAAATACGCCAATGCAGCGACCGACGGCCTGTCGCCCACAGCGCATGTCGGCTATCTTTTGCGCACGGCCCCTGATTGGGACTACGTTGACTGGCTGCGCGCGGAATGGGACGGCGCGCTGCTGGTCAAGGGCATCCTGCGCGGCGCGGATGCCGCGCGGCTGGAGAATGCGGGCGTGGACGGCATCTGGGTGTCGAACCACGCAGGCCGCCAGTTCGACGGCGCGCCCGCAGCGATCGACGCGCTGCCGCAGGTCCGCGCCGCAACCCGCCTGCCGCTGATCTTTGACAGCGGGATCGAGGGGGGGCTGGACATTCTGCGCGCCCTCGCGCTGGGGGCGGATTTCGTGATGCTGGGCCGTGCGTTCCACTATGCACTGGGCGCGCTGGGACCGCGCGGTATCGACCACCTGATCGACATTCTGGCCAAGGACATGACCGCAAATATGGGCCAGATCGGCGCGCGCACCCTGTCCGAGCTGCCCGAACCGATCCACCTTGATCCCTGATCCCTTGTTGCCTGACGCTGTCGTTGCCTGACGCTGTCTGCGTGAAACCGCGCGCTATTGCGCGCGCAGCTTCAGGTCTCCGCCCAGATAGCGAAAGCGCGTATCACCCGGTGGAAAGACATCCCCGTTCGCCCCGACCGAGCGCACGATGTACCCCTGCCCGTCGCGGAAGTAGCTGCCGCACACGGTCCCGCCGAAGTCATTGACCAGCTGTCGCGTCAGCCCTTGCACAAAGTTGGAGGCCGTGTCGCGCCCCGTCACGCTGATGTCTGCGGCCCGCGCGCAAGCCTGCTGGCCGCGCAGGGTGCTGCGCGTGACCACCTCGACCCGCTGGATGCTGGTGCTGCCCGGTATAGCCAGCGCCCCCAACTCCCGCGAGATCATTGTGTTGCCGCGGAGGCGCGAGGTGATGATGGACGCGCAGCTGTTATCGGAGGCGCGGTAATCGACGCAGGCCCGTTTGCCCTGGTTTTCGGCCAAAATCTGACGCACGCCCAGCTGTTCGCCCTTTGGAAAAGTGTTCATCACCTCCAGCGTCGGCTCTGCACACCCCGCAAGCGCCACCAGTGCCGCCCCGATGCCTGCAAATTTTGTCACAAATCCCATCTTTCACCCTCGTGTCATTGATTATCGCACCACCCTACCTTTTGTGCGTTCGGGCGCAATGCCCTGCATTTCAGGGCCTAAAGCTGTGAAAACCCTGCAAAAGCACCGCATACCCAATCACACGCATTGCGGCCCCCCGTCCAATGCGCCTACAAATCGTCGCACCGGACATATGAAAAAGGCTGCCAGCATGACCGACTTCTCCAAAATCCTGATCGCCAACCGCGGTGAGATCGCCATTCGCATCATGCGCGCGGCCAACGAGATGGGCAAAACAACGGTCGCCGTCTTTGCCGAGGAGGACAAGCTGGGCCTGCACCGGTTCAAGGCAGACGAGGCTTACCGCATCGGCAAGGATCTGGGGCCGGTCGCCGCCTACCTGAGCATCGACGAAATGATCCGCGTGGCCAAGGCGAGCGGCGCGGACGCGATCCACCCCGGCTATGGCCTGCTGTCCGAGAACCCCGATTTCGTGGACGCTTGCGCGCAAAACGGCATCACCTTTATCGGCCCGCGCGCCGAGACGATGCGCGCACTGGGCGACAAGGCATCCGCGCGCCGTGTGGCGGTCGAGGCGGGCGTGCCCGTGATCCCCGCGACCGAAGTCCTGGGCGATGACATGGCTGCGATCAAGAAAGAGGCGGCGGACGTCGGCTATCCCCTCATGCTCAAGGCGTCATGGGGCGGGGGCGGACGCGGCATGCGCCCGATTTATTCCGAGGACGAGCTGGAGGAGAAAGTGCGCGAGGGCCGCCGCGAGGCCGAAGCCGCCTTTGGCAACGGCGAGGGGTATCTGGAAAAGATGATCATGAAAGCCCGCCACGTCGAGGTGCAAATTCTGGGTGACAGCCACGGCGACATCTATCATCTGTACGAGCGGGACTGTTCCGTCCAGCGGCGCAATCAAAAGGTGGTCGAGCGCGCGCCCGCCCCCTACCTCACCGAGGCACAGCGTGCCCATGTCTGTGAGTTGGGTCGCAAGATCTGCGCCCATGTGAACTATGAATGTGCAGGCACCGTCGAATTCCTGATGGATATGGAGACGGAGGAGTTTTACTTTATCGAAGTGAACCCGCGTGTGCAGGTTGAGCACACCGTGACAGAAGAGGTCACCGGCATCGACATCGTGCAGGCGCAAATTCTGATCGCCGAGGGTAAGACCATCGCGCAAGCCACTGGCAAAGCGTCACAATCCGACATCCAGCTTCAGGGCCACGCGCTGCAAACCCGCATCACGACCGAGGACCCGCTCAATAACTTCATCCCCGACTATGGCCGCATCACCGCCTTTCGGGAGGCGACAGGCATGGGCATCCGGCTGGACGGGGGCACGGCGTATTCCGGCGGTGTCATCACGCGCTATTACGACAGTCTGCTGGTCAAGGTCACGGCCAAGGCGCAGACCCCCGATCAGGCGATTGCCCGTATGGACCGCGCCCTGCGGGAGTTCCGCATTCGCGGCGTCTCGACCAACATCGCCTTTGTCGAGAACCTGCTGAAACACCCCACGTTCCTCGATAATACCTACCACACGAAATTCATCGACGAGACGCCGGACCTGTTCACCTTCGAGGCGCGCCGCGACCGCGGCACCAAGGTTCTGACCTACATCGCCGACATCAGCGTCAACGGCCACCCCGAGACAAAGGACAAGCCCCTGCCCGCCCATGCCGCCCGCGCCCCGCGCCCGCCCGAAACCCGGGCCGAGCCGATGATGGGCACGCGCAATCTGCTGGAGCAGAAAGGCCCCGCTGCCGTGGCCGACTGGATGGGGCAACAACGCCAGTTGCTGATCACCGACACCACCATGCGCGACGGGCACCAATCCTTGCTGGCCACCCGCATGCGCAGCCACGACATGATCAAGGTCGCACCCGCCTATGCCGCCAATCTGCCCACACTGTTTTCGGTCGAATGCTGGGGCGGTGCGACGTTCGATGTGGCGTATCGCTTTTTGCAGGAATGCCCGTGGCAGCGCCTGCGCGACATCCGCAGCGCCATGCCCAACATCATGACACAAATGCTGCTGCGCGCCTCCAACGGCGTGGGCTATACCAATTACCCCGACAATGTGGTGCAGCATTTCGTGGCCACCGCAGCCAGCAGCGGCGTTGATGTGTTCCGTGTGTTCGACAGCCTCAACTGGGTGGAAAACATGCGCGTGGCGATGGACGCGGTGCAGGAGGCGGGCAAGGTCTGTGAGGGCACGATCTGCTACACCGGCGATATCTTTGACCCCGACCGCGCGAAATACGACCTCAAGTATTACGTCGCGATGGGCAAGGAGCTGAAGGCCGCAGGCGCGCATGTGCTGGGCCTCAAGGACATGGCGGGGCTGCTGAAACCCGCGCAGGCGCGCCAGCTGGTGCGCGCGCTGAAATCCGAGGTGGGCCTGCCCATCCACTTTCACACCCATGACACGGCGGGCATCGCCACCGCCACCATCCTCGCCGCCTCCGAGGCGGGCGTGGATGCGGTCGATTGTGCGATGGACGCGTTTTCGGGCAACACCTCGCAGGCCACGCTGGGATCGGTCGTCGAGGCGCTGCGCCACACCGACCGCGACACCGGTCTGGACATGAACGCCGTGCGCGAAGTCTCTGATTACTGGGAAGAAGTGCGCGGTCAGTACACCGCATTCGAGACCGGCATGCAGGCGCCCTCCTCCGAGGTGTATCTGCACGAGATGCCCGGCGGGCAGTTTACAAATCTCAAGGCGCAGGCGTCCTCATTGGGCCTCGATGATCGCTGGCCCGAGGTCGCGCGCACCTACCGCGATGTGAACCAGATGTTCGGGGACATCGTGAAAGTCACGCCGTCGTCCAAGGTCGTGGGCGATATGGCGTTGATGATGGTATCGCAGGGGCTGACCCGCGATCAGGTCGAGGACCCCGCCACCGATGTCTCCTTTCCCGACAGTGTGATCGACATGATGCGCGGCAATCTGGGCCAGCCCCCCGGCGGCTTTCCCGCCGGTATCGTCGACAAGGTGCTCAAGGGCGAGAAACCCAACACCGACCGCCCCGGCGCGCATCTGGAACCCGTCGATCTGGAAGCCGTGCGCGCAGAGCTGTCGACCCAACTGGGCGGGATGAAGATCGACGACGAGGATCTGGCCGGCTATCTGATGTATCCGAAAGTCTACACCGACTACATGGCCCGCCACGAGATGTATGGCCCCGTGCGCACCCTGCCCACGCCCACGTTCTTTTACGGGATGGAGCCAAGCGACGAGATCACCGCCGAGATCGACCCCGGCAAGACGCTGGAAATCCGGCTGCAAGCCATTGGCGACACCAACGAGGACGGCGAGGTGAAGGTCTTTTTCGAGCTGAACGGCCAGCCGCGTGTGATCCGCGTGCCCAACCGTCTGGTCAAAGCGACGACCCAGCAGCGCCCCAAAGCGGAGGCGGGCAATGCCAATCACATCGGCGCACCCATGCCCGGCGTCGTGGCCAGCATCGGCGCCGTGGTCGGCCAGCAGGTCAAATCCGGCGATCTGCTACTGACAATCGAGGCGATGAAAATGGAGACGGGCCTGCACGCCGAGCGCGATGCGGTGGTCAAGGCCGTTCATGTGACGGCTGGTGGCCAGATCGACGCAAAAGACCTGTTGGTGGAACTCGAATGACCCTTGCTGTGACACCGCTTTACGCGGGCCTGCTGACGCTGGTCTATCTTGTGCTCAGCGCGCGGGTGATCCGCTATCGCCGCGCCAACATCATCTCGCTGGGCGACCGGGACGACAAGGCGCTGCTCAAACGCGCGCGCGCGCATGCCAACCTGATCGAATACGCCCCGCTGGGCCTGATCCTGATGCTGCTGGCAGAGCTTCAGGGCGCGCCTGCCACAGCCGTGCATCTGATGGGGCTGGCGCTGCTGCTGGGCCGTGTGATGCACGCAGTAGGCCTGTCCCAGACGCCGCAAATCATGGTCCTGCGCGTGGGCGGTATGATCCTCACCCTCACGATGCTGCTGCTTAGCGCGCTTGGGCTGATCGGTCATGCGATCCTCTAGCGCCAAGTTTTTGCGCCTGCCGTCAAATTACCCCTTGCGGCATGCAGCCCAGAGGGCTAAATCACCCCCACTAACGGATGCGGGCGTAGCTCAGGGGTAGAGCATAACCTTGCCAAGGTTAGGGTCGGGCGTTCGAATCGCCTCGCCCGCTCCAGTTAGAAACCGCCACCCACGGTTTATGAGACAAGGTCGCCTTCGGGCGGCCTTTCTGCTTTTTGGGCGGGACGTGTTTTAAAGACGGGGCGTGCTTTAAGGACGGGATGTGTTTTTGACGGCGGCGCCGGTTTTTGCGAGGCAGGCTGCGCGCGCGGGGCATCCACCCGGCAAAGTCGCGGTTGATCTTGCGGGCCACACCGGATTGTATGTGCAAAAGAAAGCGGGCGAGATGCTGACATCTGTAGAACTTTGCGCCGGTGCGGGCGGTCAGGCCCTCGGGCTGGAAAAGGCGGGCTTTGCCCACACAGCCCTTGTCGAGATCGACAAACATTGCTGCAACACCCTGCGCCACAACCGCCCTGACTGGAATGTCCTCGAAGAAGACGTGCGGATTTTCAAGGAAGATGCCGCAGCCTACGCCGGCATGGACCTTCTTGCGGGCGGCCTGCCCTGCCCGCCGTTTTCCGTTGCAGGCAAACAACTGGGAGAGCGTGACGAGCGAAACCTGTTCAACGATGCCATCGACATCATCGACGCCGCGCGCCCGCGCGCCGTGATGATCGAAAACGTGCGCGGGTTTCTGGGTGCCGTGTTCCACGACTACCGTGAGCGGCTCAAGACGCAGCTGGACGCGCTGGGATATCGCACCGACTGGCGACTGTTGAATGCCTCGGATTACGGCGTGCCGCAGCTGCGCCCGCGTGTCGTGATCGTCGCCCTGCCAAAAGAGCGGGCCGAACATTTCAACTGGCCCGAACCCAACCCCCACAACCCGCCCACCGTGGGCGAAACGCTGGGTGATCTGATGGCCGCGCGGGGCTGGCGCGGGGCGCAGGACTGGGCTGAAAAAGCAGACGAAATCGCGCCGACCATCGTTGGCGGCTCTAAAAAACATGGCGGTCCCGATCTGGGGCCGACGCGGGCGCGTGCGGCATGGGCCACGCTGGGCGTCGAGGGCCGCACCATCGCCCCCGAGGCGCCCGACCCCTTTCACAACGGTATGCCCCGCCTGACTGTGCCGATGGTTGCGCGCATTCAGGGGTTTCCCGACGACTGGCACTTCACGGGCGCCAAAACCAACGCCTACCGTCAGGTCGGCAATGCCTTCCCGCCCCCCGTGGCGCACGCCGTCTCAGGCCAGATCGCCCGTGCCCTGCGCAAACGCGTGCTGCACAGCCTGCACGGCTGACCCCCCGTCAGGCCCGCCCCGGTGAAGCATAACATCCCCCCCAGCAGCGTCATTGCAGGCCACCGCGACCAGCCGCTGTTGCGCGCCCTTGCCGACGAGGTGGTTCAGCGCGCGGGCGGTCAGAACGCATTGGCCGCAGGTTTTTCCGCGATGCTGCGCCAATGCATCGACGATGTGATCATGACGCCAAAGACCGGCCGGCGCGCCTATGACGAGCTGGAAAAAACCGAAAAAACCTATATCGGCACGCGCGTCGAGATCGAGCTGCGCGCGATGCTGCACCTGCCCAAGGGCAAGCTGGACACCGTCATTCTGGGCCATGACGTCGACATCAAACACACGATGGGCAGCAACTGGATGATCCCGACAGAGGCACACGGGCACCCCTGCCTGCTGGTCGCCGCGGATGAGCTACACGCGAAATGCTACCTCGGGCTGATCATCGCGGACCCCGCCTATCTGACCCAAAGCGAGAACAAGGACGCCAAGAAAACCATTTCAGCGCAGGGGTTTGAAAATATCCTGTGGCTGCTGCACGCGCACCCCTATCCGCCGAATTTCTGGCGCACCGTGCCGCCCGAAGCTGTTGCGCAAATTTTCGCAGGCACCTCGGGCAATCAGCGGATGGCCAATCTGTTTCGCGCCGTTCAGCGCCGCGTGATCGGGCGTGACGTGGTGCAGGCCGTGGCACAGCAACGTGATTTCATGCGGCGCATCCGGTCGGACAACGGCAAGGGCACGCGCGATCATCTGGCCCTCGAAGGCATCGCGCTGCTGTCGGGGCAATACGATGCCGCACTGATCGAGGCGCTGAACTTGCCGCCCTGCGGGGGCAGTGCCTTTATCTCGTTTCGACCTGCCACCCGCCGTCAGGCCGATCTTGTAGCGGCGCATGGCATCACATTGGGCACCGTGCCCGACGCGTAATCAGCCGTGTTGTGGGAGCGCGCGCAGACCGGTTTGCGCCATTGCGATGCTCATCTCGGCGCTCAGCACCTCCCACATACGGGCCAGCCCCGCCTCCCCGCCCGCAGCGATTGCAAACTGCAACAAGCGCCCGAAAAAGACAAAATCCGCCCCTGCCAAAAGCGCCTTGAGCGCATCCTCGCCCGAGCGCAGGCCGCTGTCGAAAAAGACCGGCATATCGGGGCCGACGGCGGCACGGATCTGCGGCAACATCTCGAATGCGGGCGGCGCGCTCTCGAGTTGGCGCGCACCGTGGCTCGACACCTGAACCGCGTCCACGCCACAAGCCTTGAGCCTGACAGCATCCTCGACATCCAACACCCCCTTGACGACCAGCTTGCCGGGCCAGGCGTCGCGCATTCGCGCCAGCGTGTCCCAATCGGCGGCGGCACGGCTTTCGGTGCGGTCGAACGCATAGCCCTGCATCGCAAAATTCGCCATCTGCGGCTTGCCCCGAAACAGCGTGTTCAGCGACCACTGCGGATGCAGCGCAAAGTCGAGGAACTGCCACGGCCCGATCTTGAACGGCATTGTGAAACCGTGGCGCAATTCGCGCGGGCGGCGGCCAACCTCGGGCACATCCACCGTCAGCACCAGCGTCTGATAACCGGCCATGCGCGCGCGCTCCACCAGTTTGAACGTGCCGGTGCCGTCGCCACTGAAATAAATCTGGAACCATGCATGCCCCTGCGCCACCTCGATGATCTTCTCCAGCGGGGTCGAGGCGACAGTCGAGACACCGTGCGGTACGCGGTACTGCGCCGCAAGACGCGCCAGCATCAGATCGGCCCCCGGCGCAGACAGGTTGCACATGCCCATCGGGGCGATCCCGAACGGGCGATCAGCCTGCGCGCCGAACAGCGTGGTGGCCATACTGCGGCTGCTGACATCACGCAGGATACGCGGGCGCAGCGGGTAGGCATCAAGGGCCGCGCGGTTGCGCTGCGCCCCTGTCTCGCGCCCTGCGGCCCCGTCGATGTAGTCAAACACCATCCACGGCAGATGCCGTTTGGCCAGCCGCCGCGCATCACCCGCTGAGTGGATATGCGCGGCGGCCCCCATTTTTACGCGCTCACCGCCTTCATAAAGCGGTCGCGGATCACCACAGGGTCCATCGTGATGACCGGCAATTTGATGTTGCCGCTGTCGCATTTCACGACGATCACGGTCATCTGTTTGCTGTCGATCGCGCTTTGCAGGGTCTTGCCCGTGTCCACGTCGCGGCAGACCAATACGTTCTCGCAACCGCAGGCCTCGGCCACGCGCTCCAGCTTGGTCTTTTTGCCCGCATAGGTCGGCTGGTCACCCGTCGAGCCATAGGACCCGTTGTCGATGATCAGCAGGATAAAGTTATCGGCCACGTTGTTGGCGATGGTCGGCAACGTGCCGAGGTTCGTCAGAACCGAGCCGTCGCCGTCGATGGAAATCACGGTCTTGGGTTGCGACAAAGCCAGCCCCAGCCCGATGGAGGACGACAGACCCATTGTCCCCAGCATGTAGAAATTGCTGGGCTGATCGTCGATCATATGCAGCTCCTGGCTGGGCAGACCGATGTTGCAAACGACCAGTTGGTCACGAAGAATAGGCGCGATATCGCGCAGGATTTCTGAACGGATCATTGGTCGCCATAGCCTCCCCAGAAGTTGGCGTCGGTCAGGATCGCCACAGGTTTGTTGCACATGAAGGTGTATTTCAGAATGGCGTCGAATTCCTCGACGTCGGACTGGTGGTGAAAGTGGTAGGTCGGGATTTTCATCTCTGCCAACAGCGCCTTGGTGTGCACGGCCATTTCGACCTGACAGGCCACAGGCTCACGCAGCTCACCGCGGTAGGAGATGATCATCGGCAGTGGCATCCGGTAGTATTGGATCAGCGTAGCCAGCGTGTTGATCGTCACGCCGATGGCCGTGTTCTGCATGATGATCGCAGGGCGTTTGCCCCCCATGAAGGCCCCCGCACACAGGCCCATACCCTCGTCTTCCTTGTTGGAAGGGATGTGGAAAATCTCGTCGCGCGCGTCGATCTCTTCGATCACACCGGCCAGCTGTTTGCACGGCACGGTGGTGACAAAGGAGACGTCATTGGCGACAAGATCGTCGGTGATCTTCTTGTCGATGTTCATTTAACTAAAGCCTTTCCAGAATGTTGCGAGATGTTATTGATGTATTGGATGAAGTTGATGCGCCCTAACCCCAAGGATCCAGAATAATCTTGGGTTCGGGCACGGTGCCTGCGCGCAACTGGGCAAAGGCCTGCGCCCCTTGGGACAAGGGACGATGCGCGCACCATGCAAGCGCGCCCAGCCGGCCATCGAAAATCGCCGCTGCCGTATCGCGGAAATCCTGCGCCGTGTAGGTGTAGGTTCCGATGAATGTGATCTCTTGCAAGGTCATGCGCCGCACGTCCAGCCCGCCTGTGTCCTCCCCCAGTCCCACATGGGCGATCACCCCGCCTGCGGCCACCTGCGCGGTGGCGGTGGCCCGCGTTGCACTGTACCCGACAGCGTCGATCACGATGGGGAAAGGGCCTTGTGCCTCGGCAACGGCCTGCACGCCCAATGTCCCCAAAAAGGCACGCCGCGCAGCCGCAGGCTCGATCACCGTGACCTCCGCTACTCCCATCGCGCCCAGCGCAAGCGCCGCAGCAAGCCCGATAGCCCCGCCCCCGATGACCAGCGCGCGCCGCTCCGTCGCGGGGTGCAGCGCCGCCAGCGCCAGCCGTACGGCATGCCAACTCACGGCCAACGGCTCTGCCAGCGCGGCCTTGGCCAGCGGCACAGCGTCGGGCACCGTGACCAGATTGCGATCGGGCATGGTGATGTACTGGGCAAAAGCCCCCTCACGCGGTTGCATCGAAATGATCTGCCGCGCGGGGCACAGGTTCTCGCGGCCCGATGTGCACGCTGCACATTCCCCGCAGGTCACCAGCGGGTTGACGGTGACGCGGCGCCCGTCCTGCGGTCCGCCCTCGATCACGCCTGCGGCCTCGTGCCCCAGTATCAGCGGCGCGGGGCGGCGCGCGTCATGGCCCAGATAGGCGTGCATGTCGGAACCACAGATACCGACCGCCGCGACACGGATCAGATGCTCGCCTTCAGCGGCGACCGGAGCCGCCACATCGCGAAAGCCCAGCGTCTCGATACCGTCATAAACCAGTGCTTTCATTTCGCCGTGAACCCCCCGTCGACCATCAGAACCTGCCCCGTAACATATCCGGACGCGTCCGAGCACAAGAACAATAGCGGCCCGTCCAGATCGGCCAGCGTGCCGTTGCGCGCAGCACAGGTCTGCGCCGCATTGCGCCCCGCGCGCGCAGGATCATCGAACACGGCCGCCGTCAATTCTGTCGGGAAAAATCCCGGACCGATGGCGTTTGCGGTAATGCCGTGGGGCGACCACGCTTCGGCCATCGCGCGGGTAAGTTGCCCGACGCCCGCCTTGCTGGCGCCGTAGGCAATGCCCCCCGGAAAGGCCCGCGTCGTCTGGAGCGAGGCGAAATTCACAATTCGCCCCCAGCCTTTTTCGCGCATCGCGGGCTGCAAGAGTTGCGACAAAAAGAACGGCGCCGTCAGGTTCAGCGCCAGCGTGGCATCCCACCCCTGCGCCGTTACGTCATCTGCCGCCTGCCGCGTGTTTATGCCCGCTGCGTGCACCACGATGTCAGGCGCCCCGAAAGGGGCACAGATCGCTGTTGCCAGTTTTGGCAGATCGTCGCGCTGCGCCACATCACCCACGGCGAATGCCGCCGATACCCCGATCTCGTCCCGCATGTCCGCCAGCGCGTCCTCGCGCCGCGCCACCCCGACAACCTGCGCGCCCGCTGCCGCCAAAACGACAGCTGCACGTCGCCCAAGGCCGGAACTGGCCCCGGTCACACAGGCCACACGGCCCGTCAGGTCAAACAGGTTGCGCGGATCAGCCATCGGCGGACAGATCAAAGTTCTCGCCGGGGAAGTATTTAGCCAGACGCACATCCGCCGCGCGCGCGTGACCTTCCATCCCTTCAAGACGGCTGATGCGGGCCGTGGCCTGCGCCACCCCCTTTGAGCCATCGCGCGTTGCACGCTGCCAGGTAACGATCTTCATATATTTATGCACAGACAGGCCGCCGGTGTATCCCGCCGCACCCGAGGTCGGCAAAACATGGTTGGTGCCGGATGCCTTGTCGCCATAAGAAACGGTCGTTTCCTCCCCCAGAAACAGCGAACCGTAGCAGGTCAAACGCGCCAGCCACCATTCCAGATCAGCGGCCTGAACGGTCAGGTGTTCGGGGGCGTAATCGTCCGAACAGGCGGCCATTTCCTCACGGTCGGCACAGACGATCACCTCGGCGTAATCGCGCCATGCGGCGAATGCGTTTTCGCGGTTCAGCTCTGGCAGATCCGCAATGAGGTCGGGCACCATCGCCATCACCTGCTCGGCCAAAGCACGGTCATCCGTGACCAGCCAGACGGGCGAGTTATAGCCATGCTCGGCCTGCGAAACCAGATCAGTCGCCACGATATGCGCATCGGCGTCCTTGTCGGCCAGAATCAGACTGTCGGTCGGGCCTGCGATCATGTCGATGCCCACACGGCCAAACAGGATCCGCTTTGCCTCTGCCACAAACTGGTTGCCCGGCCCCACAAGGATATTCGCCTTCGGCAAACCGAACAGGCCGAATGTCATCGCCGCAACCCCCTGCACACCGCCCATCGCCATAATCTTGTCCGCGCCGGAAATATGCGCGGCATAGACGATCGCCGGGTTCACGCCCGTATCGGGGCGCGGCGGCGAACAGGCCGTGATGTGTTTACACCCCGCCACCTTCGCGGTGGTCACGGTCATCACCGCGCTTGCGATATGGCTGTAGCGCCCGCCGGGCACATAGCAGCCCGCCGCATCCACGGGAATCGCCTTTTGTCCCGCGATCAGGCCCGGCACGATTTCAAGCTCGACATTCGTGAGCGTGGATTTCTGCACCTGCGCAAAGCGTTTGACGTTGTCGTGGGCGAACTGGATATCCGCCTTGAGCTTTTCGGGCACCAAGGCGCAGGCGGCCTCGATTTCCTCGGGCGTCAGCATCACATTGCCCTCGTAGCGGTCGAATTTTGTGGCGTATTCCAGCGCCTTCGCATCGCCGCCCGCCTCGATCTCGGCAAGGATCGTCTTGACGATCTCGTGCGTCTCGGTGGCATCCGACTTGGCGGTGAGCGTTGCTTTCTTCAGATATTCACGGGTCATGTGGCGGTGTCCTATTCATATATTTCGCGCGGCAGAAATGTCTTTTCCAGACCACACCCAAGGCTGGTAGCGCCCACGCGTGCCGCACGGTTTCTCCCCCGCTGCGGCCCGATGTGATCTGTCTGTTATCCGTGTGTGTAAGCGCTTACATTATAATTGCGCAAGTCTTTACATCCCCGCGCGCACAAGTTTTTATTGCGGCATCTGAGTTTGCTACAGGAATCAATGTAGTAGCCTTTTCGCTCCGCAACTGTGGAAAGCATCATGCGCGCCAATCGCACGACCCCCACCCTTGACGACGTCGCAAAAATGGCGGGCGTGTCCACGGCAACAGTGTCGCGGTGCATCAACACGCCTGCCCTTGTCGTCAAAACCACCCGCGAGCGCGTGACCCGCGCCATCGACAAACTGGGCTATACCCCCAATTTCGGGGCGCGCGTAATGGCAGCGCAGCGCACGTTTACCATCGGGGCGATTATCCCGACGATGGAGAACGCGATTTTTGCACGCGGTTTGCAGGCCTTTCAGGAGGGGCTGCACGCGCGCGGCTATACGCTGCTTGTCTCTTCAACGGCCTATGATCCCGCGATGGAGGAGGAGCAGATCCGCGCCCTTGTCGCGCGCGGTGCCGACGGGTTGCTGTTGATCGGTCATGCCCGTGATCCGTCGATCTACAAGTATCTTGAGCGGCAGGCCGTCCCTACCCTGATTGCCTGGGCCTATGCTCCGCAGATCGACCGCCCCGCCATCGGCTTCGACAACCGCGCGGCGATGATCACCCTCACCCGCGAGGTTCTGGCGCGCGGGCACAAACGCATCGCCGTCATCTCGGCCCCGACGGACGGCAACGACCGCGCGGCCGAACGGTTGGCGGGCGTGCGCGATGCATTGCGCGCCCACGGCCTGCCCGAACCAGACGCGCTGGATATCATCGAAACCCCCTATGGCATCGAGAGCGGCGCGCAGGCAATGACCGCGCTGATGCAACGGACCCCGCGCCCCAGCGTTGTGATGTGCGGCAATGACGTGCTGGCGGCGGGCGCACTCTGCGCAGCCAAGGCGCTGTCACTGAATGTGCCGGGGGATGTGTCGGTCACCGGGTTTGACGATCTGGAGCTGGCGCGCATCGTCACGCCCGCCCTGACCACAGTTCACGTCCCGCACCGCGAGATGGGCACGAAAGCCGCCACAGCGCTGGTTGAACTGGTCGAGGGCGGTAGCGCAGGCGGGGCCACACAGCTGCCCGTCACCCTGTGCCTGCGGGCCTCATTGGGTCCGGCACAGCCTGATCCCGCCTAAGCCCGCGCACAGCCCCGTCACTCCGGCCTCAGTTAATCGGAAAGCGGCGCAAGCAGCGCGGCGCGTTGCGCTGGTAGTCTTGCAGCGTCGCCTCAAGGTCGCGGCGGTCGCGCATCGTCTCCATCGCGCGCTTCTTTTCGGCCCAGTTGCCACTGACATGGCGTTCGAGGATCAGGACAGAGATGCCGATCAGCACGTCCTTTTCCGGCACCCCCATCAGGCCCGCACCATTCAGCGTCACGCCCGTCATTGCCATCATGTTGGCACAACGGATTGCCGACGCCTCCTCGCCCTCATAGACGCGCTGCGCCGCCTGAAGGGACGTGGCCGCAAAGAGGAATGCAAAAACAAAATACCGCATCAAAACACCTTGAATGTCATAGTGGTCAGCGAACGCTCGATCCCGTCGATGTCCAGCAGGTTGTCGTTGATATACACGCCCACATCCTCCCCTTTGGGAATATAGACCTTCATCATCAGGTCAAAATCACCAGATGTCGAATACAGCTCCGAATGGATTTCGCGCAGGGCGATGGCATCCGCGACCTTATAGGTCGTGCCGGGGCGGCAGCGGATCTGGATGAAAACACATGTACTCATTGGGGAACTCCTGAACGCGTCTGCCGACAGGCTGGCACGAAGGCCCCAGCGCCGCAATCCCCCAATCCACCCTTGGCCTGCGCCCGACCCCTGCTATAAGGGCGCGACACAGACAAACCGGAGGCCACCCCATGCGCCGCGCCAAGATCACCCGCACCACCGCCGAGACTGACATCAGCGTCGAAATCGACCTCGACGGCACTGGCGTCTACGACAACCAGACAGGCGTGGGGTTCTTTGACCACATGCTTGACCAGCTGTCGCGCCACGCGCTGATCGACATGACGGTGCGCTGCACGGGCGATCTGCACATCGACGACCACCACACCGTCGAGGACGTCGGCATCGCGCTGGGTCAGGCCCTCACGCAGGCGGTGGGCGACAAGCGCGGGATCAACCGCTATGGCGCCTGTCTGCTGCCGATGGACGACGCGCTGGTGCGCGCTGCCCTCGATCTGTCCGCGCGCCCCTTTCTGGTCTGGAACGTCGATCTGCCGACTGCGAAAATCGGCAGCTTCGACACCGAGCTGGTGCGCGAGTTCTTTCAGGCTTTCGCGACCCACGGCGGCATCACCCTGCACATCGACCAGCTGCACGGGCTGAATGCCCACCACATCGCGGAGGCGGCATTCAAATCCGTAGCCCGCGCCCTGCGCGACGCGCTGGAGCCTGATCCGCGCAAGGCGGATGCGATCCCCTCGACCAAAGGCATGCTTTGAATGCTGACGGCGATCATCGACTACGAGAGCGGCAATCTGCATTCTGCCCATAAGGCGTTCGAGCGGATGGCCCGCGAAGTGCGCGCAGGTGATGTTGTCGTCACCGCCGATGCCGATGTAATCGCGCGCGCCGACCGGATCGTGCTGCCGGGGGATGGTGCGTTTCCCGCCTGCATGGCCGCATTGACGGGCCGCAGCGGTATTTTCGACGCGATGGTCGAGGCGGTTGAGACGCGCGGCCGTCCGTTTCTGGGCATCTGCGTCGGCATGCAACTGATGGCCAGCCGGGGACGCGAATACAAGGACACGCGCGGTCTGGACTGGATCGCGGGCGAGGTGACGCGCATCACCCCTGCGGACCCCGCGCTCAAGGTGCCGCACATGGGCTGGAACGATCTGGTTCTGGACGCCCCGCATCCGGTGTTCGACGGCATCACCACCGGCGATCACACCTATTTCGTGCACAGCTATCACATGGCCGTGGCCGATCCCGCCCAGCGCCTTGCCCATGTCGATTATGCCAGCGATGTCACCGCCGTGATTGGCCGCGACAATATGATCGGGATGCAGTTCCACCCCGAGAAAAGCCAGACCACCGGCCTGCGCCTGATCGCGAATTTTCTGAAATGGGCGCCCTAGACAGCGCCCGTTCCGAAATCAGTTCACGCGTTTCCACGTCTGTTTTTTGCAGATTGGCCCGACACAGCCCGATACTTTGAGCGTGTTGCCCGACAGTGCCATTTTGGATTTATAGGTCTTGCCCGTCGAAGGCTGCCAGATTTTACCCGACTTGTAGGCCCCGCCACCCGCAGGCGTCATATCCCAAACCAGCTGTTTGCCAAGGTTCTTGGACTTGTATTCGCCCGTGTCGTTAAACGTGCGCGCGATCTTGCCACACAGGTTCGCGCCGCATTTCGTAACCTTGACGTGGGCATAGGCCCCGTCGTCCACTTGCGTCTTCCATGTGCCTACTGCCGGATCGGCCAGTGCCGCCCCCGCAAACCCGAGTGCAGCAACAGCTGCGGCCAAAATCATTCTCATACTTGCGTTCCTCCCTGAAACTGCCGTGCAGCATGGCGCAAAACCACGACCCACGGCAAGCCTGACGTGAGGTCGCGTTGCACGCGCTGCGATTCCGTGCAAAACCGCAGCCACCCCAGACAAAGGACGCAGGCCCATGATCCTCTACCCCGCAATCGACCTCAAAGACGGGCAGGCCGTGCGCCTTATCCACGGTGATATGGAGCAATCCACCGTCTTTAACGACGACCCCGCCGCACAGGCCCGCGCCTTTGTCGAGGCGGGGTGTGACTGGCTGCATCTGGTGGACCTCAACGGTGCTTTCGCAGGCGCGCCCGTCAACGCCGCCCCCGTCGAGGCGATCCTGAAGCAATGCAAAGTGCCCGCCCAACTCGGCGGTGGCATCCGCGACATGGCCACGATCGAGGCGTGGCTGGACAAGGGCCTCGCCCGCGTGATCCTCGGAACTGTGGCGGTCGAAAACCCCGATCTGGTGCGCGAAGCTGCCCGCGCCTTTCCCGGCAAAGTGGCCGTCGGCATCGACGCCCGCAATGGCCGCGTCGCCACCAAAGGCTGGGCTGAGGAAACGGACGTGATGGTCACTGATCTGGCCCGCTCGTTCGAGGACGCAGGCGTGGCCGCGATCATCTACACCGACATCCTGCGCGATGGGGCGATGGGTGGGCCGAACATCGCGGCCACCGAAGCCCTCGCCCGCGCGGTGAACATCCCCGTCATCGCGTCAGGCGGCGTGTCCTCGCTCGCCGATCTGCAAGCGCTCAAAGCCACCGGCGTGATTGAGGGCGCCATCTCGGGCCGCGCGCTCTATGACGGGGCGATTGATCTGGCAGAGGCGTTGGACGCAATGGACAGATGACCGCTTAGATGGCGCTGATTGCCGCTTGCTTCGCTCTCTTCTTTGTAGCGCGCTTTTTAAGGAGCAATGCTGCGAAACGGATTATACGCGCGATCTTGCTTTACTTCGCTACTGTCGTCTTGACCGAATGGACACTAATAGATCTTTGCCGCGGCAGCACCATAAAGGGATATGTCGCCTGCTCACCCGACTGGCTTTATATGTTCGCACCTATTGCGAACAAATGGGCTATATACTCCCTTTTTTTCTTAGCAGTCATAGGTCCGATAAGCCTAATTCTTGTATGTGTTCTCGAGGTTCTGAGCCGTAAGCGAGCACCTTAAAGTTTGGAAATGACCACACTCTTTAGATATTTGCCCCTTCCAGCTTTCGTGCAAAGCAACTAAACCACCCCCATGCTCAAAACCCGCATCATCCCCTGCCTCGATGTCGCCGATGGGCGCGTGGTCAAAGGCGTCAATTTCGTCGGTCTGCGCGATGCGGGCGATCCCGTGGATGCCGCCATTGCCTATGATGCCGCCGGCGCGGACGAGCTGTGCTTTCTCGACATCCACGCCACCCACGAGAACCGCGGCACCATGTTTGACATGGTCCGCCGCACGGCCGAGCATTGCTATATCCCCCTCACCGTAGGCGGCGGCGTGCGCACCGCTGCAGACGTCCGCGCCCTGCTGCTGGCAGGCGCGGACAAGGTCAGCTTTAATTCTGCCGCCGTCGCCAACCCCGATGTGGTGGCCCAGGCAGCAGACCAGTTCGGCAGCCAATGCATCGTCGCCGCCATCGACGCCAAAACGGTGAGCGACGGCAAATGGGAGATCTTCACCCACGGCGGCCGCAACCCCACCGGCATCGACGCCGTGGAATTCGCCATCACGATGATGGAAAAAGGGGCGGGTGAAATCCTGCTGACCTCGATGGACCGCGACGGCACAAAACAGGGCTTTAACCTGCCCCTCACCCGCGCGATCAGCGACGCTGTCAACATGCCCGTCATCGCGTCGGGTGGCGTCGGCACCCTCGACCACCTCGTCGACGGCGTCACAAAAGGCGGCGCATCCGCAGTGCTGGCCGCGTCGATTTTCCACTTCGGCGAATTCACCATCGCGCAGGCCAAACACCACATGGCCGCCGCAGGCATCCCCATGAGGCTGACATGACCGCATCCGACACCACGCTGAACGATCTCTATGCCACGATCCTCGCGCGCAAATCCGCTGATCCCGCCGCCAGCTGGACCGCGCAGCTCCTCGCATCCGGCCCCGAAAAATGCGCCGAGAAATTTGGCGAAGAAGCAATCGAGGCCATCATCGAAGCCGTCAAGAACGACAAGGCGGCCCTCACCAATGAGGCCGCCGATGTCCTCTATCACTTGCTGGTCATGCTCGCCGCGCGCGATGTGCCGCTGTCGGATGTGCTCGGCACCCTCGCCGCCCGCCAGTCCCGCTCCGGCATTGCGGAAAAAGCATCCCGCTGACCAACTTCATTTTTCCCTTTAAACTCGATCCCCAAGGCCCGGCACAGACAAACGACTGCAAACCGGACACACCCTCACAGCTTGCTTGAAATCACCCCAGTCGCAAATCCGCCCATGCGCAATTCCCCGAACAGGCGCTGGTATTCGATCTTGGGGCAGCGGTCCTGCACGACGTCCAGCCCGCGCGCTTGCGCCTTTTCAGCAGCCTGTGCGTGGGTCACCCCGATCTGCATCCAGACCGTGCGCAGCCCCTCCAGATGCGCCAGCGCGTCCTCGACAATGTCAGGCACCGCGTCTGAGCGGCGAAAAATGTCGACCATGTCCACCGGCCCGTCGATCTGCGACAGCGCAGCCACCACCGTGCCCCCGAACAGGCGCTGGCCTGCCAGCTTTGGATTGACCGGCACGATCTCGATCCCGCGCAGCGACAGATAGCGCGCCACGAAAAAGCTCGCGCGCACAGGGTTATCGGACACACCCACAACCGCCACACGGCGGGTCCGTTGCAAAATGGCCTTAAGATACGGGTCGGAATACGTCATGCCTGCCACCCTACCCCCGCCGAGGGCATAAAAAAACCTCCCCGACAGCGCGGGGAGGTAAAAAGTGGGAACAGGGACTAGATGCACACCAGGCGTTCCAAACCGCGGCGGCTGCCAATGATCTAGGCACGCCCGCCACGAATGAAAGACCGCTTACCCCACAAAACGCACCCCGCGCCTGTTTGCGCAGCAAACCGCCGACATTTCCGCTTAGTCAAAGATATCCTCGACCAGATCAAAGGCTTCTTCAGCCAGTTTGCGAAACAGGCTTTTGCGGCGCTTGCGCTTTTTGGGCGGCTTGGACAGGCGCGCGGGCTTGGCCGCTTTGGGAAGTTTGCGCAGCTTGGCCGGCGCGGGCTGGTGGCTGACAGCCGTCTGCGGCAGTGGCGGCACCACCGGCAGGGACTTGAGCCGCTGCAGCGGTGCGCCGCAGGTCGTGCAGCTCAGCGTGTGATGGCCCGCGTCAAGGCGCAGCATGGCGCGGGTCCCGCAGTGGCAACAGGTCGCGATTTTGGATGGATGGGCGATGGCCCTTCTCCCTCAGCTGTGATCTTTTGTAGCATATAAGCCGATTGCGGCAGCGTTTGAGACATTGAGCGAGCCAAACCCGCCCCCTGCGTCAATCCGCACCAGCGCATCCACCGTCTCGCGCGTCTTTTCACGCAGGCCCGGCCCTTCGGCGCCCAGCACCAGCGCCACGGCGCGGTCGCGCTTGCCCGCCACTGCGGCCTCGATGGTGATGTCGGCATCCCCGTCCAGACCCAGCACCAGATACCCCATGCCTTGCAGGTCCCGAATGCCGTCGGCCAGATTGCGGATGCGCAGATAGGGCTGACGCTCCAGCGCGCCAGAGGCCGTTTTGGCCAGCGCACCTGTTTCGGGGGCCGAATGATGACGCGTGCCAATGACCGCACAGGCGCCCAGCACCTCGGCCGAGCGCAGGATCGCGCCCACGTTATGCGGGTCCGTCACACGGTCCAGCAGGATCACGCGCGGCGCCACATCCCCGATGCACACATCCTCCATCCGCCCCCAGTCCAGCGGCTTGACCTCCAGCACGGCACCCTGATGGACCGACCCTGCATCAATCGGCGGCTTGAATTTGCGCGGGTCCACAACCTCCGGCTCGATCCCCGAGGCGGCGACGGCCTCCTCCAGCTTGGCGAGGGCGTTGGGCGTGACCATCATCGTCAGCTTTACGCGCGCAGGGTTCATCAGCGCATCGCGCACGGCATGCAGGCCGAACAGCCACAGCGTCTCGCGCGCATCGGCTTTTTTGCCCTGTTCCTTTGCCACAACCCACTTTGGTTTCTTCATTGCTGCCCCCTGACACTACGCCGCTGCCCCCCTCTATCCGTTTGCACAGGCCGCGCCAAGCCTCAGCGCCCAGTGCGGCGCGCAATGAGAGGCCTTGTCGCGGGCGTAGCGGCGGGCGCGGCAACCAGCACGAAGGCCCCCGGATCCCTGCGCAAACGGGGCGTGATTTAATGGTTGACCCGCCCCAGACCCGCAGGTAATCCAAGCGCCAGTGGGCGACAGGCCGCAAGGTGTGGCAGGGGACTGTAACTCCCTCGCGGAGACGCACGCCTGGTTCGATTCCAGGGTCGCCCACCACTGTTCCCATCATAGAGAAATTTGCAGGGTGCGCGCGCGCCTCTCTGACGCCAGCGCGGCGCGGTCCTAGAACGTGCAGAAATGCGTGTCGCCATCAGCACCCGATGCCTCCTCGAAATCCCCGGCCTCGGGGATGCGGCCAAAAGCGATCTTGCCCCCGACATAGCCGCCCGGCACCTGTTCGTGCTGGCCCAGCGACAGGGCCTTGCCACCAAAGCGGCTGCGCAGATCATCCATCATATTGCTTACGTTTTCCCAGCGCGCCTGATCGCGCGTCTCGCCTGTCATGGTGGCAAACAGATCCCCCGTGATGGCGTCCGGCGCCGCCAGCCCGTGCAGCACTACCGATACGGACGCGGGCGCAAATGGCATCTGCGCGCGGGCCGCCGCAAGCCCCTGTGACAGCGCGCGCCCAAAGCTGTGGTCGTCGCGCGACGGCTGGAAGCCCCCCTCCCACGTCCAGCGCTGCGCCTGTTCGTTTTTCGCACGGGTTGATCGCAGGCGCTGGCTGCGCATCGCCAGTGTCAACCGCGAGGCGCGCAGATCGGTGCGGCGCAACCGGCGTGCGGCGCTGGCCAACAGCTGTCTGGCGCAATCCTCGACCCTGTCGGGGCCCCGCCAGTCCTGCGGCAGAACCCTGCTGTGCCCGAACATCCGCTTGCGCGTCTCGCCCTGCGGCGCGTGGATGCCGTGAAGTTCCTGCCAGAACCGCTCGCCCTCGACGCTGCCCCAGATGGCGCGGGCCTGCTTGGGCGCCAGCGCCCACAAGCTCTCGAAATCATGCACACCCGCCGCGTTCAGGCGCAGCAACATCCCCTCCCCGATGCCGGGCAGTTTGCCCAGCGGCAGATCGGCCAGTTGCACCGGCAACATCGCCGCCTCCAGCAAAACAGCCCCGTCGGGTTTGCGACGCTCTGCCGCCAGCTTTGCCAAAAGCTCGGTCGTGGCCATCCCGATCGAGCAGGTCAGCACGGGGCTGAAGGTCTCTGACAGCGCCGCCTTTATCTTTGTGGCCAGCGCCAGTCCCTGCCGCCCCTCACCCGGCAACAGCGCACAGACGACCTCGTCGATCGAGCGGACGTGCTGGACCGGAACCACAGTGTCGATCACCGCCAGAATGCGTTTATGCAGCCTGACGTAAACGTCGGGGCGCGCCACGACAAAGGTCATCTCCGGCAGAATATCGCGCGCCTCGCGGGCGGGCATATTCGACTTCACACCGCGCACCTTGGCCTCGCGGCTGACCGCGATACATCCTGAATGCGCGGAATCGAGCGCGACGACCCCCACAGGCTTGCCGCGCAGGGAGGGGTTGAAATGCTGCTCTGCCGAGGCGAAAAAACTGTCAAAATCCAGATACAGCCGCTCTGGAATGCTTGCCTGCGTGACCATGAGCCCCTCCTTTTCCATTGCAACTGCACGCCCCCCGAGGCATCGCAGGCGCGAGGTCGCGAGGTCACAGAGGGTTCAGATACAATCTGGCGACCGTTTTACAAGAGCGGCAGCCCGCGACACATTCCAACCGCCCCGCGTTGTTAAAACCCGCTGCCGAAACCGGTTGGCAGGAGACACTGTTTAGGCGAGCGGAATCCGATGTGCAAATCCGAACTCTGCGCCATCACAGGGGCGACACACCGCGCGCGCGAAGGGTTGATTTGTCGTGCGTGTGGTGGCGTTGTGCCCCGTCCAGCGCGGTGTCCTGGGATCATTGGGAACGCAGCGCATTGCGCAGGCCCCATTGCCGTTAGGCAGATGTAAAATGGCCCCCGCCCGAAATGCGGGCGAGGACCAGGGATGGGCCAAAGATGCGGCCAAACCGGTTTACTGCGTCAGGGGACAGCCCCCGCGTGACAGGATTAGAAAATATCGTCGCTGTCGTCAGCGGCATCCACCGCATCAATCGCTTCGGCCAGTTTGTCATTCGACACCGGCTGGAGCACCGGAATGCCCGCGATATATTCGACGTCGTACTGACCGCCCTTGCCGTCGTCGCCCGCGTCGTCCTGCGGTTTGACAAAGGTCAGGTCATCCACGGCGCCCGACCCGACAAGGTTCACGTTCATGCTGGACACGTTGTCGGTATTGATGATCAGCTCCTGCTGGCTGTTGTTGCCTGATGCCGGAATGTCGATGCTGTTGATCAGCCCGCCATCCGCGTCAAACAGATCAACCGTGCCGCCTGTTTCCTCAACGTCGAGGATGTTGAGGCTGGTCACCGAGGAAGGCGCATCGAAATCGAACGTCATCGTGCCGCCGTACCAGTTATCATCCGCGTCCGAGCTGTCGTTGTCCTCGGAGATGATGAAGGCATTGCCCACGCCGTTGTATTCCAGATCGTGATCGCCGCCCGTCGGGTTGTCGGTGTCAAAGATCATCGCATCGTTCTGGCTGTTGTCCCCCTCGCCCGCGCGTTGGGCCGAGATGGTCACACCGTGGAACTGGTCGGCAATCACATCACCCGAATTCAGACCCTCGAAATCAACCACAACAGTTTCGCCTCCGGCTGCGGATGCATCTGCGGGTGCGGTTTCGGTCACGGACAGATTGTCAAAGAAGATCTGCTCGTTGCCGGCCGAGATGTCGGAGAAGAGGCGGAACTCGACGTTGCCGTTCACATCATCCAGCGCGCCGCCGGAATAGGTCAGCGTGCTGTCCTGCTCGGTGATCTCGTTGCCGGTTTTGTTGCCAACAAGGGCCGTGCCCTCATTATTGACGACAAAGCGGTCCAGCGTTTCCCATCTGCCGTCTTCGGTGCGTACCTGCAAAACCAGTTTGTCCGCATAGTGACCGCTGGCCTCGAACAGGCTGGCATCACCGACCCGCGCATCAAAGCTCAGCGCGACATCGCCGTCGGCCTCGACCGTTGCCAGCTTGAGGCAGCCGTCGTTGTGGCCGTCTGTCACCAGCTCGTCGCCGCGCACATCCCAGCGACCATCATAGGCAATCGCGTCGCTTTGTGCAGGGTCATGGATGTCGTCGAAATTCTCGGCCAACAGCGTGGTTTCAACCATGCTCCCGTCTACTTCCTCCGAGACGTTGACCGACACGTTATCAAGTTTGATAAACTCGTTCGCAGCCGTCACATCAGAGATGAAGCGGAACTGCACCGTCTCTTCTGCGGTGTCCAGAATGCCGCCCTCGTAGGTGACGTTGCTGGCATAGTTGCCAAAGCTCTGGCCCGTTTCGGAACCGACAATCGCCGTGCCCGCATCGTTGACCTGGAATTCGTCCAGCAGCACCCAGCCCTGACCGTCGATGCTGACTTCGACGCGCAGGCTGTCGGCCATGTGGCCGGAGTTCTCGAACAGGTGCGTGTTATGCACATTCGCATCAAAGCTGAGCGTGGCAGGCCCGTCTGTGCTGACGGTCTTGAGCGCGAGCACACCCTCGTTGTTGCTGTTCGTGACCAGCTTGTCCCAGGCTGCGACCCAGTTCGTGTGCCCCTCGACAATCGCGGAATCCTCGGCGACGTGGATGTCGTTGAAGTTGTCGAACAGCGCTTCTTTCGTGATCAGAACCGGATCGGCGTCTGCTGCGTCGCCCGTCGTCAGAACCTGCCCGCTCACCCCGTCGTCGCTGTTGACGACAGCGGCAAAGCTGGAGGTGTCGAGATCGGAAATGCTCAGCGGTTGGCCATTGGCCGAGAACAGCGTGAAGTTGGCGTTGGACACCGCACCGTCTGTGGTGCTGTCCTGATTTGTGCCGAACTGGATGCCGATGTCATAGCCATCCGCAACCTGTGCGCCATTCGCCAGCGTGTCCACACCGTTGACCGCCGCCTGGATACCCGTGATCGGGGAGAAAATATTAGACCCGTTATCATTGGCTTCGGGCGAGAAGTTGATGTTGTCGATGGTGCTGTCGTCGGACAGGTTAAAGAACAGACCGTCGATGTCCGCAGGCATCTGCTGGTTGACGGAAAACACCTGAATAAACAGCGTGCCTGTGTCCGTCTCGGAAATGGTGACGGTGGTTTGCGGGTCACATCCAAGAAGGAGTGAGAGTGTGTTGCCGGAGCTCATGTTATTTTCTTCCCAATCGTTAAAGTGATACCGAAAGGGGTTAACCACACTTGTTAACGAACCCGGAAGGGAATTCACATTTCGGCCACTAATGAGACACAATCGCCCTTATTCTGCCCGATTGATCCTGAATTGACGGTGTGAATGTTGCGTGATCCTCAACAATACTGGTGAAAAAGGCTATTTGTTGAATGGGTCTTAATATCGGGGGGCGTTCAGGCCGAATCAGGGGCCATATGGCGCCTGCCCGCCTCTCGCTGCGCGGCCCTGTCAAATGCCTGCTTCCAAAACACGCGCCTTCACTTATACTGTCCGAAAAAACACAACTGGCCCCGCGCCGGACCTATGAGGACCCGAAATGGCAGGCACATCCGCGCATCCCAAACCCTTCAACGTCGCGATTGTAGGCCAGCACGGGCGCTTGTCGTATGAAGCCTTGATTTTCATCGCCTCGCTGCGCGCCATGAGCCCCGATTTCAAAGGCCGCATTTTTGTGGCAGAACCGCAGGACGGCCCGCTGTGGGAAAAGAACCCGACAATTCGCTCTGACGCCCTGCGCGAGGCGATCAGCGACATGGGCGCCGAAATCCTCCCCTTCGAGAGCCGCCACTTTGGCGAAACCTATCCGTTTGGAAACAAGATAGAAATGCTGCGTGCCCTCCCCAAGGGCGAGCCGTTCGTCTTTTTTGACACCGATACGCTGATCACCGGCGAGCTGTCTGCCGTGCCGTTTGATTTTGACCGTCCTGGTGCGTCGCTGCGCTGTGAGGGGACATGGCCGCAACCGCAGCTTTACGGGCCCGAGTACAGCGGATTGTGGAAATCGCTTTACGACAAATTCGGACTGGATTTCGACAGCTCGCTGGACCTGACGCAGCCCGATGAACACTGGCGGCGCTACCTGTATTTCAACGCGGGCTATTTCTTTTATAAATGCCCCCACGTCTTTGGGGCCCTGTTCGAGGAATACGCGCTGGCGATCCGCGATGACCCGCCTGTCGCGCTGTGCGCGCAGGTGTTTGATCCGTGGCTGGACCAGATTGCCCTGCCGCTGGTCATTCATGCGCTTGGCGGCGGGCGCGATGCGCTGCCCGAAGGGCTGCTGGATGGCACGGTCAGCTGTCACTACCGCCTGCTGCCGCTGCTGTATGCCCGCGAAAACGACCATGCCGTTGCTGTGCTGGAGCATGTGACCGCCCCTAACAAGCTCAAGAAAGTCCTCAAAACCTATGACCCGATCAAACGGATGATCTATCAGGGGCGCGGGGAAAAAGCGCGGGCGCTGTTTGACCGCGACAACCTGCCGCGCAAGGAACAGGCGATCCGCAACCAGCTGAAATCAAACGGCTACTGGATGCGCTAGGCGCGCTGTCAGATCACAAAAAGGGCCCGCGCGGCGCAGGCCCTTTTCCAGTTTCCTATATCTGCTTGCCGCGTATGGGCAACAGGCTGTTCCCGCCCCGCCGCGCTCAAGCGGCAGGTTTTTCCAGCCCCGCTACGATCAAGCGGCAGGTTTTTCCAGTAATGTGTAAGTCGCGATGAACGTGTCCGCCGCTTGCCCGCGGGCGATCTGGCCCTGCGCGTTACGCTTGGAACGTGCGCCGACGGATTTCTTGATCACACGGCCGATCTGTTGGTTCAGCGACACGCGCGCGCGTTTTATACGGACCTCGTCGGCCTGCGTGCTATCGCCCAACGCGATCTCGTATTGTGATTTGAATTCAGCATCTTTGCCTGCTTCGCTCACGACTGTGCGGATGAAATCCTCGTCGAACTTGCCGTCCGCGTCCAGCTTGGACGACAGCGCCACAACGCGGTCGATCACCTGACGTTTGGCCGCCAGACGCAGGGACAGCGGATCATCCTTGCCCCCTGCCTCGATCACATGGGTCTCGACCAGTTTCTGCATGTAGTGGGTCATGTTCATGCCGGCGGCTTTCGCCTGCGCGTCCATGAATTTGCGCACCGGCAACTCCAGCGTAAAGGTCACGGTCGAGGCTTTCTCGATCTTTTCCAGTTTGCGCGCGCGGCGGTCCACCTTCTTGGCCTCTGCCGCTTTTACGGCTTTTGTTGTTTTGTCGGTTTTGATTTTTTCAATCTTTGTCATTTTGTTATCTCCTGCCTCTTGCATACTTGTGGTGTATGTCAGAGCAAATCACCTGTCAACATACTTGTGATGTATGCGCACAGGGTTTCCCGACCCTGTCGCCCGCGAACAATTTTCCGCACGCCGCCTATGTGCAGAACGCCTGTCCGCGCTGCCCGCATGATGCAAACGCACGTCCCTTTGCCTGCTGTCCGCCCCTTGCCCGCCTTGTGCCGCCTGTGCCGATCCCGTAACCCTGATCGCAACATTTATGAGGAGAGACTGATGTCCCACGGCTTTGATACGTTGCAAATTCACGCAGGTGCCCGCCCCGACCCTGCCACCGGCGCACGCCAGACCCCGATCCACCAGACGACGGCCTATGTGTTCCGGGATGCCGATCACGCCGCGGCGCTGTTCAATTTGCAAGAAGTCGGCTTCATCTATTCGCGCCTGACCAACCCCACCGTCGCCGTGCTGCAAGAACGCATCGCCACGCTTGAGGGCGGTGTCGGCGCTGTGTGCTGCTCCTCGGGTCACGCGGCACAGATCATGGCCTTGTTCCCGCTGATGATGCCGGGCCGCAACATTGTCGCCTCCACCCGTCTGTATGGCGGTACGGTTACGCAATTTTCCCACACAATCAAACGCTTCGGCTGGGAAGTTAAGTTTGTTGACTTCGACGATCTGGATGCTGTCAAAGCGGCGATTGACGACGACACCCGCGCCGTTTTCGGGGAGGCCATCGCCAACCCCGGCGGCTATATCATGGATGTGCGCGCCATTGCCGACATCGCGGATGCAGCACAAATTCCGCTGATCATCGACAACACCACAGCCACGCCCTATCTGTGCCGCCCGATCGAGCATGGCGCGACGCTCGTCGTCCATTCCACCACCAAATACCTGACCGGCAACGGCACGGTGACAGGTGGCTGCGTTGTGGATTCAGGCAATTTCGACTGGTCCGCCACGGATAAATTCCCCTCGCTCAGCGCGCCGGAGCCTGCGTATCACGGCCTCAAGTTCCACGAGACATTCGGCAATCTGGCCTTCACCTTTCACGGCATCGCCATCGGCCTGCGCGATCTGGGCATGACCCTGAACCCGCAAGCGGCGCATTACACCCTGATGGGCACCGAGACACTGAGCCTGCGCATGGACCGCCACGTCGCCAACGCCCAAAAGATCGCCAAGTGGCTCGAGGCGGACGACCGCATTGACTACGTCACCTACGCGGGCCTCGAATCGTCGCCCTATTTCGAGCGCGTCAAAACCGTCTGCCCCAAGGGCGCGGGCGGGTTGTTCACCTTTGCGGTCAAAGGCGGCTATGACGCCTGCGTCAAACTGGTCAACGCGCTGGAGGTGTTCAGCCACGTCGCCAATCTGGGCGATACGCGCTCGCTCATCATCCACTCTGCCTCGACCACGCACCGCCAGCTGACGCCCGAACAGCAAGAGGCGGCAGGCGCAGGCCCCAGCGTCGTGCGCGTCTCGATCGGGACGGAGAATGCGGACGACCTGATTGCGGACCTCGATCAGGCGCTGACACAGGCCACCGCCTAGCACGCTCCGCCCCTTGCGTATCCCCAAGTTTCGGGGATGTGTCGGGGGCGGCACTCTGCCTAATTCCGCTTGCAGACCTTTTCACCGGGCGATCCGTAAGGTATCCTGCAATCATACGAAGTTGTTGGTTAACCATACCCGTGATAGAGCCGTTGCATGAAGCCTAATTTTGCCCTTTCGCTCTCCTTTGAGGGGATAAAACTCCTGCACCGCGCCGCTGGCGGCTGGCATCTGGTCGGGGAAGTTTCTGTTTCCGCAGATGATCTGGCCGAAGAGCTGGCGATGCTGCGCAAAACCGCCGCGAGCCTTGAGCCGGGTGGCGTGCGCAGCAAACTGGTGATTCCGGCAACGCAGATCAAATATCTGACCCTCGACACCATCGGCCTGTCGGATGCTGCGCGCCGCAAATCGGCCGAGGCGGCACTGGACAATGCGACCCCCTACGAGGTGTCGGAGCTGTCTTATGATATCAGCGTGGACGGGGCTAAAACCCATGTTGCCGCCGTCGCGCGCGAAACTCTCGCAGAGGCAGAGGCCTTTGCCAACGAGCACCGTTTTCATCCCGTCAGTTTCGTCGCCATGCCAGAGGGTGAGGCCTTTCGCGGGGAGCCGTTTTTCGGCGCCACCAAGGGCGCTGTTGACCTGTTGGATGACGGCGACACCGTAGAGCCGGATAATATCGCGACCGTGGTTATCGGCGCCGCCCCGCCGCCGGACCCTGTGCCTGCACCTCAACCTGCGCAACCGCCCGCAGCAAAAGCCGCTGATACAAAAGTTTCTGATACAAAAGTTGCAGACACAAACGAACCCGACGCAGCTGCCGCCGCGCCTACCGCCGCGCCGGAGAAACCCGCCAGTCCCCCTGCCGCAGCGCCCCCTGACACCGCCAAGGCCGAAGACGCGCCAATATCAAAACCTGCGGAAAAACCACCTGTCGCGGCGCCACCAGCAGCACCGGCTGTTGCGAAACCCGCAGAGCCCGCGACAAAGGCCGCAGCCGTCCCCCCCCCCGCAG